>Ga0209347_1000651_pt1 | contig 77869 bp, 58 predicted proteins | sample AutmiccommuBRH23_FD_187382 | JGI IMG/M metagenome (GOLD analysis project Ga0209347, IMG submission 187382) | Deep subsurface microbial communities from Mt. Terri, Switzerland - Autotrophic microbial communities BRH/23 (SPAdes) (version 2) | ecosystem: Environmental > Aquatic > Deep subsurface >...
GAATGTTTGATTTTGAGAAATTAGAAGTTTACCAGAATTTACGTTCTCTGAATTCAAAGTTATTGCCAGAACTTTTTAAAATCCAGAAGAAGGAAGTCTATTTAACCGATCAATTAAAAAGGGCAAATCTTTCTGCGATGCTTAATCTTTCTGAAGGCACCGGCAGAATGTCTGCCCAGGATAAAAAACAGTTTTATATAAGAGCCAGGGCATCTGTATTTGAATCGGTGAGTATACTGCAGGTTTTGAGTGATACTGACATGATTGATGAAAAGTTATACCGCTCATTATATGACGAATACGAACAAATTTCAAAAATGATCTTAGCTATGATAAGATCCTTAAAACAATAAATTGTTACCCACACTCACACTCAAACTCACGCTCTTTCCCGGGGTGTAGCGTAGTCCGGTTATCGCGCCTGCTTTGGGAGCAGGAGGCCGCAGGTTCGAATCCTGCCACCCCGACCAACAAAAGCCAGACAATATTGTCTGGCTTTTTTATTTCCCGACGTCAAAAGCTTGCTTTTGTAAGTAAGGGAAATGAAAAAGACAGGAAAGCGCAGCTTTCGTCTGGCTTTTGTTGCAACACCCCACTCCAGGATCACGCGAGGAACGAGCGTAATCTGCCACCCCGACCAGGAAAATCCAATCACGTAAGTGGTTGGATTTTTTGTTTGCGGAGGGTGCAAACGAAGTGGATTAATTTAAGATTTAACAGAAAATATCGACCTTCGTTTGCCAACCCGGAGCAAACAAAAAAGACAAACAGGCACCAGCCTGTATTGGATTTTCCTGAGTAACATTCCCGCTTCAGGATCACGCGGGGAACGAGCGTAATCCCGGTGGGAGTTGGCAGTGGCAGTTGGCAGTTAGAGCAACCCATAGCTATTGGAACAGAGGATTTCAGCAAAAACAAAAAAGACAAGCAGGCGCCAGCCTGGATTGGATTTTCATAAGCAACTCCCCTACTTCAGGATCACGCGGCGACCGGGTATAATCTTTGTTTTAACCGGCATTCGGATCAAACCGTAAAAAAAAATCCCCCTTTGCGGGGGATTTGATATTCCCGAAACATCCTGATATTTATATAGGTATATTCGGCTCTTGGTTTAATACCTGGAAAAACTTGAATTTCAACAAACCAGATGGGATCCCTGAAAACAAATTAACATTCTTAACTGAACCTGATGAAAAGTTAAACCATCGGGCAAATACGAACAATTGATGAAAACACATCCCAGAGTCTCTATGCCCCGACTCATTATGTATTTTGTATTCTCCATCGTCCCGGTATACCTTGGCGCTGCCCAGGAAGTACTGCTGACGCATGCCAATATACTTTCCATGAACTCTGAGGATATTCTTGAGGATGCTCAGGTGCTTATCCGGCAGGGAAAGATAGTGTCCATAAATAAGACAGGGGATAAGCTGGATATTCCCGCGCGAACGCCAATAATTGATCTTCAGGGAAGTTACCTGATGCCCGGGCTTATCGATTGCCATGTACACCTGTTTGATCAATCCGAACTTACTACCTATCTGAAATACGGGGTCACCACAGTACTGAATATGGATGGTTCCCCCGAGCACCTCAGGTGGAGAAACAATTCCGATAGATCAGATTTTATGGGCTCACGTATGTTAACGGCTGGCCAAACACTGGATGGATACCCGCCGCTGAACTGGATGTTTTGGGCTATCGAGACTCCGGAACAGGCACGTGCCGCTGTACGGATGCAGAAAGCGAAAGGCTATGATTTTATAAAAATCTATGGCACGTTGAACCCCGATGTTTTTGATGCTGTCCAGGAGGAGGCAACCCTTAACAACCTGACTGTATTGGGACATGTGCCCCGGCAGGTTGGGGTAGCGCAGGCAATGCGGAAGAATTTCCGGCTTATCGCACATGGTGATGACCTGATCGCTTCCTCCTTCAATAGTTTTCCTACAGATCGGCAGCTTGACAGCCTAGCTCAAATAATTGCTGCCGGGAACTTCTATGTGGCACCCAACCTTGCCATCCATCAAAGGGCACTGGATGAAATAGCTAATTTGGATTCCATAATGGGGGTGGTGGAAGCCGGCTCTTTGTCCCCATCCGTATATAGCCAATGGATCAAGAGCAATAACCGGACCCTGGACCAATATAACCTTGAGGAATACGAGGGCTTCGTCAGAAAAATGCAGGGGTATAATCGCACCTTAACAGCCTGTTTGAATAAATATAAGGTGCGGATTGTTGCAGGAACGGACGCCGCCACACTGGGTTACCCGGGCTCCAGTTTGATAGCGGAGATCAGGGAACTTGAACTGGCGGGCCTAAGCCGGTTTGAAGCCCTGGAAGCGGGCACCCGGACTGCCGGGGATTTCATTACAGATTGGATAGACCCTCAACTGAAATTGGGACGAATCGAGGAAGGTTATGAGGCTGATTTCCTTATTCTTAAGGTAAATCCGTTGACTGCCCGACAACCCTTTCGGTCCTTATCGGGGGTGGTGTTAAAAGGAATGTATTACAGGACCGAAAAACTGGCTACAAAGGTAGCCTTGCAATCTGAAAAATACGGGGAGGCAAAAGGATTGGTCGCTTCAGCGGACCAATTGTTTGAGGAAGGAAAGGTTAAAGCGGGGCTCAGCAATCTGCGCAGGGCCCGGAGGCAAGTAAAGTATCAGCATGTATTTGCACAATGGGTGTTGGGGATTAAGGCACAACGTTTATCGGAGCAGTCCCCGGCGCTTGCAAGGGAACTGCAGAATGCAAATGCCGCATTTTATCCGGAGCATTTTGCCGTTTACAACGAATTGGGACAAACCTATTATAAAATGAGGGCTTACGAACCTGCGGCTCAATATACCCGAACATCCCTTGAACTTGCCCCGGAAAATGCGGTGGCAGTGCGTTTAGACAGAAAGATCAGGGCAGCACAGCAACCATTCAATAATATACTAAGCGGCGATTATCTTCTGGAAAAGGTTAACAGGCAAGGTAAACCGATTGACAGTTTGGAAATAAGCATAGTTAAGGCCTCAGGACCCGGCCACTCCTATGAAGTTCACTACAGATCGCGTGAAGAAGTAATGGGGATGGTATCTGCGGAAGGGCAATCGAACCAGATTTGGTTTACCATTCCAGGGCAGTATGGGACAATAGAATATAGTGTTTTGATTACGGAAGGAGTGTTTAGTGGAACTTTTGCAGGACCTTTCGGTAACAACGGTGAGTTGAGAATTACCTTTATTCATTAGTTCTGACAAAAATTATACCCTTAAAACCCTTGTTTCAAATTAATAAAAATCGGATGAAAGCGGAACATCCTTGTCAAACTTGTCATACGAACTCAGGTCCAGCACAAACACGATCAGCAGCAAGCTGACCAACATGCTGATGGCAAGGCCAGCAATATTGATGGACGAGAAGAGTTTGTTGCGCAGCAGGTTGCGTCCCTATGTTTTAATGTATTTCCCGATCACGGCCCTATAGATAAAAAGTTGGGATAACTATTTGAGTAGCCGAAAGTTCCCTTGATGTGCTTATAAAACATCCTGCTCATTCAACGATTGATGAGGGGGGATAAAGCGGCCGGCAATTGCCAGTTTCGCATCCGGGGAACAAGCCTTTCTGGCAACTATTATTGTGCCAGAAAAAGTAACTTATTGAATATCTTAACCTCAGTTAAACCGATTTTGAAAAACGATTAAAACGTGTAAAATAATGTTACCGAAAACCTCCACCTTGCTTACACGTGTTTGAGGTGTCTGAAACTGAAAGAGTCTAATTCCGTCAAATGCCGTTTGAGTTCCATAAAATCAAATTTTTGGAGCTCTTTTAGCCAGAACCGGATATTTTTCTTTTAAATGCAATGATTAATAGCCGAGTTGCAGAAAATTCCCGGGACATCAATCAGAACATCCTTCAGCCGCTTATTCGGGGTATTCCACACGCAAATGGTAGACATTGATGAGTTTCTGCTTCAAGACTTTCTTTACCGTTTCAATTTCCTTAAAAGTAATATTCGCGTTCAGGAACTGGTTGGCCTGCATCTGTGTGCCGATTATCTTATCCACAAAATCGTTGATAATCATAAAAGTGGGATTCTTAAGGCTTTTGGAGGCCGCCTCTACGGAATCGGCCATCATCAGGATGGCTGTTTCCCTGGAAAATGGGATAGGTCCCGGGTATCTGAACTGCTTTTCCTTTACTTCCGGGTCCAGGTCCTGTTGCTTCTTATAGAAATAATATACCAGGGTGGTGCCATGGTGGGTCCTGATAAAATCGATAATGCGGTCAGGTAGCTTATTCCTGCGGGCAATCTCAATGCCCTCTATCACATGGTCTACAATGATCCGGGCACTCTCCCTGGGCGGGAGGTCGTCATGGGGGTTTACATTCGTGATCTGGTTCTCGGTAAAATAGGTGGGATGGTTCATCTTCCCGATGTCGTGATACAGGGCCCCTACCCTTACCAGCATGGCATTGGCCCCTATTTCGTTGGCAGCTGCCTCTGCCAGGTTGGCCACCTGCAGGGAATGGTGAAATGTACCGGGTGCCCTGTTAGACAATTCCTTGAGCAGTTTCGAATTGGTATCGGATAATTCCAGCAGGGAAACGTCTGACACCATCCCGAAAATCTTCTCGTAAATATAGATAAGCGGTTGGGCAAACAGGGTGATCATCCCGTTTAAGAGGAAAAACCCGAAGGTAAACCAGCGTACATTGTCAAAATTTCCCTCGTGTATCATATGAAAGGCAAAATAGCCGATGATATAGATCAGGGTAATCTGCCCGACCGAAATAAAAAGGTTGGCCCGTTTATATAATTCAGAGACGGTAAGGATGGTTACTATCCCCGCAATGATCTGGAGGAAGATATACTCAAAGCTGTTCGGAACAACAAATCCAAGGATAAGGACGGTAAGTACATGTACAAAAAGCCCCAGGCGCGCATCGAAAAATGTCTTTAGGATCAGGGGCAGGATACAAAGGGGGACCACAAAAACATACACCTCGTTATACTTAACCACCAGGGTGGTGATAAACACCATCAGCAGGATGTTAAAAAAAATAAAGGTCACATTTACATTGTTGTGATAAATATCCGGCCTGTATTTTTTCAGGAACAGGAAGAGCATCATGAGTACCAGGGCAACCAGGATAGTATACCCGAATAGGATAAAGTAATGGTTGTTCTCGGTCCACAGTTCAGACTCGTATTCCGCTTTCAGGGAATTCAAAATCTTGAGGTTTTCCGCTTCCACGACCTCTCCTTTGGCAATGATCAGCTTGCCCTCATCTATATTCCCCCTTGTATATGAAATTTTATCGAGTTCCGATTGCAGTTCCCGGGTGGAAAGTTCGGTATCCGGGCTTACATTAGGCCGGATAATATTAAAATACAATTCCTGGAACTGCGGCCGATAAGACAGCAGGTCTTTCTCTTCCAGCAGGCTGTCGACAACGATCTTTATATCCGATATCCGGTTAATGGCATCGGCCTGTACCCTTCGGGCCTCGTTTCCTTTTACAAGGTAAACAGCCTGTTTATCGTCAATCGGGGTGTTCTCTTTCAGGATCCCGTTACTGTACAGCTGTATCAGGATTTCCCTGCCAAGGACCTCCAGGTCCTGCCGGTCCTGTTCATTCAACCCGGCCTCTCCAAAGGTCTGTGCTACCTGCCGGTCAAAATCAGCGAACACCTCGTTTGCTATGGCCTCATCATAAACATAATAGGGTAGCAGCCGGTCCTCTATGCTTTTTCGTTCTTCCAGGATTTCGGCATCCGTCTTTTTAATGGAAAAATCAAAGGGGGCATACAGGTTATCGTATTGCCAGGGTTTCCCTTTCTGGAATTCGTATTTGAATTTCCCGCCCTTGGGGAAGAAAAAAACAATGCAGCACAGGCTGATCAGGTAGAGGATATATTTGAATATCCGTGACTGATTTTTGTAAAGGGTATCCAGGGTTTTTCCCATGCTGAGGGGGTATCTGCTCTCAAAAATAGAAAATTTAATGGCAACACACCGCTTTTAAATGGCGAAGGCATGGGGTTGCCCCATAATTTCTTAATTTCGCCTAAGAATAGTTTTTCCATCCCAGGGGGAAGCCGTTATACAGGGCTGCAACCCACCAGGGAAGCTGCCTGGGATAGAAAATATGCGTAGCGGCATTTAAAAGGATATATGATGCAAGAAGTTGTAATAGTTTCGGCAGTACGAACCCCTATCGGATGTTTTATGGGGGCCTTGTCTGCCATTCCTGCTCCGGAACTTGGAGCCATTGCCATTAAGGGGGCGCTCGGGAGAATTAACCTGAAACCGGAAATGGTGGAAGAGGTGTTGATGGGGAACGTGGTACAGGCGGGTACCGGGCAGGCCCCGGCCAGGCAGGCATCTATTTTTGCAGGCATCCCGGATACGGTTCCCTGTACCACTGTAAATAAGGTATGCGCCTCCGGAATGAAGGCCGTTATGCAGGCTGCACAATCCATCGCGCTGGGTGAAAACTCCGTAGTGGTAGCCGGCGGGATGGAAAACATGAGCCTTATCCCCCATTATGTATATATGCGGTCCGGGCAGAAATTCGGCCCCGCCACTATGGTCGACGGGATGCAAAAAGACGGGCTGGTGGACGTCTACGACCAGGAGGCCATGGGCGTATGCGCCGATGCCTGTGCAGTGGAACACCATTTTAGCAGGGAAGAGCAGGATGCCTTTGCGGTGCAGTCGTACAAGCGGTCTGCCGAAGCCTGGAAATCGGGTAAGTTCAGGAACGAAGTAGTGGCTGTGGAAGTGCCGCAGCGAAAAGGCGAACCCTTGCTGATCACAGAAGACGAGGAGTATAAAAATGTAATCCTGGAAAAGATCCCCCAACTTCGGCCGGCCTTCAGTAAGGATGGTACGGTAACTGCCGCCAATGCCTCCACAATCAATGACGGGGCTGCCGCCCTGGTACTGATGAGCGCGGAAAAGGCAAAAGAACTCGGGATAAAGCCCCTGGCTAAAATACGCAGTTATGCCGACGCTGCCCAGGAACCAAAATGGTTTACCACCGCCCCTGCAAAAGCGCTTCCCAAAGCTCTGGAACGGGCAGGCCTGGGCATGGAAGAAATAGACTTTTTTGAGTTTAACGAGGCATTCGCGGTGGTGGGGCTGGCCAATATGAAACTCCTTGGTATTCCCGATACAAAGGTAAATGTTCATGGTGGTGCGGTTTCCCTGGGCCACCCCCTGGGGTGTTCCGGGGCACGCATCATTACTACCCTCCTGGGTGTGCTGGCTCATAACAATGCCAGCCTTGGGGCCGCGGCAATTTGTAACGGGGGCGGGGGGGCGTCGGCCATTGTCATCGAACGAATCCCTTAAGCCTTTTTTAGCTTGCCCATGCCCCACGGTATCTGCCATTTAAGTATAATCCCCCTGCGCTCCCTTGCCGACGATACAAGTGAAATGCGCACACAATTGTTATATGGCGAACATTTTGCCATCCTGGAAAAAAGGAAATCATGGAGCAGGATCCGGGTATCATCCGATAAAAGCGAAGGCTGGGTTTGCAATGAACAGTACCTCCCCTTAACCGCAGAAGCCTTTCAGGCCCTTGAAAATGAACAAGCTGCCCTGTTCGCTACCGATCTGGTCTCTTTCAGCAGTACCCCGCAGCAGCTGCTCATCCCTATACTGCTGGGCTCCTGTGTAGGACAGGCGCAGTTGTTGGGGCACTCTTTTGAAGGAGCTTCAACCAACGGAAAAACGAATAAAAAGACTGTTGTAGATATGGCCTTACGCTACCTGAATGCCCCCTATCTCCGGGGCGGGAAATCCCCTTTCGGGATAGATTGTTCCGGGCTGAGCCAGATCGTATACAGGCTTCAGGGGGTAAACTTGCCAAGGGAAGCAGCCGCGCAGGCGATGCAGGGTGAGGCCCTGAGTTTTATTGAAGAAAGCGAAGCCGGAGACCTGGCTTTTTTTGATAATAAGGAGGGGGTGATAGACCATGTGGGCATTATCATGGATAATAACTACATTATCCATGCGTACGGGAAAGTGCGTATCGACCGCCTGGACCATACCGGTATCTTCAATACCGAGCTGGGGTTATATTCGCACCAGCTCCGGGTAATTAAAAAAATAATATAAAAAACCCCGTTCAGGCTATGAACGGGGTTTTGGTAAATTTCCTTCAGGGTTCTATTCGCCCATCAATTTCTTAATCCGCTGGAAATTCTCGGTATCGCCGAGTGCTCCATAGATATTCTTCAGCTGGGTAAGGATCCCCTGGTTGTCGGGGTTAGTCTTAAGGGCGTCTTCCAGGATGGCTGCCCCTTCCAGGAACAACTCATCTTTTTTCTGTTTCAGCGATTCATACTTTTCAATATCGGCCTTGGTATTGCCTAAAGAATTCATCTCGTCGATCAGGGCATTCCCTTCGTTCACATAAGTGGTAGAAAGGTTCAGCTGGGCATTTACATACCCGGGGTTGATCTCGAGCGTCCTTTTATAGGCAGCCCTTGCTTCAGGGATGTTGCCCTGTTCCATATTAATAACGCCTATATTGTATTGCAGGTCCGGGTTATCGGGGGCCATTGCAGCTGCTTCGGCCATCAGTACCTTAAACTTGTCCTTGTCGCCCATTTTATAATGAAGGTTGGCCTCATTCAGGAGCAGATTCACATCCTCAGGGTTTTGAGCCCTGGCATCCGTATAGGCCTGCAGGGCCTTGTCATCCTGTCCGAGCTGGGTATAGATCAGTGCCATGTTTTTTACGATCTCCGCTTTTTTGGATGGCGTTTTCTCATCCAGAGGGTCTTTGTACTCCCCGGATTTGATCATAATATCGCGTTGGATTTTTTCCATCTCCACCACTTCACCGGTCTCAACATTGGTAGCTTTATATACCATGCCACTTCCGTCGTAGCCCAGATCCTTCAGCTCGTTATAGTATTTCAGAGCTTCTTCATAATGCCCGCCGTTAACAGCGCTGCTGGCGGCATAATACAGATAGGAGGTATCCTGGGGGCTCAGGCTGTAGGCCAGGTATAGTTTCTCGGCCGCCTCTTTAAACTTTTTCTCATTGTTATCGTCAACGGCCGCATTTACCAGGTCGGCGGTAAGCGACTGCAGCCACTGTTGGCTTTCGGGGGTGAATTTTTCCTTTCCTGAAGCCTCTTCCAGGGAAATCACCTTCCTGAAGGCGGTCATGGCATCATCAAAAGCGGTTTCGTCCCCTTTTTTCGCCAGGTCGGCATAGGTCCTTCCGCTGAGGTAATAGTACTCTGCCTGTACGCGTTCATCCTGTCCGCCTATCGTTCCTTTAATGCCTTCAAGGGTAGCTTTCGCTTCCGCGGCATTCCCGTCTTTCAAGGATTTTTCCGCATCCTTGAGCTCTGATTTCTGTGCAAGACCGGCCATGGTGAAAAGCATGGCCGACAGCGCTATAAATGTAGTTTTCATTTTAATAGTGATTAAGTGTATTAGTGTTTACTTTTATTCTACTTCGGTTTCCGGGCTATCTTCATCAAGAGCCGTGCCATCATTTTCCGGGGCCGGATTTTCTTCCGCTTTCACGTCCATATTCATGATGTCTATGTTCTCTAAGTCGTCTTCCTCTTTCATGACCTTGGCAACCGCGGCAATGGAGTCATCTTCCCGGAGATTAATCAGTCGCACTCCCTGTGTGGCCCTGCCCATGGTTCTTAGTTCTTCCACACTCATCCTGATGGCGATGCCAGATTTATTGATGATCATCAGGTCATCCGTGTCCGATACGTTTTTGATAGCAACCAGCCCACCGGTTTTTTTGGTGATTGATATGGTTTTCACCCCTTTACCGCCACGGTTGGTAATCCTGTAATCGTCTATGCTTGAACGCTTGCCATAGCCGTTTGCGGAAACCACCAGGATATCCTCCTCCATATTATGGACGGATACCATACCTATAACTTCATCCTTTTCATTGGCCAGGGTAATGCCCCGCACCCCGGAGGCTGTACGGCCCATTGGCCGGGTTTTGCTCTCTTCGAAGCGGATGGCCTTCCCGGAACTGAGGCCCAGGAAAATCTGGCTGGTACCGGTGGTGAGTTTGGCGTCGATAAGTTCATCGCCTTCGCGGACGCTGATGGCTATGATCCCGTTCTGCCGCGGCCTGGAATATTGTTCCAGCGAGGTTTTCTTTACGGTCCCTTTCTTGGTCGCCATAATCACGTAATGGCTGTTTACATATTCCTCGTCCTTCAGGTCCTGGGTACAGATAAAGGCTTTTAACTTATCGTCGGGGGTAATATTGATCAGGTTCTGAATGGCACGCCCCTTGGAGGTACGGCTGCCTTCGGGGATTTCATAGACCCGCATCCAGTAGCACTGGCCGTTCTGGGTAAAGAACAGCATGTACTGGTGGTTGGTCCCTACAAAGAGGTGCTCGAGGAAGTCTTCCGTACGCGTGGAGGAGGCTTTTTGCCCTACCCCGCCCCTGCCCTGGGTCCTGTATTCAGACAGAGGGGTACGCTTGATATATCCCGCATGGGAAATGGTGATGACCACCTGTTCGTCTGGGATCATATCCTCTATACTGAGGTCTCCGCCGGCGTAATCAATAACCGAACGCCTGGGGTCCCCATATTTTTCCTTTACTTCGAGGAGTTCGTCTTTAATGATCTGCATCCTGCGTTCTTTATGCGCGAGGATGTCCTTGAGGTCGGCAATGGTTTTAATGGTTTCGTCGTATTCCGTCCGCAATTTATCCTGCTCCAGGCCTGTGAGCTGGCGAAGGCGCATCTCTACAATGGCCCTGGCCTGCAGCTCGCTCAGTTTAAACCGCTCCATCAAATTTTCCCTGGCCTCATCGGCATTGGAAGAAGCACGGATAATGGCGATTACTTCATCGATATTGTCCGATGCAATAATCAGCCCTTCCAGGATATGGGCGCGGTCTTCTGCCTTTTTCAGCTCGAAGGTAGTACGGCGGACGACCACCTCATGCCTGTGCTCCACAAAATGGTGGATAATCTCCTTGACATTGAGCAATTTTGGCCTCCCCTTTACAAGCGCGATGTTGTTGACGCTAAAGGATGATTGCAGGGAGGTATATTTGTAAAGCGTATTAAGGACAATGTTCGGGATGGCATCCCTTTTGAGCACGTATACGATCCGCATTCCCTTGCGGTCCGATTCATCGCGGATGGTGGCGATGCCCTCTATTTTCTTGTCATTTACAAGGTCGGCGGTCTTCTTGATCATATCCGCCTTGTTGATCTGGTAGGGGATCTCGGTTACAATAATGCAGTCTTTCCCCTGAACCTCTTCAAAACTGGCTTTTGCCCGTAAGACAATCCGCCCGCGGCCTGTATGGAAAGCTTCCTTCACCCCCTCATATCCGTATATGATCCCTCCCGTCGGGAAATCGGGAGCCTTGATATGTGAGATCAGCTCATCAATTTCAATATCCGGGTTGTCTATAAATGCAACGGTGCCATCCACCACTTCCGAAAGGTTGTGGGGGGGCATATTGGTTGCCATGCCGACCGCGATCCCCGATGCCCCGTTAATGAGCAGGTTCGGGATCCGGGTGGGCAGTACGGTAGGTTCTTTAAGGGTATCGTCAAAATTCAGTTGGTGGTCAACCGTTTCCTTGTCAATATCGGCAAGCATTTCATCCGCAATCCTGCGCATCCGGGCCTCCGTATATCGCATGGCTGCAGGGCTGTCGCCGTCAACAGAGCCAAAGTTCCCCTGGCCGTCGATCAGCATATAACGCAGGCTCCATTCCTGGGCCATACGCACCATGGTATCATATACCGAAGTATCGCCGTGCGGGTGGTACTTACCGAGTACTTCCCCGACTATCCTGGCCGATTTCTTATGGGCACTCGTAGAACGAACCCCCAGCTCATGCATCCCGTATAAAACCCTTCTGTGTACGGGTTTCAACCCGTCCCTGACATCTGGCAGGGCACGTGACACAATGACCGACATTGAATAATCAATGTAGGCCGATTTCATCTCATCTTCAATGTTGATAGGAATTAACTTCTCTCCCTCCGCCATATCAAAATCTCTATACTTTTATCGTCCAAAAAATATCGTGGCAATATACATAAAATCATGCGCTGACAAGAATAGTTACGGGACTTTCTTGAAGTATTTATCAACACGGACACCCCCCTGAACAGTTAACAAATTGGATGTTAATTATTTTGTAATTCGTTGTTTTTTTCGTCATTTAGGCCTAGTTTATCGAATATAGGTACGGTATTTGACGTTCTTATGGTAAGATTTACTAATTTTAAAGTTGAATAAGGACAACATATGGACGATAACTTTTCACCAAGAGTAAAAGATGTAATCGCCTACAGCAAGGAAGAAGCTCTGAGGCTCGGCCACGATTTTATCGGCACCGAACACCTGATGCTTGGCCTGCTGCGCGATGGTAACGGGAAGGCCATAAGCATCCTCGATGCTTTGGACGTAGACCTTGACCATTTAAGGCGCAAGGTGGAGATCCTGAGTCCTGCCAATCCGAACAGCGGTAATACGCAGAAAGATAAAAAGAACCTACACCTGACAAGGCAGGCAGAACGGGCTCTGAAAACCACCTTCCTGGAGGCCAAGTTATTTCAGAGTTCCTCGATCAATACCGCGCATCTTTTATTATGCATATTAAGAAATGAGAATGATCCCACCACCAAGCTGCTTCATAAGCTGAAGGTAGACTATGACGGGGTGAAGGACCAGTTCAAATCTATGATAACCAGCGATGACGATTACCTGGAATCCCCTACATCGGAGTCTTTTCCAAGTGATTCCGACGATCCGGCAGAGGGCAAGGAAAGTGCTTTCGGCTCTTCAGGTTCACAGAAGGGAGCCAAAAAATCCAAAACCCCGGTGCTCGACAATTTCGGAAGGGACCTCACCCGGCTGGCTGAGGAAAACAAACTGGATCCGGTTGTAGGGCGGGAGAAGGAAATAGAAAGGGTTTCGCAGATCCTCAGCCGAAGAAAGAAGAACAACCCCCTCCTTATCGGGGAGCCCGGGGTTGGTAAAAGTGCCATTGCCGAAGGCCTGGCCCTGCGTATCATCAACAAAAAAGTTTCCCGTATCCTGTACAACAAACGGGTGGTGACCCTAGACCTGGCTTCTCTTGTTGCTGGTACCAAATACAGGGGGCAGTTTGAGGAACGCATGAAGGCAGTGATGAACGAACTGGAGAAGAACAACGATGTGATCCTTTTTATCGATGAGATCCATACCATTGTCGGTGCAGGCGGGGCAACCGGTAGCCTCGACGCTTCCAACATGTTCAAGCCGGCCCTCGCCCGGGGGGAAATACAATGCATCGGGGCGACCACCCTGGATGAATACCGGCAGTATATTGAAAAAGACGGGGCGCTGGAACGGCGGTTCCAGAAGGTGATGGTAGAGCCCACCACAGTGGAGGAAACCATTGAGATCCTTAAAAATATCAAGAGCAAATACGAAGAACACCATAATGTCAACTATACCGATGAGGCCATAGTGGCTTGCGTGAAACTCACCAACCGCTATATGACAGACCGTTTTCTTCCGGATAAGGCCATAGACGCCCTGGACGAATCGGGCTCCAGGGTCCATATAGTGAATATGGATGTTCCCAAGCAGATCCTGGAATTGGAAAAACAACTCGAAGATGTGCGCGAACTGAAAAACAGCGTGGTTAAAAAGCAACGCTATGAAGAGGCCGCTAAACTCCGGGACGATGAAAAAAGGCTGGAAAAAGAGCTGGCTGTAGCCCAGGAGAAATGGGAAGAAGATAGCAAACTCCACAGGGAAACGGTTACCGAAGACAATGTGGCAGACGTGGTCTCCATGATGAGCGGCATCCCCGTTAATAAAATTGCACAGACGGAAAGCAACAAGCTGGCCGAATTGCCCGCGCTTATAAAAGGCAACGTAATTGGACAGGATGAAGCGGTTGCCAAGGTAGCCAAGGCCATTCAGCGGAACCGCGCGGGCCTGAAGGACCCGAACAAACCGATCGGCTCCTTTATATTCCTCGGACAGACGGGGGTTGGAAAAACTCAATTGGCAAAGGTGCTGGCAAAGGAGCTTTTTGATTCCGAAGACGCCCTTATCCGAATCGATATGAGCGAGTATATGGAGAAATTTGCCATCTCGCGATTGGTGGGTGCACCTCCGGGATATGTGGGTTATGAGGAAGGCGGACAACTTACGGAAAAAGTAAGGCGGAAACCTTACTCCGTTATCCTACTCGACGAGGTAGAGAAAGCCCACCCGGATGTCTTCAACATGCTATTACAGGTACTTGATGACGGTTTCCTTACCGACAGCCTCGGAAGGAGGATCGATTTCAGGAATACCATTATCATCATGACCTCCAATATCGGGGCAAGGCAGCTTAAGGATTTCGGACAGGGGGTTGGGTTTGGAACTTCCGCCAAAAAATCCCAGGAAGACACCCATCACAAAACCGTTATTGAAAACGCCCTTAAAAAGGCTTTCGCTCCAGAATTCCTTAACAGGATAGATGATGTAGTGGTGTTTAACCCACTGGACAGGGAACATATCCACCTGATCATCGACATAGAGTTGAACAAGCTGTTTGCAAGGATCAGGGATATAGGATATGAACTGAAACTTACAGACAAGGCCAAGGATTATATCGCCGACAAAGGTTTTGACAGGGAATACGGGGCCCGCCCGCTTAAACGCGCCATCCAGAAATACATTGAGGATGCCCTGGCCCAGGAAATCGTAAATTCGAAACTACAGGAAGGAGATACCATCTACATGGATTTTGATGAAAAACAGGAAGGCCTTTCCATAGAGATCAACAAGGAAACAAAATCTTCTAAAGCGTAAGCGTACCTTCTACCGGAAGAACAAAGGGAACCCTGAACGGGGTTCCTTTTTTTTGTTTAACGGCTTGCTCAAACGTAGGAACCAGCCGGGCCTGGTGGTCAGGGGAACCATATAAACGATATTTAAGCTTTTAATCTAGTATTTTTCCGTAAGCACCCCCCTCCGACTACTTTCGCGGCAGACACTATAATTTAATTCGAGAATGAGAGTCAGACCGACTAAAAAAACAGTCATTGTACGGGAATACCAGCTTGATATCGGAAAAATCCAGGTTTTTGATGATTACATGGTTGCCATTTTTGACGAGGGTGCCACCCTTACCCTGGAAAGGGCCTACCAGATCATTGGAATTTCGGAAATCCACTTCAGGGACAGCAATTTTGGCTATATAAGCCTGCGAAAGAACTCCTACGCAATTGATCCCACTATTTACGGGTACTTACGGGAATTGAAAAACCTCAGGGCCTTCGCCGTTGTGTCGGTTAAACAGATGGACATGCACAATTTCAAAATCGAGAAATTGTTTTACAAAAAACCCATGGAGTTTTTCATAGACTACAACAATGCCCTGCAATGGGTTAAAAAGCGGGTAAGGGGAAAATAGATTGAGGTGTGGTAAAAGACCTGCGGTGCCACTAAGCTAATGTTTTACCTATGCCGTTAAGGCACCCTGTAAAAGGACAAAATACCCGGGATCCGGTATCAGGGGATTATTCCCCATCCGCAGGGTAACCCTCCCGGCCATCCCCTGACAAATCGGTAAAAGCCCGGCCCAGGAAAGCGGAAATGCTTCCCGCGGACAGTGCTTCATAACCGGATTCCAGCGCAGCCAGATCACCCGCCCTCCCGTGCAGGAAGGTCCCAAAAATTGCCGCCTCAAGGGGTGCATACCCCTGGGCGATCAACCCGGTAATCACCCCCGTAAGCACATCACCGCTCCCCGCAGTGGCCATCCCGGGGTTTCCACTGCTGTTCACATAGCCCTTGCCATTATAAAGCGTAATCGTATGAGCTCCCTTGATCACCAGGATACAGTCGTATTTCCGTGAAAATTCATGCGCCTTCTTCAGTTTATCAAAATCGCCCGTCCAGGGCCCGATTAGCCTTTTTAATTCGCCGGGATGTGGGGTAAGCACCGTACGGGCCGGAAGCTTGTCCAGTAACTCCCTGCGTTCGGAAAGGATGTTCAGGCCGTCGGCGTCCACTACCAGTGCACCCTTGTAAGCACTTAAAAAGCCTGCAAATGCCGCGGCAGTCAGCTCGTGGGTTCCGAGGCCGGGACCTATGCCAATAACGTCGGCCGGCAAAGAGATTTCGAGTGTGGTAATATGTTCCTCAGCGGAATCTGTGAGTATCATGACTTCCGGGAGGGCAGCCTGAAGCGGCAGGTACCCGCAGCGCGGCAGGTAGGCTGTTACCAGTCCGCTCCCGCTGTATAAACAGGCACGGGCGCACAGTTGCACGGCCCCGGTTTTTCCGTAACTGCCCCCAATGATCAGGGAATGGCCGAAGGTACCTTTGTGAGAAAACTTTTTCCGGGGGCGATAGATCTCCCGGCATTCCTCTTTCCCTATAAGCACATAATCGGTTTCAGTCCGGGCAAGGTAATCCCGGTCCAGGCCAATGTCGAGCACCTCAACCCACTCCGCAAAAATGCCGGTGCCAGGAAGGTAGAAGATTAGTTTGGGCACTTGAAAACTCAGTACCACATTGGCCCGGACAGCCTGCCCGTGCCCCGTATCCCGGTCTGTATAAAGGCCTGAAGGCACGTCAACGGATATGGTGAAGGCCCCCGAGGCATTCATTTTATCGATCAGCCTGCCTACCCAGTCCGCGGGGGGGCGGTTGAGGCCAATCCCAAAGATGGCGTCGACCAGAATGTCTTCCCCGGGGATATCCGGCAGTGCGGAATCCTTATTTATAAACTCAGGCCAGACCTTCCCCGATTTCAAACGGTCGAGATTTATCAGGAAATCATCTGAACGCTTATCGCTGTAATTCACAACAAATACCTGTACGGGATAGCCATGTTCATTCAGGTGCCTCGCCAGGGCCAGCCCGTCGCCCCCGTTGTTCCCCGTCCCGCAAAACAGTCTGATGCGCGGTCGGTCGCCACCCAGCCAGCGGTGCATCCAATGGAAAAGCTGCACGGAGGCCCGTTCCATCAAGACCTCGCTGCTGATCTGCTGATTCCCGATTGTCGATCTGTCAGCTTCATAGATCTGTTTTGCACTAAATATCTTCATTCCCTAAAAATTGTTGTAAAATGATGCCGAGTCCATAAAAATAACAGGAAGAGTTTGATAAGGTACTCAAAAATACTACTTTTGGCCCGTTACAGACCATCCGATGCACACGATTCGAGAAACACAGTTGTTTTCTTCCCTTCCACCGGCCCGTTGCAATACGGTTACCCGGACCACCACCCCTTTGGGGTAATCGTACTATTTATCTTCCCGTATCTATTTATTGCAACCTATTTTTGAATTAAGCAGTTATTCTTATGAAAGTATTAAAGTTTGGCGGTACCTCAGTTGCCAACTCACAGAATATTAAACTCGTCCGGTCTATCGTAGCCGGGGTGGAAGCAGATAAAATCGTAGTGGTGGTTTCAGCAATGGGCGGGATTACGGATTTATTATTGCGGATGGCCTCCATGGCATCGCAGCAGGACGCCGGATACAAACGATTATTCCAGGAAATAGAGAACAGGCACCTCCAGACCATACGCGAACTGCTGCCGGTGGGCATACAAAGCACTGCCCTCAGCAAGGTGAAAAGTGAACTCAACGTACTGGAGACCCTTGCCGAGGGTGCATACCTTATAGGGGAGATCACCCCAAAACTTTCGGACAAAATTGTGAGCTTCGGGGAGTTATTTTCTTCCTACATCATCAGTTCGTATTTCATTTCCGAAAAACTGGATGCCTGTTTTAAAGACAGCCGGGAACTGATCAAAACCAACGAAGCATACGGCAGGGCAGCCGTAAATTTTGCACTAACGAATGCCAATTGCAGGAAATTCTTTGAAGAAACAACCTGCCATATCCTGGTACTGCCCGGCTTTATCGCAGCCTCGGAAAACGGGAATTCTACCACCCTGGGGCGTGGCGGTTCGGATTATACGGCCGCGGTGATCGCAGGCGCCACAGGGGCTGAGGAGTTACAGATATGGACCGATGTAAGCGGGATGTACACCGCCAATCCTAAAATTGTCAAACAGGCCATGGCCATCCCGCACATTTCCTATGAGGAGGCGATGGAACTTTCGCATTTTGGCGCCAAGGTGCTGTACCCTCCTACCATTCAGCCCGTACTGTCTGAAGGCATCCCTATCCGCATTAAGAATACCTTCGACCCCGGCGTTCCCGGCACCCTGATTACCCGTAACGAAAACGGGGCGGGAAAAACCGTCCGCGGGATAAGCAACGTGGAGCATATTGCCCTGCTCTCCCTTGAAGGCCCCGGAATGATCGGGATCCCCGGGATCTCCAAACGGTTTTTCGAAGTGCTTTCAAACTCCGGGATCAGCGTGGTCCTTATCACACAGGCTTCCTCGGAACATTCCATCTGCGTTGGGGTTGCAGATTCCGATGCCGCCTTTGCCGCAAAAGTAGTGAATGAGGCTTTTGAGTTCGAAATCTCCATGGGTAAAATCAAACCCGTGATTGCCGAGCTAAACCTTGCCATCATTGCCCTGGTAGGCGACAATATGAAGAGCCACCAGGGGTTGAGCGGAAAAATGTTCAGTGCCCTTGGCAAGAATAATGTCAATATCAGGGCCATTGCACAGGGGGCTTCCGAAAGGAATATATCTGCCGTTATCAACAGCCAGGATGTAAAAAAAGCTCTCAACACCCTGCATGAAGAATTCTTTGAGGAAAATATCAAGCAATTGAACCTCTTTGTCATGGGCGTAGGGAATGTAGGGTCAAAATTCCTGCGCCAGGTACGGCAGCAGAAGAAATACCTGAAGGAACATATGAAGCTGAACCTCCGGATCATAGGGATTTCCAATTCCAGGAACATGATCTTTGATGAGAATGGCATTTCCCTGGCCCAGTGGGAAACCTTGCTGCCCCAGGGGGAAAAAGCAGACATGGAACAATTCTATTCGCGGATAAAAGGCTTCAACTACCGCAACAGCATCCTGGTCGACAATACGGCCAGCACCCAGGTGGCTGCCTCTTATGAACGGTACCTCAACCAGAGTATTGCCGTGGTTACCTGTAATAAGATTGCCTGCTCATCAGACTACGACAATTACAGGAAGTTAAAAGACCTGTCCCGTGAATACGGGGCACCTTTCCTTTTTGAGACAAACGTAGGGGCAGGCCTGCCCATCATAGACACCCTAAAGAACCTGATAGCCTCCGGCGACAGGATATTGAAAATACAGGCCGTGCTTTCCGGCAGCCTGAATTTCGTCTGGAACAACTTTAACGACCAGACTACCTTTTACGAAGTAGTAAAAAAGGCGCAGGAACAGGGATATACCGAACCCGATCCCAAAATAGACCTCAGCGGCATAGACGTTATGCGGAAAATATTGATCCTGGCAAGGGAAAGCGGTTATAAGCTCGATATAGGCGATATTGAAAACGAATCCTTCCTATCGGAAGCAAGCCTTAAAACTACCGGGAATGATGAATTTTTCGCATCCCTGCAGGCAGATGAGGCCCATTTTCAGGAATTGTACCGGGAAGCCGTCAGGAAGGAAAGCAAATTGAAATATGTGGCGGAATTTTCAGAGGGAAAAGCCCGGGTGGGCCTGCAACAGATCCCAAAGGGCCATGATTTCCATAACCTGGAAGGCAGTGACAATATCGTGCTGTTTTACACAGAACGCTATCCTAACCAGCCAATGATCATTAAGGGTGCGGGTGCTGGTGCCGAGGTAACGGCTTCCGGGATTTTTGCAGACATCATCCGGATCGGAAACTTTTAAGCTTATGGATACAATCACCGTTTTTTGTCCGGCAACCATTGCCAATATCTCCTGCGGGTTCGATGTCCTCGGCCTGGCGCTGGATTCGGTGGGCGATCTCATGACCGTGAGGAAGATCCCGGAAAAGGAGATCCGTATTGCCCCTATCATTCCGCAGGATATTCCAACCGATCCCAAAAGGAATGTAGCCGGGGTTGCCGGGATGGCCCTGATGAAGGCCGCCGGTTACGAAGGGGGCTTTCACCTGGAAATACAAAAACGCATCAAGGCGGGAAGCGGTATAGGCAGCAGTGCAGCCAGTTCTGCGGGGGCGGTATGGGCCATGAACGAATTACTGGGCAGGCCATTCACCCCCCTGGAACTCGTTGGCTTTGCCATGGAAGGAGAACGGCTGGCCAGCGGTGTGCCCCATGCCGATAATGTGGCTCCGGCACTCTATGGAGGGTTTACCCTGGTACGGAGTTACGAGCCCCTGGATATTATAAGGATCGAAGCCCCGGTCGAACTGATGGCCACCATCATCCACCCGCAGATCGAAATTAAGACCTCCGATTCACGGAGGATCCTGAAGACGACCTTTCCCCTGGAGGCCGGCATCAAACAGTGGGGCAACCTGGGCGGCCTGGTGGCCGGTTTGTACACGTCTGATTATGAATTGATCGGCCGTTGCCTGGTAGACCATATCATAGAGCCCATCCGTTCCATTTTAATCCCCGGTTTCGAAGCGGTAAAGGAAGATGCGCTCAGGGCAGGGGCCCTGGGGTGTGGAATTTCAGGTTCGGGCCCTTCCATATTTGCCCTGAGCAGGGGCCGTGAGATAGCCGAAGCAGTGGGCAGGGCCATGAGCAGGATCTACGATACCACGGGGATTGACTATGACCTGCATGTCTCGGAAATTAACCCTGATGGTGTCAGGCCGGTATGAAGCGCCAGGCATGCCTGGCTTTTACCATACCTTCAAAATGAATCATTTATAAGTAAGAACCAGTGAAGTTTTACAGCCTGCATAACAACAGCCCGAGGGTTTCTTTCAGGGAAGCGGTAATCAGAGGGATTGCACCTGACAGGGGCTTATATTTCCCGGAAAAAATCCAACCCCTCCCCGATGCCTTTTTCAGGTCGATAGGGGAAATATCTCATGAAGCCATCGCCTATGAAGCCATTCTTCAGTTCGCCGGAGAGGATATCCCGCCGGCCGAACTGGGGCATATCCTCGCGGAAGTACTGGATTTCCCGTTCCCTGTGGTTGAAATTGAGAATACTATAGCGACCCTCGAATTGTTTCATGGGCCTACCATGGCATTCAAGGATGTTGGCGCCCGCTTTATGGCCCGCTGCCTGGGGTATTTTTCCCGGGACAGAACGGGAGAGGTAACCGTGCTTGTAGCAACGTCCGGGGATACGGGCGGCGCCGTTGCCAACGGGTTCCTTGGCGTACCGGGCGTAAAGGTGGTGATCCTGTACCCTGGAGGCAAAGTCAGCGATATACAGGAACGGCAGTTAACCACCCTCGGACAAAACATAAGCGCCCTGGAAGTGGAGGGAACCTTCGATGATTGCCAGCGAATGGTGAAAACGGCCTTCCTGGACCCCGACATTACCAACCACCTGACCCTGACCTCCGCAAATTCCATCAATGTTGCACGCTGGTTACCACAGCTTTTTTACTTCCTTTTCGCGTACAAACAGGTAAAGAATAAAACGAAGGCCCCGGTTTTCTCGGTTCCCAGCGGGAATTTCGGAAACCTGTGTGCCGGGATGGTCGCCCAGCGCCTGGGCATGCCGGTTGGGCATTTTATTGCCGCAACCAACGTCAACGATACGGTCCCGCGTTATATGGATAGCCGGAAATACGAACCCAGGCCTTCACTGGCCACCATTTCGAATGCCATGGACGTTGGAGATCCCAGCAATTTTGACCGGATAAGGCATTTGTTCAATGACGATTTTGAAGAACTGTCGGCCTACCTGAGTTCCTATTCTTTTTCAGACGAGGAAACCAGGGCAGCCATCCGGGGCATCTATGAACGGACTGGCTATATAGCGGACCCTCATGGAGCCGTGGGTTACCTGGGGTTGAAAAAATATTTTCAGGAGCATCCTGAAACTTATGGCATCTTCCTTGAAACTGCACACCCTATTAAATTTCAGGAGGTAGTGGAAGCCGTTACCCATGAAAAACTGGAGATCCCGCCACAGATCCTGAAAGTAATGGGCGGGACCAAATCATCAACAAAGATTTCCAACTACGACGAGCTCCGATCATTTCTGATTCCCGGTTGAAAATCCCCTTAAACTGTTCCGGCAGATGTTGGGAAAACATTAAGACGGCCATTTAGCCTATAGCCATATTTTCAATACATTTGCGCAGTGAAAAAAGATAGTGGTATGAAGACAACGGCCCTCACGGAAACCCACAAGGCACTGGGTGCTAAAATGGTGCCATTTGCAGGCTATTTAATGCCGGTATCCTATGAAGGCGTAAATATTGAGCACCAGACCGTTCGCGAATCGGTTGGGGTCTTTGATGTTTCGCATATGGGGGAATTCCTTGTGGAAGGGCCGCGGGCGCTGGATCTGATCCAGAAAGTAACCTCCAATGATGCATCCAGACTTACTGTGGGAAAAGCCCAGTACAGTTGTTTGCCAAATGAAACGGGGGGGATTGTGGACGACCTCATTGTTTACAGGCTGAAGGATGATGTATACCTGTTAGTGGTAAACGCCTCCAACATCGACAAGGATTGGGCGCATATATCCAGATATAACGAAGCCATAGGGGCTACTATGCGCAATATTTCCGATGACTATTCGCTCCTGGCCATACAGGGGCCAAAAGCGGTTGCCGCCATGCAGTCGCTCTCGTCGGTTGATCTGTCGGCCATCGCATTCTACAATTTTGTGGTTGGCGATTTTGCCGGGGTCCCACATGTGATTATTTCCGCTACCGGTTATACCGGTTCAGGAGGGTTCGAAATCTATTGCCGCAACGAGGAGGTTTCCGGGATATGGGATAAAGTCCTGGCGGCCGGTGCCGGGTTCGGTATAAAACCCATTGGTCTTGCCGCAAGAGATACCTTGCGGCTTGAAATGGGCTATTGCCTATATGGCAATGATATAGACGACAATACCTCCCCTATCGAAGCAGGCCTGGGTTGGATCACCAGGTTCAACAAGGAATTTGTTAACAGCGCATCCCTTGCCAGGGAAAAAGAAACAGGACCCCAGCGGAAACTGGTGGCATTTGAATTGAACGAACGCGGCATCCCCAGGCAGGGTTACGAAATCCTGGACGGTGATGGCGGGGTAATAGGGAAAGTTACTTCCGGAACCATGTCGCCCTCCCTGGAAAAAGGGATTGGCCTGGGCTATGTTCCGGCCGGGTATGCGGGTCCCGGTACCATAATCAATATTCAGATCCGCAACAAGGCAATCCCGGCAACGGTGGTAAAACTTCCTTTTTACAAAGGGTAATAATGACGTATGGCGGAAGGACGAGGCAAGGCGGAAGAAGGCAATAGGAAAATACTGATTTTAGGGGGCAGCGGCTTTATAGGAAATGCTATTTACCGGGAACTCTGCAGTTTTTATGACACCTATGCGTCGTATTGCTCCTCCAGGCGGGCATTTGAAGGTAACCAACAGTTTTTCAGGTACGACATGGAGGAAGACGATGTGTACCAATTACTAGAAAAAGTATCCCCCCAGGTGATCATCTCCGCGGTAAGAGGAAATTTCGCGGCACAGATACAGGCCCATCAGCATATTGTAGAGTACCTGTCGCGCAATGATGCCAGGCTCTATTTTATCTCCTCGGCCAACGTCTTCGACGGATATTCCAAGTACCCTTCCTATGAATACGACAAAACCTTATCTGAAAGTGTTTACGGCAGGTTTAAGATAAAGATAGAGAACATGTTGCTGCGCATTCCAAGGGAGAAAATGGCCATCCTGAGGGTGCCCATGGTTTTTGGCAATACCTCGCCCAGGATAAAGGAAATAAAATCACATATCTGGAAAAACGAGCCCATTGAGATCTTCCCAAACCTGGTGATAAATGTCACCAACGACGTAAAGCTTACCCAGCAGGTCCATTACCTGGTAAACCACAACCTGGGCGGTATCTACCACCTGGGCAGTAAAGACCTGGTGCATCATGACGAATTTATCAGGGAGGTGGTAGAACGGATCGGGACTTTTAACCCTATTTACAAAAGGGTATTTACCACCAACGAAGAGCGCTATCTGGCGGTACTTCCCAAAGAAAACCTGCTTCCGGCGAACCTGCAGGTGAGTTATCAGGAGATCATAGACCACCATGTCATGGGATAATTGCGGGATCCTGCCCTTAATTCCGGGGATAAGGTTATAACTGAAAACCTAATTTCATTACCTTTATTAATCGCCCGAAACCCAGTATCCATGAACATAGTTACCGTTGATTACAGTGGCCGGGCAGCGGTGGTCCTGAAAAGAAATCATCAGGTAATACCCTCCGGAAATTCTGAGGTATGAAGGCGTGATGCTCATGGAAGCCGATACCAGAGATGCAGGAATTGCCTTGTATATTGCTAAAAAAACAAACTAAAACCATACTATTAAACTGTTATTATACCATGGAAAAACTTTCAGAACGTACGATTGAAGAGCGCCTGGATAAATTGGAAGGCTGGGAATACGCAGACGGGGCCATAGAAGCCAGGTTCCAGTTCAGGGACTTCCGTGAAGCATTCGCGGTTATGACCAAAATCGCATTTGAATGCGAAGCCCAGAAGCACCACCCCGATTGGCGCAATGTTTATAACACCCTGCATATCCGCCTTAATACCCACGACGTGGGAGGGATCACCGAGAAGGATTTCAGGCTCGCGCACAGTATCTGGGACATCATCCATGGCAATTAACGGCAGGCAGGACAACCCTTGTCGCGGTTTTAAAAAATAGTATTTTTGCTCCACTTAACTTCGGGTATCCTTTATGGGAAGAGCATTTGAATTCAGAAAGGCCAGGAAAATGAAGCGATGGGCAGCCATGTCCAAGGCCTTTACACGTATTGGTAAAGATATTGTAATGGCTGTCAAGGAAGGCGGTGCCGACCCCGATGCCAATTCCAGGCTGAGGGCGGTTATCCAGAATGCCAAGGCGGTGAATATGCCCAAGGACAATATAGAGCGGGCAATAAAGCGTGCTTCGGATAAGTCGCAGGGCGATTATAAGGAAGTGATTTTCGAGGGCTATGCGCCTCACGGGATCGCGGTTCTGATTGAAACGGCTACGGATAATAACACCCGTACCGTGGCCAACATCCGGAGCTATTTCAATAAGTGCAACGGCAGCCTCGGGGTTTCGGGTTCTGTTGAATTCATGTTCGACCACAGTTGCCATTTCAGGATCAATAAGGAGGGGATAGATCCGGAAGCCCTTGAACTCGATTTAATAGATTACGGAGCTGAGGAGGTTTTTGTGGAGGAAGAAGATATCCTCATCTATGCGCCCTTCGAATGTTTCGGCGCCATCCAAAAGCAGCTGGAATCGCGGGGAATAGAGATCCTGTCTTCCGGATTTGAACGTATCCCGCAGATAACCAAAGAATTAACCGCTGCGGAAATGGAGGATGTTGAAAAACTCCTGGAAAAGATCGAGGAAGACGAAGACGTGCAGTATGTGTACCATACGATGAAGGAGTGAAAGAACCCAAACCGGTTAGGATTTGAATCGTAAAAAAAAAGGGGCGCCGGAAGGATGCCCCTTTTTAATACTTCATCAGGCCGTGTGTTTAGTTTTGAACGGAAAGACGATCCTGATTAATAGTTCCATTCGAATCAATAGTGGTTATAAGGTAAATACCCGACTGGAACTGATATACCGGAAGTACATAATCTGTTCCCTGTAAAAAATCCTGTGCATTGAATTCCCCTACTTTCCTCCCGGACAGGTCGTGGACCAGAATGGATCTTATTTTGACACTGCTATCGGTCAAAGAAACATTTACTGAGGTACTGGCGGAATTCGGATGTATTGCCAGCTGATATCCCTTGGTTTGGGATTCCGTTGCTTGTTTGCCCGTACCGCTTTGGAACAGGGTGAAGGAAATACTCAGGGACTCTCCAATTTGTCCTGTACCCCCGGAACCACCGTAAGGGACCGCGGTTACCGTGTAGGAACCTACAGGAAGCTGGTTTCCGCTATAGTTTCCATTGGTATCACCAAAAAGGGCGAATGGGGCTACGTTTTCATTGCGTTGCGAGGTTAACCCGCCTGTTAGATTGATAACCACACTTCCGGCATTATCGGTGGCGTTGGCGCGGATATTAAAAAAGGTGGTTGGCAGGTTTGAAAGATCATAGGCCATCCCTTCCTCCAGCGTCAGAAGATCCAAATCACTGTCGGCATCAACCAGGGTAAAGCTGGTAACTGCTATGGAAGATGAGCTAACGGATATGGATTGGGTGGCCGTATTTGTACAACCGCCGGCATTCTCATATCTATAAATGATTTCATAAATACCAGGCCCTACACTCGGGTCGAAAATGCCATTAGTGACCCCAGGGCCGCTATAGGTACCTCCTTCCGGCAACCCTCCGGTTAGTGGTATGGGTGAAGCATCGGCCGCGATATCATCAAACGCCTGCAAGCTTACTTCAGGCAATACAGCCTCTATCTCAAATGTGATCTCTTTTGAACAAAAGGTGTCGGAATAAGTAAGTGTATAACTCCCGGCACTTAGGTTATAAGCCTCAGGCTCATTCAGGGCCGCATCGTGACTCCAGGAATAGGAAACCGGGCCTGTTGCCCCCGAAACCACTACAGTGGCGAATCCATCGGGCTGGCTGCAGTTGGTTACCTTGCCAATCCCAGCAGATGTAACCCCAAATGTAATGCAATCCGGAGTGCTATCAACGAATTCAAAAGAAACGGACAATTCGGTTCCGGCGTTCCCCTCCAGATTCCGCCCGGAAAAGGGGGTTGCTGTCATGGTATACGTGCCTGTCGAGAACAGTTCGCCTGAATAATCTCCCCCGGAGTCCCCAAACAAGGCATAAGGCGCTACATTTTCTGTGCGCTGGGCAACAATGCTGCCGGTAAGGGATAGGCCCACACTCGACACATCATCCGTCGCATCGGCCCGGATGTTCAGATTCATGCCAGGCAATGTGGCGATATTGACAATCTGACCTTCAGACAAAGAAATAATTTCCTGGTCGGTATCAGCATCAACCAGGACAAAACCCGTAACCGCCAGGGTTACTCCCGGACATTCCGTTCCCCCATCTGTAATAGCCCAACCATACTTACCTGTTAGTTTTTGGTGAGCTTCAACGGCCAGGCAAAATTCACTATTACCTCCGTGGAATGCTACGCCGTTTTGCAGGGAGGGCAGGTTGGCCCATCCGTTGAGCAGGTTATCATAATGTTGCAGGGATAAGGTAACCCCTAAAAACATATTCGTCATGTCGGTAACTTGACTCACATTCCAACTACCCAAGGGTTGGTTAAAACTTGTTGCGAGCTGGAACATGGAAGACATATGTGTAACATTGCCTACATCCCAATCTGAGAGATCCTGGTTAAAGGCCTGGGCATTTAAAAACATAGAAGACATCCCGGTAACATTTCCAACATTCCAGGAACCTATATCCTGGTTAAAGGATAAAGCACCAAGGAACATTGCACTCATTTCACGCACATTACTAACATCCCAGTTTCCAATATCTATGTTGAATAAGTTAGTCCCTGCAAACATGGCGCCCATATACATGATGGTACTTACATCCCATTCCCGGAAACTATCGTTACCTATAAGAGACGGGCAAACATTAAACATGTTGGCCAACGATGTTACCTGGGAGAGATCGGGGACATCCGTTGCTAGCATATCCAGGTTGTAGCAGCCAATAAATGCACTATTCATGGACTTCCATTGAATGGAGCCCCATTGGTCGATAGACAGAATTTTTTCCCTGTCAGGGTAAATGTCATCCAGGCCGTTATCATCATTAAAGAAAATTTGCGGAAATGTACCGGTTATAGCAACCTGATAAGTGCCGGGGGTGGCATAGCTATGGGTAATATTTCCTGTTAGCCCTGAATCCGAGGTGCCGTCACCCCAGTCCACAGTATAGTAATATGTTTCCCCGGGGTAGGTAGGGATCGTGATCTGGTTATCTTCAGAATACCCGGGGTTATCGGTTTTCCACGTGGTTATAAAAGCGCCGCCAGCCGGGCAGTTCTCACCAGCGTCGTTAATGGCCCAACCGTAGGCGTTTATTAAATTCTGACGGGCACTCGCACCTGAACAATACATACTGTTACCGGCATGAAAGGTAACCCCATTCTGTAATGATGGTAGTTCGTTCCATCCCCTTAATAAATTGTCATAGTTCTCAACAGACAGACCGGCATCCAGAAACATGTCATCCATTCTTGTGACCATTGAAACATTCCAGTTTCCAAGGTCCTGATCAAAGGACCTTGCACCTCTGAACATATCTACCATTGTAATTGCCGCAGAAACATCCCATCTCCCCAAATTTTGGTTAAACGCCGTAGCACTGCGGAACATTCCATAAAAGGAAATAACTTTGTTTGTGTTCCATTGACCAATATCCTGATTGAAAGCTGTGTTGTAATCAAACATTAACGTCATGGCTTTGACATTCGAAACATCCCAGCCCGATATATCCTGATTAAAAGAAAAGGCACTGGCAAATGTTAACACCATACTCTCAATCTGGCTGACATCCCAAAGGCTTATATCCTGGTTAAAGCTTTGAGCAGCGGCGAACATGGCATCTATGCTTGTTGCCTTGGACATATTCCAGTTTCCTATGGGTTGATTGAACAGGTCTGTATTTGCAAACATTGAGGCGAAATCCTGGACATTACTCACATCCCAATCCCCCATGGATTCGTTACCTATCAGGGATGAACATTCCAAAAACATAGCTGTTAAATTAGAAACCCCAGATAAATCGGGTATATCGGTAGCCGTTACATCCATATTGGCGCAACCTCTAAACGCGTAATTCATGGATTTCCATCGAATATTGCCCCATTGTCGGATCTCAAGTAGTTTTAGACGATCCCTTTCACCGGCAAAATAAATTTGAGGAAATTCGCCTGTGATCTTTACCTCGTAAATTCCGGGACTGTCATAAGTATGTACCATATCCCCGCCTACCCCAGTATCAGAGGTCCCGTCACCCCAGTCAACCGTATAATTATAAGTTTCTCCAGGGTACGTAGGGATCGTGATCTGATTTTCTGCCGAGCTACCCGGGTTATCGGTTTTCCAGGTTGTTATAAAAGGAAGGTTTCCCGGACAATCTTCTCCCCCGTCCGTAATGACCCAGCCAAATGAATCTATTAGGTTTTGGCGGGCATCTGCTCCGGTACAATATGTTATAGAGCCAGCTCCCATAGTGACCCCACTTTGTAAACTACCGAGTTGCGCCCAACCGTTCAGAACCGCATCATAATTTTTTTGGGACAGGCCTGATCGATTAAAAATATCGATCATGCTTTCAACTGAAGACACATCCCATGAACTAAGATTCTGGTCAAAACTTGCTGCCCTTGAGAATACACTATTCATATACCGAATATTAGAGGTAGTCCATTGGCTGATATCGCTGTTGAAGCTATCCGCATTGGCAAACATAAAAGAGATATCAATTGCCGAGCTGAGATCCCAGGCTGAAAGATCCTGGTTAAAGGCGATTGCCTCACCAAAAGTGAAGATTAGATTCTGGACGTTGCTTACATTCCAGTTTCCGATATCCTGATTAAAAGATTTGGCACCAAAGAACATCGCACCCATATTGGTAACGGCGCCGACATCCCAATTTCCTATGGGCTGATTAAATAATAAAGCGTTTGAAAACATCCTGTCCATATTTTCAACCTTAGCCACGTTCCAACTAATCAACGGACTGTTAAAGGCATGCGCCTCAGCGAACATGCCTACCATGGAATACACCTGGGAGACGTCCCATCCTGAAATATCCTGATTAAATTCACTAGCCTCACGGAACATAAAATCCATGGTAGTGACATTACTCATATCCCAGGAAGACATGGAGGAATGCCCTTGCATACTGCCGCACAAACGAAACATGTACTGGGTATTTTGCACTTTTGAGAAATCCGGGATATCCGAAGCGTTTAGCTCCAAATTGGAGCAGCCGTGAAAGGCATTCAACATAGATCCCCATTGAATATCGCCCCATTGGTCTATGCTGAGCAGTTTCTCCTTATCTCCCTCATTCACGAAATAAGGTTGCGGAAATACCCCCTGAATCTTAACGGTGTATGTTCCTGGGGCAGAGTATGTGTGGGTAATGCTCCCGGTTACCCCGGCATCAATATTGCCATCTCCCCAGTCAACTTGATAGTTATAAACGAATTCGGAACTTACAGGGATTGTTATCTGGTTATCTGCCGACGTCCCCGGGTTGTCCGTTTTCCAGGTGGTCACAAAAGGTGCCTGGGTGGTGGGTTCCACAATAGAAAATTGGATCGTCAGGGGAGTCCCCGGGCTGCTACCGGAAAAAGGGGTCGCCGTCAGCGTATAATCACCCGGGATAAATTCCTGTGCATTATAGTCTCCCGAAGTGTCGCCGTACAAGGCATAGGGCGCAACCCCTTCGGAACGGGAATTTGTTAAAGCACCGGATATTTCTAGTAACACCTTGCTTGTATTTCCGGTTGTATTGGCCCGGATATTTAATAAAGTCGTGGGGAGATCCGTTAAACTGATTTCAGCTCCGTCAGTAAGGGTCAGGATATCCTCATTCGTTTCTGCGTTAATCAGGGTAAAGCCACTGATGGAGGGTGTTGCATCACTTATTTTTACGAGCCATAAATCACTTAAATAACTATGGTTGTTTTCAGTCTTCTCCCCGGAAATACTACTGTTGGAAGATCCTCCCAACACAAATCCGTTTCCTGTGGAAATAATGGAGGAAATACTATCATCGCTGTTCCCTCCGAGCGTTTTGTCCCATACTTTATTGCCCTGCTCATCTATTTTAACCACCCAATAATCTATTTGGCCTCTCGATCCTTCCGATTTGTCAATGGCGATCCCGCTATCTGACCCTCCTGCCAAAAGGTATCCCCCACCGTCGGCAGCGCACAGAAAAGGAGTCCAGTCCCTGCTGTTACCCCCTATAGTTTTATCCCAAACCAGGTTACCTGAAGCATCGATTTTTAAGATCCAATAATCTATGGTATTGGCTCTTTCCGATTTTTCTCCTGAGATTGTGCTACTGGAATCTCCGGAAAGAATAAAACTCCCATCCCCGGCAGGCAAGATGGACACAAGAAGATCCTCTGAATTACCGCCGTAGGTTTTATCCCAAAGATATTGGCCCTCCTGATCGACCCTGATGATCCAATAATCCTTTCCTCCACGGCTATTTTCGGATTTATCGCCTGAAATTGAACTCGCTGAATTCCCTGCCAACAGGAATCCACCATCCTCTGTTTCAAAAAGGTCAGCAATAATGTCCTGGGACACTCCGCCATAGGTCCTATCCCAAAGTATATTACCATTTACATCAATTTTAATGATCCAGTAATCAAAAGATCCTTTGCTATTCTGCGATTTTTCGCCGGATACATTACTTTCAGAATATCCCCCAAGCAGGTATCCGCCCCCCGAGATTGAAAGCCCTTGCCGTAAATAGTCATTACCGGATCCCCCAATGGTTCTATCCCATTGTACCTCACCGTTCCCATCCATTTTGATCACCCAGCCATCTCTTAAACCACGGCTGTTCTCTGTTTTGTCTCCGGATTCTGAACTACTTGAACTTCCAAGCAGAAGATATCCGCCGTCTCCTGATAATATCACTCTACTAATGCCATCGAACTCAGTGCCGCCTAGTGTCCTGTCCCATATCTTATTTCCGTTGCCGTCTAATTTCAACACCCACAAATCGTATGAACCCTTGCTGTTTTCTGATTTATCATCGGATATATTGCTATCCGAACTGCCGGCAACAAGATATCCCCCATCCGGAGTTGCTAAAATTTGTGCAGAACTGTCAGACTGATCACCGCCAAAAGTTTTATCCCAGTCTAAGGTTAAGTTCTGTGCATTTATAAAAATTTGAAAAAACAGGAAAGGAAGCAGGAGTAATAATCTTTTCATATGCCTTTAGGTTTGGAATTGGTTAAAGGGCCTAAAATAGATTGACTATTTTTAAATCCTAGCCTGCTCGTCTTAAAATAGCTTAAATGGAACTAATATTCGATGTACTACCTCAATTGTATTAAGAGATATCCTGCTAACTATGTTCATATTATTCTTACATCCGGAGTAAGGTATATTACGGGCTTAATGGTTGGGTCTTCCTGAACCGGTTTAATGGAATAATCCCTATCTTAACGTTGTGCGGCCTTCATACAAAAGCTTTGCAGGACTATGCTTTACCAATTATTCTTATTGGAATTATATGGGCAGCATGCAGGCATACGGGACGAATTAAATATTTGACTCTAATTCATAATCAATGTTATGCGAAATACCTTGCTGATATGCTTTGCCATCCTCACCGCGGCAAGCTCGGTTGCACAGGGGATGACTGCTATAAAACTCAAAACAATAGTGGCGGAAGTGGCCGATACCCTTCAAAACACGGGCAATGCCTTCCAATTCCTTTACGAAAACAAGTTACTGATCTGCATATATGATGAAAAGGCAAACCGGATGCGGCTGATATCGCCCATCATCGAAAGGGATGCTCTGGATGAAGAACAATTGTTGAATGCCCTTGTAGCCAATTTCCATTCGGCCCTGGATGTGCGGTATGCCCTGAGTGATGAGATTATCTGGTCGGTTTACACCCATCCCCTGGAATCGCTGAGCCCGGATCAGCTTAAGGATGCTATTTCACAGGTTTACAGGGCAGCCGTCACTTTCGGGACTACCTATTCCAGCAGCCTCCTGGTATTCCCAGGCAACAGCAGAAAGAAAGAAAAGCCCTTGCCTGAAAAGGATTTGCAGAAAAGTTAGAAGCTGTTGGCAGGGACCTTCCCAACAACCCCTTTATAGAAAGCCATATACTCATTAAAATCGGCTTCCCTGTTATCGGTTGGATATAAGGGTTCGGAGATCTTTACCTGCTTTTTGCCAAAGTCGAAGGCTACCAGAACAATAGGCACCCCTGCAGCTTTGGCAATAAAATAAAAGCCGGTTTTCCAGCCCGATACTTTTTTCCGGGTTCCTTCAGGAGATAAGGCAAGCCTGAATTCGTCCCGGGAAGCAAAAATTCCGGCTATTGCCTTTACTGAATCATTGCTACGGCTGCGGTTTACCGGTGCACCACCCATCCATCTGAAAAACCACCCGAAAGGAGGCTTAAACAAATTGTCCTTGGCTATAAAATTGATTTCCTCCCCCACAATTTCCCTTACCAGCAGGCCCAGCACAAAATCCCACCAGCTCGTATGCGGCACTACAATGACCACGCATTTTTTCAGGCCGGGGAACGTCCCGAGCAGTTTCCAGCCCATAAGCTTAAAATAAATTAACCTGGCAACAGATCGCATGGGCATTATGGTTAGGCGATGGTATAACGGTAATACAGGCGGCAGTCCATGAAGGATGTAAATGGCCTGCCTGTCAGATCTTCCTGTAGATCTCCCTTAGCATGGTGGCCGACACCTGTTGTTTCCACAACGGGCCCAACGCATTTTCCCAAAGGGGAACCAGGCTCATGGCCACGGAAATCATCGCATCCAGTTCTTCGTCATCCCGGCTGCTGCAAATCCCCTGCGGAAGCTGTATTCCATGCAATTCCCTCATTCTGTGAAAAAGCTGCACCCCTTCCGGGTAAAATTCCTGCAGGTGCTGAAAAACCAGGCAGTTGCCCAGGCCGTGCTTGATACCGAGCACATAAGACAATCCATAGCTCATGGCATGTGCCACACCTACCTGAGAATAGGCAATGCTCATCCCCCCGTGCCAGGAGGCCATCATTAGTTTTTCACGGGACACTTCTGCAGGAAGATTACCAAGGAATACTTCCTTGCAGAGTTCCAGGGCCTTTTCCCCATAGCTCTGGCTGAAGGCGTTCAGAAAGGTCCCGCTGAGCGATTCCACGCAATGGATATAACAGTCCATCCCGGTATAAAACCACTGGTCTTTAGGCACCCCTATGCTCAGGTCGGGGTCGAGGATTACCTGGTCAAAAGTGGTAAAGTCCGAATTGATCCCCAATTTCTTATCCGGGCCCAGCAACACGGTTGTGCGGGAAACTTCCGCACCGGTCCCGCTGATGGTAGGGACCCCTACGTGGTATACGGAAGGCTTCTTTACAAGGTCCCACCCCTGGTAATTCGCCGCACTCCCTGAATTGGTAAGCATGATGGAAACCGCCTTGGCAAGGTCGAGTAAAGTACCCCCGCCTATCCCGATAATCCCGGAAGGTTGTTCCGCAAAGGTATCCCGGATTCCGGATACAAGGCGGTCTACCTGTTCGGTTTTGGGTTCCTGATCAGCGGATATAAAAATGATCTGGTCGCTGCAAAGCAGGGGAATGCGGTCTGCCAGAGCACTGCCCTTGAATACATCGTCCATCAGGTATATCATAGGGGCATCGGCACTTGTGCGGCGTGGCAACAGAATCTCCCCAATCTGGTCGAAACATCCGGCGCCATAGATTACCCGGGGCACCATAGGGAAATTCCGAAATTTAGTTCTGTTATTCGGGACTTTATTCTTCAACATCATATCTTTATTTGTGCCCATTGGTTTAGCTGAGGTATTTGAGGATATCCGTTATTTTAGCCAGGGTCAAATGATTGTTAGTTTGTTCATGAGACGGAACTTCTTCGTGTGCCCAGGTCGTATGAAACGGCACATGAACGGCGCTGGCACCTATGTTTAAAATGGGGAGCACGTCGGATTTAAGTGAGTTGCCAATCATCAGGAAATCCTGTACCGGTATTTCAAGATGCTCAAGCAGGTTTTTATAATTCTCTTCCTTTTTATCGCTTAAAACTTCCACATGATGAAAGTACCTTAAGAGGTTGGATTTCTGGAGTTTCCTCTCCTGGTCGAGTAAATCGCCTTTTGTCAGGACAATAAGTCGATACTTACTCTCCAGTTGCTTCAGCACTTCCTCAACCCCATCCAGCAGTTCCACCGGCCTGGAGATCATTTCCTTCCCCAGATCCAGGATCCTGTTAATGGTTGCCTGGGAAACGTGGTTATTCGACAATTCCAATGCCAGCTCTATCATCGAGAGCATAAACCCTTTGATCCCGTAACCATAGGTTTCCAGGTTCTTCATTTCCATCCTGAAGAGCTCCTGGTCTATTTTATTTTTGGTCTCATATTGCTCCAGCATTTCGGCGAAACGTTCCTCGGCTTCCCGGAAATACGTTTCATTTACCCAGAGCGTGTCATCTGCATCGAAACCGATCACCTTTATATTGCTGTAGTCTACTTCCATGCCGCTACTGCCCGTTCAAGATCTTCGGGGGTATCAATTTCTATCCCTGTTATGCTGGTTTCCACCATTTTTATTTTCTTCCCGTATTCAAGGTAACGGATAGCTTCTATTTTTTCCGCCGCTTCCAGTGGCAGCATGGGCAGGCGTTGAAAATCCATGAGCGCACGCTTTCTGAAAGCATATATACCTTTGTGCTTATAATAAATCGGCTGCAGGTCCTCGGCCCTTGGATAAGGGATGGGGGAACGGGAAAAATACAATGCGAAACCCCGGTTGTCTACTATCACCTTAACGGTGTTTGGGTTATTTATCTCGTCCCAATCGGTGATGCGGGTCATCAGCGAGGCCAGGTCGATCTCCCTGTTGGTATCCTTTTCGAAAACGGCAAGGACTCCTTCCAGGCTTTCCCGGGTGGTAAAAGGTTCATCGCCCTGTACATTCACAATGATATCCACTTCCATGTCTGATACTGCTTCCGCGATCCTGTCGCTCCCACAGGCGTGCTCGGCCACGCTCATCAGGGCTTCTCCCCCCGCCCGCTTGATAGTTTCAAAGATCAGCTCACTGTCTGTTACCACATAAACGGCATCGAAGAGGCCGGTATTCCTGGCGGCTTCAAATGTACGCACAATTACGGGCTCGCCGGCAAGGTCTTTCATCAGTTTCCCCGGGAACCTTGAGGCCGCATAGCGCGCAGGTATCATTGCAATGGTCTTCATCTGGAATTCAAAGATATATCAGGTTTTGATCCGGGGCCTCAACTTTCGGTAAATAACAAAAATAACAATCAGGATGAGGATAACAAGCAGCACGCCAAGGACAGGTACCAGAATACTGGCCAAGGTTACCACCGTGGCAGTGCCTGTTTCCAGGGTGGAAATCAGCGGGTTGCCAAGTCCGCCTGTGGTGGCGGTAGAGGCCAATCGGCTGGTAGCCGAGGCCCCTTTTATGGCAGTTGCCGTACCACCCCCGGCAATAATAGCCAGGCTCCAGGTGACAAGGGGATCTAGGCCTGCTATGGTGGATACCATTACCGCTGTGCCCGCAATGGCCGCCAATGGGATGGCGAGGCTGTCGAGCAGGTTGTCAACCCATGGGATATAATAGGCAAAAACCTCGGCCAGGGTAGCTACCCCAAAGGTAATAACCGCCGCGAGGCTGCCCAGCCACTCCCAGCTGTTATTGAGGTCCCACAAACCATTATGGGCTGCCAGGCTCAGCGCAAAAAGCGGGAGGAACACGCGGAAGCCCACCGAGGCGGCCAAACCAATGCCCAGAAAAATGCTGATTATGGTTTCAGATGTCATTATTCGCCTGTGCTTTTCTACTAAATTAGGTTATTCCTCCCCAACAAAAAAATCGTTCTTAAAGCCAATCAGGTAAAGCCGTTCCCGGGCCCGGGTGACAGCTGTATAGAGCCATCGCAGGAACTCCCTGTCTATCCCCCCGGGCAGATAAGGCATTTCCACAAATACCGTATGCCATTGGCCGCCCTGGGATTTATGGCAGGTAATGGCATAGGAAAATTTAACCTGCAACGCATTAAAAAACCGGTTGTTTTTAACGGCAAGGAACTTCTTGTATTTGGATTTCTCATGGGCGTAATCCTGCTGGACCGCTTCATACAGCCGGTTCCCGTCATCATATGAAAGCGACGGGGTTTCGGCCCTTATAGTGTTGAGGAGCAGGACGGTTTCGAAAGGTTTCTGCCTGGGGTAATCCACCATTTTTACCCTGACTTCCGCGAAGGTGAAGCCATATAATTCCTTTATCGAAAACAGTTCCAGGATCTCTATAATATCGCCATTGGCAATAAAACCTGCCTCGGAATCACTGTCGAGCCAGAAGTAATTGTTCTTCACCACCATCATGTAGTCGCCAACAGCCAACAGGTTTTCAAGATAGAGGATGCGGCTACGGATATTCTCGTTATACAAATTCGCCCGTTTGTTGGAGCGAACGATAAAAACGGTTTCTTCTTTTCCCTGTTCCCTGTAGGAACTGTCGATCGTTTCCTGGATTTCAAATCCATCTGTCAGGCGGACGATATCGGAAAAAGGGCTTAGCTGAAACCGGAAAGTGTCATAATAAGCCGTCTGCAATTGCTCCCTGATCAGGGTGGCATTGGCAAGGATCCCCGAATCGCGCGCCTGGCGCACAACTTCGTCCAATTCTATGATCCCAACCTGTTTGCGGTAGTTCACTGCAAGCTTGTCTTCTTCCAGGGCCGGACTCAAAGTAAGGTGTACGGGAGGGAGCTGGGCGGTATCGCCGATCAGAACCAGTTTGCAATTATGGCCGGAATACACATACTGCATGAGGTCGTCCAGAAGCGAGCCGTTACCGAAGAGTTTGGTATCGGTAGGGGTGTCGGGGATCATCGATGCCTCGTCCACTATAAAAATAGTATCCCGGTGTTTATTGGGCGAGAGGACAAAACTCACCCCACCTCCACGTTCCTTTTTGGGGAAATAAATCTTGCGGTGAATGGTAAATGCCTGGGATCCGGAGTACACGGACATTACCTTAGCGGCCCGCCCGGTAGGAGCCATAAGCACCGCCTTCATCCGGGTCTTCCACAGATTGGTTACAATATCCCCTATGATGGTGGTTTTACCCGTACCTGCAAAGCCCTTTAATACAAAAGCCGTGTCCTTTGAATCGTCCAGGATGAAATGAGCCAGTTTCCTGAGGGCCTGCTCCTGTTTTTCCGTTGGTTGGTGAGGGAATTTTTCCTTGAGTAAAGTGTAGAAAGATAAGGGCGTTACTGAGGTCATAGACCCCCAAATATAAACAGGAAAAATGGGGTAAATCCTTTTGCGATTAAAAAAAAATTGTAGATTTGTGAGAACCACTCACCATAATTAATACATAATTATAAATGAAAACCATACTTCAAATTGTACTTTGGATCGTTTGCATAATTCTGGGCTACCTGATTTACAGGTCGGTTACAGGGCCGATTGAATTTGCAAAAGTGAAAGAAAGACGTTTTGCTGCCGTTATTGAGAAACTTAAGGACATCAGGGATTCACAGGAAGCCTATAAAACCATTACCGGACGTTACGCCAATGATTTTAAAAGCCTGATTGCCTTTGTAGATACCGCCGATTACACCATTACCCAGCAGCGGGATTCTTCCTTTATGGAGTTCGACAAGACGTATGGGATAGACCTCCTGAGGGAAATAACCATTACAGACACTTTGGGCTTCGTTCCCGTGAGGGATTCGATCTTCAAAAACAGCGACAGGTATAAGGATATGATGAAAGTACCTTTTGCCCAGAATGATGAAACCTTCGAAATGAAATCCGACGTTATTGAACGAAGCGGCTATAAGGTGCCTGTTTTCGAAGCCAAGGTTGAAAAGAAAGTGGTGTTGTATGACCAGCCGGCCGACCTGGTTGCCCGGGAAAATGCCATGGTAAGCGTTGAGGAGGTAAACGGAAGTGCAATAAAAGTGGGCTCCCTTACCGAGGTAAGCACCAGCGGTAACTGGCCCCCTATCTATGACAAAAGAGGAGAGTAATACTGCCACAGATAAAAGCGTCGAAAATTATCATAAATTGTCCATTCAGGTCGGCTTGAATGGACTTTCTTTTTGCGTTTTCGACACCATAGCCAATACGGTTGCCCAAAGCAGGCGGATTGCGTTTGGCAGGGAACTGAGCCCTTTTGAAGTTCAGAAAGAACTCAGGGAAATCGTGCAGCAGGAAGGTATCCTGGATTACGGTTATTCAGCAGTGGTGGTCATCCACCGCAACAACCTCTTCAGCCTTGTCCCGAGGGCCCTTTTCGATAAAAACGAACTTGCAAATTACCTGAAGTTCAATGCCAGGATCCTCGCCAACGACCTAATCGAATACGATGAGATCAGCAACTACGAGCTGGTAAATGTTTATGTGCCCTTCATGAACATCAACAATTATATTTACGACCTGTTCGGCGCTTTTGATTTTATGCACAGCGGCACGGTACTTATTCAGGCCCTGCTCAATTCCCACAGTGGGGGCAGCGAAGCAGTGTGCTATGTGCATGCAGGGGAACATTATATGGACATCATGGTGCTGTCGCAAAAACAATTGCTGTTCTACAACAGTTTTCCATACAGTACCAAAGAAGATTTTATCTATTACCTGCTCTTCACCCTCGAGCAGCTGAAATTGGATCCCGGGTCCGTAAAAACGAGGCTTTTCGGGGCTGTTGAAGAAGGAGATGATATTTACAATATCTGCTACGAGTATATTCAGCACCTTTCCATCTTCATCCCGGCAGGCAGCCACGACCTGACCGACGCGAAAGATGCGGAAAGCATCGATTTCACCGTTTTAAGCGCCCTCTGATGCGCATTATCTCAGGGACACATAAAGGCAGGCGGTTGCAGGCACCCAAACATCTTCCGGTACGCCCAACTACCGATATGGCCAAGGAAGCCCTTTTCAATATCCTGCACAACACGTATTTGTTTGAAGAACTTGCGGTGCTTGACCTCTATTCGGGAACAGGCAACATCAGCCTCGAATTTGCTTCCAGGGGGTGTAAAACCATCACGGCCGTAGACGCCAACTACCGCTGCATACAGTTCATCAGCCAGACTTCGGAGACCCTGCAGCTGCCTGTTTCAGCGGTTAAAAGCCGGGCTGCAGAATTCCTCGGGAAAACGTCGCAGACCTTTGACATCATCTTTGCCGACCCCCCATACGACCAGCCTGTAGACGAATTCAAACTGTTACATGACCTGGTTTTTGAAAGGGGATTGCTCAGGGAAGGCGGGGTCCTGATCATTGAACACTCCAAACATACCGACTTAACTTCCCTGGAATACTTTACGCAGGACAGGAAATACGGCGGAAGTATCTTCAGTTTCTTCAGTCAGCAAGGCGATCAATAAATATAAAAACGGTAAAAGGGGGATAAGCCGGCATTATTGTGAGTAAAAAAAAGCAGGCCCGTAAGCCGGATTCTGTTCATTTTTACTTTTCGTGGGATGGCTTGCAGAAAAGTAAAAATGCCTTATCATTTATCTGGACATCCGGTTACCCGGCTGTTCTATCCGCCTACCCTTCAACTCGGGCGTGCAGCCCTCAAGCGCTGATGTATTTGGCGTTTCACCACATAGAGTTTACCTGATTTCACTACAGCATTACCTGTACCTGCTTTCTGTTGCACTGGTCCTCCCCCGCATATGCGGGGTGACGGGCGTTACCCGCTATGTTGCACTATGGTGTCCGGACTTTCCTCCCCGGCCTTTCGGCCGGAGCGATAAGGAGGCCTGCCAGCTGTAAAGATACAAAATTTTGGGGGCAGAAGTCAACATATAAGTGCAGTGATGCCCTGCCGTTACATCTTGCCACAAGCGGGTTAACCCGCCATTATCACGGCGGGGCTGCCGGGTTATTCCCATGGATTGTTGATAAATATAAAAGGGAAGTCATATAATCGGCACCCCTGAATCGCCGCTATTCATATATTTGTAAAGGAGTCCCGCCCTGCTTGTGCCGGGCCAAATTCAAAAGCTTTGGAACCATTTATCGTATCGGCTAGAAAATACAGACCGCAGACCTTCGCAGACGTTGTAGGCCAACAGGCTATTACCCGGACGCTCCTGAACGCCATTGAAAACAACCACCTGGCACAGGCATTGCTTTTCTGTGGGCCCAGGGGGGTGGGTAAAACCACCTGCGCGCGAATCCTTGCCAAACAGATCAACCAGGATGGTACCGAACGGCAGGATGAGGATTTTGCCTTCAATATTTTCGAACTGGACGCGGCTTCCAACAACTCGGTTGATGATATCCGGAACCTGATAGACCAGGTGCGGATCCCGCCTCAGGTAGGGAAATACAAGGTATATATCATTGATGAAGTACACATGCTGTCGCAATCGGCATTTAACGCTTTCCTGAAAACTTTGGAAGAGCCTCCAAAGCATGCGATTTTTATCCTTGCCACAACCGAAAAGCGAAAAATAATCCCTACCATCCTTTCCAGGTGCCAGATTTTCGATTTCAAACGGATAACCGTTAAAGATGCCGCGGAATACCTTAAATCCATTGCGGAACAGCAACAAATTGAAGCCGAGGACGAAGCACTGCACATCATTGCCCAGAAAGCGGATGGCGCCATGCGCGACGCACTGTCTATCTTCGACCGGGTGGTGAGTTTTTCGGGAAATAAACTCACCCTGAAAGCGGTCGCCGAAAACCTCAATGTCCTGGACCAGGATACCTTCTTTACGGCTACCGACCTCCTTTTGGAACATAACATCCCGGAGGCTCTTTTGCTGTATAACGACATTCTCTCCAGGGGGTATGAAGGGCATCATTTTATAGGGGGCCTGGCAAGCCATTTCAGGGACCTGATGGTATGCCGGCACGAGGAAACCATCGATCTGCTTGAAGTAAGTGAGAACGCCAAAGGAAAATTCCTGGAACAAGCCCGGAAAACTTCCGAGGACTTCCTCCTGAAAGCCATCGATATCGCCAATGAATGCGATATGAAATACAAGTCGAGCAGAAACAACAGGTTGCTGGTCGAACTGGCACTCATGAAACTGGCATCCATCAACTTCACCCCTGAAAAAAAAAACCCTGATGGCAATGGGGAAGACTTTTCCGGACTGAACGGACTGATCCCCGCATCATTTTTTCGCCAGGGACAAAGGGTAAAGAACCAGGCTACATCAGCCATAAAGGAAACGCCATCCGGTGGGGTAGCCATAGACGAATCCTTTGGTAACACCCCAACGGAAAGTAAAGAATTTCGAAAACTCACGGAAGGCCCGGGCCGGGTAACTGAAGACCAGGATGCCCTGATTGAGGCCGCCGGGATACAGAAAAAGATTCGGATAAAAGAGCGATCCAAACGGGTATCGGGCCTATCCCTGTCTAGCCTGAAGGCCAAAAAGGCCCATATGGAAAAGCAGACCGGCCCCATTGACGAGGCCAACCTCCCCCATGAGGAATTTACGGAAGCTGCCATGCTGGAGTACTGGGCTTTGTTTATTAAAAGGCTGGAAGATGAAGGTAGGAAGATCCTGGCCTCTAACCTCCGGACGGAAAAACCAGTCCTTCTTGACCTCCAAACCATCGCCCTGGAATTACCGAATTTTACGATGAAGAAGGAAATTGAACGGGAGCAGGGTGAACTTCTGGGTTACCTGAGGAAGCATCTGAACAATTATGGGATTCAGCTTAAAATAAGCGTCAATGAGGAAACTGCCAGGCGCTTTGTCTATACCCCGGCTGAAAAATACCAGAAATTACGGGAAAAAAACCCTGCCATAGACCTGTTGCGCCAGGAATTCGACCTGGAGTTATGAACGTTGGGTATACCTGATCCTAAGCGCATATACCAGCAATACCAGGGCGGTGATCAGCAAGCCAAAAGCCTCCCGGCCTCTTTCGATATTTATGATATCACCTTTGCCTATGGTGAAGCCTTCAAAATGTCCCGGCCAGGCGAACACCATCCCTACCAGATAACCTAAAGAAAGTAGAAAAGCAAAACCCCGGGACAATTTGCCGAAAACAAACAAGACGGATGCTACTGCCGGGATTCCATAAATTACATACCATACAAAGGCATCGGGATCATTCCATTGCATAATTGCCGCCCACAGGAAAAGCAGGGCGAAAAGGGAAGCGAACAGTTTGAAGAAATTCTTCATAGTGGTATGTTTTTAATTACTACACCAAAAATCAAATAAGAACCGATAACTCAACCCGTCACACACTTCTCAAGGATTCCGAACACCTCCGTAGCCGCAATTTTAGACGGAACGCCCAGTTCGCAGTTGCTGATAAATACAGGGTAATCCTCCTCGGAATCCGGAATCCGCCCGTGGGAGCCTTTAACCAGCTCCGCTTTTAACGGAATGATATCCAGTAAGGTTCGGAATCCGAGTTTCTTTTTGAGTAATTTCCAGAAAACCTTTGGATATACCAGCGGATCATCGGGGTCAGTGAACATTTCAACCGGATCATAACCCGGCTTCTTATGTATATCTACCATCCGCGCAAAATCCGGGGCTTTACGATCGTCTTCCCAGTAATAATAAGTAAACCAGGAATCCTTGTCGGCAATGACCACCAGATCACCGCATCGCTGGTGATCCAGCCCGGGTAAATCCTCTTTTTCGTGAACGGCCTCTACCCCGGGAAAAGCGGCCAGGAGCCGGCTTACTTCCTTTTTAAGGCCCGGATCGTTCAGGTATACATGGGCAAGCTGGTGGTCTGCAACGGCAAAAGCCCGGCTCGCGCCGGCATCCAGCAGTTCAAGGCCACGTTCGGTACGCAGTTGGAGATATCCCTGCTCCCTCAGGTAACGGTTAAGGTGTACCGGCCTGTGCACGTTGGTGATCCCATATTCCGAAAGGAGGATTACCCGGGTCCCTGTTCCGGAAAAATGGGTGACCAGTTTACACACCAGGTTATCGATGTCTTGCAGATCCCGGGCTATCTTGCTGAAATCCAGGCCGTTTTTCTGCAAACAGTAATCGAGGTGTGGCAGGTAGACCAGGTTAAGGGTTGGATTATATCGCTCATCCACCCTGATGGCGGCATCTGCTATCCATTGGCTGGATTTAATGGAAGCCTTTGGTCCCCAGAAATGGAAAAGAGGAAACTGCCCTAATTCCTGCTGAAGCGAATCCCGGAGTTCAGGAGGGTAGGTATACACATCGGGGATCTTCCTCCCGTCGGCAAGGTAATTGGGCCGGGGGGTAACGCTGTAGTCAACCGATGAATACATATTATACCACCAGAAAAGATTGGCACAGCTGAAGGTGGGATGGAGCGATTTCAGCCTGTCCCAAAGCTTCTCAGCCTGAACAAGTTTATTTGATTGCCGCCAGAACTTTACTTCGCATTCCTCCCAGAAATACCATCCGTTGCCTACGATCCCGTGTTCCGAAGGGAGTTTGCCGGTTATGTAAGTGCTCTGGGCCGAACAGGTAACGGCCGGCAGTACAGGGCTAATGACGGCGGAATTCCCTGCTTCGAGAAAGGATTTTATAAAGGGAGTGTGCTCCCCGATCACCCGGCGGCTTAACCCCACTACGTTCAGGACAACTGTTTTCTTCATGCTACAAATGTTCCCTCAGCCATTGCAATTCCCTTACAATGGAATCCGCCAGCGGCCTTTTAAGCGGTTCCGGAAGCACATCCCAGGTATAGGTTTCAACTTCAAGCTGCCCCGTTATTTTATGATGCTTCAGATAATCCAGTACTTCGAGGATCTGGTCCTGGGTTGATTCGAGCAGCCCGAAGTGTTCCAGAAACACCGGAACATGGAAATGGGCACGCAGTTCCCGGAAATCCCCTCGTTTTTGAAGTACCACAGGCAGGTCGGGATAGGTAATTACATCCTGGCCCCGCAGTTCCGTCACCTGGTGAAGGTAGGTGGGTTCATTAAAGACCGACAGGGCGTCCCAGGTTGCCGCCTCCAAACCATTCTTGAATTTAATTTTAAGGGCGGCGCTCACCTGGATCTTCCCTACAAGGATGCCGGCTGCTTTAAAATTACCAAAGCTGTGAGCCGGGCTTTCATATGCCAGGGAAAAGTGGCAGATATCATAACAGACCGTAATATGCCTGTAAATTAAGGCCCTGGCACTCCCCTTGTCGATCCCAAGTTCATGGCACAGAAAAGGTACGGCAACCGGTTCAAGATGGTCCCTGAAAAAGCCTACCACTTCCATGCTGTTCTCCAGCAGCCCATCGGGTTCGGGTTCAATATCCAAATGCATGTATGCCCCGCTAGCGGCTTCATGCCTGTGCAGATCCAGGACGATTCTGGCCATATTCCCGGCCCCCTCCAGCAATACTTTTTGTTTTGCCTCCGGAGTGGCGTGCCAGTGTTTATAGCTTACGGGCGAGGTGGAGATCCCCCCTGCCATGCCTTCGGGCAGCAAATAAGCCAGCTGTTCGAAGAGCCGCCTTGTATAGTGCAGCCTTTCCGGGGTTGACCAGTTGGGTGCATGAACCATATCCTTCACGGCCTCGTTGTGAAAATTCCCGTAAGGAAACCCGTTCATGGTAAAAACATACAGGCCGTGATCGTCAAGCCATTCCTTAAAATCCATGAGTTTCTCACCTGTACCGAGTTCTTCGCTTGCCTTGTTGGATAACCTGAGGCCAACACCCAGGGGCGAAGTTTCAGATACCCGGGCCTTTATTTCGGGGAGGTAAGCCTTCAGGCTGTCGGAAGTCTGCTGCCAGTCTGCTCCGGGATGAACATTGGTGCAATAGGTAATATGGTAGCTATTATTAACGAACATGGTTTTCAGACTACATGGGAGGTACAGGCGTCATTCAGTACGTGCACCGCCTTTTTCATGGTATCCAGGTCTATCTCATGCACATCGTGCTTCCTGCCAATCCCGGTGATGAGGGTTATGGTGAGTTCGCCACCCAGGTGTTCCCTGAATTCCTCAATTCCTTTGAGCAGTTCCTTTACGTCTTTTTCTTCATGAAGCGGGATGGACAAATCAAAGCCGATTTGCTCCATTAGTTTTATCACACTGTCCAGTATTTCTCTGGTGATCACCCCCATGAGGTAGGCATAGGTAACATCCAGAGCTATTCCCTTGGCAACCGCTTCCCCGTGGCGGAGTTTATAAGCTGTCAGCTGCTCCAGTTTATGAGCCGCCCAGTGGCCGAAATCAAGGGGTCTGGAAGATCCGCTTTCGAAGGGGTCACCGCCGCCGGCAATATGTTCCATATGTATCCTTGCACAGCGGTAAATTACCTCGTTCATCACCCCCATATCCCTGTCCTTCATTTTTATGGCTTTTTCCTCCAGAAAATGGAAGAACGCCCGGTCCTTTATCAGGGCAACCTTGATGGCTTCCGCCACCCCTGCAATCCAGTCGCGCTGTTCCAGGCTGGTTAAAAAGCGGCTGTCGTTAATTATGGCGTAAGGCGGGGCAAAGGTTCCTATAAAGTTTTTCTTCCCGAAATAGTTGATCCCGTTCTTCACCCCAACTGCGGCATCGTTCTGCGCCAGCACTGTGGTTGGTACCCGGATGAGCTTTACCCCCCGATGCGCAATGGCTGCCGCGTAGCCGGCCATATCGATAACAGCCCCGCCTCCTATGGCCACCACAAATGAATGCCTGCAGATGGCAGCATCATTGATGGCATGGAGGATGTTATCTACATATTTTACCGTATTCTTGGATTGTTCGCCGCCTTCCACAATCAAATGCCCGGCATATTCCAGGATATGGTTGTTTGCCGCGCAATACTCCCGGATAGATGGCAGCAACCCGGGATGGTGGTTATTAAGGCCCTCGTCTATTACAAACAATAACTTTACCGCCTTTTCGGGATTGTAGGCATGGATTATCTCTCGGAATAATTCATTCCCGGGATCGAAAAGGCCCTCGGTAAAATGCAAGGTATAGCGGTAATTAAGCGAAAACGACTGTTCTATTGGTGGTAAATGCATCGAATTTTATTAGGTAACGGCAAATATTTTAGAAAGCAACCTCGACAGCGGCCATAGCAGCAGGATTAAAAAGCCGTACCACCAGTGGGTAAAAATTACCGCAAGGGTCGCATCGAGCACAATTAGCGATAATACACCTGCAATTACAGCCTTTTTAATATTCCCTGCATTGTTCTCCCTGTAGGCCTTTGCAAGCGGCGTATATATCAAAAATGCAAAGAGTACCAGCAACAGGAAAGCCGCAAGGGCGTGTCCAGGGTGCAAAATTACAATATACAAAACGCAAAAGATAACAAGGGCGTATAATATTGCGGCCCAAATGATGTGATTTTTATTCCGGCCATGAACCTCACCCCTGCTGATAAGGGTGATGGCAAAAATATATAGCAGCGGGATAACGGCATACCACCAGTGGAGCACAGAACCCAGAACAGACATTCCAAGGATCAGGTTAAGGCCTCTGCATATACCCATGTTTAGGGGTCCAAGAAATGAAAATTTTTTAAAATAGCCGTCATAGAGGAGGATTGCAAACGCAAGCAGAAGCGCTATAAATCCGCTGAATGGGTGTGCCAGGAAGGCCAGTATTACTCCGGTTAACAGGAGGAACCCGCCAAAGACAGCTGCGGAAGTAATGGTTACAAGGCCACTGGGGATGGGCCTTTCGGGGCGTTCTACCCTATCTAGTTCCGCATCAAAAACATCGTTAAAGATTACCCCTCCCGCATAAAGGGCCACCGATGCCAGAACCAGCCATAGTCCTTTAATTAACAGTGATGTTTCCGGAAATCCCGGGTCAAACGCTTCGCCGTACAAACGCGCTATGGCCAGCCCGGCCAGAATATCGGCCGCTGCGGTTGGCAGGTTGGCAGGACGTGCCAGCCTGAGGTATCCCAAAAAGGCCGGCCCCATATTATTCGATTTTGCCGGGATCTACCCTGGGTTGCTGCCCGCGAAGTACGGAATTATCATGGTACAGTTTGGTTTGATTAATGGCCTCGGGGTTCAGCCAGTCTGATTCCTTCATCTTACCATTCCGCCCAAAGGCAAGTAAGGCATTCCTGTAGCAGGTTTTTTCAACATCGTCGCGGGAGATTCCGCGTTTCAACATCAGGGTAGCGGTTTTTGGCACCGCCAGCGGGTCACTCACCCCCCAATCCGCCGAGCTGTCGACAATAATACGGGAGCTGCCGTATTTCTTAACTACCTCCACCATGCGTTCATTCCCCATCTTGGTCTTCGGGTATATGGTAAAGGCTGCCCAGAACCCCCGGTCGAGTACGTCCTGTACGGTTTCTTCATTATTATGGTCGATAATGACATTTGCCGGATCGAGGCCGTGTTCCATGCATACTTCCATACTCCGGATGGTGCCAGCCTTCTTGTCCCTGTGGGGGGTATGTATCTGAACGGTCATGTCCAGTTCCTTTGCCAGTTCCAGCTGAGCCCTGAAGTATTTATCTTCGGCGGGGGTCTGGTCGTCATAACCAATCTCACCCATGGCCACCACATTCTCTTTATGGAGGTAGAGGGGCAGCAGTTCCAGTACCTGTTCTGCCAGGGCCTCATTGTTGGCCTCTTTGGAATTCAGACCGATGGTACAGTAGTGCTTTATGCCAAACTGGCTTGCCCTGAAGGGTTCCCAGCCCACAAGGCCGGAAAAATAATCCTGGAAACTTCCAACCTGTGTCCGGGGTTGGCCCAGCCAGAAGGACGGCTCTATGATAGCCACAATCCCCGCTGCCGCCATGGCCTCGTAATCATCCGTAGTTCGGGAGGTCATGTGAACATGAGGGTCTATATAAATCATTTTATCCTGCATGGTTATTCATTTAAATTATTCCAGGTGAGGGTGCCATCTTTTATAGCGGCAGCCAAATCCGGGTATTTACCCAGCAATCCATGGGCTTCTTTGTTGTCTGAAAAATGGCAGCAGAGTGCCGCTGCACGTTTTTCTGCCAGCTTTTCACTGGCAAACAGCCGCTTCATGTCGTTAAGGATAACCCCTTCTATGAATGGGGCAACCGGGCGCCAGAACATGGGATCCACTTCCCTGGAGGCAGCCCAGCGCTCATGCGCATAATCCGAAATGATCCTGGCCAGGTCTTTGTTGGCCCTCCTATCTGTTTCCCGGATCCGGCCCAGGTCGCGCTGCATAAATGCCGCCTTGAGGTACATCTGGTTCCATTGCTGATCATTGAAGTGCTGTGCCGGGTATGGATTATCGACGGCAATGGCATCGAAGATGATGGCAATATTGGTACGCAGCGCCTCAACGGCAACGTGGCTGAAGGCCTCCGCATGGGGTAAAAATGGTAGATAACGAAGAAAAGTCTTTAATTCGCCCGTATCGGCCAATTGTATGAGTTGGGCCACCTTCGGGATAAAATAGCCACTGTCCCCTTCAATCACCCTGCTCAGCAAATAGACCCTGGAGATCTCGGGAAGCGATGCCCCATGAGCCTGCAGGTAAGCCTGCAAGCCCGGATCCGTATCGGGGAATTTTACGGGTTGGCCGGAAGGAACCTTATTCCCCAGAAGGGTATAGGTGAGAAAAAAATCCCTGGCGGATTGCGCCGGAATTATGGTCTCCAGCCTTGCGGAGAGCCAGTTCAAAGTTTCCTCCTCCAGGTTATGTGCCAGTATTCCAAACAGTTGGTGGCTGGTTTCTGTGAGTTGCATGGTTCAAAAAAATATAAAATAAACGGGCTTCAAAATAATGCGCGCAGTTTGCTTTGTATCGCCTGTATACAAAGCTAGTTATTATAATCCATTTAGCGTAATAAATACTATATCGAACCCCAAACAGCTTTGCCCGGCTGTTGATTATTTATATTTTTATAAAAATTTCCGATGATGCTGGGGTTAAAACTGCCAACCGATCCGAGATGGGTCAATATAGTTGAAAAGAACATTGAGGAGATCCTTACGGACCATGCCTACTGCGAACAAAAGGCGGCCAGTACCGCCATATCGCTAATCGTTACCTTTCCCGAATACCCGGAACTCGTAAAGGAAATGATTGCACTTTCGAGGGAGGAAATGGGGCATTTTAAGATGGTGCACGACCGGATCCTGGCACGTGGCGGAACACTTGGGAAATATCGCAAGGACGAATATGTTATAGCGTTGATGAAGTTTTTTCCCAAGGGTGGCAGCCGCAGGGATCAACTGGTACACCGCTTATTGATCGCCGCCCTCATCGAGGCCAGGAGTTGTGAAAGGTTCCGGCTGCTTTCGGAACAACTGAAAGATGCAGACCTGGCGGCTTTTTACCACCAACTCATGATCAGTGAAGCAGGCCATTACACCATGTTCCTCAACTTTGCCAGAACCTATGGCAACCGGCAGGAAGTTGACCGTAAATGGCAGGAACTGCTAAACTATGAGGCCGAAATTATGAAAGGGTTGGGTAAAAAGGAGACCATCCACGGGTGATTTCCCACCATGTCTTTCTGTATTTTCATTGATGTCTATTCATTCAGTTTATCTTTGTAGTAATCGTACATGGCAAACTGCGACCTCAGCCTGGGGCCTTCGGATTCCCGGTATTTATTATCCTGTTCCCCGTTAAATACCCTGGCTTTTACATTATCGTTCCAGGAGATTTCAAAAGTATCTATTAGTTCCTGTTTAATTTCCTCGTCGTAAATAAAGCAGCCTACTTCAACCCGGTTGTCGAGGTTCCGTGTCATCCAGTCCGCAGAGGAAATACACACCCTGGGATCACCATTGTTTCCAAAGATGAATAACCTGGGGTGTTCGAGGAATTTATCCACCACACTGATCGCCTCAATGTTTTCGCTCATCCCCTCAACTCCTGGTACCAGACAGCAGATGCCCCGGATAATCAGCTGTATCTTTACCCCTGCCCTGCTTGCTTCGTACAACTCATCGACCATCTGGTAGGAAGTAAAACTGTTCATCTTTATCCTGATATAAGCCTCCTTTCCTGCTTTCGCATTCTGGATCTCCCTGTGGATGAGCTTCTGGAAAACCTTCCGGGTATAATGGGGCGATACGATCAGGTGCTTGTACTTGTGGATCTTGTAGGTCGTCTCAAAAAACTCGAACACTTTGTCCAGTTCTTTCAGAATAGCCTCGTTGGCAGTGAACAGGGTATAGTCTGTATAGATTTTGGCAGTTGCCTCATTGAAATTTCCCGTGCTGATAAACCCGTAGTGCTTTATCCCGTCGCCTTCCTGCCGTTCGATCAGGCAAATTTTACTGTGAACCTTCAGGCCGGGGACCCCAAAAATCAATTTAACCCCTTCTGCCTGCAACTGTTCGGCATACTGGATGTTTGCCTGCTCGTCAAAACGTGCCTGCAATTCTATCTGTACCGTTACCTGCTTCCCGTTTTTAACAGCGTTGATAAGGGATGCAGCCACCTGCGAATTGTCGGCAAGCCGGTAAACGGTTATTTTAATACTCCTGACCTTGGGATCAAGGGCCGCCTCCCGCAGGAACTTAATAACATAGGAGAAGGTATGGTACGGGGCGTACAAAAGGTAATCTTTTTTAGAGATGGACTCCAGCAGGCTGCCTTCGAGGCTCAGGCCTTTTACCGGAAGGTGGTCTATTTTCTTATACTGCAGGTCTTCCCTGCCAAGGCTTGGAAAGCTCATATAATCGCGCCTGTTGTGGTAGCGACCCCCGGGGATCATACTGTCTGTTTCCTCTATCCCCATCTTCTCCTTTAAAAACTCAAAGGTATCGGCAGCGATACTCTTGTCATAAACAAACCGCACGGGGTCGCCAATTTTCCGGTGTTCGACGCTCGAGGAAATTTTTTCTATAAAGCTTTTGCTTAAATCATTGTCGATATCGAGTTCGGCATCCCTGGTGATCTTGATCATATGGGCCGTAATGGATTTATACTCGAACATGGGAAAGATGCTGTCCAGACAATACCGGATCAGGTCGTCGAGGATCATGATGTAATTTTTATCGCCATCGCCCGGAAGGACCACAAAACGGTTGATTCCTTTGGGGATCTCGATCATGGCATAGCGTTTTTCCTTTTTGGACCCATTCTGCCTGCCGCGGTCGCCGCTTTTGAGGACCATCTTAATGGCCAGGTAGGCTGCAGTATCTTTCAGCATGGGAAATTTGGCGAGGTCGTTCAGGATGATGGTCATCAGCTGTGGACTCACATTCTGGATGAAATAGTTCCGGATAAAAGCCTCATGTTTATCGGTTACCGCGGTCTCATCGATCCGGAAGATATTCTCCGTCTCCAGTTCCTTTTCTATATCGCCCAGGATTTCGAGGCTTTTGGCCTGCTGATTGATGCATATCTGTGTGATTTCCTCCAGCAGGTCTTTGGCTTTGGCACCGCCAAGGACGCTTTTCCCGGTCCTCCCCGACTGTGCAATCCGCTTGACCGTAGCATAGCGAACCTTAAAAAATTCGTCGAGGTTGTTGGAAAAGATACCCAAAAACCGGAGCCTCTCGATCATGGGAACATTCTTGTCGGCACTTTCCTGAAGGACACGTTCGTTAAATCGCAACCAACTGATCTCCCTGTTTATATATTGGTTTTTGGTTTGAATCATTATTTAAGTTCTTTTGGAAAAATTAAGCGGGTGGTTGTCCCGCCGGAAAGGCCGGCCCAGGTATCGGTTTCAAATGTCAGGTGTACGAGTCCGGTTGTAGGCACATTGTCTATCTCCTTATTCCCCAGGTAATTGGCCACATTGGTAAACGCATTGTTATGCCCGAAAATCATGACGGTTTGCAGGGAATCATCCAAACCTTTCACAAAATCCATCACCCCCTGACCTGAGAATTCGTAAAGTTCGTTGCTTAGTTCGAAATTCCGGAAAGGAAATTTCAACTCCCTCATAAAAATAACGCAGGTATGCAAGGCCCTGTTGGCAGGGCTGGAAAAAATAGCGTCAACACCAGTATGTGTGCCTTTAAAAGCAGCTGCCACCAGATGCCCGTCGGCGATACCCCGTTCCTGCAAGGGCCGGTCTTTGTCGTCTACATCATAATCCCATGAGGATTTTCCATGTCTTACAAGAATCAGTTGTTTCATTTTCTATATGTTCTTATTCGTTTATCCCGTCGGGGCCAGTCAAAATTGATACAGCGATAACCGGGGCCTAAGGTGCCAGGCGTTCCATCTTCCAGTCGAAATCCTCCTGCAGGGTGTAACGGATACGATCGTGCAGGCGGTTGGGGCGGCCTTGCCAGAATTCGATGGAAACCGGCCTCACCAGATAGCCTCCCCAATAGTCCGGCCGGGGGATCTCTTTATTCATATACTTTTTTTCGAGCGCTTTCAATTGCTCTTCCAGAAATTCGCGGGAAGGGACCACCCTGCTCTGGTTCGACACTATGGCTCCCAGTTTACTCCCGTCGGGCCTGGATTCAAAATAACCGTCAGACAGGTTCTCCGCAATCTTTTCTGCCGCTCCTTTTATGATGACCTGGCGTTCCAGGTGCGGCCAGAAAAAAGACAGGCATACCCGGGGGTCAGCGGCTATGGCCCTCCCCTTCTCGCTTTCATAATTCGTGAAAAAGATAAAGCCTTCATAGGTGAATTTTTTAAGCAGCACCACCCTGCATTTGGGAAAGCCATCCTGGCCGGAGGTGGCTATGGTCATGGCGTTGGGTTCATCTATGCCTTCTGTGGCCTCCACTTCATGAAACCATTTCTGGAAGACTTCCATGGGGTTGGCCGACATATCGGCCTCCCTGAGGCCGCTTTTCTCGTACGATTTTCTATATGATCCCAGGTCTTTCTGCATGCGGTGAAAATAACAAGATAAGCAAAGTTCAGTAAAAGAACAGGAAGAAGAAAGGGATGCCGCAAATTAATTGCCGTGCTATCTGAATGGCCTGTCTGCGGGAAGGGTATCACCCTGCATTCCCCGCGCCGGTTAAAATTCCAGCACCTCACCTTCACGGGCCAGGATAACCTTTGGGAAAATGGTTTCCGCCTCCTCCCTGAACAGCTCGGTCGACTTGTAGCGCGTGGAATAATGGCCAAGTACCAGGTGCCCTACCTCTGCCTTCCTGGCGATGGCAGCAGCTTCCCTGGCAGTTGAATGGCCGGTACTGGCCGAAATTCCGGACTCCGATTCCAGGAAGGTTGCCTCATGGTAAAGCACATCAACTTTCCGGATCTGGGGGATCATAGCGGGGTTGTAAGCCGTATCGCTGCAATAGGCATAACTCATCGGAGGCGGGGGGTCAAAGGTAAGTTCACTATTGTCTATAACCCGTCCGTCTTCCAGGGTCAGCCCCGCACCCTGTTTGATTTTGTTGTAAAAGGCTTTATCTACTCCATACTTCCGCGCTGCCTTAAGATTGAGTTTGCGGGGACCTGGTTTCTCCCTGAATAAAAAGCCATTGGTATAGATGCGGTGCTTCAGCGGAATGGTGGTTACTTCAACCTGCCCGTCCTCAAATATCAGTTCCGGTTCCCGGGAGTTCAGTTCATGGAAAATCAGGGGATAATTGGTCCAGCTGTTGCCGAGTTTCAATAAAAGGGTGATAGCCTCGCCGATGCCCTTCGGCCCGTATATGTGTAATTCCTTTTCGCGCCCGAGGAGCCTGAAAGAAGCGACCAGGCCCGGAAGCCCAAAAAAATGGTCGCCGTGCAGGTGGGAAATAAAAATACGTTCAATACGGGGAAAACGGATCTTATTCCGCCTCATTTCAACCTGTGTTCCTTCCCCGCAATCAATGAGGAATAACTTGTTCTTTATCTCCAGGACCTGGGCCGTGGGATGCGTCATGGCCTTGGGGGTGGCTGCATAACAGCCCAGAATATTTAGTTTCAGCCTGCTCCCCAATGTTTTGATATTTTAATAGTTAGTATCCCGGCAACAAAAAGCCGGTTAGCTGCATTCCTGCCCGATAAATTGGTAAATCCCCGGCCGGTAATTTACTATCCCCGTACCTACAGGCCATAAAGATCGCTCAGATATCCAGGTCGCGCTCTATCTCTTCCATTTCAATCAGGTCCTTTGCTTCCTGCAGGCTGGGAACAACCATGAGTTCATCGGGCAATTCCTCAATGCTGAATTGATCCGTGACCAGGACAAATGACTTGTTGTTTGCCCGGTGGCGGTCTGAAAGTTCCATAAACTTCAGGAGTTCCGCCTGAGTCAGGCCTGTAAAGGAAAACAGGTTGATGATCAGGTTCTCATGCTTTAGCCTGGGATAGGCTTCGTTCAGGTTATTCAGGAATCCGGCCAGGGAAGTATTTTCCTGGAAGACAACAGAGACCCCGCCATCTTGGTCGATGATCATAATGTATTATTTTATCTTGGACGCTAACAAATATATCACTGCCATCCGAATGGCCACCCCGTTCTCTACCTGGTTGAGGATGATGGACTGTTTGGAATCGGCCACATCGCTGGTAATTTCCACGCCCCGGTTAATGGGTCCGGGGTGCATGATCACAATTTCCCTGTCAAGGCTGTCGAGCAGGGCCTTGTTGATCCCAAACTGCTGGGTATATTCACGGGTGGTGGGGAAATAGCTCATGTCCATCCGCTCATTCTGAATCCTGAGCATATTGGCGACATCGCACCAGTTCAGGGCTTTCCTGAGGTCGGTCTCCACCTCAATCCCGAGCGATTCTATGTGTTTTGGCAGCAGGGTCCTCGGGCCGCATACCTTTACTTTTGCTCCCTGCAGCCGCAGGGCGAAGATATTGGACAGGGCGACCCTTGAATGCAGGATATCGCCTACGATCACCACGTTCTTCCCTGCCACATCGCCCAGTTTTTCCCGGATCGAATAGGAATCGAGCAAGGCCTGGGTAGGATGTTCATGGGCTCCGTCGCCGGCATTGATGATAGCGGCTTTCACATGCCTCGCCAGAAATACCCCGGCGCCGGGGTTGGGGTGCCGCATCACCACCATATCCACTTTCATTGACAGGATGTTATTGATGGTGTCTATAAGGGTTTCGCCTTTCTTAACGGACGACTGGGCGGCGGAGAAATTCACTATGTCGGCAGAAAGCCGTTTTTCGGCAAGTTCAAAAGACAGCCTGGTACGGGTGCTGTTCTCGAAAAAAACATTGGCAATGGTGATGTCGCGGAGGGAAGGTACCTTTTTGATCGAGCGGTTGATTACCTCCTTAAAATGGTCTGCGGTTTCAAAAATAAGCTGTATGTCCCCTTCATTCAGATACTTGATTCCCAACAGATGCTGTACGCTCAACGAACTCATACTTATTTGTTTACCAGGTAAATGACATCCTCTCCATTATTTTCTTCCCAATGGACCAGTACTTTTTCCTCATTAATGGCATCAACCTGCCGCCCCCTGTAATTGGGCTGTATGGGGAGGTGCCTGCTAAACCGCCGGTCTATGAGGGTCAGCAATTCAATTTCACTGGGCCTCCCGAACGACTGAATAGCTGTAAGGGCAGCCCGGATGCTGCGTCCGGTATAAAGTACATCATCTATCAGGACCACTTTCCTTCCTTCCACCAGGAAATCCATTTTGGTGCTGCTGGCCTCCAGGGTCTTGTCGCCCCTGCGAAAATCGTCGCGAAAAAAGGTGATGTCGAGGTAGCCGAGGTCTATATGCTTTACGCCATAGTCATCTTTTAAAATGCCGCTAAGCCTCCGGGCCAGGAAAATACCCCTGGGCTGTATCCCGATCAGCGCGGTTTCCTTAAAATCCAGGTGATTTTCCAAAAGTTGGCAAGCCAGGCGATGGAGGATGATGTGGATCTCTTTGGAGGTAAGCAGTACTTTTTTACTCATGGGATTGTAATCCATCGCATTTGTCAGACAAAAATAGGGATTTCTCCCTAATGTTGCCCCAACTCGATGCACTATCGCGGGCAGGCCGGAAACAAACAGCCCCGGCGCGCTGGCCGGGGCTGTATAATGCCCGTATAATAACGGATAAACACTTAATCGGGAAACTTACTTTTTATTCTTTCCGGCTTCCATCTTATCCTTCAGAGCCTGTAATTGCTCGTTGGCATCACCCAGGGTTGGTTTTGCCTCCTCGGCTGATGCGGCTGCCTTTTTCTTGGCCGCCCTTACATTACGCTGCTCTTCTTCCTTGAAGATGGCGGTGTGGCTCGCCACAACCCGTTTGAATTCCTTATTGAACTCTATGATCTTGAACTGGGCAACTTCACCTTTGGATAATTTCTTGCCGTCTTCCTTTTCCATATGCCTTTGTGGCACGAAAGCGGTAATATCCTCGTTGAACTCAATAATGGCGCCCTTGTCTACAATCTCGGTAATGGCGGCTTCATGCTCGGTTCCGAGGCCAAATTCCTCCTCATATTTATCCCATGGGTTTTCCGTGGTCTGCTTGTGGCCGAGGCTCAGCTTCCTGCCTTCAACATCCAGTTCGAGCACTTCCACTTCCAGAACGTCGCCCACAGCGACAAATTCTGACGGGTGCTTGATCTTCTTTGTCCACGACAGGTCTGAAATATATATCAGGCCATCTATCCCTTCCTCGAGTTCCACAAAAACTCCAAAATTGGTAAAGTTCCTTACAATTCCCTTATGCCTTGACCCGACCGGGTACTTGGAAGTGATATCGGTCCATGGGTCGGGGGTAAGTTGTTTGATCCCCAGCGACATTTTGCGATCTTCGCGGTCGAGGGTCAGCACCACGGCTTCAAGCTCATCGCCAACCTTCACAAAATCCTGGGCGGAACGCAGGTGGGTAGACCATGACATCTCTGATACGTGGATCAGTCCTTCCACCCCTTCAGCTACTTCCAGGAAAGCGCCGTAGTCTGCAATGACCACCACTTTGCCCTTCACCTTGTCTCCAACCTTGATCTCGTCGCCCAGTGCATCCCAGGGATGTTTCTCGAGCTGCTTAAGACCCAGCTGGATCCTTGATTTATTGTCATCGAAATCCAGGATCACCACATTCAGTTTCTGATCGAGGTCGACCACCTCATTCGGGTGGTTGATCCTGCTCCAGGAAAGGTCTGTGATGTGTACCAGGCCGTCGACGCCGCCGAGGTCGATAAAGACCCCATAAGAGGTGATGTTCTTTACAACGCCTTCCAGCACCTGCCCTTTCTCGAGCTGGCTGATGATCTCCTTTTTTTGTTCTTCAATATCGGCTTCGATAAGTGCCTTATGCGACACCACCACGTTCTTGAATTCCTGGTTGATCTTCACCACCTTGAATTCCATGGTCTTGCCTACATACTGGTCGTAATCCCGAATGGGCTTCACGTCGATCTGCGAACCGGGAAGGAAGGCCTCGATGCCGAATACATCGACAATCATACCACCTTTCGTCCTGCATTTCACGTAGCCGGTGACCACCTCTTCCTTGTCATGGGCCTCATTTACCCGTTCCCAGGCTTTGATCGTCCTGGCCTTCCTGTGCGAAAGAACCAGTTGCCCGCTCTTATCCTCGCGGATATCGATAAGGACCTCCACCTTATCGCCTACCTTCAGGTCTGGATTATACCGAAATTCGTTCAGCGAAATAACGCCTTCAGATTTTGCATTGATATCGATAATGGCCTCGCGGTCTGTAATATGAGTTACAGTCCCTTCCACAACCTCTTCGTCGGCCGTGTCCACAAAGTTTTCTGCCACGAGTTTCTCAAACTCCTCCAGTTTGGATTCGTCTACCCGCTCTATGCCTTCTTCATACTTCTCCCAGTCGAAGTTCTTCAAAAACTCCCCGGGATTTTCAACGGCAGGCTGCTTCTGCGATTCCTGTTGTACTTCGTTAGTCTCCTCAGAGACTGTTGTTGCTTTCTCTTCAGCCATTTTGCTGATTCAATTTGTATTCCACAATGTTACGGGAGCCTTACAATAATTGCGGAAGTTGTTATTTGATTTTTCAGATCTCTCTACCCTTTTCTTCCCGACTCTTTGCTAAAAAGGTGTGCAAAAATACAATTTATTGCCGGTTTTACAAACATATTCAACAGCTATTTCAACCGGAATATCCGGGATAAACCGTGGCCTTGTCCGTTATAAATTTGTATCTTAACGTACTTCAATTATTAATTTCTAAAGGGAACAATCATGAGTGTAAAAAACAAATACCAGCCCGTATTGCAACTTGGTGAACAACTGGGGGTACAGGACGGGGATGTTAAGGAGGAAAACGGGGTGCTCAGTATTAAGGGCAGGACCAAAACCCAATACGAAAAGGACCTTTTATGGGACAAGATCAAGAAAATAGGCGGAGAGAAGCCAACCGACATCAAGGCGGATATAAGGGTGGATGACGCTTCAGTCTATCACAGACATGTGGTAAGAAGCGGCGAATCGCTAAGTAAAATTGCCAAGCATTACTATGGCGACCCCATGAAATACAAGCAGATCTTTTCGGCCAATACCAACATCCTGAATAACCCGGATGTTATTTATCCGGACCAGGTCCTGGTAATCCCCAACGAATAAAAAATCCCGCAAAATATCACCGGAAAAAGGCAGTCAGCTGCCTTTTTTTTGTTGTTCTATGATTCGGAGGGCGAAATTGTGGATCCGTTCAAACTGCTCCTGTAAGCCCATATCCCCATTGTCGAATTCAATGGCGTCATCTGCTTTCATAAGCGGTGAAAATTCCCTGTGTGTATCGAGGTAATCGCGGTCCTGCACGTTGCGGAGCACTTCTTTATAGGTAACCTTTTCCCCCCGCTCCAACAGTTCCCGGTACCTGCGGTTGGCCCTTATATCCGGGGCGGCGGTCATGAAAACTTTTAATTCGGCATCGGGGAAGACTACGGTGCCTATGTCCCTGCCATCCATTACTATCCCTTTCTGCTTCCCCATTTTCCGCTGCATCTCCACCAGCTTGTACCGCACCTCTGCAATGGCGGCTATCTTGCTTACATAATCGGAAACCTCGAGGCTCCTGATCTGCTTTTCAACGTTCTCCCCGTTCAGGTAAATATCCGAATTGCCCGTTTCCCTGTTAAACCGGAACCTGAGGTCTATGCCCGGCAGTAATTTAACCAGGACATTGGGCTTTACTTTCCCCTCGCCGATCAGGCCATTTTGAAGGGCGAACAGGGTAACCGCCCTGTACATGGCGCCTGTATCCACATACACGTATCCGAGTTCCCTGGCGAGTTGCCTGGCCAGGGTACTTTTCCCGGTGCTGGAATAGCCGTCTATGGCTATGGTGATTTTTTCCATCCGCTAAAAATAGCCAGAAAAGATGGAAGGCCGTAAACAGTGTCCATAAAATCCTTTTGGCCCGGGCCCGCTGGCGGGGCTGACACGGCCTGCAACGGGATACTTAAAGCTCTTTGGCATATTTTACTTTCTCCCTGGTGATTGCCAGGTCTATGACCTCACTCATTTCACTTACATAGTGGAAAGTAAGGCCTTTAAGATAGTCCTCTTTAATTTCCAGGATGTCTTTCCTGTTGTCTTCAGAAAGGATAATCTCCTTTATCCGGGCCCTTTTGGCCGCAAGGATCTTTTCCTTGATCCCGCCAACGGGAAGTACTTTGCCCCTTAACGTTATCTCCCCGGTCATGGCGATGCTCTTCTTTACCTTCCTCTGGGTAAACAGGGACACCAGGGAGGTAAGCATGGTAATCCCGGCACTTGGCCCGTCTTTGGGGGTTGCCCCTTCAGGCACGTGAATGTGCACATTATATTTGTCGAAGACCTCAATATCGATCCCGAAACGGTCTGCATTGGATTTTATATATTCCAGCGCAATGGTGGCGGATTCCTTCATCACCTTGCCCAGGTTGCCGGTAATGTTGAGGTTGCCCTTGCCTTTCGAAAGGATTGATTCGATAAAAAGTATATCACCCCCAACACTTGTCCACGCAAGCCCCGTAACCACACCGGCAATTTCATTGTTCTCGTATTTATCGCGCTCCATACGCGGTGGCCCCAGCACTTCTTCTATTTTTTCATCAGTAACCTTTATATTGTACTCCTCTTCTATTGCTATGGATTTGGCCGCGTAGCGCACCATTTTGGCAACTTGTTTTTCAAGGGCCCTAACCCCCGACTCCCGGGTGTAGCCCTCCACTATTTTTTCGAGCTGCTTCTTCCCTATTTTCAGGTCCTTGGAAGACAGGCCATGTTCTTTCAGCTGTTTGGGCAGCAGGTGCCTCCTGGCAATCTCCACCTTTTCCTCAATGGTATATCCGGTGACATTGATAATTTCCATCCGGTCCAGGAGGGCGGGCTGTATCCCGGATAAGTTATTCGCGGTAGCGATAAACATGACCTTGGAGAGGTCGTAGCCCATTTCCAGGAAATTATCGTAAAACTCCTTGTTCTGCTCCGGGTCCAGCACTTCGAGCATGGCGGAGGAAGGGTCGCCCTGGCTGCTGCTCGACAATTTATCGATCTCATCCAGGATAAATACAGGGTTGGAAGTCCCGGCTTTCTTAATGCTTTGTACGATCCGGCCGGGCATAGCCCCGATGTAGGTTTTCCTGTGCCCCCTGATTTCTGCTTCATCCCTGAGGCCACCCAGCGACATCCGTACATATTCCCGGCCAAGGGCTTCGGCAACGGATTTACCGAGCGAAGTTTTCCCTACCCCCGGGGGGCCGTACAGGCAAAGGATGGGCGATTTCATATCATTGCGCAGCTTTAACACCGCCAGGTATTCAACAATCCTCCTCTTTACATCCTCCAGCCCGTAATGGTCCCTGTCCAGAATCTTCTGCGCCCTCTTCAGGTCGAACTTGTCTTTGGAAAACACGTTCCACGGAAGGTCCAGGTAAAGGTCCAGGTAATTGCGCTGGATGGAATATTCCGCTACCTGGGGGTTCATTCGTTGCATTTTGGCCAGTTCCCTTTCGAAATGTTCCTCTACCCTCTTATCCCATTTCTTGGATTTGGCCTTTTCCTGCATCTCCTGGATTTCCTCATCATAGGAAACCCCGCCAAGCTCTTCCTGTATGGTCTTCATCTGCTGGTGCAGGAAGTATTCCCGCTGTTGCTGATCCATATCGCTTCGTACTTTGGATTGAATATCGTTTTTCAATTCAAGTTTCTGAAGTTCCACATTCATGTATTTCAGCGTGGCCAGGGCCCGTTCCTGCAGGTCGTCAATTTCCAGCAGGGCCTGTTTCTCGGTTACCGAAAGGTTGAGGTTTGAAGAAACAAAGTTGATAAGGAAGGAATTGCTCTGTATGTTCTTGATTGCAAAAGAGGCCTCACTTGGAATATTGGGGTTATCGCGGATAATACGGATAGCCAGCTCCTTGATGGATTCGATGATCGCCAGAAACTCCTGGTTCCCTTTAGCGGGCCGTATTTCATTCGCCTCCCGGACGGTAGCAGTCATATAAGGTTTCTCTGTAAGCACCTCGGCTATCTCGAAACGTTTTTTCCCCTGTATAATTACAGTGGTATTGCCGTCGGGCATCTGCAAAACCCGGAGGATGCGCGCCACCGTACCAAGGGTATTGATGTCGCGGATACCCGGGTCTTCCGTATCCTCATCTTTCTGGGAAACAACCCCTATTACCTTGCTTCCGTTGTTGGCGTGTTTTATAAGATGGATGGATTTGTCCCTCCCGGCCGTAATAGGGATTACCACTCCGGGAAACAGTACTGTATTCCTGAGCGGTAAAATGGGCAGGGTTTCGGGCAAACCTTCCTTATTCATTTCTTCCTCGTCTTCCGGGGTAAGCAAGGGGATCAGTTCCGATTCCTCATCCAGGTTTTCAAGCGACAAATTGTCAAAATTTATAAAATTAGAATTTCCCATAGGTAGTTATATCGGCCAATCTGTCATTAAACATGCAGTGTGCCGTGGTTTTTATTTCGTTCTCAATAAGGTGCACCCCTTGAAAATCAGCTGTAATGGGTGCTTTTCTACAGCAAAGTCAACTTTTTAAGACAATTGTTATGCCAACACTCTAAAAATAATCCCGAAAACTGTAACAATCCTTACATTGGATCATCTATAAGACAAACGATACACTTTTTGAGCCAGCTTAGTGTACATACGGATGACCTTGTAAAGTCGTGCCTGGAGGGAAGCCAGTCTGCCCAGATGGAAATTTACAACCGCTACTATAAGGCGATGTACAACACCGCCCTTAGGATTGTAAAGGATCCCATGGAAGCTGAAGATATCATGCAGGAATCATTTTTGAGCGCCTTTACCAAATTGCACACCTTCAAGGGAGAGGTAACCTTCGGGGCCTGGTTAAAGCGGATTGTGGTAAACAACAGTATTTACCAGTACAGAAAGCAACAAAAAAAGGATGAAGTGGGACTGGAAGGAATAATGTACAAGGTCGAAGATAACGATGTGGTTGCCGAGGATCACGGTGGTACAGAACGAAAGGCTCAAAAAGTGCTGGAAGCCATGAAAACGCTAAAAGACAATTACAGAGTTTCTTTGACCTTACATTTAATAGAGGGTTATGATTATGAGGAAATCTCTGGCATTATGGGGATCAGTTATGCCAATTGCAGAACAACCATTTCCAGGGCCAAAGACAGCTTAAGAAAAAAATTGAATATCACATAGACCATGAAAGAGGAAAAACTAGAATCGCTGTTTGAAAGACTTCAGGGCTCCTTCGATACCGAAGAACCCCTGCACGGGCACCGGCAACGGTTCCTGGAAAAACTTCAAACCAACCGCCAGGATGCCATCCCTCTCCGGTCGCGTACAAGGAAGTGGTGGAGGCCATTGGCGATTGCCGCATCCCTGGCCTTTCTCTGCCTGCTGGGCGCCAGGTACCTGCTTCCCGGCCCTACAGTAGAGCAACGGGTAGCCAACATATCACCGGAGATTTCAGAAACCGGATTTTACTTCGTCAACCTTATAGAAGAACAGGTCCGGGAACTTGAAAGCCAAAGTACCCCTGAAACCAGGAAACTGGTAGACGATACCTTGCTGCAGCTGGCCAAGCTGGAAGCGGATTATAAAAATCTGGAACAAGACCTGCTGAAGGGTGGCAACAGCAAACTGATTTTAAGTGCCATGATTACCAATTTTCAAACAAGGATCGACCTGTTGCAGGAGGTGATGGAGAAAATCGATTCAATAAAAACCCTAAAATCCCTCGAAGATGAAAACTATACAATTTAAACAGGCATTGCTGGCAATTTGTTTCATGATCCCCCTGGCATCAACTGCCAATGACGGGAAAATGAATGGCAGGTATACCAAGGAGAAAACCATTAAAAAAGAGTTCAACGTTAAACCTGATGCCCTGTTGAAGATCAGCAACAGTTATGGCAACCTTACGCTTACTTCCTGGAACGAAGACAGGGTGCTGATAGAGGTGCATATAAAGACCAGCGGGAACAACGAGGAAAAAGTACAGGACAAGCTCGACGAAATTATTGTGGAATTCGAAGGCAACTCCGGCCTGGTTTCCGCCAAAACCATCTTCGATGCCAACCGTGGTCGCTGGAACTGGAACTGGGGCGGCAGGAACAATGTGAATATGCAGATAAATTATACCGTTAAAATGCCGGTAAAAAACAATGTCCACCTCAGCAATGATTACGGGAATATCATCCTCGACCGCGTAGACGGGCATGCCAAGATCAGTTGCGATTACGGCCGGCTCGAAATAGGTGAGCTCAGGGGCAGGAACAACCAGCTGAGTTTTGATTACACCTCAAAATCAAGTTTCGGTTATGTCAACAGTGCATCCATCAGCGCAGATTATTCCGGATTCACCATAGAGAAAGCCGGAGACCTGAATATTAGCGCAGATTATACAAACGCCACCGTGAGGCAAATGGAAAACCTGGCCTATTCGAGCGATTACGGGAGCCTGGAAGTGGATGAAGTAAATAACATCCAGGGCAGGGGCGATTACATCAACGTAAAGCTGGGCACGGTTCACGGGAATGTGGATATCGCTGCAGACTACGGGTCGCTGGAAATCAGAAAAATGGACGCGAACGCAGGGAATATGACCATAAATACCGATTATACGGGAGTAGATATTGGCTATTCATCCCAATATAAGTTCGACTTTGAGATTTCCACGGAATATGCCAATGTAAGGGGACGGGAGAATTTTGAAGTGAATATCAGCCAGGAAAAAGGCAGTGAGCGCTTTTACAAGGGCTATCATGGGAGTTCCAACTCCGGAAATACTGTTTCTATCCGCAGCGATTATGGGGGCATCACCTTCGAAATGGTCGATTAATCAAACAAAAAACAATTATATTAAATTCTTCAAATGAAAAGAGCAGCATTATTGGGAATAGCATTGTGTATAGCGGCAGGAGCCTCGGCACAATGGGGAAAAAAGGTAAAAGGCAACGGCAATATGGTTGCCATGGAACGGTCTACGGGCGATTATGAGGCCATAGCCGTATCGGGTTCCTTCGAAGTGGAACTGGTGGCAGGGGAAGAAGGAACGGTTACGGTGAATGCCGAAGAAAACCTGCAGGAATGGATTATCACCGAGGTTAAGAACGGGACCCTTCAAATTAAAATCAAAGATGGGGTAAACATACAACCCAGCATTTGGAAGAGTGGGATGAGCGTCACCGTGCCAGTGGAGGATATCGAGGCTGTTTCCCTTTCCGGATCCGGGGAAATTATCGGTAAAACCCCATTAAGGGCGACTGAATTTTCGGCCTCGATGTCGGGTTCAGGGGATGTTTGGCTCGAAGTGGTGAGTGATGAAGTAACAGCCAATATGTCGGGCTCCGGAGATATGGACCTGAAGGGATCCGCAGGGCGGTTTAACGTTCAGATCTCGGGTTCGGGAGATATCAAGGCCTATGAACTGGAGGCACAGGAAGTAGATGCCAGTATTTCGGGTTCGGCAGATATCGAAATTACCGTACGTGAAACCCTTACAGCCCGGGTATCCGGTTCGGGCAATATAACCTACAGGGGCAATCCGGGGAAGATAGACAGTAAAAGTGTAGGTTCCGGCGATATTTCAAAGGGATAGGGAACACATCAAAAAACGGACAGCAATGACAACCTCCCTCATCAGGAGGTTTTTTTACGGACCCTAAGCAGCAACACCACCCCAAGCAGGAAAAACAGGCCGAGGAAAATCGTAGCATTGCGCATACTGCCGCTAAACTGGGCCACAAAACCATAAAGAAAAGTGCCGATCACGATCCCGATCTTTTCGGCAACATCGTAAAAACTGAAGAAAGAGGTGGTATCTGTAGTTTCGGGAAGGAACTTGGAATAGGTAGAGCGTGAAAGCGCCTGTATACCGCCCATTACCAGGCCCACACAGCCTGCCGCTATATAGAAATCCACAGGGGTGATCACAAAATATGCATAAATGCAGATGATCAGCCAAAAGATGTTGATCACCATCAAGGTCCGGATATTGCCGAAAGCGGCTGAAGCCCTTGCGGTGAGGGTGGCCCCGAGGATTGCCACTAATTGTATGACCAGGATGCTGATAATGAGCCCGGTGGTACGTTCCGCATCGGAGCCCCACCCTATTTCTTCTTCACCAAAGTAAGTAGCGATGAGCATGACGGTCTGTACCGCCATGCTGTAGACAAAGAAAGCCAGCAGATATCGTTTAAGGCGGATTTCCGTTCCCAGTTGCCGCCAGACCATGCGGAGTTCCCGGAACCCGTTGAGCACCACGTGTTCGCGTTTCCCCTCTTTGCGATTGCCTTTAGGGAGGTTGATAAAGGTATACTGGCTGAACAATATCCACCAGATACCCACCGAGATGAAGGAGTAGCGCATGGCAATGAGCTCTGCCGCCTGCCCCCCATCATCCTCAATTCCAAATGTGGCCGGCTTCATCACCATGGCCAGGTTCAACAGTAGCAACAGCACACTGCCGATATAGCCCATAGAATAACCGCGGGCACTCACCGCATCCTGTTGTTCCGGAAAAGCGATATCGGGCAGGTAGGAATTGTTGATGGCGAAACTTACCCAAAAGCCCACCAGCCCGAAAAAGTAGCAGACAAGCCCTAAATAGATGTTCTCCAGGGAAAACCAGTACAGGCCGATACATGAAATACCCCCAAGGTAGCAGAAGAATTTCATAAAAACCTTTTTGTTCCCCAGGTAGTCTGCAATCCCGGAGAGCAATGGGGTTATAATAGCGATAAAGAGAAAGGCCGCAGAGGTAACGTAACTTATTAACGGGGCCCTGGCAATCTCACCCCCGAATACGGCTACTTTTTCAATGCCGGCCACCCGGAACAAGGCACCGTAAAATATGGGGAAGATCGCAGACGCAATTACCAGGCTGTAAACAGAATTTGCCCAGTCATAAAACGCCCAGGCATTTAGGAGCTTCCTGCTGCCCTTAACGGCCAGAATCCGGTCCATAGTAAAAAATTAAAGCCGTCCCGGGATGGAACAGCTTGTGGTTATTCGTGCAGTAATTTTCCGGGTAGCCCACTATTCAAATGATGTTACCCCGAATTTACGGGCTTCTTCCTTGGCCAGGGGAGCCCATGCCGTAAGGTTCTGTATCCGTGTTTCATTAGACGGGTGGGTACTTAAAAATTCAGGAGGTGCCTGCCCGCCTGCCTTGTCACGCATCCTTTTCCAGAGTTCAGCGGCCTCTGTGGGGTCGTAGCCCGCAATGGCCATAATCTGCAGCCCTATGCGGTCTGCTTCTGTTTCGTGGCTTCGACTGAACGGTAACATCACCCCTACCGTAGATCCGATGCCATAGGCCTGGTTGAATAAATTGCGTTTTTCCGGGTCTTGTATGGCAATATTACCCGCCACGGCCCCTAATTGCTGCAGGGTACCTGCGCTCATGCGCTGGGCGCCATGGTCTGCAAGGGCGTGGGCTACTTCGTGGCCCATAACTACGGCAACCCCCCTTTCACCCTGGCAAATCGGAAGTATCCCAGTATAGAACACTATCTTGCCGCCGGGCATGCACCAGGCATTCACAGCTTCGTCCTTAACCAGTTTATATTCCCACCTGTAATCCTTGAGGTAGCCCGGGTAGCCATTGGCAGTGAGCCAGCGTTCGGAAGCGGAGGCTATACGCTGGCCGACTTCGGTTATCATACGGGATTCGGCACTTTCTTCCACTACCTTATTCTCTTCCAGGAACTGGTCGTATTGCGCAAATGCCATGGGGAATATCTGGCTATTGGGATAAAAATTCAGGGTCTTTTCCCCGGTGAAGGGATTGGTCTTGCAGGCCCCCGCCAGCAGGAATACCAGGAGTATTAATTTTATTCTTCTCATCGTCTAGGTTTTAAATCCGGTACTTTAAATAATCCCGGGTAAACTCCCCTGTTTCGGATCCTGTCCCGGGCTGGCAAAGCATTATATTTATTGCTATTCCGGAACTAGCCGGACATAGGGAAAGTACGAAAAAATCATTTCCCCTTAATGTGCAATTGAGTAAAATTTTTGCTTATTTCGATGGTACTTCCACCGTTCAGGCTTACATCATTCATGGAAACCTGTTCATTGTCTACCGCTATAGAGGTGATCTTGAATGGCAGCCCTATGATCTTTATTTTAAACTGGTTATAGGGCGTAACATAGGTGCCGTCCTTGAATTGCTGTATAATTAGCTCGTTGGCTTTCCCGGTAAGCCTGAAGTTCCTTACGCTGTAGCCGCCCTTCTTATAATCGTAACCGTCCTGTGCATCCTCGTATATGCTGGAGTCTTCGGTGCCAACCTTGAAATAGACATTGAGAATGAGTTCGTTTATCTCCAATTCGCCCACATACTGCTGCACGGGGTATTTCGGGATGATGGCCCCTTCCTTGATAAAGATGGGGATCTTGTCTATATCGGCAACCACCCACTTCTCCATGCCGCCTTCCACGAGCTCCCCGGTCCAGAAATTGTGCCATTTCCCCCTTGGGATATACATCCGCCTTCCCTTGGCGTTTGGCTCCTGAATGGGACAAACCAGGATCTGGTCGCCAAAGATAAACTCATCGGTCCTGAAATGGGTCTGCGGGTCTTCCTGGTCAAAGTACACCAGAGGTTTCAGCATGGGGACGTTATCCTTGGAATACTTCCAGAACATGGTGTAGATATAGGGAAGCAACTGGTAACGCAGCTCGATAAATTTCCGGACAATTTTGGTGACTTCCGTGTCGAACGACCATGGTTCCTGATCGCCGTGGTCCCCGCTGGAATGTACCCTGCAGAAGGGGTGGAATACCCCGAGCTGTATCCATCTTGCGAAGAGCTCGCCATTTGGCTGCTCGGCAAAGCCGCCTATATCCGAACCTACGAAGGAAAACCCGCTCAGGCACATGCGCTGCACCTGCACATTGGCTATCCAGAGGTGTTCCCAGGTCGCGACATTGTCGCCCGTCCAGGTGGAAGTATAGCGCTGGGCCCCCGCATAGGCTGCCCTTGTAATGACGAAAGGCCGTTTGGGAAATACATACTTCTTCACCCCTTCATAGGTAGCGCGGATCATCTGTGTGCCGTAAACATTATGTGCTTTCCTGTGGGTACACGGATGCCCGTCGTAATCATGCCTGGTATCAAGGGGCGCAGTCTTGGTAGGCACCTCCATAACGGCGGGTTCATTCATATCGTTCCAGACGGCATGCACCCCGGTATCAGCTATCAGTTCCTTGTATAGGCCTGCCCACCATTTTCTCACTTCCGGGTTGGTAAAATCCGGGAAACAGCAGAGCCCGGGCCATACTTTCCCGCGCATGAGGGGGCCATCGCCCCTTTTGCAGAAATAGTCCTTTTCCAGGGCTTGCTGGTATACCCAGTAATCCCTGTCGACCTTAATCCCCGGGTCAATCATCACAACGGTCTTGAAGCCGTCCTTGTTCAGGTCGCTGATCATTGTTTTAGGATCGGGAAAGCGCGATTTATCCCAGGTAAAACAGCGGAAGCCATCCATATAGTCAATATCCAGGTAAATGGCGTCGCAGGGGATCTTCAGTTTCCGGAATTTCCTGGCGATCTCCCTTACCCTCGATTCGGGGAAATAACTCCATTTCGACTGGTGGAACCCCAGCGCCCATAAGGGCGGGAGCTCGGGAGTCCCCGTTAGGTCGGTATAGGCCTGAACCACGCGCGACATCTCGGGTCCGTAAAAGAAGTAGTAGTTCATTTCGCCCCCATCTGCCCAAAAACTGGTTACGTTCCTGCGCTCATGGGAGAAATCGAAATACGTCCTGAAGGTATTGTCGAAGAAAATACCATAGGCAATATTGTTGTGCAAGCCTATATAAAAAGGGATGGCCTTGTAAAGCGGGTCCTGGTCTTTTCCATAGGCATACTGATCCGTAACCCAGTTGTTTACCCTTTTCCCTTTTAGATTTGAATGGGTGGCCTTGTCTCCCATCCCGTAAAAACTCTCGGAACTCTGGGTTATTTTGCTCATCTTAACGGAATTGCCCCCATGCTGGTAATTTTCCTCCCAGTGGAACCCAAGTTCATCCTCATTGATAATGCGCCCTTCGAGGTCCGATATCTGAACCCTCAGGGTCTTCTTATCTACCAGGACCTTGATCCTGGAGGTCTCCACCAGGTATTCGGTCGGGGTTTCCTGTATATCGAGGCGGTTATAGCCTTTGCTGGCGTTATCGCTTATGGCATAGGAAAAATCGGGCTGGAACATGTAATCCGTCGCATACCGGAAACGCACGGCGCTGTTTCGGATAACGGTAAGCTCCAGGATGACCCCGTTTTCTGTAGTGAAGTAAAATTTATCGGTTTCCCGTTTAAAATCTGTTATCTGGTTGGGATATAAATTCCCTTTATATTCCAGCTCAGTATTGGTGATCATAGTCGGTTATGGTTTTAAAGACCAACAAAAGAATAACATAAACCGATAAAACCGAAATCATTTTATCAAGATTTATGAACTACAACGTTAGAGCTGAACCTTATTGAAAGATAACAACGGCCAGTGGCGGGATCGTTATTTCCACGGAGCGATCCCGGCCATGCCAGGGTGTTTTGCCTATTTTAAGGACCTTGTTATGCATCCCGCTACCCCCGTATTTTTTGTCGTCGCTATTAAAAATTTCCCGGATAGTTCCGGCCCTGGGCATCCCTATACGGTAACCGGTACGGGGTACCGGCGTGAAATTACAGGCTATAAACAGGTCGTTTTTGGCGTCGTGCCCCTTGCGGATATAGGTGAGTACGGAGTTTTCGCCATCCCCGTAATCTATCCACTGGAATCCTTCGGCACTGAATTGTTTTTCATAGAGCGCAGGATAGGTCTTGTAGATTTGGTTGAGGTCGCGGATCACTGCCTGAATCCCGGAATGGAAGTCGTACTGGGTCAGGTGCCAGTCCAGGCTGTTCTGGAAGTTCCATTCGGACGACTGGCCGAACTCCCCGCCCATAAAAATTAGCTTGGTCCCCGGGTGGGTAAACATATAACCGAAGAGCAGCCTCAGGTTGGCAAAGCGTTGCCATTCATCACCGGGCATCCGGTATAGGAGCGATTGTTTGCCATACACCACCTCATCATGGGAAAAGGGAAGCATGAAATTCTCCGTAAAGGCATAGGTCATGCTGAAGGTAATATCATTCTGGTGGTGTTTACGGTAAATGGGCTCCTTCTTGAAATACTCCAGGGTATCGTGCATCCAGCCCATCATCCATTTCATACCAAATCCCAGCCCGCCAAGGTAAACCGGCTTGGAAACCCCGGTAAAGGCGGTCGATTCCTCTGCAATGGTCTGCACCCCTTCAAAGCTCCTGTAAATTTCCTCATTGAGTTCCTTTAGCAGCGAAATGGCTTCCAGATGTTCATTGTTCCCATATATATTGGGCTCCCACTCCCCTTCCTCCCTGGAATAATCGAGGTATAGCATGGAGGCCACCGCGTCTACCCGCAGGCCGTCTGCATGAAACTGGTCGAGCCAGAAAAGGGCATTGCTGATCAGGAAGGCACGTACTTCATTCCGTCCGTAGTTGAAGATAAGGCTTTTCCAGTCGGGGTGGTAGCCCTTGCGCCGGTCGGGGTGTTCATAAAGGTGTGAGCCGTCAAAATTACCCAGCCCATGGGCATCTTCCGGAAAATGGGAAGGCACCCAGTCCAGGATCACCCCAATATCGTTCTGGTGCAGTTTGTCTATCAGCAATTTAAAATCCTCGGGTTTGCCAAACCGCGAGGTCGGGGCAAAATACCCGGTTAGCTGATAACCCCAGGAAGGATCATAAGGATATTCCATGATCGGCATAAACTCAATATGGGTGAACCCCATATCCTTCACATAAGCCACCAGTTCATCGGCCAGGTCTACATAACTCATGAAGTTGTTATCGGCCTTCCGCTTCCAGGACCCCAGGTGTACCTCGTATACCGAATACGGCCTGTCGAGTCCGTTTTTATCGGCGCGGTAACCCATCCATTTCTTGTCTTTCCATTTATAATCCGCATCCCACACTATGGAGGCCGTATGCGGGGGCTTCTCACAATATCGCGCAAAAGGGTCAGCCTTTTCCGTCGTAATATCATGGTTGTTGGAGAGGATTTTGTATTTATAAAGGGTCCCTTTATCGATGCCGGGGATAAATCCTTCCCATATGCCGCTTGCATCCCAGCGTACAAAAAGTTTATGGTCGCCTTCCAGCCAGTAATTAAAATCCCCGACAACGGAAACGGCTTTGGCTGTGGGCGCCCAGACGGCAAAATACGTTCCCTTTTCCCCGTTTACTTCAATAAGGTGGGAGCCCAGTTTGTCGTACAGGCGGTAATGTTTACCGGATTTAAAAAGATTGATGTCAAATTCGCTGAATAAGCTGTGTGGAATAACTTTGGCCATATAGTTTTTAGTTGTTGTCGTTCATAATACTCATGATCCCTTCAAGGGGGATAACGGCCCACAGGGGCCGGGAATTCATTTCGTAACCCAGTTCGTAAACAGCTTTTTCCAGCATGCAATAGCGCAGGAGGAATATCCGTTCCTGGGTATAACCAATGTTGAGGTTGTGTTCCTGTATAAGGCTGACGTAGCTTTCGTAGAACACCCCTATGATATAACGGTACAGGATCTCACCAGCCTTAAAGAGTTCATCCTGGCTGTATTTGAATTCCCCTCCGCTGTTGAAGATGGTCGAATAAATAGCGTAATGGAAAGACCGGAAAATGCCCGCCACATCTTTAAGCGGGGGTTGTTTTACCTTACGGTCGCGGATGGTACTTTCCGGTTCCCCCTCAAAATCGAGCAGGTAGAAATCGTCGTCCTGTACCAGGATCTGCCCAAGGTGGTAATCGCCGTGGATCCGGATACGTTCCCCTTTAAGCTTGGTCCAGTCGAAGTTGACGAATCGTTTCCGGATCTCATTTTTCCTGTCGAGGAAGACCTTGGCGAGTTCCAGGGAGCGCCCTTCCAGGCGGTGCATATTGTTTTCTACCACGTTCAGCCGGTTCTGGAACTGGTATAAGAGGCGGTTTTTCAGCCACACCTCATAATCCCCGTTAAAATGGGTGGGCGTGAAAGCGGTGTCGCTGAATTCCGAACCGAGGGCAATATGCATTTCGGCAGTCCTCCTTGCGAGGACCTGCAGTTTCATAAAAAGGTTGAGGCCCACCCAATCAATAATCTGGGGGGGGACATCGTTGATCTGCAACCGGTTAAACATGGTGGTTTCCGGAAGGCGGTTTAGTTTGATATTCTTGGCCTCCAGGTTATCGAACACCTTTTTCAGTTCCTTCAGCATATAATCCCAGGCATCCCCCTGGTTTGGCACCAGTTCCTGCATCAGCGCGATGGTGATGTTGGTGTTCTCCGAATCGGTAATGTTAATACTGCCTTTGTAGGCCGGAGTATTCTTATACCCCTTGGTTTCCGAAAGAAAGCGGCTCATTTCGTAATCCGGGTTGGTATCGGAATAGATACGCCTGAAGAATTTGATGACGGAGTTATCGTTTATAATGATGGACGTATTACTCTGCTCCAGGCCCATAAACCTGGAGGAACGGTATTCGGTATCGGTAAAGTAAACGCTTTTGTGGTAACGCACCTTGGTTTTGTCGTTGGGCAGGGCAGTTGCGATGCGCTCAAAGACAAGTTTCCTGAATGCTTCCAGGTTCAGGGCATCTATGATAAAGCCTTCCTGGCCTTTTATTGCCAGGGGCAGGATACGGTCTTTCTCCGCAAAGCTCTCATCGGAGACAAAGGCGATGGGAAGGAAGTAGTGCTGGAAAAAGGCTTCTTCGAAATTCACTTCCAGCAGCAGGCCGTAATACACTTCCCCGTGCTGTTGAATCCTGAAGTATTCCTGCAGTTCTATATATTTCAATTTGCTCGCCTTGCCCGCATACCAGCGTTGTTGTACCACGTACTTTTCAAGGACGTCGGAAAGGAAGACTTTCAGAAAGTCTTTGTCGTCCATTAATTCCTCCCATACCGTATCGAACTTATAGGGGGGGCGTAAAACCGAATCTTTCTTTTTCTTAGTCATAACTCAACGAGAGATCTGGAAAAGGTGAAACGGGAGATTGGGGTTCAGGGCGACGAAATTCCATTCGGAACTCCAGACGTATGTGTTATCCGTCATCAGGTCCTTCATTTGGAGGCGGTACCCGGCGCCGAGGGCCATGGCATCAAGCGGCAATTGCACATATCCCTGCTGGGTATTATGGGAATCGAGACTGATTACGGCCAGGATCTCGTCTGTTCTGTCGTCGTTCCATTTATAAAACGCAATAAGATGCTGGTTTTCTATAAAGCAAAAGTGAACATTGTTGGTCTGCTGCAGCGCAGGATGCGCTCGCCTGGCATGATTAATCCGGCTGATCAGGTAGGTGACCTTATTCTCCACTGCCCAGTCCCAGTAACGCACTTCGTATTTCTCACAATTGAGGTACTCTTCCTTTCCGGGCATGGCATCCGTAACCATATACTCGAAAACGGGCCCGTAAATCCCTATATTTCCGCACATGGTGGCGGCCAGGCTATAGCGGATAAGGTGCATGGCCTCGTTGGCGCCCTGCAGATGGTAAGGGTTGATATCCGGGGTATTCGGCCAGAAATTCGGACGGTAGTATTCCCGCATTTCAGACTGGGTGAGTTCTGTGAGGTATTCGGTAAGCTCGTGCTTGTCGACCCTCCAGGTGAAATACGTGTAGGATTGTGAAAACCCCTGCTTAGCCAGTTGCTGCATCACTTTTGGCCGGGAAAACGCCTCGGCCAGGAACAGCACATCCGGATGGTCTTTCTTCACCTTGTCGATGAGCCAGTGCCAGAAGTAATAGGGCTTGGTATGGGGGTTGTCTACACGGAATATCCGGATCCCGAAATCTACCCAGTGGAGCGTTACGCTCAGGAGTTCTTCCCAGAGGGCTTTGTAGTCGGGCGATTCGAAATAGAAATTAACAATATCCTGGTATTTTTTGGGCGGGTTTTCAGCATATTGTATAGTGCCATCGGGCCGTTTCCTGAACCATTCGGGATGTTCTTTTACGTATGGATGGTCCGGCGCTGCCTGGAAGGCCAGGTCCATAGCTATTTCCAGGCCATGTTCGGCAGCTTTCCCTATCAGGTACCTGAAGTCCTCCTCCGTTCCCAGTTCGGGATGTATGGCTTTATGCCCGCCGAGGGGGGAACCTATTCCCCAGGGCACCCCGGAATCGCCTTCCTGAGCCTCGGTTGAATTATTCTTCCCTTTGCGGTTTACCTGGCCGATGGGGTGCACCGGAGGAAAGTAAACGGTATCGAAACCCATTTTGGCTATCCTCGGAAGCAGGCGCTCGCAATCCCTGAAAGTGCCGTGTTTTCCTCTTTCGGGAGATGCGGATCGCGGGAAGAATTCATACCAAGTACTGAAATTGGCCTTCTTCCTGTCTACATATAGCTCCAGTGATTTACTGTGGTTTGCAAGCTTTCGCTGTGGGTACTTCAGGAAGAACCGGTGCAGCTTATCGGACACGGCGATTTTTATGGCCGCTTCATATTCATTTTCGTCTTTAAAAACAACTATCCAGGCCGAGACGCTTTCCTTTTCCCTGGCGGTAGTTATACCTGCCAGGTACTCCAGGTACTGGATCCCGTCGAGCAATTCGCTGCGTACATATTGCTCGTCCTTAAGTTTTGCTTCAATCCCATGCTGCCAGTTAAGGGCATGGTCTACCCAGGCCTGGATGCTATATTGGTAAAAGCCCTGTTTGTCTACCGTGAATTCGGCGCGATAAACATCGTTGCCCTGTTCCTCCATCCGCACTTCATGCGCTTTGGAATCGTTTTCATGGCGGTAAAGTACTTCGGCCTGAATGACATCATGCCCGTCCGGGAAGATATCGGCCCAAACCACCACACTTTCGCCTACCACCCGTTTGATAAAATGGGTTCCGCATTGCAATTGCGGGTTGATGTTCTCTATGACGACCCGTTGTTGCCTGAATATATTTTTATTTTGATCGTTTCGCATTTCCTTAAATGTAACGGTTTTTTATTACAATTTGAATTTCTCCGTCCTTCATTAGGGAATCCGGACAGTTTAGCGGGAACCGCACTAAGCCGGCCCCCGGTTCTTTATTTATTGCTCATCACCAAATATTCCCAGGGCTGCAACCTCATTTCCATACCGGCGGTAAGCCTTACCTGGCTTTGGTCGAATACATTGGTGTAAGTTCCCATAAAATGGCTGCCCCCAAGGGTAATTTCCTGTGCCGTCCCCGATAGATTGATCACCACTACCACCGCCTCTCCTTCCTTTTCCCTGACGAAGGCATAGACAAACTCATCCCTGCCCGTTGGGATTTTCCGGAGCCTGCCCCCTTCGTCACCGTTCCATAAAGCGCGGTTGCGTTGCTTAAGGCGGAACAGGGTTCTGTAAAAACCCGTGTACCGGTAATCGCCCCAGGCTATTTCATCCTTGCCGAAAAAAGCGTACTGCCTGTCAACCGCCGATTCCTGGCCGGAATACAGGAGGGGCATCCCGTCCAAAGTAGCCGTGAGCACGGCAAAAGCCTTATGCCCGGCGCCAAACCGGCTGAACTCGGTACCCGCCCAGGCGTTCTCGTCATGGTTGGACGTAAAATACATCTTGTACCCTTTTTTATAGGCTTTGCCTTGCTTTTCCAATTGCCGGTCTATATCCAGGGCATTGAAATCCCCGGAGAACTCCGAACTTTCCTTTACGATGTTCCCCTTAACCAGTTTCTTTCCTTTTTCCTCCCCTGCCATCCTGCTGCGGGCAATCCCCGTAAGCACATGCTGCATGTCCCATCCGTAATCCATTGCAAAGGCGCCGCTGTTAACAAGGGAGGGTTTCTCTGCCTCCGCCAGTAAAAAAAGCGGTTTTATGGCATAAAGCGAATCCGTACATGCTTCCCAGAAGTCTGCCGGCACCCCGTGCGCCACATCCATTCGGAAGCCATCAATCCCTGCTTCCTTTACCCAAAATTCCAGAGCGGCAGTCATAGCCTGCCGCATATCGTGATTGCCGTAATCCAGGTCGGCTACATCCGTCCAGCCCCAGTGTTCGCCTGTCTCAATATTAACAGGTTCGGTTATATTCCCCTCCGCGTCTTTGGTGTACCACCCGGGGTGTTCCTCTATCCAGTTATGGTCCCATCCGGTGTGGTTGGGCACCCAGTCCAGGATCACATACATCCCGGCCTGGTGTACCGCATTTACCATATGCCTGAAATCGGCCATGCTCCCAAACTCTGGGTTAACGGCCTGGTAATCGGCTACTGAGTATGGGCTTCCCAGATCGCCCTTCCTTTTCTTCAGGCTCACCGGCTGTACCGGCATAAACCAGAGTATTCGGACTCCCAAATCCCTGAGCCTCGGAATATGCTTTTCAAAGGCTTTAAATGTCCCTTCCGGGGTATAATGCCTCAGGTTCACCTCATAGATCACCGCATCCCGGTGCCATGATGGCAGATGGGGTTTGTTTTCCCCGCTAACATGTACCTGAGTCATCTTCATCTCATCTGCTGGCTTAGTTTGCCGGCCGCACCCAAAAACCATGGCTACAGCCATAATCACATAAAAGCACCGGAACCCTTTTTTACATCTTCGCGATACCTTCAATCCCGATTGTTTAGATACACCTGATATTCATTTGCCTGCCCGCCTTCAGACCGGTATAAACCCGGGGCTATTAAATGTATGCTACCCCAATTCCCTGACCTCAATGGTTGCTGTGTCTTCGACCCATAAAGTCAGCAAGCCTGCAAGGATCATCGAGAAGCCACCGACTATGAGGGCATAAACAGGCTGCCCGTCAAAAAAGGAACTTACCAGGAACCCCAGGATGGTGGCCGCCACCATTTGGGGGATCACTATGAAAAAGTTAAATACCCCCATATAATAACCCATTTTTTTAGGCGGGAGGG
>Ga0209347_1000653_pt1 | contig 77709 bp, 77 predicted proteins | sample AutmiccommuBRH23_FD_187382 | JGI IMG/M metagenome (GOLD analysis project Ga0209347, IMG submission 187382) | Deep subsurface microbial communities from Mt. Terri, Switzerland - Autotrophic microbial communities BRH/23 (SPAdes) (version 2) | ecosystem: Environmental > Aquatic > Deep subsurface >...
CACAATCGTTTCAGTAATTTCTTGACTGCTTAATTATGCCGGCGCTTATATTCAAACAATCACTTTAATATTATAATATCTTGCCGTGACATTTTTGTCACTATTTTTTTGTCAATGGACCCCCCCACTTCTAGAAGTGGGGGGGTCCATTGACACTTCAGATGGGGTAGAATCCCCATCTGAAGCCCCGATGTTCAGCTTTAGCTGAACGAGTTCACTAATTGGTCTGGGCCTGGCCGGTCTGGTAGTTGTTGAAACTTCCGCCCATCATACCGCTGTAGCCACCGACGCCGTTATAGTTGCCCATCATGGAGCCCATCGGGCCAAACCAGTTCTTGCTGTGAAAGTCTCGCATGTAGTTGAAGTGTTCCTGCCAGGCTTTGGCCTGCTCAGAAGAGATCTGGCCGTCCTTTTGAGCCTGATCCAGCCACTTCTGGTGCCAGTCAAACATTTGGTTGAAGAAGGCTTGGTTCTGTGGTGCTTGCCCGTTCTGGTCATTCTGGTCGTTCTGTCCGCCGCCGGTTATGGCTCCGAACGCCGCTGGTGCCACCAGGGCCACGACCAAAATACCAACTGCCGCAAGGAACCAAATTCTTTTTTTCATCGAAACACACTCCTTTTGATTTGAATTTGTTTGCCTCGACTTGATCATACACAATAAATGTGACAAACCAGTCACGTAAATTTAACATCTTTGTCACGTTTTCAATGAGGTTAACGCGGAAAGGAGCCCGGCAGGGCTCCTTTTGACAGCATTTCATTATTGACGATTATAATAAGGAACACCCGTTATCACGGCGATCGTTCTCCTTGATTAACACCAGGAAAAGGGTTCTAGCCTGCATTTTTTTCCCGAATCAAATCTTGTCGAACCTGTTCAAACTCCTCCTGAGATATTTCCCCCTTTGCATAACGCGCCTTCAAGATGCTCAGAGGATCATGCACCTCACCGCCTAAATGAACGCGATCCGTTCCCTTATCCATGGCCTTATAAACCAGGTAGATGATTCCAACAATAATGGCCAGCGGAATGAGCATCATGAGAAACATTCCAAGCCACCCCAGGTATCCGAACGTGTTGTCAAACCCGTAACCGAACATCATGGCTAAAAAACCTCCTTTTTTTATTGGTATTTTGTCCTGTCTTCTATGTTTTTAAAAAAGATAATGTAGATAATTCACGCAATAATAGCCGCCGGTATCAGCATCATGAAAAACATTTCAAGCCACCTCCAGACAACCGTAATATTGACTAAACCGGGAAACGAAGCATAACGTAATATCTGCTTTTAGTATAAGACCAGAATGTTACAAAACAGTCACAGTAGTTTTAAGAATTTGTTACGAATGAATCTTACCGCGCCCTGCAAAGCAGTCTTTCGCTCAGGCCCTCCAATCGCTTGACAGCGGAACGCGAGCTCTTACGGGATTCTCAGCCTGGTTAAGGCGGGATGATTGGAGTCATGAGTTCGACGGAAACCCGCAGATCAATGGTCGGCATCATGAGTTCCGAGCGGATGCGCCCGGTTATGATTGATTGAAACCAGTAAAATTCTAAATGGAGATTAAGTTTACTTTTCGCAACAGCTGGGCGTTTAAAGCCACGATAATCGTGCTCGCAGACATCACAACGGCACCCACTGCCATGGGAAGAACAAATCCGAGGGGAGCCAGGACCCCCGCCGCCAGCGGCAGCACAACGACGTTGTAGCCGGTGGCCCAGGCCAGGTTCTGCACCATTTTCCGGTAGGAAGCGCGGGACAGGTCGATCAGCCGGACAACATCGCGGGGGTCGTTCCGAATCAGGACGATCCCGGCGGATTCCACCGCAATGTCCGTGCCTGCACCGATGGCGATGCCCACATCGGCCGTGGCCAGGGCCGGGGCGTCGTTCACACCGTCACCCACCATGGCCACCAGGTACCCCTCCCGTTTCAGCTCCTGTATTTTTGCCGCCTTGTGTTCCGGCAGAACCCCGGCAAAATAACGGCTTAAGCCGAGTTCCCCGGCTACGGCAGTCGCCACGGCCTCGCTGTCTCCGGTGAGCATCGCCACTTCGACCCCTCGCTTCTTCAAGGCCTGCACGGCCTCCCGCGATTCCTCCCGAACCACGTCAGCCATGGCAAAAGCTCCTTTGACTTCGTTTTCCACAATCAGGTAGGTGACGTTTTCCCCTTTTGACCCGGACTTTTCAGAAGCTTCTTGCAGACGCTCCGGCAGGCTTAATCCCAAGTGCTGGAGCAGGTTGGGTCCTCCGACATATAGCATTTTTCCTTCTACCGAGGCCTTTACCCCACGTCCCGCCAGGGATTCAAAAGACGCGGCCTCCGGTATTTCAAGATGCCTCTCCCGGGCCGCCCGGACGATCCCCCTGGAGATCATGTGCCCCGAATCGGCCTCAATGGCTGCGGCCAGCCTGAGAATTTGATTTTCATCCAGGCCGGCGCCCGGGTAAATGGCCACCAGCTCGTGCCCCCCCTTGGTCAGGGTGCCGGTTTTGTCAAAGACCACGTAATTCAGGTTGCGGGCTTTTTCGAAGGCCAGCCGGTCTTTGACGAGGAGCCCGTTCCTGGCGGACAAAGTCGTGGAGATGGCAAGTACCAGCGGTATGGCGAGGCCAAGAGCGTGGGGACAGGCCGTGACTAGAACAGTAACCACTCTTTCCATAATAAATGAGCCGCTGGCCTGGGCAATGCTCCAACTCAGCGCGGTGATGGCAGCCGTTCCCACGGCGATCAGAACCAGCCAGAAAGCGGCCCGGTCCGCCAGTACCTGGGCCCGGGACCGCGACGACTGGGCCTGCTCCACCAGGCGCATAATCCCCGCCAGAGCCGTTTCGCCACCGGTTTTTTCCACCCTGATCCGGAGTGATCCCTCGTCGTTGATGGTGCCGGCGATCACCCGGTCACCCGGCTGTTTGTGTACGGGGGCCGATTCTCCGGTAATCATCGATTCATTGAGGTGCGATTCGCCCTGGGCCACCAGCCCGTCCACGGGAATGCGAGCGCCGGGGCGCACCAGAACAAGATCCCCCTTTTTCAGGGAGTGTACAGGCACTTCCTTAAGGTTTACGCCATCAATGATCGACGCGCTGTCGGGAAGCAGCCTGGCCATTTCAGCCAGCGCGCCCCGGGCGCTCTGTACGGAGCTCATTTCGAACCAGTGCCCCAGGAGCATGATCACCACCAGGGTCGCCAGTTCCCAGTACAACTCTTCTCCCGGCATACCCAGGGTGACCAGCAGGCTGCTGGCAAAAGCCACCGTAATGGCCAGGCCGATCAGGGTCATCATACCCGGTTGGCGTAAACGCAGTTCATCGATTCCACCCTTTACGAAAACGAATCCGCCATAAAAATAGATCACCATGCCAAGAACAGCCGGCAAGTATTGGGAACCGGGAAAAACGGGCGGCGTGTAACCAAACCACATCTGAATATGACTGCTGTAGATGAGAATCGGAATGGTTAAGAGCAGACTGAGCCAGAAGCGGCGAAGAAACATTTCCGGGGCATGCGCTGCGTGGCCCGCATGGTCGGTATGGACGGCGTGGCCGGCCTGGTCGTGCCCTGCGTTTTCGCCATGGGCGGCGTGTGCGCCATGCCCGGCCGCAACGTCTTGCGCCTCCTCACCTTGCGCATCTGTTTGGTCGCTGTGGTTGTCCTGCATGGCATTCTGGTAGTGCTCCTGGTCATGCCCTGAAGTCTCATCTTGCTTGCCGCTGGGCTGTTCGCCACGAATAGTCATATTCATTTTCGCAGTATCCTCCTTCCGGGAAAGTTTTATTAGCTTATAAACTGATGCAGGGTTGAGTATAAACAGGCTAACACTTAATTATTACACCGTTATTAATTAATAATTAAAGTTTTCTGACACCTGCAAGGAATATGAATTGATGTGAGTAAGCAGGGACGGTTCTTGCCGAGCTGTCCCCGATAAAATAGACACACTAATTTTAACAGCACCATGTTTGAAATCTTTGTCGTACCGTTTTCCTGTTATTGCCATGATGGACACCTCCTGCTGAATTATATTTTACTTCAGTTCTGCGTGTCCATCAAACCGGGTACAAGGCAGTACCGGGTGTCTCCCGCGGGTAGAACACCAAGGTCTTATCGCACCTGTGGTGGATAAGACCCTGGGTTATTATTGTAGATGTTGTCCAATTCTTTATGCATTCCGGGATGCCTGAGGTGAGTATTTACTCTATGGAAAACAAGTCAAAAAGTCAAGCCTGACCCCATCCCTATGATCTTACGGCAAAACCGTCTACGTCTACCCGGCCGCCCTCCGATAATGGATTCTTTGCTTCGGCCACCTCGACGCGTATCGTATGGGGCTTGCCGTCAAGGCGAATGGTGAAAACCGGACGGCGTGACCGGCGTTCCGCGCTGTACAGGTCGATGGTGTCTTGGAGCGCCCCGTCGACATATACATGGGCCTGCCCCCGGTCCGGCCCGGTGGTGGAAATCCAGGCCGCTTCCGCACCCGTGAACCGGAGTGAAGCCGCCGCCCCGTGATTTGCGGAATGATGGAGCGTGTTCAGGTATGATTCTTCCTGATTTGCCAAATCCCAGCCGCCTTCATACTTGATCAGAGGGTTCTGGTCATCGACGGGAACCACCGCGCACCGCTCGTCGGACCAGTTCCCCCAGTATCCGAATTCGTCTTTGGCCCGGACCCGGAAATAATAGGTGTGCGCGCTGAGGCCGAGAAATTCTTCTTCATCTTTTACCGTGTCCGCCAGCCAGTTTTGCCAGGTTCCGGCAAGCCCGTCTTTATATTGCACGTTAAAGCCGGACAGGTTCCTTCCATCGGCAAAACCGGCCCACTTCAGCCTGAATTTAGGAGAATCGGACTGATCGGTCGAGTAGACAGGGCAGCAGGTCACCCGGGCGGCGGGAGGAATAAGGCTCCCCTCAGCCGATTCATAGGGCCCGATGTCAACCCCCCGGCCCCGCGGGCGGAGGCTTCCGTCCATGTCGGCGCCGGGGGCGCCTTCGCGCGTACCGCGGTCGATGGCCGGACTGTTTATGGCTAAGCGGAAATCATGGCCGGCCGGGTCGACAAACATGGGATCCCGGCAAAAGCTGTGCTCCCCTCTGCCGCTCTCCTTAAACCAGATCGGCTCGTTGATTTCTTCCCGGGAATACCTGCGGTGGATCGTGGAGATCTCTGCGTCCTCCCGGCTCCAGTAAAGGTTGTGGTCCTCTTTCTCCAAGAGCGCCGCACTGCCGAAATGGGCGCCGCCGTAATTAAAGGCAAAAATGTTATTGACGAGGGATACCCGGACGGAAGAAGGACCGGCTTCCGGAGCGGCCGAAAATCCGAAATCGCCTTTCAACCCGCAGTACACCGTAAGATTGTTGAACAACTCGTACGAACCGCCGCCGGGCAAGGCGATCCCCGCCATGCCGCTGCTGTCAATCAGACAATTGACCAGTTTATATCCTTCCCCGGCGCATTTCATTCCGTAACGGCCGTTAAACCTGGCTATGCAGGCTGAGACAAGGGTGCGCGCGGTAAAAAGGCTATAGCCGCTCCCGGCGTTGTATTCAGCGACACATTTTTCAATGACGATGCCTTCGCCGCTGTCCAGAATAAAGCCGTCCGGTAATTCAGGGCTTTCGTTAAAAGAAGACCGCGTGCGGATAATCCGGGCTTCATTCAAAGGTCCCGGGGATACGACGAGTCCGGAACCGCTGTTGTTATGAAAGTGGCAATCCTCCACCAGCAGATCCCCGGCTGAAATGACGGAGAGCCCCGCGCCGCAGCCAAGCACTTCCAAATCGATTAATTGGACGGAATGGTTTTCCCCCCATAAGGCGATCCCGTACCCTTTAAAATTTTTGACTTTGAAGCCCTTCAAGGTTACGAAGGAGACTCCATACTCAAGATTAAAGCCGTATTTCCCGCCGGCTCCCTCCCCGTCCAACAACGCCTCTTCGCCTTGCAGCACGTTGACCAAAATTGGATTATCTCTGGCGCCGGAGGTTTTAAAAGACACCGGTTCATTATATACGCCTGCGCGGATCAGGAGGGTGTCGCCGGGCTGCAATTGATTGACGGCGTACTGCAGTGTTTTCCAGGGTGCCGCCAGGGAACCGTCACTGCCGTCTGCTCCCCATGGAGCCACGGAATAAACCTCTTCTGCTTCATTCGCACGGTCTAACCCGGCGCGAACAAATCCTACCCCTTTTTCTCTGAAATAGTTAAAATAGATGTATAACCATACCAGGAGAAGCAAAACTCCTGCAATAATATACGTCTCCAAACGCAGCCCTCCTCCCGGATCCCGCCTGCGATTTGACAAGGATTGACTTTGCATTTTTTTTGAATCGGACTGTTAAACATAGAATATAGTAAAAATATACGGCGCCGGGAGGAAAATTATGTTTTCATTTTTGCTCCTCTTAATGACAGGCCACCTGTTTGCGGATTATTTCCTGCAGATTACCCGGCTTGCCGCCTATAAAAGAAAAAATATATTGGGACTTGCCGCCCACGCAGCCATCTGGGGCTCAACCATCAGTCTTATCTTTTTATATAAAGGTTATTTTTCGCCCTGGAAGTTTTTCTTTCTAACCGGCACCCATTTTTTAATCGACTGGACCAAGATCCGCCTTTTCAAAGCGAATCTGGGCAAACTGCACCCGGTCAACGTCACGGACCAGCTCCTGCACCTGTTCACCATCCTAACGGCGCTCCTTTATGACTGATAAAAACCAGGGTTGTCCTTGAGCCACCGGTTGGTTAGAGCCAGCCCCCCGCTGATATTGAACGCCGGCCTGAAACCCAAAATGGTTTTTGCTTTCATGCTGCTGACGAAAAGCCTGCGCCCCGACGCCGGTCCGTCCTGAAAGAGAACCGGGCTTTCGCTTCCAGTAACTTTTTTGACCGTAAAAGCCAGATCGGCCATGGAAACACACTCGTCGCCGCCGATATTGAAAATCTCCCCCGCGGCGGCCGGCTGGAGCAGGCTCAAAACAACCGCTTCCGTAAAATCGGCGGCGAACGTATAGGTGCGGCTGTCGGAGCCGTCGCCGTACACTGTGAGCGGCTCGTTTCGCATCGCCTGGATCAAAAATTTAATCGGCACGCTCACCCTGGCGTTTCTGGGACCGTAAATATCAGCGACCCGCAGGAGCACCGCCCGTAAGCCGTGGCTCTGGGCCAGGGTCCGGCAAAAATTCTCACCGGCCAGTTTAACGGCGCCGTGGATCAGAACCGGTTCAAGAGGGTGATTTTCGTCGATGGGGCTATATTTCCCATCGCCGTAGACAGCGATGGAGGAAACGTAAACCAACAAAGCGTTGTTGAGCAGCGCCGCCTTGATCAAATGTAAAAGGCCGGCCAGAATTTCGGTGAGCGTCTGTGTTTCGATGGAACGGTGGCGGAGGGCCATGGGGAAGGCCAGGTGGACGACGGCGTCAACGTCTTTTGCGGCCTTGACGACGGATTCCTCACAGGCGATGTTGCAGCGCAACAGTTCCATTTGACCTGCAACCGTACCCAGATTGGTTTGCCTGCCGGAAGTAAAAATATCCAGGGCCCGCACCTTTGCGCCTTCAACAAGCAGTTTTTCACAAAGATGAGAGCCCAAAAAACCGGCTCCCCCCGTCACCAGAACATGGCGCCCTTTCAGTCTCATCTCGCACCCCCCGGTTTCCTGAAGAAAGAGAAAACGGTTTCCAACAGGCCGCGTGGATCTCTGTTTTATGTTTTCATAAATGGGTCTACTTCTTTCCGGTCCTCTTTGGCGTCTCCGCCGCGACGGGACAGGACCACGATCACGGTTCGGGCCAGAATTTTCAGGTCCAGCCAGAAAGAATAATGATCGACGTACCAGAGGTCCAGCTCAATGCGCTCCGGCCAGTAAAGAGCCACGCGGCCGTTTACCTGGGCCCACCCGGTGACGCCCGGCCTGACGTTGAACCGGTTCCACTGCCTCCGGTCATATTTGTCCAGGTGGTGGAGTGGGGCCGGCCTGGGTCCGACCAGGCTCATTTCACCGCGGACGACATTGAACAATTGCGGCAGTTCATCGATGCTGGTCATCCTGATCACTTTGCCGACGGAGGTGATCCGCGGGTCCGCCTTTTCCACAAACATCCCGGAACCTATGTTTTGGGCGTTGTGAACCATGCTCCTGAACTTATACATCCAAAAAACCTTCCCCTTGAGCCCCAGCCGCCGCTGCTTGAAGATGATCTCTCCGGGCGACGTTATTTTGATGGCCAGGGCCACCGCCAGCAGCAGCGGGCTGAGCAAGACGATGATCAACGTCGCGCCCAGGATGTCAAACATTCTTTTAAAAATCCGGTTCGTTTCCGTTACAGCCATTTCAGCACCTCCGGTACGGGGGGAAATATTCTTTGCTCTCCCGCTGCCGCCCATCCGCTATGATCTCTTTCAGACAGCTTACCGCCGCGTGGTCGTGAATCTTTTTCCCGACATGGTATTCCAGCACCCCGCCGCTGGCGAAGGACCGCTTGTAGCGAAAGATGCCGTCCCCCTCACGATAACCGCCGCCAAGTAAAAAAAAGCTGATTCCCCTGGCTTTGGCCCACTGGATCACTTCGTGTTTGAGGATATTGTTCGGGCGAAGATCAAAAAACGCTTCCAATGTCCCGCCGAGAAAAGAATGGATATATGTGCCGTTATAAAGGAGCAGCTCCGTCGAAATGACCTGGCCGCCGGCCAGGGTATGGGCGTAAATATAATTCCCTTTCAAGTCCCTGTGGACTGCATCGTAGAAATCGCCGCTGAAATAGTAAAACCCGCCGGCCTGGTTCCTTGAAAGGGTGTGGTGATAGATGGAGAGAAAATCCGCAAAGCGACGCGGCGAACTTTCCAGGACCACTTTCAGCCCTTCCCGGTAAGCTTTATTGATGTTTTTACGGTTATTGCGCTCATATCCCGCCCAAATTTCCGCAGCGGAGTTTTTCAAATCCACAACGACCGCGGACGACACCTTTTCCACCGCCAGATGCTTTTCCAGCAGCCGGTGGTTGCCCAGCACAGGATGAAAGCGAATGAACTCGGTTATGATCCCGTTCTTCTGACAGTAGCGCGCAAAACAGTGGCAGAAGTTTTTTAAAACCTGCTCGCCTGCTCCCGGGGAGGCGAGTGGCCCCCCGTAACCGTAAGGACTGGTGATGTCATACAGGTCCCGGCTGAGATTCCCGGCCAGGCCGGGAATCAGGTTCACCTTCCGAAGGAGAAAGGGGTAGAGGACGGAGTCGGTTCCTTCCCGGTAGATAAATAAATGGGCCTCCCCGACATCCGCAAACAACCCGCAGTATTCGGGCCGGTAGTGGAGGTCGGGGCGTACTTCCTTTATGGTTTCCAGTTCCTTGAGCCACCGCTCCCGGTCCCGCATGCCCAGCAGGGTGTAATCTTCCATTTTATAACACCGCCTGGCTGTTTTACTCCCGGCTACCAGTACCGGAGCCAGTAATAAATCAGCTTGATGTACTCTCTTTTTACGATCCGCCGGTCGGTTTCACTTTTGCACTGACCATCAGCGTTAAATCCGGAGCCTGTGGTCGGACAGTAGATGAGCTTCACGCCGGTGCCGCGAAAGACCCTGCCAAATACCAGTTTGGAGCGCCTCATGTGATAGGGCGAGGTGACGACAATACCGGACTTAAAGTCTTCCCGGAGCACGATCTGCCTGGAAAAAAGGGCGTTCTCATAGGTGCTCTCAGCGGCGGGCTCAATGATGATGTCCTTTTCTTCCACTCCCGCGTGAACAGCCCTTGCGGCCATCCGCGCGGCCTCCCTCCCGCAGCCCGACATGATGATTTTCGGCGCCAGACCCCTCCTGTAAAGTTCAGCCGCGTAAAGATCCCTTTCCGAATCGCCGGCTGGCGTGATCAAGACATCCGCCGGCCCGGGAGGGTCGTCGACTGCCAGAAATCCGGCCAACAGCGGCCAGGGAGGGTGGAACAAGAAAAGGTACAAAAGCGGGAGGAAACCGGACAATACGGCGATCGGCCAAACCACTCTCATGCGGAACCCCCTTTAGCGGCCACTGCTATTTTAAAGATCCTAAAACGCTCTCATATACGGCCATAACTTTTCGGCCGACTTCAGCTTCATCGAAATGTTGCTGCACGCGCTTCCGGCCTTCCTGGCCCATGCGGAGGCGCAGCCCGGGTTCCAGCAGCAGTACGCGCAGCGCTTCGCTCAAGGCCGGGCTATCCCCGGGTTCAATCAGAAACCCGGTTGCATCTTTTTCAAGCACCTCCCTGCACCCCCTGATATCCGTGGCCACGCAGGGCAGGGCCATGGCCTGGGCTTCAATCAGAGAGCGCGGCAGACCTTCCCGGTAGGAGGGGAGTACGTAAATATCCGTTGCCGCCAGCAAATCGGCAATGTCACTGCGCTGGCCCAGTATTCGAATCCGGTCCTGCAGCCCGTAATGATCAATTTTATGTTTCACACAGGACAAAAATCCCTCATCCGGGCCGATCAACAGGGCCTGCCAGGGTATATCGATCACCCCGTTCAGCGCTTCCACCAGGTCATGGTAACCCTTTTCCCGGTTAACGCGCCCAATCATGGTGATCACCGGGTCCGCTCCGCTGAGCTGCAGCGCTTCCCTGATTAAAAGCCGCCTGGGCGGGGAATACTTGCCGGGATTGAATTCATCCAGGTCAACGCCGTTTCCGATATGGACGATCTTTCCCAGCCGGGACTTAATCCCCAGCTTGCAAGCAGTTTCAATATCCTCCCGGCTCTGGGACAACAGAACATCTGTTATCCCGGCCGTCCATTTTTCGATCTGCTGATACACCCGGTACTTCAACCGGGACATTCCGTCCTGGAACGGGAACCCGTGCACAGTGTGCATAATCACGGGGACTCCCGCCATTTTTGCCGCCACCCGGCCCACCACGCCGGCCTTGGAAGTATGAGTGTGGACGATATCCGGCCGCACACGCCGGAAATAGCCGCGCAGCTTGAGTATTGCCCTGGCGTCTGGCAGGGGATCAATTTCCCTGGCAATAAATATCTCCTCAACGGGGAATCCAAGGCGGCGCAGCAGCTGCCCCTCCGCCGACGGACTGAAAACAAACCCCACTTCCAGGCCCTGCTGCCGGAAATAGCTGCATTGAGCCAGCAAAGCCCGGTAAGCAGTTATCCCAATGGTGGCTGCATGAACAACCCGGGGCTTTCCCCTTTTTTGTGAAAAACAGGCGCGCTCATTGCCGGTTATTTCGGCCAAACCATTCAACGGTCAACCTCAGCCCCTCTACAAGGCCTTTTTTGGGAAAGTAGCCCAGCATTCTGGATGCTTTTTCGATCCCGGCCAGGGAATGTTTCACATCCCCCGGGCGAGGCTCTGAATGAATAGCCTCCGCCTTGCAACCGGTAATGTCCGTTAAAGTGACCAGTAAGTTGTTTAAAGTGATCCTGTTCCCAGCGGCGATGTTGAAAACTTCACCGGCAACACCTCTGCTCTGACCGGCTAGAAGATTTGCCCGGACAACATCGTCAATAAAGGTAAAATCCCTGGACTGCTCCCCGTCGCCGAATATCACCGGCGGTGTTTTAGCCAGCAGCGCGCGGATAAACCTGGGGATGACCGCGGCATATTCCGATTGCGGATCCTGACGCGGCCCGAAGACATTAAAATACCTCAGCCCCACGGTCTCCAGGCCATATAACGCCGAGAATATTCTTCCGTAAACCTCCCCGGCCAACTTGGACGCCGCATAGGGGGACATCGGGCGGGGAGTCATTGTTTCAATTTTCGGCAACACTTCGCTGTTGCCGTAAACGGAAGACGAGGAGGCATACACCACTCTCCTGACCCCTGCGTCCCGCGAGGCCAGAAAAATATTCAGCGTTCCGGTGACATTTACTTCGTTGGTGGGACGAGGGTCGGCCACCGACCTGGGCACCGACGGCAAAGCGCCCAGGTGAAAAACCAGATCAACGCCGGTCACGGCCCGGCGCGCGTCGTCAGGGCTGCGGAGGTCCCCTTGATCCAGCTCAATTTCTTTCAACACCGGCCGCAAATTGTCCAGGCTGCCTGAAGAGAGATTATCCAGCACCCTTACTCTATGCCCCAGTCCGACCAGGGCGATGGTCAGGTTGGAACCAATAAAGCCGGCCCCTCCGGTAACCAGAATGGCGCCCATATTTATGAACCACCAGCTTTTCTTATTTAGGTTATTTACTTGCTTCTTTTTTTGTTGCCTTTTTCTTTTTAGGCATCCCGGAGTCCGGGGTATGATAGGAATAATAGCCTTCACTGATTTCATCCGCCCTGGAGCAATTCAATGCTGCTCCCAGGATCCTCGCCTTCGCGTTGGTCAGAAGTTCCCTGGCTTTAAGGACGGAATTATGGGAGGCGACCCTGGACCTTACTACCAGGAGCACGCCGTCCACCTCTTTGGACAACACGGCGGCGTCCGCCACCACGGTCAATGGCGGGGTGTCAAGCAGGATCACGTCCGCTTTTTGTTTAAGCTCTTCAATGAGCCGTTTCATTTTCTGGCCGCCCAACAATTCCGTCGGATTGGCTGGAAGCGGACCGGCCGTTAATACCCTGATTCCGGTCACGGGAAGGTTCTTGATTACTTCATCTGATTCTTTGAATCCGGATAAAATGCTGGTCAGGCCAATCTGGTTATCCACGTTAAAGATCAAGTGCTGTTGCGGCTTGCGCAGGTCGCAGTCAACGATCATCACCCGCTGGCCGGTTTGCGCGAAAATAATGCCGAGGTTCGCCACGATAAAGGATGTGCCTTCCCCGGCCATCCCGCCGGACAGCAAGATGGACTTTAATGAGTCCCCCGCCCCCAAAAACTGGAGATTTGCCCGTAAAGTCCGAAAGGACTCCGCCGTAAAAGAGCGGGGCTGGTTATATGCGACCAGTTCGTAGCTAGTCACCTTTCAATATCCCTCCTCCGCTGCTTTCCTCCGCAGCCGCAGGTATTAATCCCAGCACCGGCAGCTTAAGATAGCTTTCTATTTCTTCTGCATTCCTGATGGTATCGTCAAGATATTCCCGCACAAAAATAATGGCCGCCGTTATGATCAGGCCAAAAATGCCGGCCACTATGATATTCAAAACGGCATTGGGGCTTTCCGGGCTTGCCGCAGGAACCGCCGGGTCAAGGACTTGAATGTTCTTGACGCTTAATTCTTTATAGACTTTGCCCGAGAGCGCATGGGCCACCGCGTTGGCAATAAAGGCGGCCGCCGCAGGGTTGGAGTCCCTGGCGGTAATTTTAAGGATCTCGGTATCACCGGTCAGATCCACCTGAATTTTCGAGCTCAGCTCTTCCGTGGTTAAATTTAAATTATTATTTTTAATTACTTCTTCCGCGACAGAACGGCTTTTGGCCAGCTGGCCATAGGTTCTTACCAGCCTCAGATTCAAGGCAAGGGTACTTAAATTAATTTCACTGTGTGACGCCTGGTCTCGCAAAACAATAATCGTTGTCGTCGACTTGTATACCGGTGTCAGTACTAACAGACTGATTACCGCGCTGGTCAGCATCGCCACCAGCGGGATCAAAACCAAAACCAGTTTAAGTTCACCCAGGATCCTTCCGAACTCCTTAAACTTCATCGCCTATCCTCCCCGTCGGCTTCAACAAGGCTCCCGATTGGGTCGCCTTAATTTTAAAATGGAACTGGCCCTGGATTAAGGTAAGACCTCAATATACTTTTTCAGCACCCAGCCAATTTTCCCGGAATCTAACTTGATCTGCGCCCATTCGCCCGTTCCGGAACCATTAAGTACTTCTACGATATCGCCGGATTTTAAGGTCCCGATAATCTGCCCCTCCAGACCGGCCTGATCCCTTATATTCAGCAGTGTCACCGACACCCGGGCCTTAATCGCCTTTTGGCTTTGGGTCTTTTGCTGTTCTTCCTTCTCACCGCCTTCCTTGGCTTGATGCTCCTCCTGCCCGTTTAAAACTGTTTGTTCTTTCTTCTCCCGGTCCGTTAAGCTGTTTGACTCCTGCTCAACGGCTTCAGTCAATGCCGGAATACCTTCTTCTGTGACTGTTCCTTCCGAAGTCTCCATTGCGGCCGCCGCATTCTTGCGTTCCAGGGCCAGGCGCTTTTGGAGCATAATTTCCTCAAATACGGGGTCCCTGTATTCATCTCCATTTGATTCCCACTGTGCTTTCAATTGCGCAACTTCGGACTGGGCATTGGTTCCTTGAACTCCCTGGCTTCCCCCACTCCCTCCCTGGTTTTTTCCGCCCAAGGATAACCCCCCTGCAGAATTTGAAGACTCGGGCTCGCTTTTTTGAACCGGCGCCTGCTCCTGAAACGGAGCTGGAGAGGGGATATACTGAATCTGTTCCATATTCGGTTTGGGCTTTAGAATAATTAATCCGGCTGCAACCGCAAGGGAACAGAAAGCAAGCGTCAGCCATTTACCCCTCGCCTTCACCCCCGCTTCCATCTGGGCCAATGCGATGACCAAAAAAACAGCGGCAAGGATGGCGCTTGCAATCAATGCCCAATACCACATAAACGCCATCTTCCTCCTTCAAGCCGGTAATAGCAAGTCTTTTCAAACCGCTTCGTTATTTTATGACTAACCATGCCGTAACGTGACAGCATAACGCATAACGGGGTCAGGCTTGACTTTTTGACATATTTTCCACTTTGCGAACCGCACGTTTCAGGGAAATGTAACGTTCCGGGCGGAAGCCTCATAATATGGCTAGGAGAATCAGGAGCAATCCGTTTGGGGGTGGACTTAAAAGAATAAATGGAATATAAATGCAAAGATCTGTTTCTGGCGAAGGGGGTGACGATTAGGAAACGTTATTATACAGCAGCCCTGTTCATTCCGCTTCTGATTGTTGCAATTGGCCTTGTGTTCCTTGGCGGGTGCAACCAAAAACAGACCGTGGTTGCTCCGGCGGTGGAGCAGGAAACGAAACAGCATCCGGACGCCGGCCTGGCTTCAATAAAAATTTCCGGCTACGCCCGTCCCGAAGCGCTGATGAGCGTCTACGAATTACACGAAAAAACAGTCGATCCCGACATACTTGTCATTGATGCCCGCGGCCGGACCCACCGGATCTATCAGAAGACTTACCCGTCCGGCCACATACCTGGAGCATTGCCGGTCCTTTACAGCAGTTATTGCAACGCAACATACCCCGGCCGCATAGCCACGCCGCCCACAGTTCAAGATCTCCTCGGGAAAAGCGGCGTCACCAATACAACCTGCATTGTTCTCTACGGCGGTGACGGCTTGGAAGGTCGATTATATTGGGCGATTAAAATGTATGGCCATGATCATGTAAAGATTTTGGACGGCGGCCTGGAGAATTGGAGAAAATCCGGCTACGACATCAGCGCCACAAATTCCAGTCGTTCGCCCGTTACATTTGAATTCGACCTGGCCAATTCAAAAGCGGAACTGCTGCTTGCAACTCTGAAGGAAATAGAAGAAGCGGTTGGCCAGAGCAATTGTGTTATTGTGGATGCCCGAACCGACACCGAGTATACCAGGGGGCATATACCCGGCAGCGTGAACGTTCCCTATGAGTTGTTATTGAACAAAGATTTAACTTTCAAAATTGCCGACCACTTAAAAGAGCTTTTTGAAGGCAAAAAAATTACGCCGGAAAAGAAAGTATTCGTCTATTCAAACGCCGGGATCCGCTCTTCAATGATCTGGTTTGCCCTGTCCGAGCTTTGCGGCTACCCAAATGTAAAAAACTACGACGGCTCTTTAAATGAGTGGCTCAAATACAAGCGTCCGGTAGTTGCAACTGATCAAAAAGCGCAGCCAAACGCGGGAGGAAGCAGAACGAATCCGGCGCCGGATAAAGTTGCACCGGATAAAGCTGCAAATGAACAAAAAGCGCAGCCAGGCCCGTAACAGTATTTAGACAGGAGTATTTAAATTGAATACAAGAGAGGAAAGGGAGGAAATGCAATTAAAAAGAAGGGGTCTCTTAATTTATTTCTCGGCCGGCATTATTGTCCTCGCAATCAGTCTCGGCATCTTAGCCGGCTGCAAACGTTCCTCAATCACGATTCCAACAACGCCGTACACTGCCGCCTCTACGCCTGAAGATAAAATATCGGCATACGAAAATCCCGCTGCGGTCATCACGGTTGAAGAGCTGAACCGTATTCAAGATGCTTCAAATCTGGTCATCCTTGACGCGCGCGCCGCCAACGGCAAGGATTACCGGATCAATTTCAAGGGCGGCCACATCCCGGGCGCCTCCGGCTTCATGCGTTCCCAATATACCGATTCCGCCCGCTGGAACCGGGTGGCCCGGGCCACTCAAGTGCAAAGGTATTTCAGGGAAATGGGGATCGACAATTACAGCCGGATTGTTCTTTACGACAACGGAAACGGCCGGGCCGGCCGGGTTTACTGGATGTTATTGATGCACGGCTGCGAGAATCAGGTTCAAATTCTCGACGGCGGGATCGATAAATGGAAGGAAGCCGGGTACCAGTTAAGCAACGAACGGACAAATCGCGGGAGCGCGAAATTTAGTTTCAACAAAGCCAAAGCAGACCCGGGTTTAACAACAGAATTCAAAGAGATCGGCGAGGCCTCGTCAACGCCTGATGACCCGGGCAAAATCGTGGTGGACGCGCGTTCCGCCGACGAATACACAAAAGGCCATATCGCCAACAGCGTCAATGTCGGTGTGGATGAGATCCTGAACCCGGACAAAACCTTTAAGCCGCTGCATGAATTAAATTCCATTTTTGCCGCCAAGGGGGTTACTCCCGACAAAAATGTATATGTTTATTCAAACTATGGCGGTCGTTCTTCTTTAGTCTGGTTCGTTCTGCACGAATTAATGGGTTATTCCACTGTGAAAAATTTCGACGCCGGCTTGAAAGAATGGGGCTATCGAGAAAAGCCTTTAGTAAAAGGCACACCGAATGTGTAAGCCCTGCCCAACAAGTGAGAGTAAAGGGAACGGTTTTGACTTTCCCCTTACTCTCACTCTCCCTACGTCGGACGTCCGACGTCTGACGTCCGGCCGTAAGGGGAAAGGTTTTGACTTTTCCCTTACGCTATCCTTCACCAGACTGCGGATGGCAAAGGCTGCGGGAACGAATGCGATGACAGAGAAAAAAGCTCCCAACAATAAAGCGCTCCACATCATCACCGGCCTGAACACCGGCGGGGCTGAAATGATGCTTTACAAACTGCTGTCGGGCATGGACCGGGAGACCATTCAGGGCGAGGTGATTTCGCTCACGGATAGCGGCCCGGTCGGCAGAAAAATCGAGGCGCTGGGGATCCCAGTACGGTCCCTGGGAATGAGCCGGAGGATACCGCACCCGCTCAACATATTACGGCTTGCCCGCTGGATCCGGAAAGAGCCTCCCCGGTACATCCAGACCTGGATGTACCACGCGGATCTTATCGGCGGGCTGGCGGCTAAGCTGGCAGGCGTCCCGGTCGTCTGGGGCATACGCCACAGCAATCTCGGCCCGCAAAGCGTGAAACGGACAACCCTCTGGACCGCCAAAGCCTGCGCCCGGCTATCCCACCGGCTGCCGGCCGGGATTGTCTGCTGTTCGGAGGCCTCCCGGCGGGTGCACAAGGAATTGGGCTACGCTGAAGACAGGATGGTGGTCATCCCCAACGGCTTTGACCTGAAAGCCTTTAAGCCTGACCCCGAAGCGCGGCCGGCCGTGCGCAAGGAATTGGGCATTCCGGAAGGGGCGCCGCTGATCGGTCTGGTCGGCCGCTTCAACCCCCAAAAGGGCCACCGGTGTTTTGTCATTGCCGCGGCCCACCTGCACACCTGCCTCCCCGATGTCCATTTCCTGCTCTGCGGCGACGGGGTCACCCGGGAGAATGGCCACCTGACCGAATGGATCAAGGCAACGGGGTTTCCGGCTCAATTTCATCTTTTGGGCCGGCGGGAAGATGTCTCTCTTCTTACCGCCTCCCTGGACATCGCCACCTCTTCTTCAACCAGCGAGGGTTTCCCCAACGTGATTGGCGAGGCCATGGCCTGCGGCGTGCCCTGCGTTGTAACAGATGCAGGGGATTCAGCGCTGCTCGTGGGCGAAACGGGCCGGGTCGTGCCTCCCGGAGACCCCCGGGCGCTGGCGAATGGCTGGCGTGAACTGCTCAAGGCGGGCCCGGAGGGCCGGAAAAAGCTGGGCTTATCGGCAAGGCGCCGCATCGAGGAGCATTTCAGCCTGCCGCTGATCGTTGCCCGGTACGAAAAACTATACCGGGAAATTATGGCCTGATTGCCGGAGACACAGCTTCATCAACTGGAGTTTAAGGAGAATTTGCCAATGCTTGTCCATAGCTTGATGATCAAAAATGGCCGCTGCTAAAAAGGACTCGACAGGCCAGATTTTTAAAGCCTCCGCCATCATCGGCGGCGCCTCGGCAGTATCCATGATTGCAGGTGTCATCCGGAACAAAGCCGTGGCCGTTCTGCTTGGACCGGAAAGCATCGGCTTAATCGGTCTGCTGCAGTCCGTTATGAACACGGCCGGAACAATCGCCGGGATGGGTATGGCCTCCAGCGGCGTGCGGCAAATTGCCGAAGCACAGGCCAATGGTGACGCAAAATGTGTCGCCGGAACCCGCAAAGCCCTGTTGTGGTCATCGGCAATACTGGGGCTGTTTGGCGCCGGGCTGCTGGTGCTCCTGCGCCAACCGGTCGCCAGCCTGGTCTTTGGTCACGCCGGCTATGCCGGTGCTATCGCCTGGGTCGGCGCAGGGGTCTGGGCAAGCACCGCCTCCGGCGCCCACATTTCGATCCTGAACGGCCTGCGCCGCCTGGGGGATCTTGCCAGGGCATATGTCCTGGGCGCCCTCGGTGGCATGTTTTTAACCGTGCCGGCGGTTTGGCTGTGGGGCGGAAACGGCGTCATCGTGGCCGTAATAAGCACCCCCCTGGCTCTCTTGCTGGCTTCATGGTGGTATAACCTGAAAATCCCGGCCAACGGTTATAAGTTTGCACGGGAAAACATCGTCCGGACATTGCGCGGGCTTTTGGGCCTGGGTTTCGCCTTTATGAGCGCAAATCTGATCCGGCAAGCCAACCAATTAGTGGTAAGGGTTGTCATTACCCGCACACTGGGTTTGGCCGCTGCGGGATACTTCCAGGCGGCGTGGAGCATCTCCATGCTTTACCTGGGCTTTGTCCTGGATGCCATGGGAAAGGACTTTTATCCCAGACTGTCCGCGGTTGCCAGGGAACGCGACACCACCAACAAGATGGTCAACGAGCAAATCAAGATCCTCCTGCTCCTGGCCGGCCCTGTTATCCTTGGGATGCTCACCCTGACCCCCCAGGTGATTAACACCATTTACTCCGGCGCCTTTGCCGAAACGATCGGGATACTGCAGTGGCAGCTCGTCGGCGACCTGTTCAAGGTGGCGAGCTGGCCCATGGGGTTTATTCTGGTGGCTCAAGAACGCGTCCGGCTGATCATAACAATGGAAATCTTCTGGAATCTCATCTTTTTGGGCCTTATTTGGGGTGGTTTGCCGGCATGGAACCTGAAGATCACGGGAGTTGCTTATTTCGCGACCTATATTTTTTATTTTTGTTTGCTTGTGCTAATCGTTTTTCGCACAAACCACTTTGTTTATCGAAAAAGGAATTTACTCCTGCTGGCAATCCTGCTGGGATGCGCGGCAATTATTACGCTGGCCAGATTCCTCCCGGGCATTTTCCCGCTGGCGCTTGGGCTAACGGTAACAGCGGCGGCGGGCGGTTTTTCATTGTTAATCATATCTCGTTCCCTGGGCGGACTGCCTTGGCAAAAGAAGGCGGACCGGACATAATCCGGCCCTCTTTGCCCGCTGCGAAAATATTTTAATCATGAGTGCGACAAAAGAGAACCGTCCCCTGTCGCACCGAAAGGGGTTTGCGTATGCCTGATTATTTAAAACAAGCTGTTAAAAATGTATTGTTGTACCCCCTGGACCTTTATGAATTACTTACAGGCAAGCGGGATCAGTTAACGCCTCCAAAAAGAATATGTTTTGGCGGGGACGGTGATTTCAAGACTATCGGCAGCGACTTTTTAAATTACTTTATAACCCTTGCCGACTTAAAACCGAATCATAGAGTTTTAGATGTCGGTTGTGGAATCGGCCGGATGGCTGTTCCGCTAACTGCATACCTCAATAATGATGGGAGGTACAAAGGTTTCGACATCGTGCCGAGAGGAATCAAATGGTGTCAAAAGGCTATTTCCACCCGGTTTCCGAATTTTGAGTTTAAACTTGCCGACATATACAATAATCAATATAATCCCCGGGGGAAATATACCGCTTCCGAGTATGTTTTCCCTTACAATAACAACTCTTTTGATTTCGTTTTCCTGACCTCGGTATTTACACATATGCTGCCAAACGACATGAACAATTATCTTGAGGAGATTGCCAGAGTATTAAAAGAGGATGGTAGATGTTTGATTACATTTTTTTTAATCAATGAAGAATCATCAGCGATGATTAACGAAGGGAAAAGCCAAAGAACTTTTAAATATGATTTCGGCGATTTTTTATCCATTGACAAAGAAGTGCCGGAATATGCTATTGCTTACCATGAACATGTTATCAGAGGAATATTTGCAAAAAATTACCTCAAAATCACTGAGCCCATTCATTATGGGTCCTGGTGCGGCAGAAACAACTATCTCAGTTACCAGGACATTATCATCGCCGCCCGCAGTTAAAGGTATGGTTTTAGATCTTCACCAAGACACAGGTTTGCTTTGTATTCTGCATATTGAAGCCTGGATGCAACTGCGGGCGCGGAGAACATTGCTTCCGGTTTATGAAAAATCAGTCACCAAAACAGAATACAAACAATATTGTAAAACATATGCAGCAACCGGTCTTCCACATCGAATTTTAAAAATACATTATGAAAGGGGCAAAAATATTATGCATTATGGCAGCAATGGGGCTACCCCGCACAAGATTTTCGCTTTACTGACAGGTTACCCCAAAGCAAATTCCACCCTGAAATTTTTACTAATATTTACAGCCACATTGTTGATAGCCGAAAAAAAAGCTTACGCGTACACCGACCCGGGGTCCGGCATGTTGCTCTGGCAGGGACTTTTAGCCGCCTTGTTCGGCATCACCTTTTACTCCCGTAAAATACTGAGCCTTTTCATAGTAAAATTACGCCGCATGGCGGGTCTGAATCCGGACCGGACCTCCCCCCATGGCGCCGGCGACGGCCCCCTTAAGCCGGGTGAAACCGGCGGGCGGGGCAAGGCCGGCGGATTGCCCCCCCTTAATTAAATCCCCCGGCCCGGAACGGAGCGCTGCGCTTCCCGGAGCAAACCGGCGGCGTGGAGCGGGATGCGGCCGGGCAATTTTCACAGATAGTTTATGATGGGAGTTGTAGCACGTGCACATCGACAACAACCAACAAACAGCGGCCGCGAAACGTTCGGACCGCGATGGCGGTAAAATCCAATCGGCCTCGTTCCGCGACCCCGCCGGACGTTTGCTGTCTTTGGACGGACGGGTCATCCGGATCGTAAACAGGGTCGGTTTGCCGGACATCACCGCCTGCCTGGCCTCAATGGCAGTAAAAAAGTTCCAGGGAGAAGACCGCCTCGCGGCCGCGAAAATACTCGGTTCCTCTGAAACGGCGGAGCTTTTAAAAAATGAAGAGCTCCTGCATTTATACAAAAAAGCCGATGGGGTCATGTTGATCGAGCATGAAAAGGTGCCGTTCATATCGTTCCCCTACGAGTGGCCGCCTGAAATGCTGTACGAGACCGCTCAACTGACCCTGGATCTCGCCGCGAGCCTGCTGGAAGAGGGCCTGGGGCTGAAGGACGCCACCCCCTACAACACTCTCTTTCACGGCTGTAAACCGGTCTTTGTCGATTTATTATCCATCGAACGACGCGACCCCGGCAACCCGACCTGGCTGCCCTACACCCAGTTTGTACGGACCTTCCTGCTGCCACTCCTTGTAAACAAATACTTCGCCATCCCGCTGGACCAGATTTTGGCCACCCGCCGCGACGGCGTCAATCCGGAAGAGGTCTACCCCCTGTGCGGCCGGATCCGGAAGTTCATGCCGCCTTTCCTGACCCTGGTGACGATACCGGCCTGGCTGAACGCAAGACATAATCAGGACAACCTTGCAATTTATCAAAAGAATTATTCCGGTAATTTTGAGAAGGTCCGGTTTATCTTGAAATCGCAGTTCAACGGCCTGCGCCGTACCCTTCAGCGGCTGCAGCCGGGGGACGGCAGAAACTCGCCCTGGTCGGACTATGCAGTGTCCAATAACAATTACAGCCGGGAGCAAATTGCCGGGAAACGCGTTTTCGTTGAAGAGGCGATCATGGAGTTCGGCCCGAAGAAGGTCTTGGATATCGGGTGCAACAACGGCCAATTTGGTTTTATTGCGGCCGGAAGAGGCGCCAGCGTGATCGCAATCGACAACGACCCGGTCGTGGTTGGCGCGGCGTACCGTACTGCGCGGGCCGAAGGCTTTGATTTCCTGCCCCTGGTAATTGATATTACGCGTCCAACCCCTGCCGTCGGCTGGAAGAACCAGGAATGCGCTTCATTTCTTGCCCGGGCCCGCGGGGCTTTTGACATGGTGATGATGCTGGCGGTGATCCACCATATGCTTGTCACCGAGCGAATTCCCCTGTCGGACATTGTCGACCTGGCTGCCGAACTGACCACCGATCTTCTGTTGATCGAGTTCATCGCACCTGACGATAGCAATTTCCGGCGGATCGCCCGGGGAAACGAAAGCCTTTTTCATTACCTCACCCCGGCATTTTTCGAAACCGCATGGCGGAAGCGCTTCAGTATCACCCGTTCTCTCCCCCTGGCAAACTCAAGCCGCAAAATTTACCTGCTGCGAAAAAAGAGGTAGCAAAAGATGGATAAAGATTTAATTATTGCGTTGTCGCTGTCCAATTTGTGCTTTATCCGGATCTGGTCCAGTTTACAGCCCAACGGCGCCTCCCAATACTATTTAAAGTATCCGCACGCGCCTGCCGAATATTACGCGGCTATACTGAATGTACTGGCTCTCGCTCTGGTCTTCTGGATTTCAATGGCCCTGGTCCGCCGCCTTTCGCACGGGTTCGCCCTAAAACTTGCAAAATGGGCGTTTCTCCTGGTGCTGGCCTTCTCCGTCAACGGCATCCGCAATCTGATCCCCGCTCTCTCCCTGTCCAACTTTATATATTCTCTCGGCCTGACCGGTATGATCCTGCTTTTTATCGTGCCGGCCATAGCCCTCATCCTCGTCCTGGTTCGCTGGCCCCGGCTTCCCGTCAGCGCTGCGAAAGCTTTCGTTATTGTGCTCTTCCCGTTAATATTTTTTACATTTTCCATGGCGATCTGGTCGCTCTGCAGCGACCAAACCACAGCTTACGCCGACAAGTCTCCGGCCGTCCCCATCAATAGCGGAAAACAGAGTTTGCCGCGCATATTATGGTTTGTGTTCGACGAGATGGACCAGCAAACAACCTTCCCGGGCCGTCCCGGCTCAGTCAGCCTGCCGGAGATCGACCGTTTTAGCAACCAGGCGATTTGCGCCTCAAACGCCTATCCCCCTGCGGATTCGACTCTCAAGTCAATGCCCGCGCTGATTACCGGAAAACTGGTTGCGAACGCCCAGCCGGTCTCTTCCAGCGAGCTCATGCTCACCTTTGCCGGCTCGGGGGAAACAGTGAAGTGGAGCAGTCAACCGAACATATTCTCGAAGGCCCGTGCAATTGGAATCAACGCCGCGGTCGTGGGATGGTATCATCCTTACGGGAGGACCATCGGCAGCAGCCTGGTCACATGTTCCTGGCAGGGCAAGGGCGCTAAGAAAAGCGAGGGGGAAACGTCCCTATTCGGGAGCGTGGTCGGCCAGTGGGACACCCTGTTAAATAATATTCCTTTCCGGTACCGTTTCTTTGGTCATAAACGATACCGGCAAGAACATATCACGCTTTATTCCCGCATCCGCGAAGACGCCCTGAAAGCGGCCGCCAGTCCCGAACCCGGTTTGATTCTGGTGCACTGGCCGCTTCCTCACCTACCCGGCATCTACAACCGGTTTACCGGTGAATTATCTATGGACGGCGACAGCAGTTACCTGGATAATCTTGTCCTGACAGATCATACCCTCGGCGAATTGCGGCGCGCCATGGAAACGGCCGGCACATGGGAGAATACCACGGTCCTGATTACTTCCGATCACTGGTGGAGAATTCGGGGGAAGGCGGATCACCGGGTCCCCTTTATGCTCAAGCTGGCCGGGCAGAAAAAACCTGTCGTGCATGAACCCGCTTTCAACACCGTGCTCACCCATGATCTCCTCCTCGCATTAATGGAAGGCGAGCTTTCAGACCCGGACAGTGTTACCGGCTGGCTAAACCGCCGCTCCGGATTTTGACTTGAAGCCGGATTTTTGCGCAGTTAAGGACCAACCGAATGGAAATTTTTTTTCTTTATCGAATCGATCAAGGCAAAGAAAAACCATTTGGGTTAGCCGGACCGCCAGGAAACAAACCCCCCTCAATGGTAAAAGCATAAAACCTTTAAATCTGATTCTGCCTTTTTTAAGGCCGGCACTGGGAAATAATGCTATTATCCGGGGGATTTCGTACGCCCATCTTGTAAACAAACCACCCAGCGGGGTTATGATTATTTCACCAAATCCGGCCTGTTTACAGATCGACTTTAAACCGTATGACGTATATCTAAAAAAATCGTAAGGCGCCTGATGCTCACTATGAGCCATCGGCGCGGTCAAAAATAATTTTCCGCCGGGCTTTAAGACACGGAACAATTCTTTTACTGCTTCTCGGGGGTATTCCAGGTGCTCCAGGACTTGAGTGCTCAGGACCGCGTCGAAGGAGGCGTCGGCAAACGGAAGATTATCTAAAGGAGCGATATAATCCAGATTATTGTAATTCCATCTGTCTTCGCCAATTGCCAGGTCGACGGATACGTATCCGCAGTGGGAAAAGTATTCTTTATAAGCGCATTCTCCCGCTCCCGCGTCCAGTATGCTCGTGCCGGCCGGCAAGCTTTCAGAGGCAAATTTCACAAAGTTCGTTACATGCCACCTGCCAATATCCCTGATCCTGGGCCGGTTAATAAAATCTTCTTTGGGGTTAAAGGCTTGCGGTTCTTCACTTGCGCCGGCGGCAGCGGCGGCTCCCACCGTATGATTGCGAAAAGTCAACGTTCGCCCTCCTTCCATTCTGTTTCAGAAACTTGCTCACAAAGCAAAGCGAGAGAAAAACACGCTTACGTTAAGAAAAGATCCTTGGCCGCGCTTTTCCATCCGTTTGCATAAAGATGATAATGCCGTGCGATTAATTCTTTTATTACCACCGGCAGCCGGCGCGGTATGGACCTGGGAATATTGCACCGCGCTGTCAAATGGACAATCTTCCCTTCCAGCCGGGCAATGACTTCTTCGTCTGTGACCGCCTGGATATTTTGCAGCAGCCGGTCGTGCGCAGCCCTGTATTGAATGAGCCGGCTCAAATAGGTTTTCGATTCTGTCCGTTGCGACACGGCCAACTGCTTGAAAAATCCTTCTTTGCTGCTCCCGATTTGTTGTTTTAAATGCTGCCTGTATTGGATTAACGGCGCCGGGATGGCCGCCAGGCTGCCACAAGCGGCGACAATCAGGGCCATCCACCCGTCATGCACCCAGTCCGCGGGGATGGGTTGAAACAGCTCCCGGAAATTTGTCCGGAAGGCCATCGTTGCGCCTGTAACGACATTGTGTTTCAGCAATACTTCGACCGATTTTCCCGCGGCGATCTTCTTTTGTTCAGCCGGGCCGAATCCCTTGGACTGCCAGAGCCGGTAACCCACCGGCTGTAAATCTGCGGCGACGACTTCAGCGTCCGAAAAAACCAACCCGACGCCTGGCGCGTCCAAAAACGCATTTTCAATCAGCCTCAACTTTTCCGGCTGCCAGACATCGTCCTGGTCGGACAAAGCGATAATATCCCCAGAACATAGTCCGGTGGCCTGCTCAAAATTTTTCGTCGACCCCATGTTTCTCTCATTGATGTTCAAACGCACCGGAAAAGCTGCTTTCGAGGCAAAAGCTTCAATAATCTTGACCGTGGCATCCAGCGAACGGTCGTCGCAGATGATCAGTTCATCCGGCCGGCGGGTCTGGGCGGCAATGCTGTCCAGCTGTTCTTTTAAAAAGCGGGCGCCGTTATATGTGCACATGGCTACGGACAAGCGCACTTTGACCATTACTTTTCTCCTACCAGGGCGATTTCTTCACCGCAGTCAGGCCTGAACTTTAAAAGCACCCATTCCGCAAGCTGAACTACCCGGGCCCAAAGGCGAAAGGTGCGGGGCAGGGGACTGCCCCACACATAATTGCCGGTCCGCTGGATTAACTTGCTGGCCATGAAGAGACCGTTTGCTTCCCGTACCGTTGTAGCGATCATAATTTTTTCAAAACCCGCTTTTTGCGTGAGGATCCGCATGGCCGCTAAAGAAAAAATATTCAAATGCCGCGGCGGATCCAGCGCCAGCCAGCTATCTTTAAAGACCTTGTGCAGCCAGCTTTCATTGTTCGGCGTAACGACCACCAGACGCCCGCCGGGCTTTAGAATACGGTAACATTCACTCAGAACAGCCAGAGGATTGTAAACGTGCTCAATTATGTGGCTCATGGTTACGGCGTCAAAATAATTGTCCGGATAATCAGACGCCTCAAATGTGCCCAGCCGCACGGACAGCCCTTTAGCCCTGGCGCTTTCAACCGCGGCCGGATCAATCTCCACCCCTTCCGCCCGCCAGCCCTGATCTTGCAAAAACTTGAGCTTATGCCCGCTCCCGCAGCCCACGTCAAGCAACCGCCCGCCGGGTTTTGCCCGTAAATACATGACGCTGAAATTCAGGTTTTCACGCCGCCCCGGATGAAAATAAAACAACTGCGCCAAAATTTTCTGCCAGGCACTGATTGTCTTGCTGTGATAACCGTATGTTCGTGCCAGGTAGCCATCCACAGCCCACCGGTATACGCGCCGGCGCCAACTGCCGGCAATATTAGACCGATCCTGGTGAGTATAATAGTTCTTATAAGCCTTGCCTAAATCTGCCGCCGCCGGCATCGGGTCCAGCCAAACCAGGCCGCATTCAGGGCGCGGGCATTTTTTAAAATTCCATTCCCCCGGCGCTCCGAAAAGACGGTCCTTCAGCTCCCGGTACAATGGTTGCCCCTCACTGGAACACAGGCAACAGCGGGGACAGGGATGGGCGCGGATGTGATCATCGCTTTGCCGACCTGCCATGACACACTCCTTTGCATAACTGCCGAAAATAACATTATCCGCCTTTTGTCCCGCTCAGGCTCCCCTGAGAACATCCAGCAGCCTGGGCAGGTTAGCCTCGATCGAATAGCTCCGCTCGACGGTTTCCCTGCCCAGCCGTCCCATCTCCTGGCGCCGGCGGAGCGAGCCGATTAGAGCGCTGATTTTTCGCACCCATTCCTCCTCTGACACGGCCAGGCAGGCATTTGCGCCGTCTGTGACAATTTCGCAGTTTACGCCGACGGGAGAAGCTACCGCAGGAATTCCCGCAGCCATGTACTGGAGGAGCTTTAACCCGCACTTCCCCCGCTCATATTCACTGTCAGCAAGGGGCATTACCCCGATGTCAAAGGATAAAATATGATTCACTTCATCCCGCAGGGACCACGGCAGGTGTTCCACCCTGACCCCGGGGCAATGATACTCGCATCCACCGACAATCCGAATCAGGATTGCGTGCTTTCGAGCAATTTCCTGGAAAACAGGCTTTAGAAAATCGAGGTAAGGGGATGTGCTGGGGGTTCCAATCCAGCCAATTACATACGGTTCGCCAGGTTTCTTGGCCCCGCTTTGTTTTGCCGGATACCGGACCATATCGATGACGGTGGGAATAATGACCACCTTATTGTTATAAGCACGGGCGTGGGCCGCCAAGTAGGCGTTGCCGGCAATTACCGTATCGCACCGGCTTACGACCCTTGCCACCCGGTTGGCGTCGGTAAATTTTTCTGCCGGCGTTTTCCTGCGGTGGCTGTACGTTGTGAATATGGCGTCGTCATAATCAAAGATGGTCCGTTTGCCCAGCAGCCGGGCAACGGCGCAGACAAGCAATTCGGGAAGCGGGTAAACATGGGGAAGCGCCAGCCGCTGGATAAAAATCACGTTGTAACGCCAGACAATGAAGATGGCCAACAGGCGGGAAAGCGCCCTGACCCCAAAAAAAACAGTCTTGGCCCAAAAACCTTTGGCCGGGGCGAACCGGTCATAAATAAAATCAGAGACACCCGGCTGATAATGGGCAACGACGCCTTGCCCGTTCAGGTAATCCAGGTACTGGTAAACCCTGTACCTGCTGGCCGGGTCGTTCCGCGACGCCGTTGGAAGAAACAGCACTTTCAAAATCAGTTCACCTGCGCTGTCCGGAATAGTCAATAAAAGTCTCTTTCCCCAGGTTCAAAACCATGGCCGGCCGGGCTGGCTGCCGGCAGGAAGTCCCTAATATTCCGGCAGACTCCTTCTTTTGATCAACCGGTCGAATATTTTAACCAAGGCCCAGCTTCTTTGCAGACCTTGACTGATGAAAATAAACTCGATCATGATCACCTGCAGGCGAACGCGATAAATACCGCCTATATTTGAAGAACCGAGGCTGTAAATAAAGCCGAACAACACCATTACAAGCAGCAGAAACAAACAGGCGCTCCGCTGTGCCTGCCATAGATGCCTGAAACCAGAAACAAAGTAAGCGTACAAAAAGTATAAGAATACCATCTCCGGAAGGGTAATAATTCGTATAGCACCCATGGATTGCCAGGGAAAAGGCGCGAAAAGGAAATAGAATATCCCAACGGGCAAATATTTTAAAGCCGCGCCATAGGAATCAAAAGTAACATTTTCAGCAAAGGCGGCCCCGCCATAAGCCCCTTTTTGGTGCTGCTCTCCAATAGTTTCAATGTCCTGGCTAAAAATATAATCGGCTCCCATAAAACCATATCCCATTTGCTGCAATGCGGTTCCGGCGATTAAAAATAGCGCTAACGTATAGGCAGTCCTCTGCCACCATGGAAATTTCGTTGCTGTGAAAATATAAGAAAGTGAGATGCAGACAGCGAGCAGTATCCCGGCATAAAACCGCATCGAAACCAGAATCATCAGCAGCAGACACATGAGGATTACTTTTCCAAACTTAAATTCCTCAATCAGCTCCACAGTTTGCCTGACAATTAAAGTTATCAAAAAAATAACAAAAGTATCCTTCAGGTTTAGAGACGACCACAGGATCGAAGAAGGGAAATACGCAGCCAGGACAAAGCAGATCCTTTGCGCCCTTGAGCCGCTCAGCTTAAGCGAAATGAAGTACAGGTTCAACGCTATGCAAACGGAAGTAACGCTGTTCAACACACAGAGCAGAACAGGCTTGAATCCCACCAGATAATAAATCATGCCGTTCCAGTATTGATAACCAAAATTGTTTTTATGTACCGCTATGGAGTCGCCCGCATGCCAGGTATCGGCAATTATTTTTCCAATGTGCTCGTAGTAAAGCGCGTCTGAAGTTCTAACGTAGCTGATAAAGGATGTGTCGAAGCTGTATGTGACCACAATAAACAACAACCTTACCAGCAGCGCCCCCAGCCCCAGTAAAAACAAAAACTTTCTGTCCGCCGCCGGGACCGCATGCGCTCCGGAAAGGAATAAAACGGCGGCGCTGAACACCAAGACGAGCGGCACCACAAGCAAATATTCGTTGATCAGAAAACCGGCAATAATTCCAATCGCCACCAGAAAACCAAGAGAAAATTTAATACTATCACCTCCCGGGATCAGAATTAAATTTTAGTTATTTTCTTTTTCCCCCTTGTTACGTGTTTTGTGGCATTGCGCGCGTCCAGGACAAGCTTCGCCTGGTCGACGACCCACTGATAATCAATGCCGCTGTGTTCAGTCAAAATTAAGACACAATCGGCGCTCGCTATTTCTTCCTTTAAGAGATCCCGGCTCTGCAGCAGGCCGGCTTGATCATTGCCTGAAAGCTGCAATTTTGGCACGTAAGGATCATGGTATACGACATCCGCCTGGCTCTTCTGAAGAAAATCGATAATCTTCAAGGCGGGTGACTCCCTGACATCGTCAATGTCTTTTTTATAAGCCACGCCGAGAACCAAAATCCTGGACCCGTTCAGACATTTCCGGCTCTTGTTCAAGATAGTGATCAATTTTTGCACCACATGTTCAGACGCCTTGACGTTTATTTCCCCGGCCAGGTCGATAAAGCGGGTGTTAAAACCGTACTCCCTGGCCTTCCAGGCCAGATAAACGGGGTCTACGGGGATACAGTGCCCCCCCACTCCCGGCCCGGGGTAAAAGGTCTGGATGCCAAACGGTTTTGTGGCCGCCGCGTCGACAACTTCCCAGATATCGAGTCCCATCCGGTCACAGAGAATCATGAACTCGTTGACGAGGGCGATGTTGACGGAACGGTAGGTGTTTTCAAATATCTTCGTCATTTCCGCGGCCGCTGGAGATGAGACCGGCACGACCTGCCTGTGGGTCTGGCTGTAGAAAGCGCAGGCAACGTCCCGGCAAAGGGGCGTGACTCCGCCGACCACCTTGGAAATATCCCCGCTGGTGAAGCATTTGTTGCCGGGGTCCACCCTTTCCGGGGAAAAAGCTAAAAAGAAATCCTTGCCTGCGGTGAGGCCGCTCGATTCCAAGATCGGCAGGATGACTTCCCGGGTCGTCCCCGGGAAAGTGGTGCTTTCCAGGCTGATTAAATGACCGGATCGCAGCCGGGCGGCCACTTCCCGGGCCGCCGAAACGACGAAAGAAAGATCCGGCTGCCGCATTGCTTTCAAAGGGGTTGGTACGCAAATGATGATGATATCCTCCCCTGAAAGCGAATCGAAGTGATGGCGCGCGCGCAATTTTCCACTTTCCACAGAGGCGCGCAGGACATCTTCGGGAACATCCCGAATGTAGCTCTTGCCGCTGTTGACCTGTTCGACCTTACTGGAATCCTTGTCGATTCCCGTCACGGCAAACCCCGTCCTGGCCTGTTCGACCGCCAGCGGCAGCCCCACATAACCAAGACCGATCACCGCAATCGTTGCCGAACGGAGACGGATTTTTTCGATTAAAGCGCTCGCCAGAATCTCCCCACATCCTTTTAATACCGTCATCTGAAAAGACACCGTCCTAAGTCCAGTTATTTTTTGAAATCCGGCAGCGCTCTTTGCAACAAAGCAATGATTTCTTGCTCTTCAAGATTAAAATCCGTTCTTTCCAGGGCTTGCAGAAAAGCCGCCCACCCGGAAAAATTTCTCCCGCGTTCAGATACAGCGAAAATTCGTTCATGTTTGGTGGCTATGATTTCCTCATCCTCTCCGACGAGCTGCTCAACCAGCTTCTCACCTTGCCGGATACCGGTAAACCGGATTGGAATATCAATTTCCGGTTCAAGGCCGGAAAGCCGGATCAGGTTTTTTGCCAGGTCAATAATTTTTACCGGCTCTCCCATATCCAGAATGAATATCTCACCCCCCTTAGCCTGGGCGCCCGCCTGGATAACCAAGCGGGCCGCCTCCACCGTGGTCATAAAGTAGCGCACCATACCCGGGTGAGTGATGGTCAGCGGCCCACCCCGGGCGATTTGCCTTTTGAATAAAGGGACCACACTGCCCCGGCTGCCCAGGACATTCCCAAAGCGGACGGCGCTAAAACGCGTATTCCCCTTGTTGTTCATATACTGAACGGCCATTTCCGCCACGCGTTTTGTGGCGCCCATAACGCTGGCCGGTTTGACCGCTTTATCCGAAGAGACCAGGACAAAGGTGCCTGCCCCCGAACGATATGCCGATTCGGCCAGCCGCAAGGTGCCGATAACATTATTTTTCAGCGCCTCCCCCGGACACCGTTCCATAAAAGGAACATGCTTGTGGGCGGCGGCGTGAAATACCACGTGGGGCCTGTGCTTCGATAAAATTTGCCTCATCCGGGCCAAATCTCTGATATCGCCGATTTCCGAAACGAAATTCAACGCTGGAAAATTTTCATTCAGCTCAAGGTCGATTTCATAAATGCTGTTTTCTCCCCGGCCCAGCAAGATTATTTTTCTTGGCGAAAAGCTTGCCACCTGGCGGCAGAGCTCAGAACCGATGGAACCCCCGGCGCCGGTGACCAGCACCACCTGATCCGTCAGGTAGCCTGCTATCTCTTCCATATCCAGGGGAACCGGGTCCCGGCCGAGCAGGTCATCCACCTCGATATTCCTGATTTTGCTGGTTTTGATCTTTCCCGTGATCAGGTCGTAGAATCCCGGCAGGATCTTTAAATGCGCCTTACTCTGATGACAGATTTCAATCATTTCGGCCACAACCTTCCCGGCAGCGGAAGGGATGGCGATGATAATCTCTTCGATGTGATGCCGGCTGACAAGAGCAGGAATGCTCTTCCTGGTCCCCAAAACCGGCAAGCCATACAGGATCAGATTTTGCTTTGCGGGGTCATCGTCAATAAAACCAACTGGCATATAATCCTTGCTCTGGCTTTTGCTGAGGATTTCTGCTACAATTTCTCCTGCCACCCCGGCCCCAACGATTAAAACCGGCTTAGTCTTACCTGACACGGCTTTATCCTCTCTTCAAGCATTGATAAAATAAATTATTCTGATGTCAGCCGATATTACATTTATTGTATGATATGAGCGGCCACTGAAAAGGTTCCTGCGGCGGCGGAGTTGGAGCATCCATGGCCGGTTCAAACCCCACAGTCGCAATCCCCGGCTGATCATGAGGAGAGAGCAAGGTTTTTTGGCCCCAAGATTTTCGACAGGAGAAGTCGCTGTTTCTATTTACCACCGGTCACCGGTTAGATCAATCAAACCTCTCGTTGGCTCCGTAAAGGTTTGATAAATAGAGAGAATAATCCAGGATTACGGGGCCCCAGCCCGCCCGGATGCCCCAGTTCCGGGGGGAGGAAATATCGGTAATCCGGAGGCGGACCAGTTTTTTTCGAATCTCCCCCATTTTCACCCTGTACTCCCGGTAGCCCACCTGATAGCTCATCGGCACAAGCTTTTCATATAGGGCCCAGCCGTAACCAACCCCCAGACAGGTGGCAAAATAGATTTTCTCTTCGCCGGGTAAAGAGAAGAAAAGTTTGCTCTCGCGGTAGTTTTCCTGGACCCCCCGTTTGCTCAGGGCTATTTTCAAGGCTTTTCCCGTGTAATCGAGGACCGCCCGGTGGGCTCCGCTGCCAATGCAGCTGAGGTTCAGCAATTTGGCGATCTTTTTTGCATACCACTTCTGGTTTTTCTGACCGGCGTCCGACTCGATAATCTCAAGGACCGCGGGCCAGTTCGACAAACGCTCGATTTCTGACATTGACCTTTCTTCCCATCGTTTTTGTCCGTCTTCGGGCTGGAAAATAAAAAGGCCTGGCAAGGGTCACCCCATCGGCCTTAAAGCAACAGCGATTGCCTTGTTTATTCCCCTGTTGGTTCTTCCTTTTCAGGCCGGCCGGCCAGATAATCTTTTGCGGTGAGGCCGTACAAGTAATACGAAAAAGTGAGCCTATTCTGGTTCTTCATCCCACTCCTCCTCTTCCGTTTCCCTGTACTTCTCGATTTCCTCCAGCCGTTTGACCAGCGCGTTTTCCATCCGGTAATACGCCTTCTCAGTGATTTCACCGATATCGAGCTGGTACTGCAGCCGGCCGAGATCCTCATAAATTTTCTCTTCGTCGTAGTACTCCTTGATCACTTGCTTGTGAATTTCCTTAAAAACAAACAAGATCCCCTTGGCCGGGGCCAACAGAATATCATCTAGCAAAAACATAAGGTACCTCCGGGTTCACCAGTTTACTTTCACAAAGTTGTAGGGTGGCCAGGGACCTGAATACTTGATGATAAATTTATCTTTATATTGATCGTGAAAGTTTTTAACCGCTGCATCAAAATCGGTTAACTTTTGTTCTTTTACTAAAAATGCGGCGTTGAAGACCATCTTTTCACCCGAAACCGGGTTCAGTGCAGCATCGTCGGCCAGTTTGCTGAGGGGGTTAAAGATCTCCCTGACGTACTCATCCCTTCTTTGCATGACAGCCGCTTCAACGATTTTTCCAGCCTCCAGGGCAATCATGTAGCGGTCCCTTTTCCCCGAGGCGTAATCCTTTTTCAATTTTTCGACCTTTCGGGTTCCTACTGCTTTAACAAATGCATCCTGGATCCAAAACACCCTCAGGCCCAGTTCCACCCGTCCCTGAACTTTGTTTAACAGATGCTTGATTTCCGAATATTTTTCCGCCAGAACTTTTTCAACTTCCTTTTTGTCTTTGAAAACCACACCAAACCGCAGTGGGAGCACAATAAAATCTTCCTGAACCCTGGTTGTTAATTTTTGGTGCCGCAAAATGTTTTTTCTGGTGGGCTGCCAGCTTGTTTTCGGCACGCTGGCGACGATAGCAGCGATGTTCCGGTATTGGATGAAAAACGCTTCGCCTGGCAATTTTGACCTGTCTATTTCTTCCTGATCAAACTTAGCAATGCAATAGGCGTAGATTCCGTTGGAAAGTTTCATTTATTTCACCTGCGATAGTTATTTCGGGGTAGGAAACCCGGGAATCCGGTGGGACACCGTTTTGTTGTCGAGAAGCGCCCCTCCCGGCCGGGCCCGCTATTTAAGGCAGGGTATACCGCTCGCCTAGAAATATTTTTTCACGATGGATTCTACAGTTGCAGCCAGTTTACCTCTGTTCAGGTCGGTTTGCCTTGTTTCCGAAAGCAATATGTCCAGCAAGACGTCTATTTCCGGTTTGCTCTGAGAAGATACTTTCTGTTCGTAAGCCATCACTTTGGCCAACTGGATACAGGTTCTGACCGAGCGGGAGCGGGAGAGAGAGGCAGCGTTCCGAAATTCCCTGACCAGATCCACCACCTTGCCTGCGGTTTCCCCGCCCAAAGCAGAATGAGCCGCAGTAACGGCAATTTCAGTCTCGCGGTCCATTTCGTTCAACTCAATGGTAACCATCCGGTCTTCCAGGGCAACCTGGGTTTTGTGCACACCGGCATACTCAGCCGGGTTGCTGGTAAAGATCAGGCGAAACTCCGGGTGGACCTTGATCTGCTGGTTGTCTGATTCAAAACTGGGCAGGAACAGGACGCCCTCTTCCATAATCGATAGGAATATGTTGTTTGTTTCAGGCCGGCTCCGGGAAAATTCATCGTAAATCAGAACATGACCTTCCCGGCAGGCCTTGGTCAGCTGCCTGTCAAGCCAGCGGAGCTGAAAATCTTCTTCCATGATGTAGACATTGTGGATAAAGTTGTCTACGGTTTTCTTCCGGCGGTAGCCGTGGTTCCCGCCGACCAAGTCCGCAATGTTGAAATCGTTGTTCCCGTAAATGACGTTGTAAGGCCTTCCCAGGCTTTTGGCTACCTGAAGGGCCAGCGAGGTTTTCCCAACGCCTGATGGCCCGCTGAAGTGAACGGACAGGCCTGCATTGAGGTACTTGAGCGCGCGGCCGGCAACATCTTTCAAGTATTTCGTTTCAACGAACCCTTTTCTTTTCTTGTTTGAGCTTCCTTTATCAGGCATCTCATCACTCCTGCGATTCAAAAAAAATTCCTTCGTCCAGAAAGCATTTAGTTTTCATCCTCATCTTTATTTACCGGGAAGCATGTCAGCGAGTCGCGTTCCCGCATAGCTATCCGGTCAAAAGCGATCACTTGATAATCGTCGTTCACGTGAACTTCGTAAATTGCCATTATGTCATCCAGGGCTTTTTTTCTCATGTACTCAACTTCCTGGGCAACCTCTATTTTCACTTCCCAGTAATCCGGTTCTCTGATCACCCCGACAATTTTACCGGGCCGATCCAGCAAATCGGTAAAAAATTGTTGAACTGATTGAATGACGTTAATAATCATATCTTACTCCTCATGGCAATGATGCGCCTGCCTGCTTCTCATTGCAGCCAGTGCTTCGATGGCTCCGGCGCGGTCTTTTATATAGTCGGTTAAAATAGCAAGAACTCTCTTTTTGTTTGTGGAATAACTGACCTTTAATTTTTCTCTTATTTCCTTGCTCATTCTGTTCCGGAAAGCGTTGTGGCTCTTAACCACATGGTGAGCGTGCTTCGTTAACCTGCTTACGGACACGGACCGGTCGTTTTTTTTGGTTTTAAAATTATGGCACCAGGACTGCATGGTTGCCGTTAAGGACATGGTAAAATCCTCCTTTATCAAAAACATGTAGTTTTCGGCGCCGGGGTTTTTGAGACCCCGGCGCCAATTTTTAGGAAGTTGGGTGCACGGTTAATCCGACTGCTTCAGCGTACATGAGCCATGTCTCAACGGAAGCGATAACCACCCTGGCTTCGATTGCCAGAAGTTCAATGCCGACAAGCGCGACCCTTACGAATGCGTCGATAACAATACCTTTAGTAAGAATCCGATCGACAACTTCTGCCAAACTGGAAGCTTGAACACTATGTCTGATACCCATGCCTCATCTCTCCTTTCCTTGTATTTGTTACTATGTTATGGAATGCACCGCCCATTGGTTACCTGATCCTAGGGTAACTGTAAGATTTTTTATATTGACTCACCTGGAATAGAAAATAATCCGGGCCCAACGCAGGAAAAAATAAAGTATTGTCATATATAATAAGTCGTTTGATCATGAAGGTGCCTCCCGTTGAGAGGTACCACTGATTTTTTGGCGAATAAGTCAATATCTCGGCTTATTTTTCCGGGCTGTCAAGTCTTTTGCCCTAATATTTCCAACAGGAGGGAACGCGATGATTCAAGAGGTGCGGGTGATGGCCCGGCCGGATATCCCCGACAGCAGAGGCGAAGAGGTCCTTTACGAGATTGTCCACGCCCTGGGCATTGAGAGCGTAAAAAAAGTAAAGACCGCCCGGGTCTACCGCTTTGAAGGAATTTCAGAAGCGGACGCCCGCCTTCTGGCCGAAAAGCTCCTGGCCGAAGGGGTCTTCCAGATCTATACGGTGAACCGGCCAATCATCACCGACGCGCCCGTTGTCCTGGAAGTCGCCTGCAAACCGGGTGTCATGAACCCGGAGGCCGCGTCCCTGTTGAAGGCGGCCGCCGACCTGGGCATTGCCGGCCTGGCGGCTGCCGGCTCCAGTCACGAATACGCCTTTTACGGCAGTACCGTCAACCGCGGCGATATTGAGATTATAACCGCCAACCTGCTGGTTAACGCCACCGTGGAAAGAGTGGTCAAAGAAAAGCCGCAGACCCTGATCATCCGAGGCGCCCCCGGTCTGACCGCCGTGATTCCAATCCGGCAAATGGACGACCAGGCCCTGATGGAATTGAGCCGGGACAAGCTATTTTTAAATCTCAATGAAATGCAGGTCATTCGCGAATATTACAATCAACTCCGCCGCGACCCCACGGACTGTGAAATTGAAATCCTGGCCCAGACCTGGTCGGAACACTGCGGCCACAAAACCTTCCAGGCCGGGCTGATCGTGGACGGACAGGAGAAAAAGCCGCTCCTCAAAAGGCTCCAGGAGGCAACGGCGGAGAGCAGGCACCCGCTTGTGCTTTCCGCCTTTGTCGACAACTCCGGGGTGATGGAATTTTACGAGGGGACCGCCGTCTGCGGCAAGGTGGAAACCCACAATTCCCCTTCGGCCATTGAGCCATACGGCGGCGCCATGACCGGCAGCGGCGGCGTTTTTCGCGACATCGCCGGAACCGGCCTGGGCGCTCACGTGCTTGCCTCCACCGACATGTTCTGCTTTGCGCCGCCCGCTACGCCGGGGGAAGAGATCCCCCCCGGCTGCCTGCACCCCCACTATTTGCTGCGGCGGGTGGTGACCGGGGTGCGTGACTACGGCAACCGGATGGGCATTCCCACCAACAACGGCTCCGTTCACTTTCACCGCGACTTCCGGGCCAAGCCGACCGTGATCGTCGGCGCCTACGGCATCCTCCCGGCGTCTGCCGGCCGGAAAGGGCAGCCCCGGCCCGGCGACCTGGTGGTCACGATGGGGGGGCGCACCGGCCGGGACGGCATCCACGGCGCCACCTTTTCCAGCGGCGAGATGACCGACCGCACCGTCGCGGTCAACGCCAGCGCCGTGCAGATCGGCCACCCCATCGAAGAAAAGCGCACCTTTGACGCCATCCTGGCGGCGCGGGACGAAGGGCTGATTCGCGCCATCACCGACTGCGGCGCCGGCGGCTTCGGTTCAGCCGTCGGCGAGATGGGAGCGGAGGCCGGCGTCCGCATTGCCCTGGACCGGGCGCCGCTGAAATACCCGGGCCTTTCCACCTGGGAAATTTTAGAGTCGGAAAGCCAGGAGCGAATGGTGCTGGCCGTTCCTCCCGCGGACATTGAACGGTTTCTCGAAATCTGCCGTGATTTCAACGTCGAAGCAACCATCCTGGGCGAGTTTACCGGAGACCGTCACTTTACGGCCACCTATGACGGGGCGGCAGTGATGGACCTGGACATGGATTTTCTGCACCACGGCCTGCCCCGCCGGGTGATGAAGGCGTCCTGGCAGAAGCCCTGTTTCACCGAGCCGGAACCGCTGGAAACAACCGACTGGCCGGATCTTTACCGGAAGGTCATGGGCCACTTGAACGTCTGTTCCAAGGAGACCATCGTCAGGCTGTACGATCACGGGGTCCAGGGCACCAGCGCCCTGCCGCCTTTTACGGGAAGCGATTGCGACGGCCCCAACGACGCCGTGGTACTCACCCCCTTACTGGGCAAACCGTACGGGCTGGTCATCTCCCACGGCTTAAACCCGGTTCTGAACACCATCGATCCCTATCACGGAAGTTTGTGGGCCGCCGCCGAGGCTGCGGCCAACGCGGTTGCGGCAGGCGCCGACCCGCGGGAGATGGTGCTGATAGACAATTTCATCTGGCCCTTCCCCGATGAAGAGCGGCTCGGCGCGCTCGACCGGGCGGTGGACGCCTGCGTCGACTTCGTCCGGGGCACGGGAATGCCCTTTATATCCGGCAAGGACAGTCTTTCCAGCACCTACCGGGGCAAAGACGGCACAGTGATCCGGATCCCGCCCGTGCTCTGCGTGTCGGCCTTTGGCCGGATCCCCGACGTCGGGCGGACTGTCTCCGCCGACTTTAAAGAAAACGGCAGCCGGATCGTCCTGGTCGGTCACCGGAACACAGACCAAATGGCCGGTTCGGTCTACTATGACCTTTTGGAGGCCGTCGGCGCCAATCTTCCCCAGATTGACCCGGCGCAGCTGAAGGAAGTATTTCTCGCCCTGCACAGCGCCATAGAGAAAGGACTGGTCCTGGCCTGCCACGACATCAGCGAGGGGGGGCTGGGGGCCGCTCTGGCCGAGATGTGCTTCGGGGGGGGCACGGGGGCGGAAATCATCATTCCGTCCGGGGTGCGGCCGGAGAACTTTTTGTTTAACGAAACGGCCGGCTGCTTCCTGGTCGAAATCCCGGCTGCCGCGGACATCGCCGCTGTTTTCCCCGGCGTGCCGGCAGCCGCCATCGGCAGAACAGCTCCCCATCGTTCGGTCAAGGCCTTCATTCAGGAACAGGAAGAGGAACTTTTTGCCGTTACGCTGGACGAACTTAAACAAGCGTGGAAGCGGCCGATGCAGGAGGTGTTCGGCGGATGATCAAGCCGAAAGTATTGATTTTGCGAACCGATGGAATCAACTGCGACGAGGAGACCTTTTACGCCTTTGCCAGAGCCGGGGCCGAAAGCCGGATGGTCCACGTCAACCAGCTGCGAAACGGGTCGGAAAAGCTGGCCGGTTACCAGGTACTGGCGCTGCCGGGCGGGTTTTCTTACGGGGACGACGTTCACTCCGGCAAAGTGCTGGCGGTGGAACTCAATTCCTTCTTAAAAGACCAGATCCAGGAATTCGTGGCCGCCGGCAAGCTCATCCTGGGCATTTGCAACGGATTTCAGGTGCTGGTGCGCACCGGGCTTTTACCCTACAATGAGCCCGGCACGATCAAGGTCACCCTCATGCACAACGACAGCGGCCGGTTTGAGTGCCGCTGGATTGACCTGCTGGTTGAAAAGAGCCACTGCGTCTTCACCCGCGGCCTGGAAGGTTCGCTGCTCAGCATCCAGGTTGCCCACGGTGAAGGCAAGTTTTATACAAACCCCGGGATCCTGCAGGAGATTGAAAACCGGGGCCAGGTGGTTTTCCGCTATGCCGGCTCCGACGGGCGGCCGACCGTTCTTTACCCGGCCAACCCGAATAATTCCTTGAACGCCATCGCCGGCATCTGCGACGAAACCGGCCGCATCCTGGGCCTGATGCCCCACCCCGAGCGCTTCGTGGAACGGACGCAGCACCCCAACTGGCGCCGGATGGCGCCTCAAGACCCCCACGGCCTGGCCATCTTCAAAAATGCCGTGCTCTATGCCAGACAAATGTGAAAACAAGGAGACGGTTCTCCAACTCCCGGCATAGACCGGCGAAGCGGGCGGCGCCCACGGATTGTGCCGCTGAACTTCATGCCGTGGGTCTGCGCGGATCTGAATAAAATATTTCATTTGCCAGATTTGACAACATGAAATTATGATAAAATAGGATTCATAATCCGGACAGTGTTCTGTCAGAACAAGAGGTGCAATGCTAATGAAAAAAAAGCTGCGCAGGTCGACTGCGAACACCATGATTGCCGGTGTCTGCGGCGGTGTGGCAGAATATTTTGGCTGGGATCCGGTTATCGTTCGCTTGCTTTACGTGATCCTGTCAGTAATTTCCACCGCATTTCCCGGAATCCTTGTCTATCTCATCGCCTGGCTAATCATTCCCAAAGATACCTTTAATGGAAAAACAATCGACATCGATACTTATAAATAAAGATTAACGGCACGCCATTGTCTTTCATAAGCAAATCAGCAGCCCCTTCCTGCTTTAATTGGCTGCGTTGAAATAACTTCGCAAAATTTGCGGATCAGCGCCATCCCTTACGGGAGTGGTTTTTTTGTGCTGCCCGCAGCCTGAATGTCGCTCCGATTCATTTTTGCTTATATCTTGCGGAATAAATTTATTGCAATTTTTATCTCGTACGGAAGGAGAATTCAATCTGAACGTCGAAATAAATGTCGAACTAAGAAGAAGTTTCAAATTCAAGAAACTTCATCCTGGTAAAATAAAAATTATGGGAGGGAATATGACATCAATTAAAAAATTATTTATGCTTCCACTTATTGTAGCTGTTTTCTTAAGCCTTTCAATTTCTGTTGTGCATGCCGGGCCGTTGCTGTTAAAAAAAGGCATGTCGGGAGATGCTGTGCTTAATTTACAGGCAAGCTTGCAAAAGGCCGGGTATTATAACGGTGAAATGGATGGGATTTTTGGCCCGGTGACCGAGTCTGCCGTATTTAATTTTCAATCAGACAAATCCTTGGATGTTGATGGTATTGTGGGGCCGGCGACTTTAAAGACGCTGCAAGAGCCATATTCCACTCCACCCCCGATCACCAGCCGCGCTGCTTCACTGGACCGTAAAGGGGAAGCGGTCGTCACCCTGGCCAAACAATTTTTAGGTACAGGATATGTTTGGGGTGGTAGTTCACCTGACGGTTTTGACTGCTCAGGCTTCACTACTTATCTGTTTGATCAATTTGGAATTGGTTTACCCCGTATGGCTGACGGGCAGTTTAATGAAGGCGTTCCGGTAAGTCAACCGAGACCGGGCGATCTTGTGTTCTTCACAACCTATGAGCCGGGGCCTTCGCACGTTGGAATTTATATCGGCAATGATCAATTTATTCATTGCAGTTCTGCCGCCGGAGCGGTCATTATTACATCGCTTTCAGGGCCATATTATGAAAGCAGGTACCTGGGAGCACGGCGAATGCTCGATTAACAAAGCGGCGCTATCAAAAGACGAGCTGCCGGCCGGCTATTGCTGTCGATCTGAAATATTAAAGGCCCCCATTGGGAAGAACCAAGGGGGCTTTTTTACGAGTTATTGGTCAAGAAATGACAAAAAAGGAATTAGCTAAAAATGCTAGAAAAGGTATCTGAGCCAGACTGAACTACCGGAGGCAGATCATGATCGCCATCGTAAAAAGCACCGTCCTGCAGGGTCTGGACGGGCAGATCGTCGAGGTCGAGGTTGATGTGTCCGGCGGGCTGCCCAGCTTTGATATCGTCGGTTTACCAGACGCATCCGTTAGAGAGGCGAAGGACCGCGTCCGCGCCGCCATTAAAAACGCCGGCTTTGAATTTCCGGTGAAGCGAATTACGGTAAACCTCGCCCCCGCCGATTTAAAAAAAGAAGGGCCCCTTTACGACCTCCCGATCGCGGCCGGTATCCTTGCCGCTACCGAACAAATCAACGGCGGCCGGAGCCGGGAATTTGTTATGATGGGAGAGCTTTCATTAAACGGCGTCTTGAAAGGCGTGGCCGGCGTCCTGCCGAACACGCTGGTGGCGTTGAACGCCGATTGCGGCAAAGTCATTGTACCGCTGGAAAACGCTCCCGAAGCCGCCCTGGCGGAAGGGGTTCAAGTTTATCCGTTCCGGGACCTGGTTGAGCTGGCCGGGTTTTTAAATGGTGAAACGGATAAGGACCCTTATACCGTAAACGTCTCTGCAATGATGCGCTGCGGCGACGGGGAATATCCCGATTTCGCCGATGTCCGTGGTCAGCACGCCGCCAGGCGAGCGCTGGAGATTGCCGCCTCCGGCGGGCACAACGTGATCATGATCGGCAGCCCGGGTTCCGGCAAGACCATGCTGGCCCGGCGCCTGCCCGGCATTATGCCCGATCTTGCGTTTCAGGAAGCCATCGATGTTTCGAAGATTTACAGCCTGGCCGGGCTTCTGCCGCCCGGGCAGCCGCTGCTCACAAGACGCCCGTTTCGCAGCCCCCATCACACCGCGTCTGCCGCCAGCATCATCGGCGGCGGCAGGGTCCCGCGGCCGGGAGAAGTTTCCCTGGCCCACCACGGAATTCTCTTCCTCGACGAAATTACCGAGTTCCACAAGGACGCGCTGGAAGCCCTGCGTCAGCCCCTGGAAGACGGCGTGGTGACTGTTTCCCGCGTTCACGCCAGCTACACCTACCCTGCCGGTCTGACCCTGGTGGCGGCCTGCAACCCCTGCCCCTGCGGCTTCCACGGCGACCCCTCCCACGGCTGTTCCTGCACTCCCCACCAGGTTCAGCGCTACATCTCACGCCTTTCCGGACCCCTTTTAGATCGTATCGACATCCAGATCGAGGTCCCGCGGCTGCCCTTTGAAGAGATCTCTTCAACCGGCCAGGCGGAAAGCTCCCGCAGCATTAAAGATCGGGTCGATTCGGCCCGCGAGCTCCAGCGGGCGAGAATGAACAGTCAAAACGATTCTTTACAACACCGTGCGCTTCCGGCTTGCAACGCCCGCATGGGTCCGCAGGAGGTGCGCCGTTACTGTAAGCTTTCGGCATCCGCCCGGACTCTTTTGCGGGAGGCCTTTAAACGGCTCTCGATGAGCGCCCGCGCTTATGACCGAATCCTGAAGGTGGCCATGACGATAGCGGACCTGGACTGCGCCGGGATCATCCAGGACATCCATGTGGCCGAAGCCATTCAATACCGCTCTCTGGACAGACTGACCGTTTAAAGACTTTTGGCGTTCGTGGTTCAGGGTAAAAAAAGAGCCCCGCCGGGCTCCTGCTTTTCGTGTAATCCCTGGCAGGCCGGGACTCATGCAAATATAAAAAATCAAATTTACCGTTTTGCGGCCAATTTTTCCATATAATATATAACATACGCCCGTTCCGGGTCTTTGCGGATGGTTTCCATAACCGGAGGGCTCAGTGATACTTCACCAACGAGGTTGAATTCAGCATTTACGTCAAAGTCCTCTTCTTCTAACGCTTTGTAACATTCCACCCGGGGGTCCGGGTCCTCGGGCTTGATGTTTAACGCCTGATACTGCTTCAGTGCTTCTTCTTTCGAATCTGCAAAAATAATCCTGGTGTTTGTGGGGTGTTCCATTAATCCGCCTCCCAAGTCATTTTTTACCTCACATTGAATCATTCGTGTTCATAATGCCGGTAGAGTTCGTCGTAATCCCGCACCGCTTCCTTGCTGGATGCAATGAGTTTTTCCATGTTTAAACGGGATAGCAGGGCCGGGAGGCGTTAAAACGCGTTTTCAATGTGCTCAATCCGGCACACCAGTCCGTCCCTGTCAAACCGGACCGCGATCACGTCGAACCGGCAATCTTTGCCGGTCTTCCCTTCCGCCTTGAGATAGCACCAGGCCACCTGCCGCAGTTTCATCTGTTTTTTTCTAAGAATACTCTCCTGGGCCAGACCGAATTGATCACTGCTTTTGGACCGCACTTCCACAAAAACAAGAACACCCCTGTCCGCGGCGATCAGGTCGATTTCTCCCAATTTGCACCGGTAATTCCGGCTCAGGATCTTACAGCCGTTCTTCTCCAGGTAGCGGGCCGCTACCTCCTCCCCATGCCGGCCCAGCATTTTTCGCTTTAAAGTCATAGACACCAACCCTGACTGCCGTGCCGTGTCATTTAATCAAACTTCCTTCCCCTGTTCCTGATTAAATAATACGACCAAAACTCAAAAGATCCTTTTTTTGCCTCTGCCGGTTTGCGCTTTTCCAAAAAAAGATGTCCGCTCCCGTTTCGGGAGCGGACATCTTCATCGCAACCAGTTAATGGAGCATGAAGAACGACTGCGCGGCCGCATTGGTGAAGTTGGCCACCGGGCCCGGATAGACCCCGATGATCAGGGTCAGCACCAGCGCCAGAATGAGCGTCAGGGCGACCGAACCGGGCACATTGAGCGGGGTCGGATCGCTTGGCTGATCGCGGTACATGACCAGGGCGACGCGCAGGTAGTAGTAAACGGACACCATGCTCATGACCAGACCGATAAGGACCAGCCAGAGGTAGTCCTCGACAATGGTCATAAAAAGGTACAGCTTACCGGCAAATCCAGCCAGGGGAGGGATGCCGGCCATGGACAGCATACAGGCCAGGAGCACGGCGGCCATCAGCGGGGAGCGCTGGCTCAAGCCGGCCATGTCCTTGATCTCGTCGCTGCCGGTTTCCGTGTAGTAATGGCTGGCTACCGTAAAGGCGCCCACCGTGGCAAAGACGTACAGGAAAGAGTAGAACATCACGCCCTTGATCCCGGCCGGGCTGGCCGTCACCAGGCCGACCAGGATGTAACCGGCCTGGGCGATGCTGGAGTAAGCGAGCATCCGTTTCAAGTTGGTCTGCGGGATGGCCAGCAGGTTGCCGGCGATGATGGTCACCGCGGCAAGAATGGCCATCAGCATGGTCCAGTTTTCCCAGATGCCGGCGAAGGAAGCGGCGAACACTCTTAAAAGTATCGCAAAGGAAGCTGCCTTTGATCCGACCGCCAGGAAGGCGGTGACCGGAGTCGGGGCGCCTTCGTAAATATCGGGCGCCCACATGTGGAAAGGCACGGCCGATATCTTGAAGCCCAGGCCCGCCACCAGCATCACGAGGCCAAGGGCCAGGGCGGGTGAGAAGGCGCCGGGATAAAACAGCGCTTCGGTCACTTCGAGTATTGTCGCGGTGCCGGTAAGACCGTAGACCAGGCTCAGTCCGAACAGGAGCACCGCTGAAGAAAGCCCGGCCAGAAGCAGGTACTTAATGCCGGCCTCGACGGACTTTGTTTCCAGCCGCTTGAAGCACACCAGGATGATAAAGGCAATGGTCATCAGCTCGAGTCCGAGGTACAGGGTCAGGAAGTCGCCGGCCGAAGCCATGACCATCATCCCCAGGGTGGCAAAGACGAGCATGCTGTAAAACTCGGACTGACTGCCCATCTCGTCGACGTAACGGACCGAACCTAAAGTTACCAGAATGGCCGCCGTCAAGAAGATCATTTTAAAGAACATCGAATACCGGTCGACGATGTAAATACCGTCGTACAGGGTGCCCTGGTGGTTCCAAAGGGCAAAGCTCATGGCCAGCAGCCCCATCAGACCGATGACGGTCAGGTAGGCAAAACCGGTCCTCCCCTTTGCCGGCACAATCAGACCCAGGATCAGGATGATCATCCCGAACACAGCCGTAGCGATTTCCAGGGATAGTAAAGAGAGATCCACAGGCATTTAGAATTTCCCCCCTATCTGCAAGACGTTGCCGATTTCGGCCATCATGGGGGCGACGCCCGAGTTGATCATATCCATCAAAAGTGACGGCAGGACGCCGAAGAGCACCAGGAAAGTGCCCAGCACGACCAGCGGCACCATTTCGGGACCGCGGATGTCCTCCAGGTGGTCCCACTCATGCCGCTTCGGCCCAAACAGGGTGTTGGCCGCGGCCCGCAGGATATAAAGGGCGGTCAGGATCACGCCGGCGATGGCGATAACGGCCAGGCCGCCGAACACCTTGAAGGCGCCTACAAAGATGGTGAACTCCGGAATGAAGCTGACCAGACCCGGCAGGCCCAGGGAAGCCAGGCCGGCCAGCATGAAGGCCACGCCCAGGCGCGGCACCTGCTGGATCAGGCCGCCAAAATCAGGGATCCAGCGGGTGTGGGTTTTCTCATAGATGAAACCGATGGTCGAGAAGAACAGGGCCGCCATCACACCGTGGCCGAACATGTTGGCAATCGCGCCGTTGATGCCGATGGTGTTCAGCGAGGCCACGCCCAGGAGCACATAGCCCATGTGGCTCACGCTGGAATAGCCGACGACGTATTTCAGGTCCTTCTGGGCCAGGGCGGCAAAGGCCGCGTAGACCACGCCCGCCACGCCGCACACCGCGATCACCGGCGCCCAGAACTTGGCGCCGAGGGGCATGGTGTAGACGGCGATCTTAATTAACCCGTAGCCGCCGATCTTCTTCAGCACACCGGCGTGAATCATGGACACAGCCGTGGGAGCGCCGGCGTACCCGTCGGGCGACCAGGAGTGGAAGGGCCACATGGACAGCAGGGAGCAGAATCCGAAGGCCATCAGCCCAAACATGAGGATTTGGAAGTCGGCTGGGAAAGGCACCCTCGCTAACCCGGCAAAGCTGAAGTCCGGCACGCCGGTAATGGTCCAGGCCCGCACAAAGGTGGCGATGACGCCGACCAGCAGGAACGCGCTTCCGATCAGGAGGTAGATGGTCAGCTTCATGCCGGCGTACTCTTTGGTCACCCGCTTGGAGCTGCCCCAGATGATAACCATGATGTAAATCGGAATGACCACCACTTCATAGAACAGGAGGAAGATAAACAGGTCCTGCGTCACAAAGGTGCCGATGACCCCGTCCACCAGGAGCATGAACAGGATCATGAACTCCCGGGGCCGCTCGCTGATATTCCAGGAAGCGAAGACCGCCGTGAAGCCGATCACCGTGACCAGGAGCAGCATGGGCAAGGCCAGCCCGTCAACCCCCAGGTAAAGGGTTACGCCCAGATCGTTGATCCAGGGGTATCTCTGAACAAACTGAAGCCCGCCGACAGACTGATCATAGCTAAAGTAGGCGTACAGGGTGAGCAGAAATGGAATGCCCAGAAATATCGCCCCGATGGATTTGATCAGCTTTTCCTCGTCCTTGGGAACAAATATCAGAAAGATACAGCCCACTATCGGCGACAGCAGGATCGCCATGAGAATTGGAAATTCCATCTACTTCACACCTCCCAGGATGACGAGCAAAACGACGACTACGATGATCGGGGTTGCCAGAGCGGCTGCGAGAAAGTGAGAGCTGTGTTCCGGTTCTTGCATCTACTTTACACCTCCCCCGAGAAGACTCGCCGCCGACGCGCCGCTGGTCATGGCCAGGATCACGGCCGCCGCCAGTACGCCGAGGAAGAAGACCAGGGCGTAGTTCTGCAAGCGTCCGGTCTGGAAGATGCGCAGGCCGCCGCCTGTTTCGCGGGTGATGGCGCCGATGCCGTTGATAATGACGCCGTCGACGATGTAGATGTCGAACAGGTACAGCAGCTTGGCCGCGCCGTCAACAAAGGTATGGTTGAACCACAGGTAAATCTCGTCCACGTAGTACTTGTTTAAAAGCAGGGTGTGAATGCCGCGGAAGCGGCGGGCCAGCTCGTGGGCCAGGTCCAGGTTCTTGACATAGATGTAATAAGCAAGCGAGATCCCGGCTACAGCCAGGACAACCGAACCGCCCATGACCAGATAGTCCGGCGGCGCGTGGTGGGCATCGCCGTACTTGATCCACTCCCCCCAGAAGTTGGCCCAGGGAGTGCCGATCAGTCCGCCGGCGGAAGCCAGGACGGCCAGCGCCATCAGCGGGCCGGTCATCACCAGGGGGGATTCGTGGGCGTGGATCTTCGGGTTCTCATCGCGCAGGAAGACCAGGAAAATCATCCGCCACATGTAGAAGGCGGTCAGGAAAGCGGTGCAGGCGGCCATGGCAAAGAGGACGTAGTGTCCGCTGTGCAGGGTCACCGACAGGATTTCGTCCTTGGACCAGAAGCCGGCGAAGGGCGGGATGCCGGCGATGGCCAGGCCGCCGATGATGAAGGTCACGCCGGTGATGGGCATCTTCTTCAAGAGCCCGCCGCACTCAAAGGCATCGGGATCGTCGTGGGAGGCGATGCCGTGCATCACGCTGCCGGCGCAGAGGAACATCAAAGCCTTGAAGAAGGCGTGGGTCCACAGGTGGAACATGCCTGCGGACAGGCTCATCACACCCAGGGCCAGCATCATGTAACCCAGCTGGCTGATCGTCGAGTAGGCCAGGATACGCTTCAAGTTCCTCTGGGTCACCGCGATGGAAGCGGCAAAGATGGCGGTAAAGCCGCCGGTGACGGCAATCAGCTGCGCTACCGCGGGAACCGCGTCAAAGATAAAGAGCGTCCGGGCGACCAGGTACACACCGGCCACGACCATGGTGGCCGCGTGGATCAGGGCGCTGACCGGGGTGGGGCCTTCCATGGCGTCCGGCAGCCAGACGTGCAGCGGGAACTGGCCGGATTTGCCGATCGGTCCCAGGAAAATCAGCACGGCCACAATGGTCATCACGCCGGCGCTGGTGTACTGCTGGAAGTGCGGCACCTTTTCGGCCAGCTCGCCTATGTTCAGGGTGCCGAAAATAATCTGCAGGGACAAAAGCCCCAGCAGCAGCCCGAAGTCGGCGATCCGGCAGGTGACAAAAGCCTTCTTGGCCGCCTCCCGGGCCGAGATCTTGTGGTTATAGAAACCGATGAGAAGATACGAGCACAGGCCCACCAACTCCCAGGCCACGAACATTTCCAGAAGGTTGGAGGAAATGACCAGCAGGAGCATGGAGGCGCCGAACAGGGACAGATAGGAGAAAAAGGCGGAAAAGCCATACTCCCCTTCCATGTAGCCGAGGGCGTAGATGAAAATGAGCGAGGATACCAGGGTCACCATTAACATCATCATGGCCGACACGGGGTCCAGACGCACACCGACATCGACGTTCACGCCGGGCGCCAGGGAAAACCAGCGCACGCTGTACTCCAGCGAGTGTTCGATAAACTCGTGGTTGGTAAACACTCCGTAAGTGGCATAGGCGGCGATAACGAACGCCGAAACCATCCCCGCCACGCACACCAGGCCGCTCAAGAGCTTGAACTGCCTCGTCAAAAAGACGATGATTAAAAACGACAGGGCGGGCAGGAGCGGGACCAGCCAGGCGTGATCTAACGCAAATTCTACCATTTGTTTTTAGCACCTACCTTCTTTCCCATTGTCCTACCACTTAAGCCAGTCGAAATCATCAAGTTCGATGGACAGCTTATTCCGGTAGATCGCAATGATAATCGCCAGGCCTACGCCTACTTCGGCCGCCGCCACGGTAATCACGAACATGGCCCAGAGCTGACCGACAAAGGCGAGCGGGGTGATGAACTTGCTGAACGCGATCAGGTTGATGTTCACCGCATTTAACATGATTTCGATGCAGATGAGCACCATCACGGCATTCCGCTTGGCCAGGGCGCCGAACAGGCCAATGCCGAACAGGAGGGTGGACAGGATCACAAAATGGGTTACGCCGATGCCCAGTTCCGGCAGGTTAATCATTGGCCTTCACCTCCTTGGCGATGACAATCGCGCCGATTAAAGCGACCAAAAGCAGGATGGCGGCAACTTCAAAGGGGATTACGTACTTGGTCAGCATCAGCTCGGCAATCGCCTCCACGGTCTTGGGCGGCACCGGAACGGCTGAAACCGTCCAGGCGGTGCGGAAGGCCATGAATGCGCTCAGCGCGGTGGTCAGGAGGGCCACCAGAGCGGCTGCCCTGAACTGGGAATTATTGAGGTTGCTCATCGACATGTCCCGCCGGCGGGTGAGCATGATCCCGAAGACGATCATAATGCAGACGGCGCCGGCGTAAACCAGGATTTGGACCATCGCCAGGAAGTCCGCGTCCAGCATCATGTAGAGGCCGGCAATGGCGATAAAGGTAACGGCCAGCCACAGCACACAGTGCACCAGGTTCTTCAAGGTGACCACCAGGACGGCCGAACCGAGGATTACCGTAGCGAGCGCGTAAAATATGGCAATGGTAAAAATGTTATCCATCGATCAACCCTCCGTCCGATCAGACTTGCCGCCGGCCGGTTTGGCCCCGGCCTTCGGTGGTTCCTTCTTGGCGTCCCCCCTGGCTTCCGGCTTTGCCGCACCGGTCGCCGCCTCAGCCTTGGCCCTGGCTTCCGCGGCCTTGGCCGCCTCCGCTATAATCCGGGCCTTCTCTTCGGCAATCTGCTCCGGTGTTTTGTTCACCATGATCAGGGGGATACTCTTGGAATGGTACTTGGCCATCTCAAAGTTCTGGCTGAAATGGATGGCGTCCCTGGGACAGGACTCCACGCACAGGCCGCAGAAAAGGCAGTATTGGATATTCATCTTGTATCCGGTCAATAGCTTCTTTTTGTCCGCCTTCTCCGACTCGATTTCAATCACCTTGTTCGGGCAGGCGTTGACGCACATGCCGCAGATGATGCACTTGCTCTCTTCAAAGGTGAACTCGCCGTGGAACCGCGGAGCGATGTAGCAGCGCTGCTCCGGGTACTGCACCGTTACCTTTTTAGTGAAGAGCTCTTGCAGGGTAATGGCCAGGCCCTTGATTAATCCTTGTCCGAACATTCAATCACCACCCTATCGCCCGGTAAATGTACATTCCCACGCCGGTAACAAAGATGTTGGCCAGAGTCAGCGGCACAAGCACCTTCCAGCCGAAGTTCATCAGCTGGTCCACCCGGATCCGCGGGTAGGTCCAGCGGAACCACATCAACACGTAAATCATCAAGTAGAGCTTGAGAAAGAACCAGACCCAGGACGGGATGAAGGTCCAGCCGAAGGGAGCGAGCCAGCCGCCCAGAAACGCGGTGGTGGCCAGGGCGGAGACAAGCACCACATTGCCGTACTCGGCCAAAAACCACATGGCGAAGGTCATGCCGCCGTACTCGGTAAATGGGCCGGCGATGATCTCCGACTCCCCTTCCAGGAGGTCGAAGGGCGTCCGGTTCGTTTCGGCGGTCGCTGCAATCACGTAAATAATAAAGGCCAGTGGTTGGGTAAAGACAAACCAGATGTGCTGCTGGGCGTTTACAATCTCGGACATCTTCATTGACCCGGTCATCATCACCACACCCAGGAGCGCCAGGATCATCGGTATCTCATAGCTGAGCATCTGGGAGACCGCCCGCATGGAGCCGATCAGGGCGTACTTGTTGGCCGAGGCCCAGCCGCCAGCCCAGAAGATAATGGTTGACAGGGAAGCAATCGAAAAAAAGTAAAACAGCCCGATGTTTAAATCGACGGCAATCATGTCCTTGCCGAAGGGGACCACCGCAAACAGCAGGAGAACGGGAACAAAGATCAGGACCGGCATCAGGAGGAAGACCACCTTGTCGGCCGCTCGCGGAATGATAATCTCCTTGGCGATGAGCTTGCCGATATCCGCCGCCGTCTGCAGAAGGCCCATCGGGCCGACCCGGTTGGGGCCGATCCGGGCCTGGATGTAGGCGCAGATTTTCCGCTCCATATACACGAGCCACAGGGCGCTGACCAGGATGTAGACCAGGATGGCCACAACTTTCAGCAGCACCACGGAGATGTCGTTCAAGAGCAAGGGAGCGCCCGCGGCGTCGATGACCGACCTGAGGCTGCCGGCAATGCTTGTAAAAATATTTTCCACCATACCTCTTCTCCCCTATATCCTGTTTTTATTTAACAGTCCACTTCACCCAGCACAATGTCCAGGCTGCCGAGAATGGCCACGACGTCGGCTATTTTCCAACCCTTGCACAATTCGCTCAAGTAGCCCAGGTTGATGTACGACGGGCGGCGCACGTGGACGCGGTACGGTTTGTTGCTGCCGTCACTGACGATATAGTAGCCCAGCATGCCTTTGGCACCCTCAATTTCCAGGTAAACGTCGCCGGCCGGCGGCTTAATCACCTTCGGCACCTTGGCCATAACCGGCCCCTCCGGCATCTGCTCCACGGCCTGGCGAATAATCCTGAGGCTCTGGCGCATCTCTTTCATCCGGCAGGTGAAGCGGTCGAAGCAGTCATGCCTCGTGCCCAGGGGCACCTCGAAGTCAAACCGGTCGTACACGCTGTAGGGGCGTTTTTTGCGGAGGTCCCAGTCGACGCCCGAGCCGCGCAGAATCGGTCCTGAAAGGCTGTAGTTGAGGGCCACCTCCGGCGGGATGATGCCCACGTGCTTGGTGCGGGCCTGAAAAATCTCGTTGCCGGTGATCAGGCCGTCGTACTCGTCGATGGCGGACGGCATGTAGTCCACGAACTTCAGCACTTTCTCTAAGAAGCCTTCCGGCATGTCCTCGGCCACGCCGCCGATGCGCATGTAGCTGAAGGTCATCCGGGAGCCGCAGATCTCCTCAAAGAGGTCCATGACCAGCTCGCGGTCCCGCAGGCAGTACATGAAGCCGGTGATCCCGCCGATGTCCACGCTGTAGGTGCCGATGGCGATCAGGTGGCTCGCGATCCGGGACAGCTCGTTGCAGATGACCCGGATAAACTCGGCCCGCTCGGGCACTTCGATCTCCATCAGTTTTTCCATGGTCATGCAGTAGCCGGTGTTGTTCAGCATGGCGGCCAGGTAATCCATGCGGTCCGTGTAGGGAATGATCTGGGTGTAGGTCCGGGCCTCCGCCAGCTTTTCAATACCACGGTGCAGATAGCCGCAAATGGGCGTGGCCTCCCGGATCACTTCGTGGTCCAGCTTCAATAGAATATGGAACACGCCATGGGTACTGGGGTGCTGGGGACCCATATTCAGGGTAATTTCTTGTGTTTGCATCATACTCTGCCCCCCTCCCACTCAAAGTCTTTGCGCAGGGGGTATCCTGCAAAGTCGTCATCCAAAAGGATGCGCCTCAAGTTGGGATGACCGGTGAAGGTGATCCCGAACAGGTCATAGACCTCGCGCTCCTGCCAGTTGGCCCCGCCCCAGAGAGGCGTCAGCGACGGCGCCGCCGGCTCTTCCTTATCCTCGATTTTCACTTTCACCATCAGGGTGTGGCCGTGGCGGAAGGAAATCAGATTATAGACGACAGTGAAGTGTTCCGGGTAATCGACGGCTGTCAGGCTGGTCAGGAAGTTGAAGTCGTATTCCGGGTTTTCCTTCAGCTCCCGCATCAAGGACAGCAGGTCTGCGGCGGGCACGGTGACGGTCATCTTTTCATCCACATCAATACCCGCAAATTTTTCTCTAATCTCCTCAATAATCACAGTCATTTCTTTACCTGGCACTGCTCAGCACCACCTTACCGTGAATCTTGTCCCGCAGCATCATGAAAGCCTGGATGACGGCGTCCGGCCGCGGCGGGCAGCCGGGGACAAACACATCCACCGGCACCAGTTTCTCGGCCCCGGGCACCACGGAATAGGAGTCAACAAAAGGCCCTCCGGAAATGGCGCAGCTGCCGACGGCGATAACCCACTTGGGCTCGGACATCTGCTCGTACAGGCGGACCACGTAAGGGGCCATCTTCTTGGTAATAGTTCCCGCCACCACCATGACGTCCGCCTGGCGCGGCGACGTGCGCAGCACTTCGTAACCGAAGCGGGCAAGATCAAAACGCGGGTCCTGAACGCACATCAAACCTTCAATGGCGCAGCAGGCCAGACCGAAGCCGAGCGGCCAGAGCGAATAGCCGCGGGCCAGGTTGAGGAGCTTTTCCAACGGCGCGAGATAAATCGTCCTCTTGAACTGATCAACGACTTTGGCGTCATTCGTCATTTGCTCGACCGGGTGACTGTCTTTCGTTAGATCCATGTGAACGCTCCTTCCTTCCAGGCATACCACAGGCCGACAACAAGAATAAAGATGAAGATAATCATTTCAATGAAAGCAAAAAGGCCTAAAGTCTGGAACTTCACAGCCCAGGGGTAAAGGTAAATGGTTTCCACGTCGAATATCACGAAAATCAGCGCGTACAAAAAATACTGCACCCTAAACTGCACCCAGGTCGGGCCGATGGTCGGCGGGCCGCACTCGTAAATTTCCTCTTTAATCTTGGTCGGCCGCCTCGGGTGAATCAGAAAACTGGTAATAATACCCCCTGCAGCAAAAACAAGACCGATGAGCAGGAAAATGAGAATGGCACCCCACTCGTTCAGCATACTCTCCCCCCTTTCTCTAATATATTTTTAAATCACAAACCCCTTTCGGCGCCGTCCCGCCGGGAAGGCTGCCCTGACCTGCGAAGCGGCGCGAGGGCTTTGCACTCATTAAAAGGCATGCCGATAGCCCGGACCGGCGTTTATTTTCGCTGTCTGGCCGGGGCATGTATCCTTGCCTTGGTAAATGTCCATTCTATATTAATGAAAAATTGCACGATCATTATTTAGTTAAAATTTTCGCTGCCGGGTGTTAAATCCCTGCCTGAATACAATTTTTTTTGCATAAACAGCCTTAAAAGGTTCTAAAATTGACAAACTGCAGGGGGATGTCGAACTCATGGTCCTTGATCAGCTGCATGACTTTTTGCAAATCATCCCGGTTTTTCCCGCTGACCCGGACCTGATCCCCCTGGACGCTGGCCTGCACCTTGAGCTTGCTGTCCTTGACCAGTTTGGTGATCACTCTGGCTATTTCCTTGTCCACGCCCTGTACGAAAGTCAACCGCTGGCGCACCGTGTCTTTCGCCGACGGCTCAATCTTTCCGTAAAGCAGCGCCTTCATATTGATTTCGCGCTTGACCAGTTTGCCTTCCAGGATGTCCACCACGTTTTTGAGTTTGAACTCATCATCGCCGACCAGGGTGATCTGTTCGCCGTCATAGCTGATATCGCTCCGGCTGCCCTTGAAGTCAAAACGGGTCCTCAATTCCTTGACGGCCTGGTTCACCGCGTTGGTGACCTCCTGGAGATCAACCTGGGACACGATATCAAAAGTGTTTTCTTTCGCTGCCATAAATACCATCTCCCGCTGTTTTTAGTCACTTAATAATATATCCCAACCAGCATTCTTTGTAAAGTAAAGGGTCCGGCCCTGTTTTTTAAACCGCCGGGCGGAGGAAAAGCGGTAATGTCCGTCGAATAATAAAGGGCTTTGAACAATGCGGGAGGACAAACGTGGCAATCTATTCATTTGACGGGAATGACTTAAAAATGATGCTTCGGGGCGCCGTACAACTGCTTGGCGAATCAAAAGCAGAAATAGACGCCTTGAACGTTTTTCCCGTTCCCGACGGGGACACCGGCACCAACATGCACAACACGCTGACAGCCGCCCTGAAGGAAGCGGACGCGGCGAGCACCGGCCACATCGGGCAGATGGCCCGGGCGGCGGCAAAAGGCTCTCTTCTGGGCGCGCGGGGGAACTCTGGGGTGATCCTCTCCCAAATTCTGCAGGGGTTTGCCGATTCCCTCGGGGAGAAAGAAATTGCCAGGGCGTCGGATATCACCCGGGCGCTGCAGGAAGGGGCCGATTTAGCCTACCGCGGTGTCATGCATCCCGTTGAAGGAACCATTCTGACCGTCGCCCGCAAATCGGCGGAAGGCGCCGGCTCGGCGGCGGGGCGGAGCAGGGACCTGCTCCGGTTGATGCTCAGTGTGCTGAAAAAAGCTTTTGCCGCCCTGAACGAAACACCGGAACAGCTTCCCGTTTTAAAGCAGGCCGGGGTGGTGGACGCCGGTGGGAAAGGGTTCGTCGTGATTCTGGAAGGCATCCTCCGCGCTTTGAAGGACGCCTCTCCTTCCGCTAAAGGAGCGCCGCAGGCGAAAACGCACCCCGCTATAAAAGAATTAACCGCCCTGAAGCCGCTAAAAGTGAAGCTGCCGCCGGAAGAGGAAAGCAATTTTACTTATTGCACCGAACTGCTGCTGACGGGGGAGAACCTGCCGATGGAATTGATCAAGGCGGATTTGGCGCCTTGCGGCGACTGCCTGATGGTCGTGGGAGAACCGTCTTTGCTAAAGATACACATCCATACGGACCACCCCGGTTCCGTTCTGGAATACTGTCTGGGCCACGGCTCCCTGAACGACATCAAGATCAACAATATGGCCGGGCAGCAGAAGGAAATGGCAGGCAAATTAAAAGGCCCGGCCGGACCGGCGCTGCCGGCCGCTGAAGGCATCGCTCAGCCCGGCCGGGCCGGCAAACCAGTCGCCGTGGTCTCGGTGGCTGCGGGCCCGGGCCTGGCCAGAATCATGGAGAACCTGGGCGCCGATCTTGTGGTGGACGGCGGCCAAACCTTAAACCCGAGCACGGGTGAAATCCTGAAAGCGATTGAGGAAGCCCCCTCGAACCGGGTTCTCGTCCTGCCGAACAACAAGAATATCATCCTGGCAGCGAAGCAGGCGGCTGCTCTTTCCGGCAAAGAGGTTACTGTCGTGCCCTCCCGGAGCGTTCCCCAGGGACTGGCCGCGCTCTTGACCCTGAACGCGGAAGACAGCCCGGAGACGGCCGGATTGAAGATGGCCGGAGCGCTGGAAACCGTGGTTACAGGTGAGATCGCCCGCGCGGTCCGGAACACGATCTATCAGGACCTGACGATCCGCAAAGGCGATTTAATCGGCATTCTGGACGGGGACTTAAAAGTGTCGGGAAACCGTCTGGAAGAACTGGCGGACAACCTCCTCTCGCTGATGGTTGAAGGGGCGGGGGAAGGGAAAATGATCACCATCTATTACGGTGAACAGGTGGCGGCGGAAGAGGCGGAAAAAATACTGGACCATTTGCAGCAAAAACACCAGCGGCAGGAATTCGACCTGCAAGAGGGCGGACAGCCGGTGTACGACCTGATTATTTCCGTTGAGTAGGGGGTTGGATTTTGCAAAGCGTTCACATTGTTACCGACAGCACCGCTGATTTGCCGAAAAACCTCGTGCGGGAATCCGGCATCACCGTGGTGCCACTCAAAGTCATCTTCGGCAGCGCCGAAGCGCTCCGGGACAGCGTGGACATCGAAACGGCGGAGTTTTACCGCCGTCAGGTCGAGAAACAGGAGCTGTCCACCACCTCCCAGCCCACCCCCTCCGAATTCGCGGAGGTTTATAAAGACCTGTCCGGCCAGGGGGGCAGCATCATCTCCATCCACATTTCGTCCGGCCTGAGCGGCACGGTCCAATCGGCCCGCATAGCCGCCGGGATGCTACCCGAAGCGGACATCGAGGTGGTCGATTCACGGGTGGTGAGCATGGGGCTCGGCCTGATCGTCCTGGAAGCGGCGCGGGCCGCCCGGGAAGGAAAAACAAAGGCCGAAATCATGTCTATCATCAGCTGCATGGTTGATCAGACAAGGGTTATCTTCGCCGTAGACACCCTGGAATATCTGGCCCGGGGCGGTCGCATCGGCAGGGCCCAGGCATTCCTGGGCACCCTTTTGAACATCCGGCCGATCTTGCATTTAAAAGACGGGCTGGTCCACCCTCTTGAAAAGGTCCGGGGGAAGTCCAGAGCAATCGATCGCATCGCCCAGATTGCCGCCGACAGCATGGGGGGCAGACCTGTATACTGTTCCCTGGTGCACGGCATGGACCCCACCGGGATGGAACAGCTGCGGCAAAAAGCGGTGGCTATGCTTAACCTGGCCAGCGAGCCGGTCATTTCCGAACTGGGTGCGGTGGTAGGCACCCACACCGGCCCCGGCGTACTGGGCATCATCTGCGTGGGGTCAGGCTTGACTTTTTGACTTTTTGACAGGGCAAGCGGGATGTAATAATACTGAGAGGAGAATGGTTGTATGGCACTTGATTTAAATACTGGAGATTACAAGATATTCAGGGAATCAGTCAGGAAGTATATCGAAAAAGAATTAAAACCGAATTACGAAAAGTGGGAAGAGGAATGCCTGGTACCCAGGGAGGCATGGCTCCGCTGCGGCGAAAACGGATTCCTTTGCCCGTGGATTGAGGAGGAATACGGCGGTGTAGAGTCTGACTTCGGCTACTCCGTAATTTTTTCCGAGGAACTGAGCAAGAGTGGGATCTATACTTTGTTTTCCCTGCACAGCGATATCGTCGTCCCATACATCCACAGTTTCGGAAACCCCGAACAGAAAAAGAAATGGCTGCCTGGCTGCGCTTCAGGTGAAATCATCACCGCTGTGGCCATGACTGAACCCAACGCCGGGTCGGACTTGTCCACCATTACAACTACTGCCCGGAGGGAAGGAGACTCTTATATCCTCAACGGGGCCAAAACATTTATCTCCTGTGGTTACAACTGCGACATCGCGGTAGTGGCCTGCAAGACCAATCCGGCAGCCAGCCCGGCTCACAGGGGGATCAGCCTGATTGTGGTGGAAGACGGCACCCCCGGTTTTATCAAGGGCCGCAGACTGAAGAAGATGGGCCTGAAAAGCCAGGATACAACGGAACTTTATTTTGAGGACTGCAAGGTTCCGGTGGAAAACCTGCTGGGTGAGGAGAATCGTGGTTTTATCTACCTGATGCAAAAACTCCAGCAAGAGAGGCTGGTCTGTGCCATTCAGGCGCAAGCCATTGCTGAAAAGATGCTAAAGGAAGCTATCGAGTACACCAGCAACCGGAACATCTTTGGCAAGCCCATCTCGAAGCTTCAGCATAATACCTTTAAGATTGTGGAGATGGCTACCGAAATCGAACTGGGAAGAGTTTTCCTGGACAGGCTGATCGAAGACCACATCGAAGGCAGACACGTGGTCAAGAGGGTTTCCATGGCCAAGTACTGGATCAGCGAGATGGCCAACCGGGTCGCGTACAATTGCCTGCAGTTGTACGGCGGGTATGGCTATATGGATGAGTATCCCATCAGCAGGGATTACCGCGATGTCAGGGTCGGGACCATTTACGCCGGCGCCACTGAGGTCATGAAGCATATCATCGCCAATGAAATGGGCCTTTAAAACATTGGGTCCAGCATACGCAGGCAGGCGGCTTCTTCAAGATCCTTTTTGATCACAACCCGGCCGATTTGCTCGGGCAGGACGAAAGTAAGGCGCCCGCCGGTCACTTTTTTATCGTGGTAGAAGCACTCCAGCAGTTCTTTTGCCTTCAACCCCGCCGGCAGGTCCGACGGCAGCCCGGCGCGGCGGATCAGGGCTTCGACCCTTTTGCGGTCGCCGCGCGGCATTATTCCCAGCGTCTCTGCCAGTCTGGCCGCTACGGCCATACCGATCCCCACGGCTTCCCCGTGGGTGTAACAGCGGTAGCCGGTCAACGCCTCTACGGCGTGACCGGCCGTGTGGCCGTAGTTCAACACCGCCCGCAAGCCGGCCTCGGTCTCGTCTTCGCCCACCACCTCGGCTTTGATCCGGCACGACTCCCGCACGGCGGTGCTCAGGGCATCCTGGCAGCCGGCCAAAAGCCGGTCCATGTTTTCTTCCAGCCAGCTAAAAAAAGAGGCATCCCAGATAACGCCATACTTAATTACCTCCGCCAGCCCCGAACGTATTTCGCGGGGGGGCAGCGTCTTCAAGGCAACCGTGTCGGCCAGCACCAGCCTGGGCTGGTAAAAAGCGCCAATGATATTTTTCCCCCGGGGGTGATTGACCGCCACCTTGCCCCCGACACTGCTGTCAACCTGGGCCAAGAGGGTCGTGGGGACCTGGACAAACGGCACACCGCGCATATAGGTGGCGGCCACGAAACCGGCCACATCTCCTATTACTCCGCCGCCCAGCGCCACTACGGGGCTGGTCCGGTCAAGACCGGCGGTGAAGGCCAGGTCGTAAAGCCGCTCCGCCGTGTTCAGCGTCTTATGCTCCTCTCCGTCCCCGATCTCTCCGATCGTGACGGAAAAACCAGCTTCCGCAAGACTCTCTTCTATGGCACGGCCGTAAAGTCCCCGCACGGCCGTGTTGGTTATTAAAAGCAACCTGGCGCCAACCGGGTGCTCTCTCAAAAGCCGGCCCAAGCAGCCTGATATGCCGGTCCCAATATAGATGGGATAACTCCTGTCTCCAAGCGCCACCTGAATGATTTCCATGATTCAATCCGCACCCGGCGCAACCTGGAGGCAGCGCCGCCCCTTCAAATATTCAAGTATTTTATCAACAGTCTCATCTATATTCAAGCTGCCCGTATCCAGGGTAAACTCGGCCATGTCGTAGGCGCCGGCGCGCTCCGCCAGAAGGCCCGCGATCAACTCGCGCAATTCCCCTTTTTGTAAAAGGGGGCGGTTTTTTTTGTTTTGGAGCCGCTGGTAAATCACTTCTTCGCCGGCAGTCAGGCCGATGAGCACGCCATTCTCCTTTAAAAGTGAAACGTTTTCGGAGCTTAAAACCATACCGCCACCGGTGGAAATGACCAGCCCCTCCTCCCCGGCCAGTTTTCCTGCCAGAATGGTCTCTTCGGAGCGGAAGCGAGTAACGCCTTCCCTGGCAAAAATCTGGGCCACGGTTTTGCCGGTCACTTCTTCAATGGCCGCGTCAGTGTCGACAAAGCGCCGGCCGAGCCTGACCGCGAGGCGGCGCCCCACGGACGTCTTGCCGGTGCCCATAAAACCGATCAGCACGATGTTTTTCAAACCTACCAGCCCTTCTCAATGTGCCCGCCGCCCGGGGGAAAAGCCGGCTGCAGGCACAGGTGATTCCTTTCGGCGCCTCTCCTCAAAACTCCCGCACTGAAACGAGAAACTGATCCCAGTTGTCCTTCAATTCCGCCAGACTGTCCCCGCCGCATTTTTCCAGGCAGACCACAGCCAGTTCCCAGGCCACGACCGCCTCCCCGACCACGCAGGCGGCCGACACGGCGCAGACATCGGAGCGCTCCACCGAAGCCTCCAGCGGCTCCCTGGTGTTCAGATCCACGCTGCGCAGAGGACGGTAGAGGGTGGGGATCGGCTTCATGGCCGCGCGGACGATCACCGGCTCCCCGTTGGTCATCCCCCCCTCAATGCCGCCGGCGCGGTTGGTGCGGCGGAAAAAGCCTTTTCTCTGCTCGTAAAAAATCTCGTCCATGACCTGGGAGCCCATCTGCCCGGCGGCGGCGAACCCCAGCCCCACCTCGACGCCCTTGATGGCCTGGATGCTCATTAACGCCGCGGCCAGGCGGCCGTCCAGCTTGCGGTCCCAGTGAACGTGGCTGCCGAGCCCCGGCGGCACGCCGTGGGCGCAAATCTCAAAAATCCCGCCCAGGGTATCGCCGGCCTCGCGGGCCCGGTCTATTTTGGCGATCATTCGCCGCTCAGCGGCGGAGTCGGCGCATAAAAGCTGGGAACCGGCCAGCCGGGCCTCCAGCTCTTCCAGGGTCCGGGCATCATTTTCCGCAGTCAGGCCTCCGATCTGGACCACCTGGCCGATCACCTTGATCCCCAACTCCTCCAAAAGGCGCCGGGCCGCGCTGCCCACCGCCACCCGCGCGGCCGTTTCCCGCGCGCTGGAACGTTCCAGAACGTTCCGGAGGTCGCGGTGCCGGTACTTCATCCCTCCGGCCAGGTCCGCGTGACCGGGGCGGGGCCGGCTCACCACCCGTTCATCCAGCCGGGCGCCGGGACCGGAGGCCATCACTTCCGACCAGTTGGCCCAGTCCTTGTTTTCGATCATCATGGCGATGGGCGTGCCCAGGGTGAGCCCGCCCCGCACCCCGGCGAGAAAGCGGGCGTGATCGCTCTCAATTTTCATCCGTCCGCCGCGGCCGTAGCCGCCCTGGCGGCGCGCCAGCTGACGGTCGATGTAGTCCTCGTAAAGCGGCAGCCCGGCCGGCATGCCCTCAATAATGGCCGTGAGAGCGGGGCCGTGTGACTCGCCCGCGGTAAGGTATCTCAACAAGCTGTCCTACCCCCTTTTATCCAGCGCTTCCTGCATCACGGAAACCGGCGCTGGTACACCGGTCCACATTTCAAAGGCCAGAGCCCCCTGGTAGAGGAGCATCCCCAGCCCGTTTACCGCCCGGGCCCCGGCCCGGCGCGCCGCTTTTAGAAAAGATGTCTCGGGCGGCTTGTAGACAAGGTCGCAGACCACCTGCTCCGGGCGCATCCGGTCAAAAGGCAGTCCGGTCCAACCGGCATCGTGCTGCAGCCCGATGGACGTGGCCTGCACGATCAGGTCGGAGGAAGCAAACTCCTCCGCCAGAGAAGTAAATCCGGCAATTCCCCCCGGAGTGCCCGGCCAGGTCGCTGCACCCGTTTCCACTCCGGTTCTTTTATTTAAAAACGAAGTCAGTTCCAACGCCCGCGCCGGGGTCCGGTTGGCTATGATCAGTCGTCCGGCCCCGGCCAGGGCAAGCTGTACCGCCACCGCCCGCGCCGCTCCCCCGGCGCCGAGGATCAGAGCGGTTTTACCGGCCGGCAGAAAGCCCGGCCCCATCTCCAGGGAGCGCAAAAACCCCCGCCCGTCGGTATTATCCCCGTAGAGACGTCCGGAGCGGTTCACGATGGTGTTCACGGCCCCAATGAGGGCTGCGGCTTCGCTCAGTTCGTCAAGGAGGGGAAGCACCGCCTCTTTGTGGGGAACCGTAACGTTGACCCCGGCCATTTCCAGCGCCCGCACCGCCTCCACAGCCTGCGGCAGTTTTTCCGGAGCCACCGGAAAAGGGACGTAAACGTAGTCAAGCCCGGCGGCAGCAAAGGCGGCGTTGTGCATGGCGGGGGAGAGAGAATGTCCCACCGGGCAGCCGAATATTCCACAAACCTTTGTCCGGCCGTCAATACCTGTTTTCATGCTAACCTTTCCTTTGATTGTATTTTGATTGTATTTTCGGATTAAACATCCCCACCCGGGTCCTTTTGCTTGCTCAACCGCGCCAGGATGATTTTTTCCAGGGGGCGGCTGATCAATCTGGTGCCCAGGAATTCCTTTCCCTGCAGGGGCGTCACCAGAATGGTGTAAAGCCCCGCCATATTACCGCCGAGAATGTCGGTAAAAATCTGGTCGCCGATGAGCGCGGTCTCGTGGGGGGAGGTGCCAAGCATTTTTGCAGCCCTTAAAAAAGGCCGTTTCCAGGGTTTAACCGCCCGGTGCACGGCGGGCATTCCTAAAAGCCCGGCGAAAGCGCCCACTCTCCGGGCGCTGTTGTTGGAGACGATGGCCGTTTTAAAGCCTAGACGGCACAGCCCCGCCAGCCACTCTTCCACATCCGGGGCACAACAGGAGGCTTCCCGGGATACGATGGTATTGTCGAGATCGAATAAAATCCCCTTGATGCCCCTCCGGCGAAGAAATTCGGGGTCAATATCCAAAATTGAGGAAATGTAAACTTTCGGGTACAAAAGTCTGAGCAAAGTAAGATTCTCCTATGTTTTTCTCAGCCACTGCCTGGCCTCTTTCAGGTCATGAGGAGTGTTGATGTTTAAAAAAACCTCCTCCGGGTCGGCCAGATGCCGCCACTCCTCTTCATTTATATAATTTACCCGCACCCGCTGGTAAAAATCAACAACTTTATATCGCGAGGAGAGCAACGATTCTTCTATGGCGGGGATGCAAGTCTTGCGGTAAACCGAAAAAAGGGGTTCCATATACATCCCGTGCCTCGGCACCGCCGCGTCGTGGTCTACCGCCCGCTCAACCAGCAAACAGGCCAGTTCCGGGGAAATAAAAGGCATATCGCAGGCCACCACCAAACACAACTGGTTGCCGGCGGCGGCCAGGCCGGCGTGAATCCCGCCAAGCGGGCCGCTTGCTGGAATTTGGTCCCCAACCACCGGCAGGCCCGTCTGTATTTCTGCTTCCTTGCTGCCGCCGGCGATGAGAATTTCTTCAAAGACACCTCTGAGCAAACCGGCGACCCGTTCGATCATGCACTGCCGCCCCACCGCCAGAAAAGCTTTGTCGCTGCCCATTCTGGTGCTTTTACCTCCGGCCAGGATCACTGCGGTGGCCTTGAGCAATGCGCTACCCCCTCCTGCAGAGGTCCTATTTTTCCGACGAAATCCAGCACCTGCCGGTAGTTATAGACCCGGCCGCTCCCCTCCCGCGCAGCCCTTCGGACTACCACGACCGGTATTTTCAGCGCCAGGGCCGCCGCGACCTTCGTATCGGTCCCGCCGGAGCGTCCGCTGTCCCGGGTCACAATCACGTCGGCCTTGTAGGCGTGGAAAATGGCCCGGTTGAACCGGGTCGAGAAGGGGCCGTGCAGGCCGACGATGTCCCGGGGAGAGATGCCCAGATCCTGGCATTTCCTAATCACCACGCTTTCGGGAAGAACGCGTACAACTACCCGTTTCCCAGCCAGGGCAGGGTCACGCAAAAATAATTCCAGGTTGTTGCTGCCGGTGGTGAGGAATACAGTGTTTCCAAATTCCGCCGCTTTTTTCGCAGCCTCCTCCCACGATTCCACAGCGTGCACCAGGGGATGCTCCGGCAGGTCGCTTTCTTTTCTCTCAAAGCGTATGTACGGCAGGTTTGTCTTTATGCACAGGTCTTGAAATGACGCAGACAGCCAGTCTGACAAAGAGTGCGTCGCGTCGACGACCAGGCGGACGCTCTTTTCTGTCAGAAGTCCATCCAGCCCGCCTCCTTCTGGCGAAGCGATCACCACTTCCGCGGCGCCTTCCCGTCCGGCGAGCAGGCTGCCGTACTCAGTGGCCGCCACGACAAGCACGTCGTACCCATTTTGCCGCAAGAGAGAGAGCAATTCCCTGGCTTCTTTTGTTCCGTAAAGCAGCAGTATCATCCATTCGCCTCCGCGAACCGGTGGTATTGACAGGGGTCGTCCCGGAACGCAAATCTTTTTTTGCCCTATTAAGTCTTCTCCTCAAAAACTGAAAATCCTCTCCCTTCATCATATCTGAAAAAGGGGTTTTGGAGCAAACGCCCATACCTCTGCGGGGCGCAACGGCGGATGAAAATCCGGTTCTATTTTCGGAGCAAAAAAATCTCAACGAGGACAGACACCAAAACGGCTTATGTCGACATATTTATAATTGCATTGAATTTTCAGGGGAGGTATTGTTTGATGCTGCCTGGTCTCTGGACTTTGACCGTGGTTTCCCTGGTAAACGGGCTCCTGCTGCTGGTATCCTATATTGCGAACAACACTTTTCCGCAGCCGCTGTCCGAACCAGAGGAGGCAAAATACTTAAAGCTGCTGACAGAAGGGAATGAAAACGCCCGCAATGTCCTGGCGGAAAGAAACCTGCGCCTGGTGGCGCACATCGTCAAAAAATTCGACGATACGGGAGAAGATTCAGACGACCTGATTTCCATCGGCACCATCGGCCTGATCAAGGCGATCAACACCTTTAACCCCGGCAAGGGCACCCGTCTGGCCACCTACGCCGCCCGGTGCATCGAAAATGAGATCCTGATGCACCTGCGCTACATCAAAAAAATGCGGGCGGAAGTTTCCCTCTACGATCCCATCGGGGTCGACAAAGAAGGGAACGAAATTACACTGATCGATATCCTGGGCACCCATGCGGAAGTGGTTTCCGAACTGGTCGAGAACAACTTTGAGAAGAGGAGGCTGCGGGAAAAAGTGCGCGGCCTCTCCCGGCGCGAGAAAAAAGTCCTTGAACTGCGCTTCGGACTGGAAAACGGCGCCCGTAAAACCCAGCGGGAGATCGCCAAAAGCCTTGGCATTTCCCGCTCTTACGTCTCCCGCATCGAGAAAAGGGCAATCAGCAAGCTGACAAAGGAATTTACCGCGGAAGGCTGCCGTTAAGGTAGCCTTCCGGCCTTTGAAAATGGTTACGAGTTGAATCGTCTCAACCGATTCATAAATAGCGTCGGGGACAGCCAGATGCGCATGATCCCGCAAGCATAACGAGTTTCTGAAGAGGCATCGCTTTAGTGAAAAGGAACAGAATATAGCTGTCTGATACCGTAAAGAGTGCTTTTGGGCTGTTGCTGAGAGCACTCTTTAAAAATAAAATGCACTAATTGATGCATAAATCTTTACGAGCGGCATATAATATAGTATCATTGCATTACGAGGTGGTGCAATGAATCCGCATTACAATCAGAAATATACCAGAGATCTAATTGTTGATTTTTTTGCAGACAATACAGGATTGCGTAAGAGAGGGCCGATTTGTTATTTCAAAAAAAGAGAATAGACAGGAAAACATTGATTTCCTGTTCAGGGAATGGTCGGAAGTGAAAGGAGGAACCTTTATGAATGAGAAAATGACATTCTGTGAAGAATGCAGAAAAGATGTCGCCTATTCTGTGGAAAGTGTTTCTATCAAAGGCACATTGAAAGGTGAAGAATACAATTATACCGGAAAGAAAGCGATATGTGCCGAATGTAGTTCTGAAGTTTATGTAGCCGAAATTGAGGATGAAAATATGAAAGCGCTGTACGATGCATACCGCCGAAGAAACGGTATCATTTCGCTTGAAAAGGTCTTGGAAATTCCACAAAAGTACAACATTGGAAAACGTCCGCTTTCTTTGCTTTTGGGTTGGGGAGAAATGACGTTTACCCGCTATTGCGATGGCGATATGCCGACAAAGCAGTATTCCGATGTGCTGCAGAGAATTTACGAGGAACCGGCTTTTTACCTGTCGCTGCTGGAAGAAAACAAAGGAAACCTAAAATCTCAAACTGCGTATGAAAAGAGCAAACGCACCACTGTAGAATTGCTTGGTGGGCAAAAAACTGTAGCTTCCAAAGTGGATGAGGTCATCGGCTACCTGTTGTTCCAGTGCGAAGATATTACGCCGCTGGCATTGCAGAAAGCCCTATATTATATTCAGGGCTTCTACTATGCTTTTATGGACAGTTTCCTATTCGCTGCGGATTGCGAAGCTTGGATGCATGGCCCGGTTTATCGGGAAATCTATAACCGTTATTCCGGTTACCGTTTTGACCCGATTGAAAGTAATGATGAGTTTGATGTTTCTGTATTTACGGATGCGGAGAAAGCTGTTATTGACAGTGTTATTCAGAACTTCTGCTGTTACAGTGGAAAAATACTGGAGCGGTTTACGCACTCCGAAATGCCCTGGCTCAAAACGCGTGGCAATCTGCCTGCCGACGCGCATTCTAACCGCACAATCAGCAAAGAAATTATCGGTGAGTATTTTACTGCTGTAAAGCAAAAGTACAATATGTTAACGCCTAATGACATTGATAATTATGCTCAGGTCATGTTTAACAGGTCAATCAAAAGGTATCCATTCAGTAAACCCGGTCAGTGAAAAAGAAAAATGGCCTTTAAAATCGGCCACAGCTTATTCACACCCCGGAAAAACACCCGTCAGTCACCAACACGCAGTCTTAACTCGCCCGGACGTGTTTTGACTTTGCCGACATCTACTACAGGCGGAAATACCACAAGCTTCTTGACTGCCTCTTTTATCCTCTTTTGAATCAGAGGGTCCAATTTTTTTAGCTGCTTTATGGCCGTGGATGATAAGTATATCTCAAATTCCAAGTTCTTTCCAGACATCCTCGGCCCTCACCTTTCGACCTGACTCAAGATCGGCCAGACCTTCTTTAATGTCTGCCTCGTCTTCCGGAGAGATCTCAACTTCCGGCCAGGCCATGGAGTTAAGTATAACCCATAAGGCCTTCACCTGTTCGTCGCTCAACCGGTCGATAAGAGCTTTGACATGTTCTCTCTTAACTGCCACGGTAATCACCCCGAGATTATTATATCTCTGAAGCGACACATTTACCACTCCTTTCATTTATCACGGGAATCATCCCGCAATCTCCACGATATGATTCGGTCAACTCACCCGCCGGGAAGAACGCTCCGGCGGCCTTCAAATGCGTTTAACAATTCCCTGACGGCCATGGTGGCGGAAAGCCCGCCGTCCACGACAGCCTGCTCAATCTGCGGAATTAACTTGATCACTTCCGGATGATTGAAGAAACTGGCCTGCAGATGTTCCTGAACCATCGTATAAACCCAATTCAGCATCTGGGAACGCCGCCGGGCGTTAAAGACGCCTGATTCGGTTGTTTTCCGGCGGAATTCCTCAATCACGGACCAGATCTCGCCAATCCCTTCACCGCTGACTGAGGAGCAGGTGTACGCCTGGGTCGTCCACCCCCCGGTGGCCGGCTGGAGGTAGTGTAAGATCCTTGTATAGTCCGCCCTGGCAGTCAACGCCCGGATTTTATTGTCTCCGTCTGCCTTGTTGACCAGGACGGCGTCGGCCAGTTCCATCACGCCCTTCTTGATCCCCTGCAGTTCATCACCCGCTCCGGTCAGCAAGATCAGCAGAAAGAAATCCACCATGGAGCGCACCGCCACTTCACTTTGACCAACGCCCATCGTTTCGATCAGAACTACGTCAAAGCCGGCGGCCTCACAGACCAGCATGGTTTCCCGGCTCTTGCGGGTCACGCCGCCCAGGGTGCCGCCGGAGGGAGAAGGCCGGATAAAGGCGTCCTTTTTGCGTGAAAGGATTTCCATGCGGGTTTTGTCGCCTAAAATACTGCCCCGGGTAACACTGCTGCTGGGGTCGACCGCCAGAACCGCTACTTTATGCCCCCGGTCACAGAGCAGGCTGCCCAGGGCTTCGATAAAAGTGCTTTTCCCGGCCCCGGGCACACCGGTGATTCCCACCCGGACAGAATTGCCGGTGTGTGGCAACAGTTGTTTCAGCACCTCCTGCGCTTTTTCCATGTGGGCCGGGGAGTTGCTCTCGACCAGGGTAATCGTCTGGGCCAGAACAGTCCGGTTTCCCGTCAGCACACCCTGTACATGATCGTCTGCGGAAAGCCGGCGCCGGCGGGCAACAGCGGGAAGATGAGAAAATTCTTCCGCGCCGGTCCGGCCGGGCATGCCGTCGTGGCCGCCCTCCACTCCTTCCAGCACATGGGTGGTGAATGCGGCGCCGGCTTCTTCCGGAACCCACTCGGGTCTTTGCTTTTTTTCAGTCATTGCTTAATTCACATCCGTCAGGCGGCGATTGATCTCTTCGATCACCTTCTGAGCAGCGACCGGAATCACCGTGCCCGGCCCAAAAATGGCGGCGGCTCCGTGCTCTGTTAGAAAATCATAATCCTGGGCGGGAATAACGCCACCCGCCACCACCACGATATCTTCACGGCCGAATTTCCTCAACTCTGCTACAAGTTGGGGCAAAAGCGTCTTGTGGCCGGCAGCCAGAGAACTCATGCCGATCACATGGACGTCGTTTTCCACAGCCTGCAGGGCCGTCTCTGCCGGGGTTTGAAAAAGCGGTCCGATGTCCACGTCAAAACCCAAATCGGCAAAGGCGGTGGCGATCACCTTGGCGCCGCGGTCATGACCGTCTTGCCCCATCTTGGCGACCATCAGCCTGGGGCGGCGTCCTTCCCGCTTCTCAAATTCGTCAGTCATTTTTCTGACCATGGCCACCTCGTGATCTTCACCAAACTCGGCGCTGTACACACCGGAAATCGAGCGAATGACAGCCTTGTGGCGGCCGACTACCTTTTCATAAGCACTGGAAATATCACCCAGGCTAGCTCTCGCCCTGGCCGCCTCTATGGCGAGGGCCAGGAGGTTGCCTTCCCCTGTTTCCGCCGCCCTGGTTATGCCGTTGAGCGCCGCCTGCACCCTGGCCTCATCACGTCCGGCACGCAATTGCTCCAGCCGTTTCAACTGCGCCTGGCGCACAGCGGTATTGTCGACTTCCAGCGTTTCAATCGGGTCCTCCTTGGGCAGGCGGTACTTATTCACTCCGATGATGGCTTCCTTGCCCGAGTCGATATGCGCCTGGCGCCGGGCGGCAGCCTCTTCAATGCGCATTTTGGGCAGCCCGGTTTCGATAGCCCTGGCCATACCGCCCAGGGATTCAACTTCCTGGATATGTTCCCAGGCGCGGCGGGCGATTGCGCCGGTCAACGCCTCCACATAATAAGAGCCCCCCCACGGATCGACTACCTTGCAGATGCCGGTTTCATCTTGCAAGTAAAGCTGGGTGTTGCGGGCAATGCGGGCGGAAAAGTCGGTCGGCAGGGCAATCGCTTCATCGAGGGAATTGGTATGCAGTGACTGGGTATGGCCCAAAACGGCCGCCATCGCTTCGATGCAGGTCCGGGCCACATTGTTATACGGATCCTGTTCCGTCAGGCTCCAGCCCGAAGTCTGACAATGGGTGCGCAGGGCCAGGGACTTGGTGTCCCTGGGATTAAACTGTTTGACAATTTTGGCCCAGAGCAGGCGGGCGGCGCGCATCTTGGCCACTTCCATAAAATAATTCATGCCAACGCCCCAGAAAAAAGACAGCCTGGGCGCAAACGCATCGATATCGATTCCCGCCTTCAAACCGGCCCGCACGTACTCCAGGCCGTCCGCCAGGGTGTAGGCCATTTCAAGGTCGGCCGTGGCCCCGGCTTCCTGCATGTGGTAGCCCGAGATGCTGATGCTGTTGAATTTCGGCATATTCTGCGATGTGAAGGCAAAAATGTCGGCGATGATTCGCATGGACGGCCCGGGCGGGTAGATATAGGTGTTCCGCACCATGTATTCTTTGAGAATGTCGTTTTGGATCGTGCCGTTGAGCCGGGAATGCTTGACGCCCTGTTCTTCGGCCGCCACGATATAAAACGCCATAACCGGCAGCACCGCGCCGTTCATGGTCATGGAAACGGACATCTGATCCAGCGGGATGCTGTCAAAAAGAATGTTCATATCTAATATTGAATCTACGGCCACACCGGCCTTACCCACATCACCGACAACCCGGGGGTGGTCGGAGTCGTACCCGCGGTGCGTGGCCAGGTCAAAAGCGATGGAAAGGCCCTTCTGCCCGGCGGCCAGGTTGCGGCGATAAAAGGCGTTGCTCTCCTCCGCGGTGGAGAAGCCAGCATACTGGCGCACGGTCCACGGCCGCGTAACATACATGGTGGGGTAAGGTCCCCTCAAAAAAGGCGCAATTCCCGCGGTATAGCCCAGATGTTCTTCTTTTTCAGCGTCTTCCCCGGTGTAAAGCGGCTTGACCTTGATTTGTTCCATCGTTCGCCGGCACAACTCGTCCAGGGTTTTTCCGGCCTGCCGCTCTGCAAGTTCACGCCACTTTTCCAGGTCGGGCGCAGTAAATTTTCCACCATAATCGATGCTGGTGAAATCAGGTTTTTTCCCCATCACACTACTCCTTTCTGCTTTTGTATGTTTAGAAGCAACGCGTAACAATCGGCCCGCACGTGGACAAAATCGTCCACTCCGGCCTGCCTGAAGGCGTCCACGTGGTCGGCCGGATAGCCGGCCAGGAGCACGGTTGTGCCGGGTCTGGCTTCCTTGATCAGCTTTGTCAGCGGCGGTACCAGTTCCGGATAGGTATCGTCCGTCGAACAGATCACCACAACCGGGGCGCCGGAATCGACGGCGGCCCGGGCCGCCGCCTCCACCGTGGGGAAACCGTCGTTCTTAACCACGGCAAATCCCCCGGTTTCGAAAAACCCGGTGGTGAAATCAGCCCGGGCTTTATGCTGGGGAATCGGCCCCATGTTCGCCAGGAAGACTGTGGGGAGGGAACCGGTCCTGTCTTTGCAGGCCTCCGACGCTGCCCGCAGGGACTCAAATATCCCGGCGCCCCGGTGAATTTGAACCGCGCCGACCACCACAGGAGGGTCCGCGCCGATGATCTGCAGCGCCCTGGCCAGGCTGCCCAGCGTAGCCCCGGACAAAGCGGCCTCTATGGCCGCCTCAACAACGCGGCCGGGGGCTGATTCCCGCGCTCCGGCCAGCGCCTCCAGCGCCGTTCGACAGCGGGTCTGGCCGGCGAAAGCGCGGTAATCGGCCAGACGTTCCGACTGTTCGCGTTGAATCGCTGCATGGTCGACCGGATGCGCGGCCAGAGGTTTTTCACTGAGATTGGGATACATGTTGGTGCCGACAAAGATATCTTTCCGCCGGGCAATATTGGATTTTCGTTTGGCCGCGGTTTGCGCTGTCTGCGCCTGGGGGAATCCCTCCCGCAGCGCTTTAAACATACCGCCCTTCGCTTCGACTGCCTGGAACAGGCGCCATGCTTTCCTGGCTATGGAATCGGTCAGGTTTTCAATGTACCAGGAACCGCCCGCAGGATCAACCGGGACGGTGAATTTGCACTCTTCATTTAAAATAATCTGGATATTGCGGGCAATGCGCCGGGAAAAATCGTCCGCCGGCCGGATCACCCGATCAAAAGTTCCCACGTTCATACTATCGGCGCCGCCCATGACTCCGGCAAACGCTTCCGTCGTCGTGCGCAACAAATTTACGTATGGGTCGTAGATCGTTTTGTTCCAGGCCGAAGTGCAGACATGCATGAACATTTTTTGGGCATCTTCATTGCCGCCGAAGGCGCTTATAACTTCCGCCCACACCAGCCGCGCCGCGCGCAATTTGGCAATTTCCATGAAAAACTCAGAGCCTGCCGAAAAAGAAAAACGGATCCTCGCGGCGACGTCGGCAACGGAAAGTCCCCTGGCCTGCATTTCACCCACGTACTCGACCGCCGTCGCCGCGGCAAAGGCCAGTTCCTGAACCGCGCTGCCGCCGCCGTCGTGATAGGGATGCCCCTGGACAACAATCGTCTGCAATTGTGGAGCGTGCTTTTTGGCCCAGGCAGTGAGCCGGGCCATTGCATCGTAAGCGCCTGCCAGCGAGCCGGGCAGCGCGCCTTTGCGGGCCAGTACGCCGAGCGGGTCCGACCCGATACAGCCACGCAATTTTTCTGTGGACTTTCCCTGCCGCCGCATCAAAGCAGCCAGCAACGCGGTGACGGGCAACGCCATTAAACCGGCCTGGATGCAAACCGGTATCCTTTCGATAGCAATACCGTCCAGCACCCTGGCCATGTCGTCGACGCTGGAGACGGAGACTCCTTCCCGGCCGACGTCCTCAGTTTCAGCCTCGTCCGCGTCCAATCCCGCAAGCGCGGCGCGGTCGAGCAAAATATTCAACTCAGTTTGACCGCGCACCAGGTCGGACCGGGCCGCCTGGTTGAACACCGCAGGGTCGCCATAAGCAATTTCCTGACTGACTTCCCACGGTTTAAGCAGATATCCCAGGGCTTCGCTGCTCCGGACGTAAGGCGGAAAGCCGGGCAGGGAGGCCATATGGGGCAGACCGGCAACGTCCGCCTGCCAGTAGACAGGTTGGAGGTCGATCTCTTCGTAAGTCTTGCTGATCAGCTTTTTCTCAAAAGAGGCTCCTTTGAGCCCCTTCTCAGCAACTTGACGCCACTCTTCGCAGGTGGGATAAGAAAATTCACTGAATAACCGGATTTCCTCGCACGATTCCGGCCGTTCTTTGGTCTGACAATTTGGCATAGTACCCGCGGCACAACCCATTCTGGTTTAAGCCGGGTTAAGCGCCGCTAACTCCACTCCTTTCCGACAAAAAAGATTATGGTTGTGGCAGATCGCCAATAATTGCAAGTCTTAGTATTTATTTACCCACCTCGTCTCCCCTCATCTTGTCCAGAGCGGATCAAATCCCGCCTCATTCCAATCAGCGGCGTCGGATAAATATTCTTCATATAGTTACTTTCTGTAACCCGGTTTGAAAAGCGAAAATTCATATTCTTTTCCCCCGCCAAGGTCTAAAACCAGCGTATCTTCCGTCGCCTCTTTGATTTTTCCTTCCAGGGTCCGGTAAAATTCAAAATCATAAAAAGCTACCTGGTGCGTCGGCATATCATTTTCGTCCCATATTCCCTCAAAACACTTTTTTTCTTCACGCGCCAGTTTTTTCAACTTCAGGTGAAGGCATCTGCTCCTTCTTTCCCACTCACCCTGGCGCATAATCATCCAGTAATAACGGTTCGGTAATATTTGCATTTTTTCTCCTCCCTACCTTTTCGCTTATTTATGAGCTCATAGCTTTCTCAGGGTATTATAAGGCAGTGGTTCAAAATAAACGGATTTTGACTTAAAATATGAAAAGCCCGGCTTTTTCGGAAAAGCCGGGCTTTTCAAACAAAGGCAAATTAACCTTTTGTTCCAATACCCTGGAAGCACCTGGCCTTTCCTTGGAAGGCGACACTCGATCATTGCCCAGGCAGGTCTCCTGACTCGTGGATCACAGCAATTTCCCGCCTTCCCAGGCCATTTACAAACCCAGTGGCATTTCGGAAACCGCTCCCCACTTACAGTGGCCGGACCGTCCGGGATTCGCACCCGGTTCCCTTTTCATCCCCGGCAGAACCGGAGAAACCTGAACAGATTCTTCAATTTGCCTTATATTAACACCATCCGGGCCATTTGTCCATTACTTATTTTGCTGCTTAAGAGCCAAAAGTTTTCCGATTCTTATGCGGCATTCTCGCCATAAAGGGGTAAACGCACTTTCCTAGTACACTGTTTCGCAATTATCATTTCAACAAATGCCCCCGCCCTAACCCTCCCCCTTCAAGGGGGAGGGTTAGGGCGGGGGCATTTTAAGATCGGACTGCTTTTCCTGTTTTCACAGCATCAGTTTCGTCTCTCCAGTAAAAACGCTTCTTAAACCTTTCCAGTATTTTGATCACCCTGAGACCGAAAACACCTACGAAAAAAGCGTTGGCCAGGGCGTGGGTGGCGTCCCAAATGACGGCGTTGAGCAGGGTTAAGAGATAGGTCTTTAGCGTCAGGGGGTAGACGAAATAGGTCCAGAACCAAACGTTGATGATCACTCCGTACAGCCACCCCCAGAGGAAACCAAAGGAAGCCAGGACAACGATGGCCGCCCGGGGAGAAAGGGGGATCTTCCGCAGCCAGGCCGCCGTGATCCCCACCAGCCCCCAGGTAAACATCTGGTAAGGCGTCCACGGTCCCTGGCCCAGAAAAAGGTTGGAAATCAAAGCGGTCAGGCAGGCTACCATAAACCCCGCTACCGGGCCGAACACATAGCCGCTGCAGATGATGAAAAAGGTGCAGGGCTGGAAGTTCATCATGGCGGCAAAGGGCAGCCGGGAAAGGGCCGAGATGGCGCCCAGCATGGACACCAGGGCTATTTCTTTGGCGCCGGCGGCGGCCCTCTCAAATTCAAAGAAGAAACCCAGGACCGTCAGGCTGACAAAGATGGTGGCCACCAGCCCCCAGTTCAGCACCCCGGCGTTGGGATCCAGAAGACTGCCCTTAAAATACAGCGGCGCTGCGTAAATAAATGTTCCCAGCAGTATAATCAAAACCAGGAAAAAACTTCCCCTGCGCATATCCAAATACCGCCTCCTAAAGGACCATGACCTAATTTTTTAAGACCCCACCTCTATAAGTGGAGGTTCCTCTTCTCACTTCAGGTGGGCTAGAATCCCCATCTGAAGCCACGATGTTCGGCTTTAGCTGAACGAGTTCACTACTTCATCAGCCAGTTATTCCGAACTGGTGATCCAGGTAACATTATTCAGGTGGTTTTCAGCCGTTCTTACCACCCCGGTAATTTCCTCCCGGTCCGGGCGGCGCAACTGATTGCCGCTTGCTCTTTCCCGTATAAAGGAGTCAGTGCAGGTATCCTCACCATACCAGTTCCAGCGCCTCCTCCGCAGTCAAAATATCCTGGGGCACACCATATTTGGCAAAGCCCTGCAGGACGCGGTTGATCTGGGGCGAAAACAACAAGGCGCGGGAAAGCACCTCCCTTTTGTTTCCGTCGACCACGATATTTCCTTCACTTAACAGGATTACCCGTTCGGCGTGGGCGGCGGCTGTCTCCACATCGTGGGTGACGAGGATTACCGTGTTCCCGCTGTTCCGGTAATTATTCAAGAACTGCATCAGGTCGTTTTTCAAGCCCTGGTCCATCCCCCTGGTCGGTTCGTCCAGGACCAACACCTGCGGCCGGGCGGCTAAGACGGAAGCCAGGGCTACCCGCTGCTTTTCCCCGCCGCTTAAAAAACGGGGGTACTGGTCTTTATACCGGGTGAGGTTGAACCTGGCCAGTGTTTCTTCCACCCGTAAGCCTATGTCTTTAAATCCCAGGTTTTTTAAGGTAAAGGCAATTTCCTCGGCTACCGTGTCGGCAAAAAGGTGATCGTTGGGGTTTTGGAAAACGTAACCCACGTGCCGGGCTATTTCAGCCACCGTGGCGTTTCGGGTATCCTGGCCGCAGACGGCAACCTTCCCTCTAAGGGGCTTGAGGAGCCCGTTAAAATGCTTGACCAGCGTGGTTTTGCCGGAGGCGTTGCGGCCCATGACGGCGATGAATTCGCCGCGGCTAATACGCAGACTGATTCCCTTGAGCACCGGCTGCGCACTCTGGTAGGCATACCATAAATTTTCCACTTCGATTGCCGGTTCGGCCCCTTCTTCTGAACGACCGGCCCGCTTTTCAGGAAGCGGATCATGATTTTCTTTTTCCCCCTCCCCCTCACCCCCTCCCGCCAGGGGAGGGGGAACTTCTCCTTTTCCCATCATCTTTAAGGAGAAACATTTCCCTTCCCTCTCAGGGTGTTTCCCTTCCCTCTCCCTTGAAGGGAGAGGGTCAGGGAGAGGGTGAGGGTGAACGATTCCCTCCCGGAAAGCGCTTTCCAAAACAGCGCGCCCTTCTTTGACAGTCAAGGAAATCCTCTCGATGGGGACACCTCTCTCCTTTAGCTTCTGGGTAAGGGTGACCAGCGGCGGCACACCCACCCCAATTCTCAAAAGCTCTTCATAGTGCGCCTCCAGCGCCTCTTGCGGCCGGCCGTCGGCAATGACTTCTCCCGCGTTTAAAACAATCAGCCGGTCAACCAGGTGGATCACCCTCTCCAGCCGGTGCTCCACCAGAATCACCGTTAAGCCCAGTTCGTCGTTCAAGCGCTGGACGATGCTCAGCACCCCTTCAGCCCCTTGCGGGTCGAGCTCGGAGGTGGGCTCGTCCAACACCAGCACGCGGGGTTTCAAGGCCAGGACGGAGGCAATGGCCACTTTTTGCTTTTCCCCGCCGGAAAGCTCGTGCAGGGGGCGGTGGCGTAAGCCCGCAATACCCACCGTATCCAGCGCCTCTTCGATTCTTTTGGCTATCTCCCGGCGGGGCAGCGCCAGGTTTTCCAGGCCGAAAGCGATCTCCCGCTCCACGTCCTCCGTCACCAACTGGTTTTCCGGATCCTGAAAAACCATCCCCACCATGGTGGCCAGCTCTTTCGGCGCGTGGCGGGTGGTCTCCAGCCCCTCTACTTCTACGCGCCCTTTCAGCCGGCCCCCGTAAAAATGGGGGATCAGGCCGTTCAGACAGCGGGCCAGGCTGGACTTGCCCCCTCCGGAGGGGCCGGCGATTAAAACAAATTCGCCGTCGCCAACGGTCAAATTGATATTTTTTAAGGCAGCTTCCTGATCGTCGCCGTAAAAAAAGGTCAGGTCTTTTATTTCAATCAAGCTGAAACCTGGTTTCTGAAAGCTAAACAAATCTGATTTATACAAGACAATTCAGTTATATTTAACTTTCTCTCCCGCCGACTAAACGAGAGGCAGTTTCACAGGATTCAACTGCTGAGCTATGGACTCTCATCCATATTCCGGGTGGCAGAAATGCCGCCTGGCTTTACAGTTC
>Ga0209347_1000654_pt1 | contig 77693 bp, 71 predicted proteins | sample AutmiccommuBRH23_FD_187382 | JGI IMG/M metagenome (GOLD analysis project Ga0209347, IMG submission 187382) | Deep subsurface microbial communities from Mt. Terri, Switzerland - Autotrophic microbial communities BRH/23 (SPAdes) (version 2) | ecosystem: Environmental > Aquatic > Deep subsurface >...
TCGGCGTGGCTCGCGAGCGCCGCCACCAGCGCGACCTTCTGCCGGTTGCCCTTCGAGTAGGTGCGGCCCTTCTTCGTGCGGTCCAGGTCGAAACGCTCGCAGAGCTCGGCGATGCGCGTCGGGTCGCCGTCGCCGCGCAGCCGGGTCAGGATGTCGATCGTCTCGCCGCCGGTCAGCTGGGGCCAGAGTTCGACGTCGCCGGGGACGTAGGCGATGCGACGGTGGAGGTCGACGGCGTCGCGGATCGGGTGGCCGCCGAGCACCGTCGCGGTGCCTGAGTCGGGCCGGACCAGGCCGAGGAGGATGCGGATGGTCGTGGTCTTGCCGGCGCCGTTGGGGCCGAGGAAGCCGTGCACCTCGCCTTGGCGGACGTCGAGGCTGAGCCGGTCGAGCGCGACCGTGCGGCCGAAGGTCTTGGTGAGATCGCGGATCTCGATGGAGTTGGTCATGGTGTGCCTTGGGGTTGGGGCTGGGGGGATTGGGTTGGGGGATCGACGCCTGCGGCGTCGGCTTCGAGACTCGCCCGGGTGCTGCGCACCGGGCGCGACCTCAGCGATCGGGATGGGCGCGTCCTCAGCGATCGGGAGGGGGATCGACGCCTGCGGCGTCGGCTTCGAGACTCGCCCAGGTGCTGTGCACCGGGCGCGACCTCAGCGATCGGGATGGGCGCGACCTCAGCGATCGGGACGGGCGCGACCTCAGCGATCGGGCAGGGTCAGTGGTCGGACGGCGGGGGGTCGGGGTCCGTGACGCCGTCGGCGGGGACCCGCCCGGACTCGAACGCGGCCCGGATCCGGCGCAGGAACGTGTCGTCGGCGAACAGGCCGTGCGTGAACAACTCCATCGAGGCCAGCGAGTACCTCGGCAGGACCTCCGGGTCCAGGAGGTGGGTGCCCCCGAGTCGGCGGGCGACCTGCTCCTCGAGTACGGTCGCGCCCAGGCTGAACGCGACGACCAGCGCAACGGTGGCCTCGAGGTCCGCGGGGGTCCGGAACAACTCCGGGCCGGCGTCGAACATGTCGAGGGTGAGCTGGCACATCGCGTCGAAGAGCCGCGCGGCGCCCTCGCCACCCTCGCTGATGGAGGCGGCGATGTAGGCGTGGAACGGCTGGAACTCCGACTGGGACTGCAGGAGGGCAGCGGTGGTGTCGCCCCCCGCGACCGCGTCGGTCTTCTTCTCCGTGAGGCGGGCCATCATCCACTCGTCGCAGGCGTTGCGGAGGCCCTCCTTGCTGCGGAAGTGATGGATGACGAGCGCGGGAGAGACCCCGGCCGCCTCGGCGATCTGGCGCACGGTGGTCGCCTTGATGCCGTGCACGCCGAACAGCCGCAGTGCGGCGTCGCGGATTCGCGCATGTGCCTGGAGGTCGTCGGCTGAACTCACGTTCAATAGTCTGAACGCCTGTTCAGCCCCTGTCAAGCGACACGGCGGGGCCGGCCATCCTCAGGCCAGTGCCCGCCCTCGCCCGTGCGGGGTCACTCCGCGTCGAGGTCGCTCTCGATGAGCGCGGCGATCTTCGCGACAGCGTCCTCGTCGTCGGACTCGACGACTACGCGGGCACCCTGCTCGGCGCCGAGCGTCATGATCAGCAGCGACGACGCGGCGTCGACCGGCTCCTCGTCGCTGCCCTCAAGCTTCAGCGTCACGTCGACGTCGAGCTTCGCGGCGGCCTCGGCGACGATCGAGGCGGGGCGGGCGTGCAGGCCGACGGCGGACCCGACGGTGGCAATCGTGTGCGGCATGGCTGGTCTCCTTCTTCGGGGTTGGTGGGGTCGGGCGGTCACACAGACGTGGCCGGCGAACTGCTTGGCGGCGCGTACTGCCACGGTACCGCCGAGGGGGCTGCCGGGCGTGGCTCCTGAGCCGCGGCGCTCACGCGCACGGCGTTGCTCGAGAGATCCGTCGGCGTCGGGAGCGTCGTGCCGGGGAGGCCGGCGGCGGCCGACCCGTACGCGACGGCGTCGGCCAGACACCGCGCCGGGGCGCGCCCCGCGAGGTGGGCGAGGATGAAGCCGGCGACGGAGGAGTCCCCAGCCCCGACGGTGCTGCGCACCTCGGTGGGGGGCGGGGAGGCGCGCCAGGCGCCGTCGGCGGTGACGAGGACCGCCCCGGCTCCGCCGAGGGTGACGACCACGTTCGCGACGCCGCGGGCTTGGAGCGCGGCGGCCGCCGCGACGATGTCGCTGACGTCGCCGCCCGGCTCGGGCTCGGCCAGGGCGAGGCCTGTCAGCTGGGCGAGCTCGTCGGCGTTGGGTTTGAGCAGGTCGATCGGCGCGTCGGCGAGGGCTGCGACGACGGCGTCGAGGGAGTCGTCGGAGGTGTCGACGGCGATCCGGCATCCGACGGCCCGCACCCGGCGGATCAGCCGTGCGTACCAGTCGGCGGGCGCGCCCGGTGGGAGGGAGCCGGACAGGACGACCCACTCGGCGGACCGGGCGGCGTCGAGGAGTTCGGCCTCGGCGGCGGCGAGGTCGCCGTCGGACAGGCGCGGACCTGGCTCGTTGACCTTGGTGGTCGTCCCGTCGGGCTCGGTGAGGGTGGTGTTGGTGCGCGAGTGCCGGGCGACGGCGGGCGTCGAGACGGCCATGCCGACGGGGCTGGTCTCGCCGAGCAGGGCGAGGTAGGCGTCATCGCGGAACGGCAGGACGGCGTGGGCCGGCACGCCGCTCGACGCGACGACCCACGCCACGTTGACGCCCTTGCCCGCGGCCTGTTCGGTGGCGGTGAGGGCGCGCTGGACCCCGCCCCGCTGGAGGGGCTCGTCGAGGGTGACGGTGCGGTCGATGCTTGGGTTCGGCGTGAAGGTCACGACCCGGGTGGTGCTCTGCGTGGTCTCGTCCATGTCCGCTTCCTCGAGGTACGTGGGTACCTCTGTGTATACATGGGTTTATGTGGGAAAGCAACCCAAGAGAAGAATAAACCAACACAAACAGGACCGGTGGTCTGGATGCTCCGGGTGCCCGCAGGCAGGGACGGTGCCCTGGATGTCAGGTTTCGCCGGGACTACCCGGCAGAACCTGACGAGGTGTCGTCGGCCGCGCAGGCGGATCAGGCGATGTCGACCCGCAGGCCCGCAGCGCGGAGCTCGGCCGCAGCCTCGGCGGGGAGCCCGGAGTCGGTCACCAGGGCGTCCACGTCGTCGAGGCCGGCGAAGCGCACGAGATAGTCGGCGTCGAGCTTGCTGGAATCGGCCAGCACGTAGACCTCCGACGCGCAGCGCACCATCTGCTCCTTGATCGCGGCCTCGGCGAGGTCCGGCGTCGAGAACCCGTGGGCGACAGAGAACCCGTTGGTGCCGACGAAGGCGATGTCGACGCGGAGCCCCTCCAGCACGCGCAGCGTGTGCGGGCCGACGGCGGCCTGGGTGATGCCGCGCACGCTGCCGCCGAGCAGGAGCACCTCTGTCGACGGCCGTCCGGAGAGCGCGAGCGCGGAGGGGACCGAGTTGGTCACCACCAGGGAGACCCAGTCGGGCAGCAGCGGGCACAGCCGCGAGGTGGTCGTACCGGCGTCGAGGAGGACCGTGAGGCCGTCGCGCTGGGGGAGGAGGGAGATCGCCCGCTTGGCGATGGCCAACTTCTCGTCGGCGAAGGAGGTGTCGCGGGCGCCGACCGGGCTCTCGGGGAGGCGGAGCTTGTCGACGGGGACCGCTCCGCCGTGCACGCGGCGCAGGACTCCGCGATGGGCGAGGGAGTCGAGGTCGCGGCGGATGGTCTCGGGGGTCACGTCGTAGCGGCTGGCCAGGTCCGCGACCGACACGCGGCCCTGGCTCTGTGCGAGCGTCGCGATCTCGTACTGGCGTTCCTCGGCGTACATTCTCGTACCCCCTCCCTCGCAACCACAGACAATCCCATATACTCGGACTTGTCTTTCTGTCTGATTATCGCGGATTTCCTTGTGAATGGACCGCTCAGGTGGGATGATGCCACAGAACTAGCACCTCATTGCGGAGGAAACCCATGGAGCAATCGTTTGTGCAGGGCACGGGAGTCGTCACGGGGCATGCTTACGCCGCCGTCGCATGGACCAGGCCTGCCCCGACCGCCCCCGACGACGGCCGCGAGATCCCCGAGGAAGCGCGGGCGGCGGAGGCCGACCTGCTGGCGGCCGCCGTCGAGACGGTGGCCGGGCGGATCGAGGCGCGGGCCGCCGCCGCGACCGGGGCGGCCGCCGAGGTGCTCACCGCGACCGTCGGCCTTGTCCGAGACCGCGGCTGGCGCCGGGCGGCGGGAAAGCTCATCGCTGCGGGCACGCCTGCTCCACTGGCCACGACGCGCTCCATCGAGCAGTTCTGCGCCCAGTTGGAGAAGCTCGGCGGGCTGATGGCCGAGCGCACCACGGACCTGCGCGACATCCGCAACCGCGTGGTCGCCGAGCTGCTCGGCGCCCCCGAACCAGGGGTCCCGACGCCGACCTCCCCCGTGGTGCTGTGCGCTGAGGACCTCGCCCCCGCCGACACGGCCGGCCTCGACGCCACGCTGGTGCGGGCGCTCGTCACGAGGTTGGGCGGGCCCACGAGCCACACCGCGATCATCGCGCGGCAGCTGGGGATCCCCTGCGTCGTCGCCGTGACCGGCCTGGAGCAGATCCAGGAGGGCGCGATGGTGCTGGTCGACGGCATGGCAGGCCTCATCGTCGTCGACCCGGACCCCGTCGAGGCCGCCGCGAAGGTCGAGCACGACTCCGCCCTGCGCGCGGAGATCCGGTCCTGGACGGGCCCGGCCGTCACGGCCGACGGGCAGCGGGTGCAGCTGCTCGCCAACGTCGCGGACGGGAAGGCCGCGGCGAAGGCGGCGGAGGGCCAGGCCGAGGGCATCGGCTTGTTCCGCACCGAGCTGTGCTTCCTGACAGCGCAGAGTGAGCCCTCCGTCGAGGAGCAGGCGCGGATCTACGGCGACGTGCTCCGGGCGTTCCCTGGGCGCAAGGTCGTCGTTCGTACCCTGGACGCCGGCTCCGACAAGCCCGTCCCGTTCGCCAACCACGAGAACGAGGAGAACCCGGCCCTCGGGGTGCGCGGCATCCGCCTGGGCGCCACGAACGACGGCGTGCTCGAGCGTCAGCTCGACGCCGTCGCGCTGGCGGCGCAGCAGCAGGGTGAGAGGGAGCCGTGGGTGATGGCGCCGATGGTCGCCACCGTCGACGAGGCCGCCGAGTTCGCCGCCGCCTGCCGGGCCCGCGGGCTGAAGCCGGGGATCATGGTCGAAGTGCCCGCCGTGGCGCTGCTGGCCGAGCAGTTCCTGGCCGAGGTGGAGTTCTTCTCCATCGGCACCAACGACCTGACGCAGTACACGATGGCCGCCGACCGGATGTCGAGCCACCTCGCCACCCTGACTGATCCGTGGCAGCCCGCGGTGCTGAGGCTGATCGCCATGACGGCCGACGCCGGCGTCCGGCTCGGCAAGCCCGTGGGCGTCTGCGGCGAGGCGGCGGCCGACCCGCTGCTCGCCTGCGTGCTGGTGGGCCTGGGGGTCACGTCCTTGTCGATGGCCGCGTCCGCGGTGCCCGCCGTCGGCGTGCAGCTCGGGAAGGTCACGGTCGCGCAGTGCCAGGAGGCCGCGCGACAGGTGCTGGCCGCCCCGACGGCGCGGGCCGCGAAGGAACTGGCGGCAGGCCTGCTCGAGTGAGTCCGGTCCGCCGGGCGTCACCAGCGGAGGGTGGATCTGAGCAACGTGACGGGGCGGGACCGGAGGTGAGTCCGGATCCCGCCCCGTCGTCGTGCGTGGAGGGGCGCTATTCGGAGGTGCAGGGCCCCCCGTTGACCGTGAACAGCCACGGTTCGCTCGCGCGTCCCTTGGCCGAGACGACCACCGACGGCGCGCTCGACTCGATCGTGACGTCGACACCCTGCTGGGTCGCGGTGCCACGGCTCACGTTGTTGACGCGCTGGCCGAGCCGCCATATCTGGCCGATGTCCGGTCCGTCTACTACGGCACGTCGTCAGGCGTAGGCTGGAGGATGCAGTCACAACAAAGGAGTTGAGATGGCTGACGTCGTGGTTCTCGGGGCCGGCGTGTCCGGCCACACCGCCGCACTGCACCTGTCCCGCCTGCTGCCGCCCGGCAACACCGTGACGGTGGTCTCGCCGAACTCGCAGTGGAACTGGATCCCCAGCAACATCTGGGTGGGGGTCGGGAAGATGGCGAAGAGGCAGGTGGTGTTCCCCCTCGCCCCCGTCTACCGCAAGCGGGGCATCCGCTTCGTGCAGGCCAAGGCCACCGCCATCAGGCCCCGCGGCGACGAGACGTCCGAGCGACCCGCCGTCGACGTCGAGTACACGGCCCCCGACAAGGCCGGCAGGCGGAGCGGATCCGGTACGACTACCTGGTCAACGCCACCGGCCCGCAGCTCAGGTTCCATGCCACACCCGGGCTGGGGCCCGACGGCGGGCACACGGTCAGCGTCTGCACCGCCGACCACGCCGTCGAGGCTGCGGCCGCGTTACGAGACACCATCGAGCGGCTGAAGGCCGGCCAGAGTCAGACACTGGTCGTCGGCATGGGACACGGCACCTGCACCTGCGAGGGGGCGGCATTCGAGTACGTGTTCAACGTGGACCACGAGCTCCGCGAGGCTGGCGTCCGCGACAGGGCCCGCCTGGTCTACCTCACCACGAAGCCGAGCTGGGCGACTTCGGCGTGGACGGCATGGTATTCGAGGAGCGCGGCTTCCAGACCACCTCCGAGCTGTGGGCGGGGTCGCTGTTCCGAGAGCGGGGCGTGGAGGCCATCCTCGGAGCGCACGTCATCCGGGTGGAGCCGGGGGTGGTGCGCTACGAGACCCTCGACGGGCTCGAGCACTCCCTGGAGTTCGACTTCGGCATGCTGCTGCCGCCGTTCGGCGGGGTGCCGCTGCAGGCGTTCGACCGCGACGGCGCCGACATCACCGAGCGGCTGTTCGCGCCGTCGGGGTTCATGAAGGTGGACGCCGACTACACGCCCAAGCCGTACGACGAGTGGCGGGCCGAGGACTGGCCCAAGACCTACCAGGCGGTGGGCTACGACAACATCTGGGCGGTCGGGATCGCGTTCGCGCCGCCGCACCAGATCTCGCGGCCGCGGAAGAGTGCCAACGGGACGGCCATCGCGCCGTCGCCGCCCCGGACGGGGATGCCGTCGGGGGTGATGGGGAAGGTCGCGGCGATGTCGATCGCGGACCGGATCAAGCACGGGACGTCGGCGCCGAACCACGAGGCGTCGATGGCCGCCATGGGGGCGGCGTGCGTCGCGTCGGTGGGGGAGGGCCTGCGGACGGGTTCCGCGGCCGCGATGACGATGATGCCAGTCGTGCCGGACTACCAGCGCTTCCCGACCGGCCGTGACCTGGCCGACACGCGCGGCGAGGTGGGACTCGCCGGGCACTGGGTGAAGCTGATGCTCCACTACCTGTTCCTCTACAAGGCCAAGGCGCTGCCCGGCTGGCAGCTGATACCGGAGTGAGTGCGATGAGTGAGCGAATGCACGAGCAGCAGCTGCGGGCGCCGGCCGGCTCGACGGTCGCGGACCTGTCCAAGGCGCCGCTGCCCACGGAGTCGACGCTGCAGAAGCGGATGAGCCTCCCGCTGCAGGTGATCCGGTTCTTCGTGTTCAACGCACGGATCATGCGGATGGTGTTGAAGGGTCACAGCCAGGACCACTGAGTGTGAAACGTGTCACCTGGTGACGCTGGCCAACGCACTCGGCGGCCTCGGCCTCAGCCACATCAACGACTCCGGATTCTGGATCGTCACCAAGTACCTGGGGTTGAGTGTCAAGGACGGTCTGCGGACCTGGACGGTGCTGTCGACCATCGTCGGGGTGGCCGGGTTCCTCCTCACCTGGGGAGTGTTCGCGCTGGTGTCCTGAGGGACGGATCGACGAGGGGGCCGCGCGGGTGCGCGGCCCCCTCCGTCGCGTCGACGGCCAGGCCGGTGAGTGTCAGAGGTCGGCTGGGCCAGGGTGATGTCGCAAGGGCGCCACCCAGGGTTCGCCGAAGATGAGCTGGGTGCGGCAGTGAGCCACCTGGGGAATGGCGAGGAGCTTGTCGATGATGAGCGTCTGCAGCTCAGCGCTGCTGGCCACGGCCACGTGGACGAGGTAGTCCTCGCTGCCGCTGACGTTGTAGAGCGCGAGCGTCTCGGGCAGGGCAAGGGCCTTCTGCACGAAGTCGTTGGCGGTGTCTCGTGCGTGTGGGCGGATCTGGATGCCGAGGAACGCCTGTTCGCCCCTCCCGAGCAGGCTGGGGAGCACATGAGCGCGGGTTGCGACGATGGTGCCGTTGCGGCGCATCCGCCGGATCCGCTCCAGGCAGGTGCTCGGTGCCACACCGACCTTGGCGGCGATGTCCTTGTTGGGGATGGTCGCATCAACCTGCAGCAATTCGAGGATTGCCCAGTCCACCGAATCCAGTTCGGGCGATCGGGGGTCTTTCCTCCAGGGTTCGTTCATGATCGAAGGCTAGCGAATCTACCCATAGCGTTGCCCGAGACGCAATCTCGGGTCGGAGGCATGGGTGGGAGCTGAGTCGTGGGCGGCGTTCGCCGTCGCGCTGGTGGTAGCGCTGGCCGTGCCCGGTCCGGACCTGGTGCTGGTGGTGCACTCGGCCACCCGCGGCGTGCGGGAGGGCGCGTCGGCGGCCGCAGGCATCGTCACCGGGTTGATGCTGCATGCGCTGCTCGCGGCGGCGGGCGCGACTGCTCTGCTGGTGTCCGCGCCGGGCGCGCTGACCGCCGTGCAGGTGCTCGGCGCCGGAGTGCTGCTGTGGATAGGCGCCAGCATGCTGCACGCCGCGCGCAGTGCGGGGACCGGGGTGGATGCCGAGGGCATCATCGCGGGGCGGGCGCGGGGTGGCTACGTGCGCGGGTTCGTCACGAACGCGACCAATCCGAAGGCGCTGCTCTTCTTCGCGGCGATCCTGCCCCAGTTCATCGGGCCCGGCGACGGCGCGGAGTTGCGGACCGCCGGGCTGTGCACAGCCGTCGTGCTCGGGGCGGGGCTGTGGTGGGCGGCGGCGATCGCCCTGGTGAGGCTGTTCGGCTTCCATCGGTCCCCGGCCGCGGACCGCATCGTCACGCTCCTGGGGGGCGTGGCGTTGCTGCTCATCGGGGCCGGGCTGCTCGCCACCACGGCGTACGGCCTCGTCCAGCCGGCTGTCTGACCGAACCGGTCGACGAATGCATGGCCCGTCGTAGCCCGATACCGTCGGCAGAGAGTCATCTGTGACCCACTTCGACAGAAGGACACCGAGCATGGACCTGAACTTCCGACGAGCCGAGCCACACGACACCACGGCGGCGCAGGCGGCCTACCGGAGGATCATCGACCACCTCGCCCAGACCGTGGACTACCCCCACTGGCATACGGAGGACCACCCGACACCGGCGGAGGTCGCCGGGTGGGTTGAAGCAGGCGAGCTGTACCTGGCCGTCGACGACGACACTGTCGCCGGCGTTGTGGTGCTCAATCACGACGCAGCGGACGCGTACGAGGAGGCTGCATGGGCGATCGAGGCGGAGGAGGACGAGGTGCTGATCGTCCACGCGCTCGGCGTGGTACCTGACCATCTCGGACGGGGCGTGGCTCGGTTCCTCGTGGACTCGTCGATGCGGGTCGCACGAGAACAGGGCTGCAGGGCTGTGCGCCTGGACACCTACGTCGAGAATCTCCCCGCGCGAAGGCTCTACGCACGGTATGGCTTCACCGATCTGGGTTGCCACACCGTGCGCTACGACGGCACTGAGCTGGACCAGTTCCACCTGTTCGAGTACGTCCTCTAGAGCCGCCTGGCCGCCTGTCTCGATCACCTACTCGTTCCCTGAGGAGTGTCGCCCGCGCAGAGGCGCGGTGTGGTCTCGAAAGGGTGGTCGTGTGAGGATCGGTGCGGGCAGCTCTCGGTCCCTGAGGAGCGTCGTCCGCGTAGCGGCGCGGCGCGTCTCGAAGGGTCGTGGCGTGAGGTTCTGTGCGAGCTGCGGGGTGCGCGACGACCCTTCGAGATCTCCCACCGATGACCCCAGGGGTCGATTCCCCGCTCCCAGCGGCTAGTCCTCGATGACGTCGAGGCCCTGCTCACGGAGCTGCGCGAGGTGGTCCAGTATCCCGTTCAGCACCGCCGGCTCGTGACCCTCCCATTCCTTCACCTCCGCGACGACGCGCAGTGGGTGCCGGGTCCGGTACGACTGCGTGGGGTTGCCGGGGAACCGCTTGTCGGTCACGTTGGGGTCGTCCTCGAACGGGCCCATGGGCTCCACCACGTACACGTGGCCGCGCTCTGCACTACCGGCCAGCGCGGTGGCCAACTCCGCTCCCCACACGGCTGTCTCCACCAGCGCCGAGAAGTAGATGTGGTTCGACGCCCGCCCCGCATGGAAGTTCGAGCCATGGCCGGGAACGAGCTCCGTGCCGGCCTCCACCGCCGACTTCGTGCCGTGGTAGAACGGCCCCTCGACGTGGGAGCAGCTCTCGAAGGTCACCGGAGTGCGGGTAGCGGGGTCATCGCCTGAAGCCATCTCTCTCCTTCGTCGTCGACACCCCGAGTCTGCCACTGCGCCGATCGAGGGCGCGTTGCCGGCTCATCGCGGTGGCGCTGGGCTGGGGTCTCGACCCTGACCGGACCTCGGGATAGCGTGGCGGGATGCCCGTCACGCTGCGTCCTTATCGAGACACCGACGCCGATCCGACGTGGCGGGTGTTCCACGCGGCGGTGCGCGTGACGGGCGCCAGGGACTACACGCCTGAGCAGCTGGAGGCCTGGTCGCCCGACGAGGTGAACCTCGAGGCCTGGGGCCGACGGCGGGCGGCGGCCTGGACGCTGGTGGCTGTTGATGGGGATCGGGTGGTGGGGTTCAGCGACCTCACCGACGACGGGGTGCTGGACATGATGTTCGTCCACCCAGACGCCGGTGGTCGGGGAGTGGGGAGGCAACTCGTCGAGGCGGGCCTGGGGGAGGCCCGACGGCGGGGTCTGACCCGCGTGGTGACTCACGCGAGCAGGACGGCGAGGCCGGCCTTCGAGCGGCTCGGCTTCGTCGTCGACCGCGAGATCCCGGACAACACGACGAGGGGCGTCCGGGTCCCGAACTTCGACATGCACCTCGATCTCCCGGCGGAACCGGGCTGACAAGGCGCGGCGGCCGGATTTGGTCGGGGTGAGCTGCAATGCTGGGGCGGTGAGCAGCGGGGATGTGCCAGAGGGCTTCTACGATGCGCTGATCACGCGAGCGCTCCGCCGCGACATCGCACTCTCTACCCTCCACCCCACCACGGCCTCCGTCGAGCCGGCGGAGTTGCCCGAGGTGCTCGCCGAGCACGTGAGACGAGTGGCCAGGAGCGCCTTCGCGTCGATGAGCGAATCAACCCGCCGCGAGGCGGTGGAGCGGATGCTCGTAGGCCTGGGCGCTGAGGATGAGGGCGTCGACGGCGAGCCCGCCCGTCTCCTGTCGCTGCTCGCCCCTGCGGCGCCGGGGCACGCCGCCCGCTACCTCGGCGCGCCGGAGACTCCCCTCTCCCAGCCGGCCCTCCTCACCAACGCGCGGGGCGAGCCGACGATGGGCAGCGAGATCGCCTCGGAGCTCGGGTCGGCGGACCGGGTGGAGCTGCTGTGCGCGTTCATCAAGTGGTACGGCATCCGCACGCTGGAGAAGCAGCTGAGCAGCCTGCGCGAGCGAGGGATCCCCTTCCGGGTGATCACCTCCACCTACTTGGGTTCCACCGAGCGAGCCGCGCTGGACCGGCTCATTGAGCAGTTCGGGGCCGAGGTTCGGGTCAGCTACGAGACCTCCCGCACAAGGTTGCACGCCAAGGCCTGGCGCTTCTACCGCAACACCGGCTTCGACACCGCCTACGTAGGCTCATCCAACCTCACCAGCACGGCGATGCTGGACGGCGTCGAGTGGAACGTGCGGCTTACTGCCACCTCCACCCCCGACCTTCTGCGCAAGTTCACCGCCACCTTCGAGAGCTACTGGAACGACCCGGCCTTCGAGCCGTACACCCCCGCCGACGGCGAACGGCTCGAGCACGCCCTTGCGTCGGCGTCGGGACGGTCCAGCCAGACCGCCGCACTGGCCGTCTCAGGACTCGAGGTCCGTCCGTGGCCCCACCAGGAGCGGATCCTGGAGGCGCTGGAGGTCGAGCGAGAGGTACACGACCGCCATCACAACCTCGTCATCGCGGCCACCGGCACCGGAAAGACCGTGGTGGCCGCGTTGGACTACCAGCGGCTCGCCGCCGCCCGCGGATCGCGGCCCAGCCTGCTCTTCGTGGCGCATCGCCGCGAGATTCTCGAACAGAGCCTGCGCACCTATCGCGAGGTGCTGGCCGACGGCGGCTTCGGTGAGCTGCTCGTCGCCGGGTACCGGCCCACCCACTGGAAGCACGTCTTCGCGTCCGTCCAGTCCTTGAGCGCTGAGTCCCTGGCGCAGATGGACCCAGCCGGGTTCGACGTGGTGGTCATCGACGAGTTCCATCACGCCGAAGCCTCCAGCTACCGCCGCCTCCTCGACCACTTCAGGCCGCACGAGCTGCTCGGCCTCACGGCGACCCCAGAGCGCGCCGACGGCGTCGACGTTCGGAGCTTCTTCGACAACCGTGCTGCCTACGAGCTCCGGTTGTGGGACGCGCTCAGCGCGGATCTGCTCAGCCCCTTCCACTACTTCGGGATCGCTGACACGACGGATCTCAGCGCCGTCGACTTCCGCCGCGGCCGCTACGACATCGGCCAACTCTCGGGCATCTTCACGGGCAACGACGCCCGCGCTCGCGTCGTGGTGAACGAACTGCGGCGCAAGCTCGCCGATCCGGGAGCCATGCGGGCGCTGGGATTCTGCGTCGACGTCGCCCACGCCCGGTACATGGCCGAGGTGTTCAACTCCGTCGGCCTCCCGGCGATGGCCGTCCACGGAGACACCCCTGCTGCGGAGCGGGCGGCCGCGGTGTCGCGCCTGACCCGGCGCGAACTCGTCGTCCTGTTCACGGCAGACCTCTTCAACGAAGGTGTCGACATCCCGGACGTCGATACCGTCCTCTTTCTACGTCCCACGGAGAGCGCCACCGTCTTCCTGCAGCAGTTGGGCCGCGGCCTGCGGCGCACGGCCGACAAACCGGTGCTGACCGTGCTCGACTTCGTCGGGCACCACCGCAAGGACTTCAACCTGGCCCAGCGATACCGCGCCATCACGGGTGGCTCGCGCCGCGAGTTGCAGGCCCAGGTGGAGCGGGGATTCCCGTACCTGCCGGCCGGGTCGCAGATCGTGCTCGACGACGTGACGCAGGCCCAGGTGCTGAGCACCATCAAGGCGCAGATCGCTACGCGGTGGAAGCACTTCCTGACCGAGCTGCGAGCCGTCGGCGACGTGGATCTCGCGACCTTCCTCGCAGAGACCGGCGCCGAGCTCAGTGACCTACTCGGCAGAGGCTCCTTCACACGCCTCCGCAGGGAGGCCGGACTGCCCACCTTGGCTGGCGGTCCCCGGGAGGAGGCGCTGCTCAAGCGGCTCAAGGCCCTGGCCCACGTCGACGACCGCAGCAGACACGACGCCTACCGTCGGATTCTCTCTGACGACGCGCCCAGCTATGACTCGCTCTCGACTGCCGACCGGCGCTGGGCTGACATGCTCTTCTTCACACTGTGGCCCGACGGGGGCGGCTTCTCGAGCATGGCGGACGGCATCGAGGCGCTCAGGGAGGAGCCGGCCTTCCGCGAGGAGGCACGGCAGGTGCTCGGATGGGCGCTCGACCGTGCCCAGCACGTCGCGCGGCCCCTCGTCGGGCGGCTGCGGGATACGCCCTTGAGGTCGCACGCGCACTACTCACGGGAGGAGTTGATGGCGGCCCTGGGGCACGCGACGCTCGCCCGAGCCCCGCGTCACATGCGCGAGGGGGTGTTCTACAACCGTGAGCTCGACGTCGACACGTTGCTGGTGACGCTGGTGAAGTCGGAGGCCCATTTCTCGCCGACGACCATGTACCGGGACTACGCGATCAACGCCTCGCTGTTTCACTGGGAGTCGCAGTCCGGCACCTCGGTGGCGTCACCGACCGGGCAGCGTTACCTGACTCAGCGGACGAGCGGCTCCGAGGTCCTTCTGTACGTGCGCGGGAGCAAGGTGTGGGAGTTCGGGGGAGGTGCTCCGTACCTGCTGCTGGGCGATGCCGACTTCGTCGAGCATCGGGGAGAGCGGCCCATCGCCGTCACTTGGAAGCTGAGGCGAGAGATGCCTCCGCAGGTGCTGCAGGAGTCGCGGGCGGTGAGTTGAGCAGCCACTGGCCGGGCGTGGTGCCAACTGAGTGAGATTCCGGGGAGTTGGGTCCCTATGCGGGCCATCTGCCCGGAATCCCACTCGGAGGGAATGCTGAGGGCCCGCCGAGTCGTCGACGGGCCTCCAACAGATCGGGGCTTAGATCAGTCGGTCAGTTCGAAGCCGGCGGCGTCGCGGTGCCACTGCTCGCCGTACTTGGAGACCAGGATCAGGATGCCCTCAACCAGACCCCAGATCGCGGAGACCCAGGAGAGGAAGCCGACAGACAGCACCGTGATGAGGAGCTGAGCCAGAGCCTTCTTGGTGAAGCCGAGGTAGAAGTTGTGGATGCCCAGGCCGCCGAGCAGGATGCCGAGGATGCCGGCGACGATCTTGGACTTCTGACCCACCTGACCGCCGGGGGCGTACTGCGGCTGGCCCTGGTACGGCGCGCCGTAGGGCTGCTGGCCTTGGTACGGGGCTCCGTACGGCTGCTGGCCGAACTGCGGCTGTGAGGTGGGCTGGTCGTACTGCGGCTGATCGCCGGAGGGCTGGCCGTAGGGCTGCTGCGGATCCTGGGGGTACTGCGTCATGGAACGATCCTTCGTCGGTGCGGCTGGCGTGCGGGGCGTCGGGCACAAGGTAGCGCAGGCGTCGGTCATCTGGGTGGGGGGATCGACGCCTGCGGCGTCGGCTTCGAGACTCGCCCGGGTGCTACGCAGCAGGCGCGACCTCAGCGAACGAGAGCGCGTCGGCTTCGAGACTCGCCCAGGTGCTGCGCACCGGGCGCGACCTCAGCGAACGGGGTGGCGTCGGCTTCGAGACTCGCCCGGGTGCTACGCAGCAGGCGCGACCTCAGCGAAAAAGAGCGCGTCGGCTTCGAGACTCGCCCAGGTGCTGCGCACCGGGCGCGACCTCAGCGAACGGTTCAGGCGCGACCTCAGCGAACGGTGCGCAGACAGGCGTCACCAGCGGTCGTGGACGTACTCGCGGATGTACTCGTCGTAGATCCGCTCGCAGGCGACCAACTGGTCATCCGTCAGCGACGGCAGCGACCCCGCCGCTGCGTTCGCCGCCGCCTGCTCCGGTCGGCTCGCGCCGGGGATGACGACGGAGACACCCGGCTGGTCGATGATCCACCGCAGCGCGAACTGCGCCGGGGTCACGCCGTCGGGCACGATCGACGCGAACTCCCGCGCCGCCTGCACCCCCACGCCGTAGGGAACGCCGCTGAAGGTCTCGCCCTGGTCGAACGCCTCACCGTGCCGGTTGTACGTGCGATGGTCCTCCGGCGCGAAGGTGGTGTCCTCGGTGAACTTGCCCGTCAGCAGACCGCTCGCCAGCGGAACCCGGGCGATGATCCCAACCCCCGCCGCGGCGGCCGCCGGCAGCACCCGCTCGAGCGGCTTGCGGCGGAACACGTTGAGGATGATCTGGATGCTCGACACGCCCGGCCGCTCCAGCGCGGTGAGGGCCTCGTCGACCGTCTCCACCGAGACCCCGTAGGCGCGGAGCCAGCCCTCCTCGACCATCTCGTCGAGCGCGTCGTAGACGGCGCCGTCGGAGTAGACAGGCGTGGGCGGGCAGTGGAGCTGGGTCAGGTCGATGGTGTCGACGCCCAGCAGCCGCCGCGACCGCTCCGTCCACGCGCGCAGGTTCTCGCGCGTGAACTGCTCCGGGGTGTGCGGGGCGGCGCGCCGGCCAAGCTTGGTGGCCACCATGATGTCGTCGGAGCCGCGTTCCTTGAGGAATCGGCCGACCAGTTCCTCGCTGTGCCCGTCGCCGTAGACGTCGGCGGTGTCGAAGAAGGTCACGCCGGCGTCCGCGGCGGCGTGCAGCACGCCCATCGAGGCGTCGTCGCTCACGTCGCCCCAGTCGCCGCCGAACTGCCAGCAGCCCTGACCCACCACGCCGACCTCACGGCCGGTCCTGCCCAATGTTGACTTCTGCATGCCTCCACCTTGGCACAGCCCGCCCACGGTGGTGTCGCGGGTCACGCTTCGTCGGGCTCCCACCGCAGCAGGTCACCGGGCTGGCAGTCGAGGGCCTCGCACAGCGCCTCCAGCGTGGTGAACCGCACCGCCTTCGCGCGCCCGTTCTTCAGCACCGCCAGGTTCGCCGGCGTGATGCCGATCTGCTCCGCCAGCGACCCGACGGACATCCGGCGCTTGGCCAGCAGCACGTCGATGTCCACGACGATGGCCACTCAGATCACCTCGTCCAGCTCGGAGCGGAACGCGACCGCCTGCGCCAGCAGCTGCCGCATCACGTAGACCACGAGCGCCACCCCCGCGATCACCAGGGCCAGCCCGCAGATCAGCCCGACGAGGCCGGGGGCGATCTCGTCACCCGGCGTCGTCCGGTTGGCGTAGGCGCCCACGACGGCGAGCCCGAACGTGAGCACCGACGCCGTCGCGATGGCGCCGATGATGCTGTCGACGTAGCGGAACGACGACGGCGAGAACACCGTGCCGCGGCGGACGCGCGTGAGGAGCATCCAGATGCACACCGCGGTGACCTGGAGCGTCCCGACGCCAAGCACGACGATAGCGAGGATGGGGATCGTGATGTCGGGCCGGCCCCCGTCCATGTCGATCCACAGCAGCGGCACGATCACGACTTGAACCGCGAGGGATCCGAGCAGCGCGATCGCGATGATCACCCGCAGCACGGTGATGGAGGCCTTGCCCATGTCCCGACTCCTGTCTATCGAGGAACGAGATTAATCTATCGTAAAACGATAGACAGGGGAAGTGGGGTACCGGTGGGCTGGGGTGCTCGCGCTTCTTAGGCTTCGAGGCCGCTACGCGGCACCTCAGCCAGCGGAAAGGACACTGCGCGGCACCTCAGCCAGCGGGGAAGGCCGCTACGCGGCACCTCAGCCAGCGGAGAATCGCCACGTCCACAGCCGGATCGACCTGGCGCTCGCCGTCGTCGAGGACAACGTTCGGACCCCACGTCGCGTTCGCCGTCGCGGCGGGGGAGGTGCGGGAGGACCTCGAGGTGGCGGACGTCCTCACGGGCGTGCGGATGGTCTACGGCCTGGTGGTGACCAGTTCGGGTGGCGGCACGTGGTCCGAGACGATCGGCGCGGGGTCGCGGGCATGGTTCGGTCTGGCGCCCAACGCCAGATGAGCGACACAATTCTTCCTAGAGAGCTTCTTGCGTGCATATGCACAGATGAGGCTCCCTAGGAAGAAATGTGCAGGTGACTCCCCGTCACCGCACCCCGGAGAGGCGGCAGACATGCCCGGCATCAAGCACAACATCGCTCTCGTGGCCCACGACAACAAGAAGGCCGAGCTCCTCAGCTGGGCCAACTTCAACCGCGGCACCCTGAGCCACCACACCCTGTTCGCGACAGGGACCACCGGCACGATGCTCGAGTACGAGCTCGGTCTCCCCGTGACCCGGCTCCTGTCGGGCCCAGTCGGCGGCGATCAGCAGATCGGCGCCATGATCGCCGAGGGCCGGATCGACACGCTCATCTTCTTCTGGGACCCGCTCGAGCCGCAGCCCCACGACCCCGACGTCAAGGCGCTACTGCGCATCGGCGCCGTCTGGAACGTGCCGATGGCCTGCAACACCGCGACCGCGGACCTGCTCATCTCCTCGCCGCTCCTCGACGAGCCGTGGGCCAACCGCCCGGACATCTCGCCGCGCGCCTGGGAGCCGGAGGCCGACGACGAGGACGACTGACACCGCCCGCCTTCACCGCCGCGGATAGCGGCGGTGGCCAAGGTTGCGGCCGTGTGGAAAGCTGGGCGCGTGATGCCCCTCGAACTGCCCTTCCCGAACATCAACCCGGTGGCGATCAACCTCTTCGGGTTGAAGATCCACTGGTACGCGATCATGTACCTGCTCGCGTTCGGCCTCGCCTACCTGCTGATGCGCCGACGGCTGCACCACGAGCCGTACCGCTCCATCACGAAGCCCGAGCCGTGGGGCGCGACCGACATCGAGGACATCCTGCTCAACTCCATCGTCGGTGTCCTCGTGGGCGGAAGGCTGGGCTACACGTTGTTCTACAACCCGGGCTTCTACCTGGCGAACCCGCTGGAGATCGTGAAGATCTGGGACGGCGGGATGAGCTTCCACGGAGGCGCGATCGGCGTCGTGCTCGGGCTGGCGTGGTTCGGGTGGCGGAAGGGTCGCCCCTTCCTGCAGGTGGCGGACTTCCTGGTGCCCGCGGTCCCGATCGGCCTGGCCGCCGGGCGCTTCGGCAACTTCATCAACGGTGAGCTCTGGGGGCGCGAGGCCTCGGCGGATCTGCCCTGGGCGATGCGGTTCCCCACCGGCGGCGACGTCCTGCGCCACCCGTCGCAGCTCTACCAGATGCTCCTGGAGGGCCTGCTGCTCTTCGTCCTCCTGTGGTGGTACGCCCGCAAGCCGCGGTACCGCGGCCAGATCGCCGGCGCATTCCTGGCCGGCTACGGGTTGTTCCGGTTCGTCGCGGAGTTCTGGCGCGAGCCCGACGCGCACCTCGGCTTCCTGTCGCTGGGGCTCAGCATGGGGCAGTGGCTGTCGCTGCCGATGATCGTCGCCGGTGTGGTGCTGTGGTCGTGGGCGAGGACCCGAGCGGTGTCCGACGTCGAGGCCGAGCCCGTCGTCGACGCCACGAGCTGAGCGCTACCCACAGGGCCCCACAGTTCTCCACAGGTGGTGTGGACAACCCCGTCGTTCCCGCGTCAGGCGTCCACATCCGGGTGTGGACAACTGTGTGGGGGGCTGTGGACCGACGCCTCAGGCGGCGCCGCGCGTGAGGAACGAGTCGGGGTCCTTGACCACGGGGCCGAGGGCGATGAGCCCGGCACCGATCGCCGGCCGCAGCGGCAGAGCCGGGAGCGCGCCGACGTCGATGTGCGCCTTGCGCCCCCACACGACGCGGCCCATGAGCTGGCGCGTCAACGGCTCCCTCAGCCACGGCTCGAGCTCGGCGAAGTAGCAGCACAGCCGGATGGTCGAGACGTCCCAGACGTTCATGGCGGCACCCAGCCCGATGCCGAGCGCGCCGACGGTCCGGCGAAGCACCGACTCGGCCCGCTCGTCTCCGTTGGTCAATGCCCGGCGGTAGGCCTCCAGCGACGGTTGGCGCGACGCCGACAGCAGCGCCGGGAGGCTGACGATCGTCTCCATGCAGCCGATCGACCCGCACCGGCACGGGACACCGCGGGGGTCGACGCAGATGTGCCCGAGTTCGCCGGACCATCCGTGTTCGCCGAGCACCAGCGTCCCGTCCCGGCAGAGCGCACCCCCGATGCCGACGTCCCCGCACAGCAGCAGGAACGACGAGTCGGGGTCCGAGCGCATCACGGTCACGGCCGCGCACGTGGCATCGTTGGCCGCCGCCAGCGGGACCCGGCCGCCCTCGTGCGTCAGCGCCCAGTGGGCCCCGAGGGACTCGCCGTCCCAGCCGAGGTTGGGGGCGCGCACCACTCGGCCGCTGCGCAGGTCCAGCAGACCAGGGATGGCGGCGAACGCACCGATCAGGTGCCCGCCCTCGGGCAGTGAGCCCAGCACCTGGCCGGAGAGTCGTTGCAGCTCCTCGACGGAGGCAGCCAGCCCGAGCTTGGGGACATCGGTCATGGTCTCAGCGGTTGCTTCGACGGTGCCGTCGAGATCGACGAGCACGGCGGCCAACCGGCCGACCCCCACCTGCAGGCCGAGGCCCAGTGCCGTGCCCCGGCGCAGCGACAGTGGGACGGCGGGCCGGCCGCGACCCGTGCCGGACGCGGCGCCCTCAGCGACGAGGCCGCCGTCGATCAGGTCGTCGACGAGCCGCGACACCGTCGAGCGCGTCATCCCGAGTTGGTGGGCAATGTCGGCGCGCGAGATGCGCCCACTGTGGTCGGCGACCTTCCGCATGACCAACGCGAGGTTCGACGACCTCATCACGGCCTGTGTCATCCCGGACACGGGGCCCTGCATCTCTGACATGGTGCCTCCTCGACCGCGCTGCGGACGCCGCGCGGGAGCCCCCCCCACTGCCCAGTCTCCTGCATATCAGGGGCGTGTGGAAGGGTTCGAGTTGTTCAGGAAAGGTCTTCGACGGCGTCCGCGTAGTCAGTGGCCAGCCGGGTGAGGTCGGCCCGGCAGCGGCTGATGACGCAGTGGTCGCCGTCGACGGGGATGCCCTCGCGCTGCCACTGCTTCCGGGCCAGCGGGACGAGCGGCTCGGGGAGCCGCCCGGCGGCGTTCGTGACCCGCCACCACGCCACCTCGCCGCCCCACTCGCCCATGATGGCGCCGACGCGGCGGGGTGACGTCTCCACGAGGGCGGCGATGTCGCCGTAGCTCACGACGTGGCCGTGGGGGACCTGCTCGACGGCCCGCAGCACGCGCTCGATGACCTCGAGCGGGTCAGTCATCGGCCACGCCGAGCAGCGCCGGGAGCTCATCGTCGAGTCTGCCCCGGACCACTTGATGAGCGACGTCGTCGTAGGCCGTCGGCGCGTCGTTGACGATGACGCCGAACGCGCCGTGCTCGACGGCGAGCGGGAACAGCCCGGCGACGGGATAGACGCCGAGGGTGGTGCCGACGGCGACGATCGCGTCGCAGTCCTCGGCGGCCGTCACCGCCGCGCCGAGGACGTCGGCGTCGAGGACCTCTTCGAACAGGATGACGGTCGCGCGGGTGATCCCGCCGCAGACCGGGCACCGGGGGTCCTCGTCGCCCGCCGCGACCCGCTCGAGCATCTCGGCCATCGGCCCCGTGCGGCCGCACATCTCGCACCGCCAGGTGCGGGCTGAGCCGTGGATCTCGTGGACCAGGTCGGGGCTGCTGCCCGCAACCTGGTGCAGGCCGTCGGTGTTCTGCGTGACGATCGCGCGGAGCCGGCCGGCCCTCTCCAGCGCGGCGATGGCCCGGTGGGCGCGCGTCGGCTGCGCGGCCCACATCGCCGGGTCCGCCCGGCGGCGCCAGGCCGCCTTGCGGACGTCGTCGTCGCGTAGGTACCAGGAGAGCGTGGACACGAGCTCGGCGTAGGGGTCGCGGGTCCAGAGCCCCTCGGGGCCCCGGAAGTCCGGGATGCCCGCGGCGGTGGACAGGCCGGCGCCGCTGAGGATGAGGATGCGGCGGGCCTCGTCGAGGCTCTGGATCGCGGCCACTCGTGTCACCCTCTCGTCACCAGGCGTACGCCTCCGGCGCGGCGCCGCCGGGGCCGGGGAAGATCTCGTCGAGCCGCTTGAGGGCGGACTCGTCGAGCTCGATCTCCAAGGCGTGCAGGGCGCTGTCGAGCTGCTCCATGGTGCGCGGGCCGATGATGGGGCCGGTCACGCCGTCCTGGTGCAGCAGCCAGGCGAGGGCCACGTCGCCGGGCGCCTCGCCGAGGTCGCGGCAGAACGACTCCCATGCCTCGAGCTGCGCGCGGTTCTCCTCGACGCGCTTGAGCATGCCGGCGTCCGCACGGCGGCCCGACTCGATCTTCTGCAGCACCCCGCCCAGCAGGCCGCCACCGAGCGGCGACCACGGGATCACACCCAGCCCGTAATGCCGGGCGGCGGGCAGCACCTCCAGCTCGACGGTGCGCGCGCCCAGGTGGTACAGCGACTGCTCGCTGACCAGGCCCAGGGAGTGCCGCGCCTTCGCGGCTTCGTTCGCGGCGGCGATGTGCCAGCCGGCGAAATTCGACGACCCGACGTAGACGATGTCGCCGGCCGCGACCAGGCGATCCATCGACTGCCACACCTCGTCCCAGGAGGTGGCCCGGTCGACGTGGTGCATCTGGTAGAGGTCGATGCGGTCGGTCTGGAGCCGCTCCAGCGACGCGATGGCGGAGCGCCGGACGTTGACCGCCGACAGCTTCGAGTAGTTCGGCTTGTCCTCTTCCAGGGTCGAGCCGTAGCACTTGGTGGCCAGGACCACTTCGTCGCGGCGGCCCGACTTCGCGAACCAGCGTCCGATGATCTCCTCGGTCCGGCCGCGGTGTCCTTGTCCGCCGTAGCCGTTGGCGGTGTCGAAGAAGTTGATGCCCGCGTCGAGGGCGCGGTCCATGATGGCGTGCGCGTCCTCCTCCGAGGTGTGCGGGCCGAAGTTCATGGTGCCGAGGACGAGGCGCGAGACGAGCAGGCCGGAGCGGCCGAGGTGCGTGTACTGCATGGTGACAGATGCCTTCCAGACGATCGGTTCCACCCTAGTCAGGGCATGCGACCGAGGGGTGGGGTTCGCGTGATCGGCCGGGACGCCGGGTTAGGGAAGCCTCAGCTCATTAACGCACCCCGCGCCGCGGCATTAGGTCAGGCGGTGTTAGCGTAATTTCCATGAGTCTGGTGGAACGGTTCGTGAGCCGACGGTGCGCGACCGCGCAGGCGTTGGCCGACGGCACCACGCGGTCCCTCGACACGCTCCCCGTCGGCGTGGCCGCGACCATCGCCGCGTTCGACGCCGACGACGCCGTCGCCCGCCGCCTGTTCGACCTCGGCTTCATGCCGGGCGAGCCCGTCGTCCCGCTGCGCCGCGCGCCTCTCGGGGACCCGCTCATGTTCCGCGTCGGCGGCATCGAGATCGTCCTGCGCCGGGCCGAGGCCCGCCGGATCCTCGTCGCCGCATGAACCACGCGCACCACCACGGCGGAGGCGCCCCCGTCGCCGCGCCCACCGGTGCGCCGCGCATAGCGCTCGTCGGCAGCCCCAACGCGGGCAAGACCACCCTCTTCAACGGCCTCACCGGGCTGCGCGCGAAGACCGGCAACTACCCCGGCGTCACGGTGTCGCGGTACGAGGGTCGCGTCGACACCGACTCCGGCCCCATCGTCGTCGAGGACCTCCCCGGCACCTACTCGCTGGACCCGATCAGCCCCGACGAGGAGATCGTCGCGCAGGTGCTCGACGAGGCCGCCGAACTCGCGGGCGTGGTCGTCGTGGTCGATGCCACGAACCTGCGGCGAGGGCTGGGCCTGGTGGCGCAGGTGCAGCAGGCGGCGCTGCCCACGGTGGTCGTCCTCACGTTCGTCGACGAACTGCTGCGCCGCGGCGGCCGCGTCGACCCGGAGCGACTGGGTCGAGCGCTCGGGGTCACGGTGCTGCCGGTCGTCGCGGGCGAGCGACGGGGGGTCGAGTCTCTGCGGCGGGTACTGGCCGGGCCGTCGCTGTGGCCGACGCCGCCGGTCCTGCCGCCCACGGCCCCCGACGAGGTCGTCGGCTGGGCGCAGTCGGTCCTCGCCGCCGGGCACTTCGCGCCCCCGGACCCCGACTCGCGTACGGGCCGGCTCGACGGCGTGCTCCTCCACCCGCTGTGGGGGACGCTCATCTTCTTCGCGACGATGTTCGCCTTCTTCCAGACGATCTTCGCCGTGGCGGCGCCGCTCCAAGGGCTCATCGAGGAGGCGTTCGCCTGGCTCGGTGAGCTGGCGCGAGCGTCGATCCCCGTCGAGTGGCTGGGCAGGTTCGTCGCCGACGCGCTGCTCGCCGGCGTCGGCGGGGTACTGGTGTTCCTGCCGCAGATCGCGCTGCTGTTCGTGCTCATCTCGCTGCTCGAGGGCTCGGGGTACCTGTCGCGGGCGGCGTACCTCATGGACCGGGTGATGGCGTCTGCCGGGCTGGAGGGGCGGGCGTTCGTCGCCCTGCTGAGCTCGATGGCGTGCGCCATCCCCGGCATCATGGCCACCCGCACGCTGCCGTCGGCCAAGGACCGGCTCGCGACGATGATGGCCGCCCCGCTCATGACCTGCTCCGCGCGCCTGCCGGTCTACGTGTTGCTGATCGGCATGCTCGTCCCCTCGGACGTGCGCTGGGGCCCGGTGGGCGCCCAAGGCGCCATCATGTTCGGCCTTTACCTGCTGGGCGCGGCGTCGGCGATGACGTCGGCGTGGTTCTGGAAGCGGATCGTCGGCCGCTCGGGGATGGGCCTGCCGTTCTACATGGAGATGCCGAGCTACCGGTTGCCGAGGCTGCGGACCGTGCTCATCTCGGTGTGGGACGCGTGCGCCGCGTTCCTGCGCAAGATCACGTCCATCATCCTCGTCACCACCGTCCTCCTGTGGGGCCTGCTCAACCTGCCGCTGCGCGGGGACGCCGAGCTCATGGCCGCCGGGGTGGACCCGGCCGACAGCGTCGCGGTGACGGCCTACACCCTCGACCACTCCGCCGCCGCCGCGGTCGGCCGCGCCATCGCGCCGGTGTTCGAGCCGCTGGGCTTCGACTGGCGGGTCAACGTCGGCGTCATCTCCTCGCTGGCCGCCCGCGAGGTGTTCGTCTCGACGATGGGCCAGGTCGCCGCCGCCACAGATCCGGAGAACCCGACGGCGGCCCTCAAGGACATGACCCACACCGACGGCCCGCGGGCCGGCGAGAAGGTGTTCACGCCGCCCACCATCGCGGCGCTGCTGGTGTTCTTCGTCTACGCGATGCAGTGCATGTCGACGCTGGCGGTCATGCGCCGCGAGACCGGCACGTGGCGCTGGCCGCTGATCGCGTTCGTCCACCTGGGCGTAGTCGCGTGGCTGATGGCGTTGTTCGCCCACACGATCGTCGGAGTCCTCACATGACGCGCGCACTGCATCCTCAGGCCGTCCCCGGCCAGCCGTCGGCGGTTCGCTGGGTGGTCGACGTCGACCTGCCCGTCGGCCGCGTGACCGCCGCCCCGGGGACCGTCGGGCCCCTTCTTGAGTACGGGGTGCTGACGAGGATGTTCGTCGAGCGCGGTGGCGTGTGGACCTGGCTCGCGCCCGGCCAGTCGTGGACCGAGCACGGGCCGCGGATCCGCGACGCCCTCGCGGCCACCCTCGACCTGCCCGGCTGGGAGATCGACGAGGGGTCGGACGAGCTGCTCGGCCTCGTCGCGCGGGAGATCCTCGACGGCGAGCTCGCGGGCTACGTCGCGTCGCACGGCGGGGTGATCACCGTCGCGGATGCGGCCGACGACCGCCTCACGCTGGACTTCGGCGGCGCCTGCGAGGACTGCCCGGCCGCGAGCTCCACGCTGCACGAGCGGATCGAGACCGCGGTCCGGGCGCGCTATCCGCGACTCGTCGGCGTCGAGCGTGTCGGGGGCGCCCACCACCGCCCCCGCGGGTGGCTCGGGCTGCCGGTCCCCGGTCGCGGCCGCTGAGCGCCCCCACCCTCGCCGTCGCCGCCACGCGGCCCTGCCGCACCGCCCGCCGCACCGCCCCAGCCCCGCCGCCCGCGCACCCGCGCCGGCCATCCCCGCGCATGACCGGCACGACACGCCGTCGAACTGCCCCCTCGACGGTCCTCAGAGCGCCGAGAGGGGAGTGGAGCTGCTATTCGTGCTGCTGCGGGGCCTCGCCCGACGACGTATCCACCGCCCCCGGCTCGGCGCCGGCACCGTGCTTGGGCGCCTCGACGGCCTCGCGGCCCGGGCCGACGGTGAGCGCCGCGATCCCCGTCGTGATCGGCACCGACAGGATCAGCCCGATCGCGGACGCGAACGTTCGCACGCCCTCCCCGGCGAACAGCTCCAGCCCGAACAGGTCGATCGGAGAGCGCGTGGTGAAGAACAGCAGCAGCAACACCGTGAGCGCCGTGCCCGCGTAGGCGAAGACGATGGTGTAGATCGTCGACGCGATGTGGTCGCGCCCGATCCGCATCCCCGCGGTGAACACCTGCAGCCGTGTCCAGCCCGGCGCCGCCGCACGCAGCTCCCACACGGCCGATGCCTGCGTGATCGTGACGTCGTTGAGGACGCCCAGGCCGCCGATGATGATGCCGACCATCAGCAGTTCCTGGAAGTTGATGCCGGGCGCCAGCTGGGCGAGGTCGTACTCGTTCTCGTCGGCGAACCCCGACAGGCGCGCGGCACCGACGGCGAGCATGCCCAGCGTCGTCGTCACGGCCAGACCCAGCAGGGTCCCCGCCAACGCGGCGGACGTGCGCATCGACACCCCGTGCGCGACGTAGAGGACGATGAACATGATCACGGTCGACCCGGACAGCGCGACGGCCATGCCGGGCTTGCCGACGATGATCGCGGGCAGCATGAAGCCCAGCAGCACCCAGCCCGCGATGACGAGCCCGACGAGCGCGAACAGCCCGCGCCAGCGCGCGACCAGCAGGGTCGCGACCGTGAACAGCGCCGCGAGCGTGATGAGGACGGGCAGCCGGTTGATGCCGCTGAACGCGTAGTGCACCCCGTCGCCGGTGGGGACGCGGGCGATCTCGATGACGTCGCCGGCCCGTAGCCCGTTGTGGACGTTCGCCCCCGACAGCTCGACGGCGGCTTGCCGGCCCTCGTCCTCTCCCGTGACGACGGTGACGGTGGCGGTCAGGCAGGCCGCCGCGCCCGTCGGGGTCTCGACGGACGACTCGCATCCGTCCGCCACCGAGTCGATCCGAGCCTGTTCGTACGTGACTCCGGGGGCGTCGGCGATCTTGTTCAGCGCGGCGGAGACCTCGGACCCGGTCGGCCACAGCCAGATGAGGCCCGCGACGGCCAGCACGCCGAACACCGCGAGCAGCCCGATGAGGGACGCCCGGGCACGCTGGCCGACCTCGACCACCCCGTGGCTGCCGTGTCCGTGTCCGTGACCCATGCGGCACAACTTACCTGCGCCGCTCAGGCGGGGCCGGCGGCCTGCGCTGTTCTGCCCGATGGGTACCCTCGTGGCATGGAAGAGGCTCCACCGACGTGCTATCGCCATCCGGACCAGCCCACCCGGATCACCTGCCAGCGGTGCGAGCGCCCCATCTGTCCCTCCTGCATGGTCCCCGGCGCTGTGGGGTTCCAGTGCCCGGAGTGCGTCTCGCAGGGCCACCGTGAGACGCGACAGCTCCTGCTGCCCTACGGCGGCACGCGCGTCGGGAACCCGAAGGCGACCTCCGTCGCGCTGATCGCGATCAACGTGCTCGTCTGGGTCGCGGTCCTCCTCACCGGCGGCGCCTTCGGCACTCTCTACAACCTGCTCGCCCTGGTCCCGGAGGGCCTCTGTCCCGTGGGCGACCGCGTCCTGCTCACCGGACCGGCCGGATGCGCCGCCGAGGGCTACAGCTGGCTCCCCGGGGTGGCGACGGGGGCCCCGTGGCAGGTCCTGACGTCCGGCTTCACCCACGCCGCGGCCTGGCACCTCGGGTTCAACATGCTCGTGCTGTGGCTGCTCGGGCCCACCATCGAGCAGGTGCTGGGCCGAGCCCGCTACCTGGCGGTGTACCTGGTGGCGCTGCTCGGCGGGTCGGCGGGCGTCATGCTCCTGTCCCAGCCCTACTCGTCGTCGGTGGGCGCCTCGGGCGCGATCTACGGGCTGATGGGCGCGCTGCTCCTCATCGCGATCCGTCATAAGGGCGACGTCCGCGGCATCCTGTTCTGGCTTGGGCTGAACGTGGTGCTGTCGTTCACCTGGTCCGGCATCTCGTGGGAGGGACACCTCGGCGGCCTGGCCGGCGGCATGGCCGCGGCCGCGATCATCATGTATCTGCCGAAGGGCCGCCGGCGGCTGCAGTGGCCGCTGGTGGCCCTGCTGGCTGCGGTGTTCGTCGCGGTCATCGTCGCCCGGGCCATGCAACTCGCCCCCTGACGCGCCGCAAACCCTGAAGGAATACTCAAGATTTATTAGGTTCCTCTCAGGAAGTCGCTTACCCTCGTAGGACCCCCGTACCGTGTCGAGGAGGAGCGTGTGCTGAGGAGACTGCTGGGAGCCGCCCTCGCGGCAATCGTGGTGGGCGTCCTGGGCGTGATCGCCACCCCCCGCGCCGAGGCGGCGTCGCTGCCGACCTTCCCGATGGCCCTTCCGGTGGGCTGGGGACTCACGGTGCAGGCCGGCGGCACACACACGCTGTCGTCGGGCGTGCGGAGCTCGGTCGACCTCGGCGCCGCGGGAGGTGCCTCCATCCCGGTGGTCGCCGCCGCCGACGGGGTCGTGGTGCGCATCGGCGGCGCGGGGTCCTTCACCCGCTGCCACGTGACGATCGAGCACGAGGACGGGTGGCAGACCAAGTACTTCCACCTCAAGGCCATCCCGACCGGACTCGTGGCGGGGCAGCGTGTGACGGCTGGCACCCAGCTCGGCATGACGGCGATGCCCGGCTCCGAGACCTGCGGCCGCGGCAGCTTCCGGCACGTGCACTTCATGCTCATGCGCAGCGGGGTCGAGGTTCCCATCAACGGCTTGTCGATCGGTGGCTACACCGTGCGCGACTACGGGGGCGCCTACTGCGGTTACTGGACCCGCAACTCCGACGGCGCGGTCGTCGCCGATGCGCGGCGCACCTGCTACGCCGTGCCGAAGGTCGTCAACAACCTGATCAACCCCTCCACCCTGGCCGGCACGAGCGAGGACGCCTCCCGCTCCGACGCTCGACCCGAGTTGGCGCCCGCCGACACCATCGACGCCGTCGCGCTCTACACCACCGAGGGCCTCCACACGGTCTCAGGCCGCTCGTGGCGCACCGAGTGCGAGCCCTACTCGCAGACCACGCGGTGCCGCACCGACATCTGGGCCTCGACCGTCCAGTCGGCTGGTGGCACCCTCAGCGTGGTCGAGGGGTGGACGTTCAACAACCTCACCTACGTGGCCTCACCGCGGGCGCTGTGGGCGGGGAACACCCTCGGTAACACCGGCAGCTGGACCGCCGACGACGGGCGCAAGTGGCGCACGGAATGCGACACCGCCGTGACCGGCGGCAACGGGTGCCGGTCCTACACCTGGTCGAACGTGGCCGTGGCCGTGCCGAAGTCCGGCGGGGGCTACACCTACCGGTGGGAGTACAAGGAAGTGTTCAACAACATGGTCCGCTTCTCCTGACCGGGCCCCCGGGGGCCGGCGTCCCCGGTGGTAGGTTGCGGGACATGTCCGACGACCCGCACGACCAGCTCGACCCGGCGCTACGCCGGGCCCGCTATGGAGGCGGCGACGGGGACCGCTTCGTCGGGCTCTGGCTCTCCATCATGGTGGCGGCGCGCCAGCTGAAGCTCACGCCGTCGCTCGCCGGGGTGCGCCGCACGCTCGACAGCTTCTTCCGGTCACGGGACCTGCGGGCCGCTCTCGACGCCGTGGGCGAGGCGCCGGTCGTCGACCAGCTGCGCGACGCGGCCACGGTCTACTTCCAGACCTTCCTCACCGACCCGAACTACTCGTCGGTCGTGTGGGGCATGAACCGGCTCCAGCCCGATCAGCTCCGGGCCAAGGCCGCCAAGGATGCGGCCCAGATGCTGGTGGCGCTGGTGGGGAGCCGCGCCGGGGGTCTCAGTGCGTCCCTTCCTGCCGTGCTCATCGACGGCTTCGTCGAGGTCTTCGGCGAGCCTGGCCGCGAGGCGCTCCGCGCGGCCGCGGCCACCAGGCAGTCCCTGTCCGGGCTGACGATCTGATCAGTCGGCCGCCGGCGCCGCCCGCCGGGCGGGCGCGCTGTGCAGCGCCAGCTGGATGCGTCGCGCGAGAGCCGGCGCCAGATCCCGGCCCGCCGCCCGCGCCGCTCGGGTGAGGCGCAGGGTGGCCTGGTCGGCCTCTGCCCACCGCCCCGCCCTGGCGTGCGCCAGGATCTCGCGGGCCGCGAGCTCGTCGTCGTCCGGGGCGGCCAGGCGCCCCCTGCCGACGGCCCAGAGCGCCAGGTCGACGTCTGCCCGCTCCAGGGCGCGATCCGCCAGGACGCACGCCGCGTCCACGATCATCGCCGTCATGTCGGCGCGAACCTGGTGGGCCCACACCCATTGGAAGGCGAAGCTTCCCAGCGGCTCGCCCCGGACCATGCCCAGGGCCTCGGCCAGCGCGTGGTCCGACGACACAGGCACCCCGCCGCCGAGCACAGCGCGGAACCGCTCCCAGTCCGACGTCACCCGCTCATCGAGCGCGACGCGCCCGGAGTAGGCGTCAGGGAGGTAGTTGGCTCCGTCCGCGTCGGTGCCGAGCCAGCCCCGGAGACGCGACATGTTCGAGCGTCGGGTGGGCTCGGCGACCAGCAGCGAGCGCGTCATGGCCGAGGGGGTGCTGCCCGGGTGCTCCAGCAGCCAGGCGCAGTACTCCAAACACTGGCCCACCGCGCGGGAGGGCTTCGGGCCCGCCGCGCCCTCGAGGGTGACGTCGCCGAGGAGCAGCAGGGTGGGGTGGTCCGGAGCAGGAGGCGGCGGTGGCATGTAGGGGGACTCCTCGGGCGCGGAGTGGAGAGGGAGCGGGGTGATGTTGCCGGTGTGCTCCGGCCACCACGGGGCGGGCTGGGTCTCGGTGGTGCCGGTCAGGTGGAACAGGCCGAGGAGCGCCCGCTTGGCGGGCCGCTGCAGAAGTTGCGGCGCGAAGGTGAGGCCGTCCCAGCGGCCCTCGGCGGCCGCCACATCGACCACAGCGGCACGGATGTGGGGCGGCGCGGCTGCCGCGACCAGCACGGAGACGCCGACGTCGCCGAGTGCGAGCGCATCGCCGAGCGCATCGAACTGCACCGCTGAGATCGGCGTCGGGAACACGACGACGGTGGGCTCGAACGCCGTCGCGGTGTCCGGGTCCGCGCGGAGCGTCTGCACCGACCCCTGACCCATCGCCAGCCGTCGCTCGGAGCACGTGCGCGCGAGCATTGCCAGCCCCTCGTCCACGGTCCCGATCGCCGTCACGCGCGGATCGTCCAGCGAGTCGGCCCAGTCGTGGCCTCCGACGATCGTCACGCGCACCGCCTCGGCCCACGTTCCGCACACCAGCCCCGTGATCGCCGCCGCGATCGCCGCCTCGGATTCAGGGCCCGTGACGACGGTGGCCCGCTCCTTCTCGAGGTCCAGCAGGACCGGCTCGCCGCCCGGCCTCCAGCCCAGGACGAGCGTCGTGGCCGCGGGGTCTGTGGGCAGCGCGGCGGCGCCGTGAGCGCGCCCCGCGAGCGCGGTCCAGAATCGGGTGAGCTCCTCCGAGCCGGGGATAATGCGCCGGCCCACCGCCCGGCCGAGTACCTGGAGCCGCCGTCGGGTGGCGAGCCCTGCGAGGATGCCAGCGGCAGTCAGGGCGCTCAGGGAACCGAGCAGCGCGTCCGGCGGTTCCTGGTCTGCGGAAGGGGGAGCGGAGGCGCCATCCGTTCCGCCGGTTTTCGCGGCGCCCGGCTGCCCCTCGATGGTCACCGTGGTGCCTGGCGCCGCCGGAGCGGGCCCGGACGCCGTGGGGTCCTGCCCCCGCACGTCCGGGCGTGCCGCGTCGTCTCCCGGCTGGGGGACCTCCGCGGCGCCCAGGTCCGGCTGGGAGGGGGCTGACATGTCGGGCGGGACGTCGGTGGCCACGTCGCTGCCCGCGACCGGGGCATCGGCGCCGGGAACGACCAGCCGCCAGCCGACGTCGATCACGTCCGGGTCATCGACCCGGTCCCGGTTGGCGCTGTGGATCTCGGGCCACCGCTCGCCGCCGCCGAGTTCCCGCTCCGCGATGCTCCACAGGGTGTCCCCGGCCTCGACGGTGACCACCGCGTCGACGGCGGGGGCGGGGAGCAGGAGCGTCGCGCCTGGGCTGAGGGCGGACGCCTCGGAGAGGCCGTCGTTGAGGGCCACGATGTCGCGCCATCGCTCACCCGCGCCCAGTTCGCGTTCGGCGACGGTCCACAGCTCGTCGCCGGGCTGGACGAGATAGCGCCGCGCTGCATCGGGCGCGCGGTCCGGCGCCTGGCCGGGGGCGGCGACGCCTGCGGCGGCCGCTCCGCTCACCACGTGGTGGACCACCGGGCCAGGGTCGGCGGCCGCGACGGTTGGCGCGGCCGCGGCGGCAGCCACCAGCGCCGCGATCCCCGGCCGCAGCCACCCGGTGCCCGGGAGGTGGATCCTGATGCGCTGCCGGCTGACCACGGCGACGATCTCAGCGACGGCGGTGACGGCCACCACGGCCCAGGCGAGCCATCCGATTCCGCTGAGGAGTGCAAGCACGGTGCGGCTGTCCAACGCGACGAGCAGCGCGGTGCGCCAATCCGCCGTGATCAGGTCTCCCGCGTTGCCGACCGCGAGCAGGAACCATGGGACGCCGACGAGCAGCCCCGCCAACGCGGCGGCGGCGGCGATGGCCCGGATGAATCTCATGGTGTCCTCCTCGCGCGCCGCGTCAACGGGGCAGGCGATCCGAGACGTAGGCGGTGATGACGGTGATGATGACGAGGGCCACCGCGGCGGCGCCGGCCAGCAGGATGGCGTTCTCGGTGCTCTGGCTGAGGCCGCGCTCGTCGCGGTGGCGCAGCTGGGCGTGCGGGTACTGCAGGGAGACGAGCGTCCCGATGAGCTGATGGATCGTGGTCATGGTGTCCTCCTGGTGGTCAGTCTTGCGGGTGGTGGGGTCATATCCGGGGTTATGCACAGCTCCACGGGTATCGCGCGGCGAGTTGTCCACATGTGCCGATTGCTCTTGACATCACGTGCCGAGCAGGGTGAGCAAAGGCGGGATAAGGAGCGCGAGGCCGAGGATCATGGCCGGGATCGTCATCCACAGAGTCATCGCCTCGCTGGCCTCCTGGGCGGCGGCGCGCTGCGCGTTGAGATGGGCGTCGCGGAGCTCCCGTACCCGGGCCTGCAGCACCTCGGCCAGCCCGGCGCCCTGCTCCTCGAGCTGCATGACGTCGGCGAAGTCGGCCAGCTCCGGAACGTTCCATTCCCGCGCGACGTCCCGCAGTTCGTTCCAGGGCTGGGTCTGTTCCATCCTCGCCCGCTCAAGGCCCACGGCGATCCGCTGGAACAGCGGCGCACCGGAGATCGCGGCCGCGTTGGCGGCGGCCTGAGCGGCGGAGGAGTTGGCGAGCCGTTCCAGGACCACCAGGTCGAAGAAGGTGTGGATGCCGTCGGTGGCCGCGCGACGCTCCTGCTCTGCGCCACCCCGGAGCCGCACATCCGCCACGAAGTACCCGAGCGTTCCGCCGATGAGGGCCGCTGCGAGCGGCGCCGGCCCGACGGCGTTGCCCAGCGCCCACTGCGTGGCGGCCCACACCGTCGGCAGCCCGACGCCTGCGCCCGTCCAGACGAGCTTCTCCACGAAGAAGTCCCCCACGCTGCGGCCCTGCATGAGCAGCAGCTGCTGCTGCCGCGCGGTGAGCGGCAGGCGCAGCCGCCGCTGCAGGCGCCCGGCCACGCCCTCGACGCCGCCGGCCGCGGACGCCGGCCCTGCGGTGTCGCGCCGCTCGAGGGCCGCCAGGGCGTCGCCCAGCCGCACCGGGGCGGCGAAGAGCCCGCGGACCATGAGCGTCAGTCCCAGGCCGGCGACCATCCCGCTGACGATGGCGGCGCCGATCATGCCGCACTCCGCAGGAAGCGGGGCGCCGGCGCGGGGATGGTCATGCGCCGGAGCACCACCAGGCAGCCGAGGTAGGCGGCCGCGAGCACCGCGGCCAGCACCTGACCCAAGGGTGTGGCGTACGGCGCGAAGAACTGCGGGTTGAGCAGCAGCGCGCCCAGCAGCACACCCAGGGTGATGAAGGTCACCTGGCGGACCACGACCCGGGGTTTCGCGCGCTCAGCCGACACCTCACGCAGGGCCGCCAGCCGGGCCTGGATGCTGTCCGAGACCGCGCCGAGCGTGGCGCGTGCACCTGCCCCGCCCTTCGCGGAGGCGATGGCGAGCGCGGCGACGACGGCGTCGGCATCCGCGGAGGCCAGTTCGTCGGCCAGGGCGAAGAGGGCCTCTCTCGTGTGCCATCGCTGGTCCATGCGGGTGCAGAGCCGGGACACGGGCTCGTTCAGGACAGGGGAGACCTGGTGGCGCGTGGCGAAGATGGCGTCGCGGATGGACTTGCCCGACGACAGCGACGTTCCGATCAGGCGCACCCACCGGTCCAGCGCTGCCAGGACCTCCACCTCGCGGTTCGCGGGAGCGCTGAGCAGGAGCGGCACGCCCACGGCGACGGCGGGGACCAGGATCAGGGCGAGCGCCCATCCCGTGATGATCGCCACGGCGAGCGTCGCCGCCGCGACGCCCCCGAACCACCAGCGCCGCGACCATGGCATCGCTGTCCACCGCTGGCGCAATCTTGTCCACAGGCCTGTGGATGACTGTGTGGACGGCCGCACCGAGCGGCGCGCACCCAGCAGGACGAGCAGAACCCCGAGCCCCACCGTGGACCCCGCCGCGGCGGCGAGGATCACGTCCATGACCCGCTCCGGTCGAACTGGGCCAGTTCCGCCGCCATGGTGGCCTCGGGCTGGAACACCTCGACCCCCGACGCACCGGGAGCCCGGTAGACGAGGTGTGTGACCGGACGGCCCGCCTCGACCGCGCCGGTCAGCTGCCGGACCTCCGAGACGTATCGCGTCCGTACCCCGCCGCGCCACGCGTCGTCCTGCAGCGTCACGTGCACGATGAAGTGGAGGTGGTGCGCGATCTGGTGCATGGCGTCGTCGACGCTGAGCACCCGGCCCTGCGCGACGCGGGCGGCCAGCCGGTCGATGGTGGACGACGCCGAGTGGGAGTGCGTCGTGGCGAGGCACCCGGCACCGGACTGCATGGCCTCGAACATCGCCCCTGCCTCGGAGCCGCGCACCTCTCCGACGACGATGCGGGCGAGGTTCTGGCGCAGCGCCTCGGGGATGAGGTCCGCGACCGTGTAGGAGCCGACGCTGGCGCCGCCCGAGGTCTCGCCCATGCCCACCCTTGCCTGCAGCGCCAGAATGTTGCGACGGTGCCCGAGCAGGTGGGTGAGCAACTCGTAGTCGGTCTCCAGCGTGCCGAAGCGCTCGGAGGGATGGATGGCGGCGATGAGCGCCCGCAACAGCGTCGTCTTGCCGGCGCCCTGGTCCCCGGAGATGACGATGGACTTGCGAGCCAGGACCGCCGAGCGCAGGAGCCGGGCCACGTGGTGGGGCAGCATGCCGTCGGTCGCCAGGTCGTCGAGGGTGACGTCGGTCAGCAGGTGTTGCCGGATGACCACGCTCGGCCGGAAGGACAGGCCGAAGCCGATGGCGTGGAGCCGGAACCGGTCGCCGAGTGCCAGCGTCATCGTGGGGTGCACGTCGTCGAACGGCCTGGGTGGGGTCGCTGTCTCGCCGAGGAACCGGATGGCGTCGACCAGTTCCTCGTCGGTGTCGGCGACCGGCGGGTGGCTCTCGCGATGGCCGTCGCCATACTGCACGGTGACCGTGTCGCAGCCGTGGATCTCGATGTTCTCCGCGTCGGGGATCTCGAACAGCGGCTGCAGCCGTCCGTATCCGAAGATGGCGCTCTCGACGGCGTCGGCGTAGCGCGTCTCCAGGTGGAGCGGCCAGAGCGCCTCGCCCGCCTCGTTGAGCCGCTGGGCGCGGGCGTGGACGACGCTGCGGATGATCGCGCGCCCCTGTGCCCGCCGGTCCGCGTCCGGCATCGGCTGTCCCCGGCCGGCCTGCCACTCGCCTGCCGCGCGGGTGATGAGCTCGACGGCCTCGCGGCGGAGCCCGACGACGACCTGCCAGTCGACGTCCGCGGGTGCCTGGGGCTGGGTGCCCGCGCGCCGCGGTGCAGGAGGTGGGGCCGCCGGCAGGTGCGCCTCGTCGGGGGCCAGCCCCAGCCGTCCCAGGGCCCCGGAGAGGGGCGGAAGCTGGCCGAGCGTCATGACGCCACCCCCGCGACCGCCGCCGTGTGTGCCCGGCCGCGGGCCATCCGCTCGGAGAGGCCCTTGGCCTCGGCGCGGATCCGCGACATGAAGCCCGCCTCGTGGAAGCGGCGCGGCTCATCCGCCCCGTCGCTCAGCACCTCCGCGGCGCGTGGGTCCCACGCCGGTTCGAGCCAGCAGGGCATCGCGAACTGCGCCGAGATCTCGGCGGCGGAGTACGGCCGCCCGGGGCCGACGACGGCGAGGGCCACGGGCGGCGTCGTCGGCAGGGCCCGGACCTGCTCGCCGAGAGTGGCGAGGTGGATCTGGGCGGCGGCCAGCGACCGCAGCGTGGACCGGACGCAGAGCACGACGGCGTCCGCGGCGGCGAGCAGACCCATGGGCAGGCCGTTGACCCCGATCCGGCCAGCGTCCACCACCACGTCGATCCCGCGGGCGTCCAGGCCGGCGAGGGCGTCACCCACCGCGCCCCACACGTGCTCGAACAGCCGTGACGACCCGGCGGAGGTGAAGCCGGGGAGGAACCGGCGCTCCGGCTCACCGGACTCCGTCAAGGGCAGTGTCTGCCGCCACACCTCCGGGTCCAGCGCCGCCCCGTCGCGGTGCAGGTGCGCGAGCGACACCAGGCCGCGCCCGCCGTGTTCCAGGCCGCGCAGGTACCCGGCCTGCACGGCCTGCGCCGGATCCCGGTCGCAGTCCGCGAGCAGGACGTGCCGCGGCCACGTCAACGCGAGGCCCAGGGCGGTCGTCGTCACTCCCGGCGCCCCGGTGGCGGAGGTGAGCAGCAGCACGGCCATCAGCGGCCCTCCGTCACCACGACGAGCGCCAGGAGGTCCGCGGCCGACAGGCGGGCGACGGTGGCGGCCTCGGCGTCGGCGACGCGCACGTCGACGGCGTAGGTCATCCCGTCGTCGAGCAGCGTCGGCCGGGCGGCGACGACGGCGGACGTGTCCGCGGAGCCGCCCTCCGCGAGGCCGACCAGGCGTACCGGCGTCCCCGGCGGCATGTCGGCGGTCGGCAGCTTGCCCAACGGCAGCCGGAGGCCGACCAGCGACTCGCCGTCGGGCAACGGCTGCTCGCCCACGTGCCGGGCCAGCGGGAAGGACCCGGCCGGGAGGTCGGTCAGCGTGCGCTGCCCGACGAGCGTGGGGAGGTCCGCTGCACCGAGCGCTTCGACCGTCATGGTGCCCGGGACCTCGACCACGGCCAGGTCCTCCCGCGTCAGCGCGTCACCGCGCCGGACGTCCGACGCCATGACCACGACGGCGCGCTGGTCTGCGTTGAGTGACACCAGCGCCGCGGCACCCACACCGCCACCGACGACGAGCAGCGCCCCCAGCGCGACGAGTGCGGGGCTGCGGCGGGCCCGCAGCTGTACGCCGGACGGCCTGGGCGCCACCTCCTGAGGAGAAGCTGAGTGTTCGGTCTGCTGATGCACGCCGTGATCCCCCTTCCGGCCGTCAATGTAGGCAGCCGGGTGGGTCACATTCCGCCCTCCACCATCAACTGTGGATAAGGCGGGACGATTTGATCGTTTTTTCCACAGTCTTGTCCACGGTTTGACTCTCTGAGAAACCTGAGAGATTCTTGGCTTCGACACGTTGTAGGACACCCTGGGAGACCCCTGTGCGCAGATGGATCGCCGCGATCGCCACCACGGTGGCCGTCGCCGTCGGATCCGTCGCCGCCACCAGCGCCCAGGCCCTGCCGATCGCGCCCACGCCCGCGGCCCCCGTGACCGGGATCCCCAACCCGTGCGCGTCCACGAAACCCTTCCCGGACGACGCTCCGATCGCTGACGTCGCGGCCCAGCTGGCCGCGAACTTCGGCTTCAAGCTGGCCGGCAAGCAGTGGACCGAGCAGCGGCGCGCGTCGATCAAGATCCTGTGGGAGACGCTGGACGCCATGGAGTGCACGCCCTACCGGGCCGATCTCCAGTCCAAGGTGAGTGGCACCGTCGGCCTCAACGCCACCAGCATCTCGGGCTACGCCTGGGGCGACTGGAGCCTCACCCGCTCCGGCTACGTCAGCCTGGACTTCGGCAAGTTTCAGCGCGCACTGGACTCGGGAGACGAGGGCCGGCTCGTGCGTCTCGTCGTCCACGAACTCGGCCACGTACGCAACTCCGACCGCTACCAGGAGCCGGAGTACTGGACGGCGTTCGTCACACTGTTCCGCCATGAGGGTCGGTTCTCCGACTACGCGGGGCGCAGCGTCACCGAGACCTTCGCCGACGTCGTGGGCTACTACGTCGGCCGCTGCGCGCTGGACAACCCGTACGACACGGGCGCCCACGACGCCTATTACGAGTACGCCAAGACCTACATCTTCGGTGGCAAGGAGTTCGGCCCGGCCCCGGGCGAGACGCCGAACTGCACACTCCCCGTCGACGGCGCCGAGGCCCCCATGCCGGGCGACGAGCTGCCCGGGTGGATGGAAGGCCTGAGCGGCGAGTAGCCGCGGCCGGTAGCATCGTCGGCGACCCACGTCCCGCTTCACGGAGGAAGCCATGCCCGACGTCGCTGCCTACGCCATTGACTCTCCCACCGGCCGCTACGCCAAGACCACCATCACGCGCCGCAACCCCGGCCCCACAGAGGTGTTCTTCGACATCCACTACACGGGCATCTGCCACTCCGACATCCACACCGCCCGCGGCGAGTGGGGGCCGATCACGTACCCGTTTGTCGGCGGCCACGAGATCGCCGGGGTCGTCAGCCAGGTCGGCTCGGAGGTCACGAAGTTCGCGGTGGGCGACCGCGTCGGCGTCGGCTGCTTCGTCGACTCGTGCCGCGAGTGCGACATGTGCCGCCAGGGCGAGGAGCAGTTCTGCACCGGCCGCCCCGGCACCGTCTGGACGTACAACGGCGTCGGCCGCGACGGTGAGCCGACGGCGGGCGGCTACTCCACGGGCATCACGGTCGAGCAGGACTACCTCATGCGAGTGCCGGACGACATGAGCCTCGAGCACGCGGCCCCGCTCATGTGCGCCGGCATCACGCTGTACTCCCCGCTCAAGCGCTGGGGCGCCGCCCCGGGCAAGCGCGTCGGCATCGTCGGCATGGGCGGGCTCGGGCACATGGGCGTGCAGATCTCGGCCGCCATGGGCGCGGAGACCATCGTGCTCGGCCGCTCGCTGGCGAAGCGCGACGACGGCCTGAGGCTGGGCGCCACCGACTACGTCTCCACCCAGGACCGCGACGCTATGAAGAGGCTGCGCGGCAGCTTCGACCTCATCGTCACCACCGTGTCCGATGGCGTCGACCTCGACGGCCTACTCAAGCTGCTCAAGGCCCACGGGGTGTTGGTCAACGTCGGCCTGCCCGAGCGCCCGTCCTCGATCCACCTCGGCGTGCTGACCGGTCAGGCGCGGGTGCTGGCCGGCTCGAACATCGGCGGCATCCGGGAGACGCAGGAGATGCTCGACTTCTGCGCCGAGCATGACCTGGCCCCCATGATCGAGATGATCGACGCCGACAAGATGGACGAGGCCTACGACAACGTCGTCGCGTCCAAGGTCCGCTACCGCTACGTGATCGACATCTCGACGATCTGACGCGGACGGCCGCACCTTAGCACGCCCGCCCACGCCGCTCGGCCGCACCCTGGCCGACACGCCGCGAGACCCCGTGGGAGTATGGACGGGCAGGGCGCAGCGTCCACTGCCTCTGTGGCCTACAGGCCGGGTCGGCCTGGACATTTTCCCGGCGCCCGGGCCGACCCTAGGGCGGTCAGCCCGCGCGGCCGCGCCGCCGGCGGACCCATCCGGGCACGGCCACGGGCAACATGATGCGCGACCTTGGCCCGGTCCACGCCCCAGCCCTAGGATCGTGGACGGGAGGTCCCAGTGGAGAGCGGGTACGGGCGCGCGGCCTGGATGGTCTGGGGCGTCGGCGTGTTCGGCTACTCGCTCGCCGTCATGCACCGCAGCGCGCTGGGTGTCGCGGGCCTGGAGGCCGCCGCCCACTTCGGCACCACCCCCGGCATCATCTCGACGTTCGTCGTCCTGCAGCTCGCCACCTACGCCCTGTCGCAGGTTCCCGTCGGGCTGCTCCTGGACCGCTTCGGGTCGCGCGTGCTGCTCACGACCGGCACGCTCGTCATCGCGCTGGGCCAGGGGATGCTGGCCATGGCCGACGACCTGTCCATGGCCTACGCGGCCCGCATCCTCCTCGGCATCGGCGACGCCTGCATGTTCAATTCGGTGCTGCGGCTGCTGCCGCGCTGGTTCGAGCCCCGGCGCGTCCCCCTGCTGTCTCAGGTCACCGGCATGATCGGCGCCGTAGGCCAGGTCGCCGCAGTGGGCGTGGTGCTGCCCCTGATCCAGATGGCGGGCTGGCGGCCGGGGCTGCTGCTCACCGTGGCGGCCAGCGGGGTCGCGGCGGTCCTGATCGTGGCCGGCGTGCGCAACGCGCCGCCGGGGGAGGCGCCGAGCGTCGTCGTCGACCCGATCCGGGAGATCCCCTCTCGTATCAAAGGCCTGACGACGCATCCCGCTACGCAACTCGGCTTCTGGGTCCACTTCACCGCGGGGTTCTCCACCAACGCCTTCGTCTTCATGTGGGGGATCCCCTACCTCGTCGTGGGCCAGGGCCGCTCCCAGGCGGAGGCGGGGGCGCTGTTCGCGCTGTTGTCGGTCGCGGCCATGGTGGCCGGCCCCGTCGTCGGCGCCATGACGGCCCGCCATCCGCTGCGCCGCAGCACTTTGGTCCTCCTGCTCGTGTGGGCCGTCGTCGCTTGCTGGGCCGCGGTGCTGCTGTGGCCGGGGCCGGCGCCCACCCCGCTGCTGGTCCTGCTGGTGCTCTCCCTCGCCGTGGCGGGGCCCGGTACCGGTGTCGGCTTCGACTTCCCCCGCACGAACCTGCCCGTGACCAGACTCGGCGCCGCCAACGGCATCGTCATCGCGGGCGGCTTCATCGGTGGCACCGTCCTCATCCTGCTCATGGGCCTGGCGCTCGACTGGATGGCCGGCGGCGGCGCCTACACGCCGGACCAGCTGCGCCTAGCGTGGCTGTTGCAGCTGCCGTTCTTCGTCGTCGGGATCGGGGGCATCCTGCTGAGCCGGCGGCGGCTGCGTCGGCTCATGGCGGCGGAGGGCGTCGTCGTGCCGACGTGGCGCGAGGTGGCGGAGCGCATCCGCCGTCGGCGGGGCCTCCCCGGTTAGAAGAGGCCCTCGGGCTGCGGCGGGGGAGCATAGGCCGGGTCGACGTCGTTGAACAGCTTGCTCACCGAGCGCCCGTTGTGGATGCGGTCGATGGCGTCGGCGAACAGGCCCGCGACGCTCAGCGTCGTCAGGCCCGGGAAGTTGGGCGGCGCTGGCACGGTGTTGGTCGACACGACCTCGACGATGCGCTCGTGTGACGTGAGCTTCTCGACCGCCCGCCCCGCGAACAGCCCGTGCGTGCAGGCCACGGACACGTCGTTGCAGCCGAAGTCGCCCAGGCGGTTGACGATCTCGACGATGGAGCCGCCGGTCGCGATCTCGTCGTCGAGCACGATGGCGCGCTTGCCGGAGACGTCGCCGACGATGGCGTCGATGACCACCCGGTCGTCCGCGAGGCGCTGCTTCGATCCGGCCGCGACCGGCAGGTTGAGCAGCCGGGCCAGCAGCGTCGCCTGCTTGGCGTTGCCCAGGTCGGGGGACACGACGACGGTGTTGCTGAGGTCGCGGTCGCGGTAGTGGTCCGCGATCACGCCCAGGGCAGTGAGGTGATCGACGGGGACGGAGAAGAACCCGTGCACCTGCGGCGCGTGCAGCGCCATGGTGAGGACCCGGTCCACACCGGCGGTCGCCAGCATGTCGGCCACCAGCCGGCCGCCGATGGAGATGCGCGACGCGTCCTTCTTGTCGGAGCGCGCGTAGGCGTAGTGCGGGATGACGGCTGTGATCTGTCCCGCGGAGGCGCCGCGGGCGGCGTCGACCATGAGCAGGAGCTCCATCAGGTGGTCCTGCGTCGGGGGGACGAGCGGCTGCACGATGTAGACGTCGCGCTGGCGACAGTTGGCGAGCAGCTGCGCCTGCAGGCAGTCGTTGCTGAACCGGGAGATCTTCACCGCCGATCGCCGGAGCCCGAGGTGCGCGCAGATCTCGTCGGCGAACGCCGCATGGGCGGAACCGGAGAAAACGACGATGCCCTTCACTGACAGCCCCTTCCCGTCGCCCACAGCCTAACGGCCGACGGCGGGGCGCGCCGCGGCTGGCGTCGAGCCGGACAACGATCCGCGCATCAGGGCGTCATCGAGCGGTCATCCGGCGTTCACCAGCGGCGCAGCGACTGTTCTCCGGCGCGCCCTAGCGTGCGGCAGACGGGCCAACCCGGCCCCCGAACAGAAGGAACCATCCATGAGTGGAATCCGCACGGCCGCCCTCGCGGGCCTGGCCGCCGTGTCCCTGGCGCTCACCGCCTGCGGTGGTGCCGCCCCCGCCGCCGAGACCTCCGATCCGGCCTCGACGGGGTCGGCCGCCGTCGACGCCGCGACCGCGACGTCCGCCGCCGACTTCGGCGGGATGGAAGGGCTGATCGCCGCCGCGCAGGCCGAAGGCCAGCTCAACGTCATCGCCCTGCCGCACGACTGGGCCAACTACGGCGCCGTCATCGAGGGCTTCAAGGCCAAGTACGGCATCGAGGTCAACGAGCAGTCCCCGGACGCCTCCTCGAAGGAGGAGATCGCCGCCGCCGACGCCAACAAGGGCACCGACAAGGCGCCCGACGTGTTCGACCTCGGCACCAACGTGGCGCTGGAGTCGACCGACTACTTCGCGCCCTACCAGGTGGAGCGCTTCGCCGACATCCCCGAGGACCAGAAGGACCCCGAGGGCCTGTGGGTCTCCGACTACACCGGCGTCATGGTGGTCGGCTACAACAAGACGAAGTACGGCGAGATCACCTCGCTCGACCAGCTGACCGATCCGCAGTTCGCCGGGTCGGTGGCCCTCAACGGCAAGCCCGCCGAAGCCGGCGCCGCGTTCAACGGGTTCCTCCTGGGCGCGCTCGCCAACGGCGGATCGTTCGACGACCTGCAGCCCGGCCTCGACTTCTTCGCCGAGCTCAACGACGCCGGCTCGCTCAACCTCACCGACGTCACCCCCGGCACCATCGAATCCGGGGAGCACGGCGTCGTCTTCGACTGGTCCTACAACATGGTTCCCGTCGCTGACCGCCTCGCCGAACAGGGCGTCGAGTGGGCGACGTTCCTGCCCGAGGGCATCGCGCTGGGCTCGTACTACAAGCAGGCCGTCAACAACGACGCCCCCCACCCGGCGGCCGCCCGCCTGTGGCAGGAGTACCTGTTCTCGGCGGAGGCGCAGAACCTCTGGGCCGAGGGCGGCGCCGTGCCGGTGCTGAACCAGGTGTTCGCCGACGAGTTCTCAGACGAGGCCAAGGCCGCGGCGCCCGCCGTCGAGGAGCTGCTCGCCCCCACCGCCGAGCAGGCCGAGGCGGCCACCGCGTTCCTGCAGGCCAACTGGGACGCCACGATCAGCTGATGTCGACCCTGGTGGCGGGCGTGGCCACGCCCACGAGACGCGTCGCGCGGACCGCCCGCGACGCCGCGGTCACGCTTCCCTTCCTCGGGTACCTCGCCGTGTTCCTACTGCTCCCGACGCTCATCGTGGTGGTGGGGGCGTTCCGGAGCCGCGACGGCGGGTTCACGCTCGACGGGGTCGCGCGGCTGGTCACGCCCGCCACCGCCCAGATCTTCCTCACCACCGCGTGGGTGAGCGCCGCCTCGGCGATCGCGGGTGCCGTCGTCGGGGGCGCGGCCGCCTACGCCCTGTCGACGGTGCCGCTCACGTCTCCGCTGCGCCGGATCTACACGGCCGTGTCGTCGGTCCTCGCGCAGTTCGGCGGCGTGATGCTCGCCTTCGCGTTCATCTCGGTGCTGGGCAAGAACGGCCACCTCACCCGGCTGCTGGCCGACGCGTTCGGTGTCGCGGTGCCGGGCGACCTGCTGACCTCCGTGCCGGGGCTCATCCTCGTGTACTGCTACTTCCAGGTGCCGCTCATGATCATCGTGTTCCTGCCCGCCGTCGACGGGCTGCGTCAGGAATGGCGTGACGCCACCGAGAACCTCGGCGGATCGACGTGGACCTTCTGGAGCCGGGTCGCGGGACCCATCCTGCTGCCGAGCTTCCTCGGCAGCTTCCTCCTGCTGTTCGCCAACGCGTTCTCCGCCTACGCGACCGCGGCCGCGCTGATCTCGCAGCGGACGATCATCGTGCCCATGGCCATCGAGGGCGCCATCCGCAACGAGAACGACACCGGCATGGACGCCTACGCCCAGGCGCTCGCCGCGGGCATGATCGTCGTGGTCGGGCTGGTGATGGCCGGGTACGCCGCGCTGCAGCGTCGCGCGGGTCGGTGGACCCGGTGAGCCGGGCCGTCACCCGCCGGCGCCGCCAGCGGGCGCTGCGGATCGCGGTGCTGGGCGTGGTGGGGGTGTTCCTCGCGTATCCGCTGTACGCGCTGTTCGAGTTCTCGATCCGGTTCCCGCTCACGGGGGCCTACTCCGTCGACGCCTGGACACGGCTGTTCGGGGCCGGCGACGGGGCCCGCCTCCAGCCGCTTTACACGGGCCTGGTCAACTCGCTGCTCATCGCCGTCCTCACGCTGAGCCTCATGTTCGCGCTGCTGTTGCCGACGATGGTGTGGGTCCGGTTGCGGCTACCGCGGCTGAACCGGGTCGTCGAGTTCCTGTGCCTGCTGCCGCTGACGCTGCCCGCTATCGTGCTCGTGGTGGGGCTGGTGCCGGTGTACCGGTTCATCGCGACCGGCCTGCTGGACACGCACGCCGTCTGGCTCAGCTTCGCGTACGTGGTGCTGATCCTGCCCTTCGCCTACCGCGCCCTCGACGCCGGCCTCTCCGCCATCGACGTCCGCACGCTGGCCGCGGCGGCCCGCTCCCTCGGCGCCTCCTGGCCCGCCGTCGTCGCCCGGGTGCTGCTGCCCAACCTGCGCGGCGCCGTCGCCTCCGCCGCCTTCATCTCGATCGCCGTCGTGCTCGGCGAGTTCACGATCGCGCGGATGCTCGCGCGCGAGAACCTCCAGACCGGCGTCATGCTGGTCAACCAGGCGGCGCCGCAGGTCGCGGCGGCGGTGTCGCTGCTGACGCTGCTGTTCGGGATCGCGCTGCTCGTGGGGCTGAGCTACATCACCAACCGTGCCCACCGCCGACCACGCAGGAGAGACTCATGACACCCACCCCCGGCGCCGTGGCCGTCGAGCTGCGGGCCCTCCGGCGCTCGTTCGGCAGCGTCGTCGCGCTCGACGACCTCGACCTCGACATCGCGCCCGGCGAGCTGGTCGCGCTCCTGGGCCCCTCCGGCTGCGGCAAGACGACGGCGCTGCGCGTCCTCTCCGGCTTGGAGGAGGCTGACTCGGGGCAGGTGCTGGTGGGCGGCCGCGACATCACGCACGTGCCGCCGAACAAGCGCTCGATGGCCATGGTCTTCCAGAGCTACTCCCTGTTCCCGCACCTCACCGCGGCGGGCAACATCGACTTCGCGCTGTCCCTGCGACGGGTGGATCGCGCCCGGCGGCGCGGCATCATCGACCACCACCTCGACCTCGTCGGGCTGGGCAGCCACCACGACCGCTTCCCGACGGAGTTGTCCGGTGGCCAGCAGCAGCGGGTCGCACTCGCCCGCGCGCTGGCGTCCAACCCCGAGGTCCTGCTGCTGGACGAACCGCTGTCGGCGCTCGACGCCCAGGTCCGGGTGCAACTGCGCGACGAGATCCGCCGCATCCAGCTGGAGCTGGGCACCACGACGCTGTTCGTCACCCACGACCAGGGCGAGGCGCTCGCGATGGCGGATCGGGTGGGCGTGATGCGCGCCGGACGACTCGAACAGATCTCCGCGCCGCGGGACCTGTACGAGCGGCCGGTCAACGAGTTCGTAGCGCAGTTCATCGGCTCCACCAACCGCATCCACGGGAGGGTGAGCGCCGGGCATGTGCGGGTGCTGGGGGAGTGGCTGCCCGTGCTGCCGGGATCGCCGACGGAGGGCGCGGGGGTCGCGCTGGTGCGGCCGGAGCGGTTGTCGGTGACGCCCGCCGTGGACGCGGCCGACGAGCGGGGCTTCGAGGGGACCGTGCGGCAGGTGTCCTTCCTGGGCGACCATGCCCGCGTCTACGTGACGCTGCACGACGACACCGAGTTGCAGGCGTTCGTCCATTCCCGGGACACGCACGGACTCGGGTTGGGGGAGCGCGTGCTGGTCGCCGTCGACAAGGCGCCCGTGCTGGTGACCGCGTAGACGCCGATGGCCCGGCCCCCCTGGGGAGCCGGGCCATCGTGGGTGCCTGGATCAGGCGACGCCCGCGTCGATCTCCTCCTGCGTGAGGTAGCCGGTGTCGACCAGCGCTTCGGTGATGTTGTCCTGCGTGACGGTCACGACGTCGAGGAGGTAGGACGGGACGACCTTCACACCGTTGTCGTAGTCGGTGGTGTTGTTCGCCTCGGGCTCCTCGCCCGCCAGCAGGTCCTGGGCGGCTGCCACGGCCTGCTCGGCGAGCAGTCGGGTGTCCTTGAAGATCGTCGAGTACTGCACGCCGTCCTGGATCAGCTTGGTGGACGCGATCTCGGCGTCCTGCCCGGTGACGACAGGGAAGCCGTCCTCGACGGTGCCGGAGTAGCCGTTGTTCTGCAGGGCGGTGATGATGCCGCGGGCCAGGCCGTCGTTGGCCGACAGCACGCCGTCGACCTTCTTGTCCTGGTAGTGGGCCGTCAGGAGGTCCTCCATGCGCTTCTGGGCCTTCTCCTGCTGCCACCCGAGCGTCGCGGCCTGGTCGATGCTGGTCTGGCCGGAGACGACGGTGAGGGTGCCGTTGTCGATCTCAGGCTGTAGGACGCTCATGGCCCCGTCGAAGAAGAAGTGGGCGTTGTTGTCGTCCAGCGAGCCGGCGAAGAGTTCGATGTTGAACGGGCCGTCGCCGCGCTCCTTGAGGCCGTCGATGAGGGACTGGCCCTGGGCGACGCCGACCTTGAAGTTGTCGAACGAGACGTAGAAGTCGACGTTCTCGCTGTCGCGGATCAGGCGGTCGTACGCGATGACCTTGATGCCCTGGTCGGCTGCCACCTGCAGCTGCGGGGCCAGTGCGGTGCCGTCGATGGCGGCGATGATCAAGACATCGGCGCCCTGGGTGATCATCTGGTCGATCTGCTGCGACTGGGTGGGGATGTCGTCGTTGGCGAACTGCAGGTCGACGGTGAAGCCGGCCTCCTCGAGCTGCGACTTGACCGCGTCGCCGTCGGCGATCCACCGCTCCAGGGTCTTGGTCGGCATCGCGACGCCGACGGTGCCGCCCGCGCCCGCCTCGCCACCGGCGCTGGAGGTCGCGGCCGCACCCGTGCCGTCAGGGGTGCTGCCCGCGCCGCCACCGGCGCACGCGCTCAGGGTGAAGGCCATGGCCGCGCTCGCGGTCAGAGCCAGGAGCTTCCGCATCTTCATACATCCTCCTCGGGATGATCTGGGCCGGAGCGGCCACACGCCGCCCCCAGGAAGCAAGAGGCGCCGCTTCCAGTTACTTCGTCGACTGGGCGGGACAACTTTGTCTCTCACTTGAACTAAATCCTGTCATGCGCACCATGTGTTGTCAAACGCCGCGCGGGGGCGCGACCAGCAACACGCCGTGGACGCGACACGGCGCCCGGGGCCGAAGCCCACGGGCGCCGCGACGACGTCGGTGCTGATCAGGCCTTGGCGGCCGCCGCCCGACGCTTGTTCCAGATGTCGAACGCGACAGCCAGCAGCAGCACCAGACCCTTGACGATCTGCTGGATGGACGTCTGCACGCCCATCAGCTGCATACCGTTGCTCATCACGGCCATGACCAGGCCGCCGATCATGGCGCCGATCACGGTGCCGACGCCACCGGTGACGGCAGCGCCGCCGATGAAGCACGCCGCGATCGCGTCGAGCTCGAACATGTTGCCCGCGGCCGGCTGGGCGCCGTTGGTGCGCGACGAGAACACCACGCCGGCGATGCCGGTGAGCAGACCCATGTGCACGTAGACCCAGAAGATCGTCCGCTTGACCTTGACGCCCGACAGCATGGCCGCGTTGATGTTGCCGCCGATGGCGTACACGTGACGGCCGTAGATGCTGTTCTTCGCCAGGAACGAGTAGGTGATGATCAGCACCGCGAGGACGATCAGCACGATCGGGAAGCCACGGGCCGTGGCCAGTTTCCACGCGAAGAACATCACGACGACGGCGACCGCGGCGAGCTTGGCGACGAACAGCGCGATGCCCTCGACCTCCTGCTCGTAGCGGATGCGCGCCCGGCGGCTGCGCCACTGCGTCCAGGCGAAACCGGCCACCGCGAAGACGCCGATCAACAATGTGAACAGGTCATATCCATAGCCGCCCAACAATCCGTTGAGGAAGCCGTTGGCGATCTGCTGGTACTCCGACGTCATGGGCGACAGCGACACCGAACCGAGGACGAGGAACGTCATGCCGCGGAACAGGAGCATGCCCGACAGCGTCACGATGAAGCCCGGGATGCCGACGTAAGCCACCCAGAAGCCGTGCCAGGCGCCGATCGCCAGGCCGACCAGCAGGCCGGCGATCACGCCGACGTACCAAGGCATGCCCTGTTTGATGATCAGCGTGGCCGACACCGCGCCCACCAACGCCACCACGGAACCCACCGACAAGTCGATGTGCCCCACGACAATAACAAAGAGCATGCCGATGGCGAGGATGAGGATGTAGGAGTACTGCAGGATCAGGTTGCTGACGTTGGTCGGGTTCAGCAGCGTCCCGCCCGTCAACACCGTGAACAGCAGGACGATCGCCACGAACGCGATGACGATGCCACTCTGGCGTAGGTTCTTGGAGAAAAGGTCCTTGACGGTGGCCATCACGCGGCCTCCCTTTCTTTGGTCATGAGCTTCATGAGGCTCTCCTGGGTCGCCTCTCCACGGGGGAGCTGGCCGGTGATCCGGCCGAAGGCCAGAGTGAAGATGCGGTCGCAGATGCCGAGCAGCTCGGGCAGCTCCGACGAGATCACGACGACGGCCTTACCGGCGTCGGCGAGCGCATTGATGATGGTGTAGATCTCGTACTTGGCGCCGACGTCGATACCCCGCGTGGGCTCGTCAAGGATCAGCACCTCGGGGGCGGTCATCATCCACTTGGACAAGACGACCTTCTGCTGGTTGCCGCCGGAGAGCTGACCGACGACGTTCATCACCGTCGGGGTCTTGATCCGCATCTCCTTGCGGTACCGCTCCGCGTTCTTGATCTCCTCGTTCGAGTTGACCACGCCGTTGTTGGCGATCTTGTCCAGCGAGGCGGCCGAGATGTTGCGGCGGATGTCGTCGATGAGGTTCAGCCCGTACCGCTTGCGGTCCTCCGTGGCGTACGCGAGACCGGCGTCGATGGCGTCGGCCACCGAATGGAGGTGTACCTCCTTGCCGTGCAGGAACAACCGCCCGCTGACCTTGCGGCCGTAAGCCCCACCGAAGAGGCTCATCGCCAGTTCCGTGCGGCCGGCGCCCATCAGGCCGGCGATCCCGACGATCTCACCCGCGCGGACGTCGAAGGACGCGCCGTCGGACACCTTGCGGCCCGCGACGGTGGGGTGCAGGACCGTCCAGTCCTCGACCCGCATGATCTCCTCGCCGATGTTGGGCGTGTGCTCCGGGAAGAGGTTGTCCAGCTCGCGGCCGACCATGCCCTTGATGATCCGCTCCTGCGTCATCTCAGGGCCGCGGTCGATGGTCTCGATCGTCATGCCGTCGCGGATCACCGTCGTGGCGTCGGCGATGGCGGTGATCTCGTTCAGCTTGTGCGAGATCATGATCGACGTGATTCCCTGCTCCTTCAGATGACGCAGCAGGTCCAGCAGGTGGGCCGAGTCCGTGTCATTGAGGGCCGCGGTCGGCTCGTCGAGGATGAGCAGCTTCACGCGCTTCGAGAGCGCCTTGGCGATCTCCACGAGTTGCTGCTTGCCGACGCCGATCTGATTGATCGGCGTCATGGGGTTCTCGTCCAGCCCCACGCGGGCCAGGAGCTTCGCGGCCTCGGCGTTGGTCTTGTGCCAGTTGATCCGGCCCTTCTCCACCTGCTCGTTGCCGAGGAAGATGTTCTCCGCGATCGACAGCAGGGGAACCAGGGCGAGCTCCTGGTGGATGATGACGATCCCGGCATGCTCCGAGTCGTTGATCGAGGAGAACGTGCACTCCTTGCCCTCGAAGATGATGTCGCCCTCGTAGGTACCGTGCGGGTAGACCCCCGACAGCACCTTCATGAGGGTCGACTTCCCCGCGCCGTTCTCGCCACAGATGGCGTGGATCTCGCCCCGCTTGACCTCAAGGGTCACGTCCGAGAGTGCCTTGACGCCGGGGAACGTCTTGGTGATGTTGCGCATCTCGAGGATGGTCTGGTTGTCGCTCATGCGTCGCCTTTCGGAAATGTCACTTGGCGACGATGGCCCGGCCCCTGAGGAGCCGGGCCATCGTGGGTGCCTGGATCAGGCAACGCCTGCGTCGATCTGCTCCTGGGTCCAGTAGCCGGTGTCGACGAGCGCTTCGGTGATGTTGTCCTGCGTGACGGTCACGACGTCGAGCAGGTAGGACGGGACGACCTTCACACCGTTGTCGTAATCGGTGGTGTTGTTCGCCTCGGGCTCCTCGCCGGCCAGCAGCGCCTGGGCGGCGATGACGGCCTGCTCGGCGAGCAGTCGGGTGTCCTTGAAGATCGTCGAGTACTGCACGCCGTCCTGGATCAGCTTGACGGAGGCGATCTCGGCGTCCTGGCCGGTCACGATCGGGAAGCCGTCCTCGACGGTGCCGGAGTAGCCGTTGTTCTGCAGGGCGGTGATGATGCCGCGCGACAGGCCGTCGTAGGCCGACAGCACGCCGTCGATCTTCTTGTCCTGGTAGTTGGCGGTGAGGAGGTCCTCCATGCGCTTCTGCGCGGTCTCCTGCTGCCAACGCAGCGTGGCGGCCTGCTCGATGTCGGTCTGGCCGGACACGACGGTCATGGTGCCGTTGTCGATCTCAGGCTGGATGACGCTCATGGCGCCCTTGAAGAAGAAGTGGGCGTTGTTGTCGTCCAGCGAGCCGGCGAACAGTTCGATGTTGAACGGGCCCTCGCCGCGCTCCTTGAGGCCGTCGATGAGGGACTGGCCCTGGGCGACGCCGACCTTGAAGTTGTCGAACGAGACGTAGAAGTCGACGTTCTCGCTGTCGCGGATCAGGCGGTCGTAGGAGATGATCTTGATGCCCTGGGCCGCGGCGTTCTCGAGCTGCGGGGCCAGTGCGGTGCCGTCGATCGCGGCGATGATGAGGACCTTGACGCCCTGGGTGATCATCTGGTCGATCTGCTGCGACTGGGTCGGGATGTCGTCGTTGGCGAACTGCAGGTCGACGGTGAAGCCGGCCTCCTCGAGCTGCGACTTGACGGCCTCGCCGTCGGCGATCCACCGCTCAGAGGTCTGGGTCGGCATCGACACGCCGACGGCGCCGCCTGCCTCGCCGCCCGCGGGCGCGCTGGCGCTGGCGGAATCGGTCGACCCGGAGGTGGGCTCGGTGGTGCTGCCTGCGCCGCCGCCACCGCATGCGGTGAGGGCGAAGGCCAGAACCATGCCCGCAGCCGCGGTCATGAACTGCTTCATCTTCATTCGTTCCTCCTGAGAACGGTAAAGAGGTGACGGACGGCTGTCGACCGCCCGAGGGGTCGCATCGGGTGTGCGAGGCGAAGCGCGATGCGCGTGACCTGACCCCGGGCAAATGATTTCTCGACGATCAGGACGGCGTTGTCTCTCCGTTGGCCTGAGTCTGTCCCCGGGTGATAGCGCTGTCAACCGAATCGGGGGGTGCAGATGGTTGCAAAATGATAACGATCGTCTAGCGCCTCGAAACAGCGTCAACTAGGCCGGGGCTGCGGTGGATACCGAAACGACGTTTCGTAGTATGTCCGGGTGACGCCGCACCCCGAGACCCATCCGCACGAGGCCCGCAAGGGGGTCGTGCGCACCCTCCACCACGACGCCGGCGAGCGCCCGCACGTCCTGGTGTGGGAGGTCACGCGGGCCTGCCAGCTGGCGTGTCGACACTGCCGCGCCGATGCCTTCACGCGCGCCGACCCTCGGCAACTCACCACCGAACAGGGCAAGGCGCTCCTGGACGACTTCGCCGCCTACGGCACCCCCAAGCCGATCGTCATCCTGTCGGGGGGCGACGCGTTCGAGCGCGACGACCTCGAGGAGCTGATCGCCTACGGCACGTCGATCGGGCTGCCGATCGCGCTGTCGCCGTCGGTCACCCCGCTGCTCACCGACGAGCGGCTGGCGTCGGTGCGGGAGGCCGGTGTCAAGGCGTTCTCCCTGTCGCTCGACGGCGCCACCCCCCAGACCCACGACTCCTTCCGCGGCATCGACGGCACGTTCGCCGACACCATGGCCGCGGCCGAGCTCGTCGTGAAGCATGGCTTCCGGTTCCAGGTGAACACGACGATCTGCCGCAACAACCTGCGCGAGCTCCCGGCCCTGCTGAAGCGGACCATGGAGATGGGCGCGGGCATGTGGTACGTCCTGTTCCTCGTCCCGATGGGCCGCGGCTCCAACCTGGAGCCGCTGGATCCCGAGGAGATGGAGGACGTGCTGCACTGGCTGCACGACGTGTCGGACCGGATCGCGGTGAAGGTGACGGAGGCGCCGAACTACCGGCGCGTCGCGATCCAGCGCGACGACGCCCGCGCGGCGGGGGAGCCGCTGCCGGTGCGCGGCGAGTTGCACGCGTGGCTGACGGCGGAGACGGAGGCCCTGCTTGGTGAGGTCCTTGAGCGTCGCCCGCCGCGGCCGCCGATCGGGGTCAACAGCGGGCGCGGGTTTGCGTTCGTCGACCACATCGGCGACGTCTACCCGTCGGGCTTCCTCCCGTACCGCTGCGGGTCGGTGAAGGAGCAGTCGTTCCGGGAGATCTACGCCGAGGCTCCGATGATGAAGGCTCTGCGTGACCCGTCGTCGTACGCCGGTAAGTGCGGGGTGTGCGAGTTCAACTGGATCTGCGGGGGATCGCGGGCCCGGGCGCATGCGATGGTGGGCGACCCGCTCGCGTCGGATCCGACGTGCGTGTACCAGCCGGCGGCGTGGGTCGCGCAGCATGAACAGCAGGACAACTCGGACGTCGCGACCGTATAGGGCCTCGGAGGGGCTGTTCGACGGCGTGTCGTGCCGGGGGGTCGGGGAGAGACCGGGTCGCGTGCGGCGGTGGGGCGTCTTGTGTGTCGCTGGTGTGCACGGCGGGCTCAGAGGAGGTGGCCGTAGCCGAGCGCGACGAGGTTCGCCCGCGACATCGCCAGCGACTCGAACGGGTCGCGGCCGTAGGTGTCGTCCTGCTCGACCAGAAGGTGCTCGGCGCCGCTCGCCAGGGCCTGCTCGATGATGGGCTCCCACTCGAGGTTGCCCTCGCCGACCTCGGCGAACTGCACCACGCCGTAGAACCCCGCCATGAATCCCGCGAAGTCGCCGGCGGCGATGGCGTCGCGGGCGGAGTCGGGCAGCAGGCCGATGCGGTAGTCCTTGAGATGCACCAGCCGGACGCGCCCGGCGTACTTGGCGAGCACGGAGACCGGATTCAGACCGCCGCGCTGGACCCAGTGGACGTCCACCTCCAGCCCGACGCTGGGCGCCAGGTCCGCGATGACGTCGAGCATGTAGCGGCCGTCGAGCCGGGCGAACTCGACGTGGTGGTTGTGGTAGTACAGGGCGACGCCGTCGTCGGCGAGCCGCTGGGCGTACTCCTCCGTCTGCCGGGCGAAGTCGACGATGCTGTCGCGGTGACCCATGGCGTCGATCGGCAGCATCCCGACCCGCAGCAGATCCGTGCCGAGGGTCCGGCAGTCGGCGACGATCTTGTCGTAGGTGGTGCTCAGCGAGTCGCCGCCGCCGGGGGGCGGGGTCAGGCCCGCGGACAGGGCGACGACGCGCACGTCCAGCTCGTCCTGTGCGCGCTGCATCTCGGCGACGTTCTCGGGCGTCATCGCCACCTGCGACATCTCGATGTCGCGGTAGCCGACGTCAGCCATCCGGCGGAGGGTCTCGAAGGTGCCGTGCTCGACGAACGAGGCCTTGATGGTGCTGGCCTGCACACCGATTCGTGCCATGGGGGTGTCCTTTCAGGAGGTGAGGGGCAGCCGGACGATGTCGCCGGTGCGGGCGGAGGCGTAGATGGCGAGGACGAGCTCGAGGCTCTGCCGGCCGCCGAGGCCGTCGACGATCGGGGCACGGCCCTGCTCGATGGCGTCGACGAAGTCGAGGAGCTGGCGGCGGTGCGCCTCGCCCCAGGTGTCGGCGGGATCGGATGGTTCGGCCGCCTCGGCGACGGCGCGGGTCGCGGCGCGCGTGCCGCCCGAGGCGACCTGCTGCGCATGGGTGGTGCTGGCCTCGCCGCCGAGGTGGTCGCCGTCGTGGAGGGCGAGGAGTTCGAGCCGGTCGCCGCGGATGACGGCGCCGCCGCCAGTGCCGTGCAGCGACAGTGAGGCGGGGAACCCGGGGTAGGCGCTCGTGGACGCCATGACAGTGGCGATGGCGCCGCCCGCGAACTCGACGGTGGCGCAGACGACGTCCTCGACGTCGATGCGATCGTGGGTGGCGGTGCGGGACCGGGCGAAGACGGATGTCGCGGGACCGCACATCCACCGCAGCAGGTCGACGGTGTGGACGCCCTGGTTGATGAGCGCGCCGCCGCCGTCGAGTTCCCAGGTGCCGCGCCAGCCGGCTGAGTCGTAGTACTCCTGCGTCCGGAACCACGGCACGCGGCACTCGGCCAGGACGATCTCGCCGAGCCGGCCGGAGGCCACGGCGTCGTGGACCAGTTGGGATGCGGGGTCGAAGCGGTGCTGGGAGACGACGGCGAGCGCCCGGCCGGACTGTCGCTGCGCGGCGAGCAGCCGGTCGCAGGCGTCAAGGCTGATCTCCATCGGCTTCTCGACGATGACGTGCTTGCCGGCCAGCAGCGCCGGGACGCCGACCTCGGCGTGGCGGCCGCTCGGGACGCAGACGCTCACCGCGTCGATCCCGGGATCGGCCAGGACGTCGTCCATGCTCATCGCGGTGAGGCCGAACTCGACGGCCAGCCGTTCGGCCCGCTCGGGGACGATGTCGGTGCAGGCGACGACCTCCGCGCGGCCGGCCAGCTGCTGCAGCGCGCGGACGTGGGTAGGCGCGATCGAGCCGCAGCCGACGACGGCGAACCGCGGGCCTGTCATCGGTACCGGATGCCCTCGGCGTCGAGCAGCGCGGTGAACGCGCGGGTGGCCCGGGCGAAGTTCTCCGGACCCGAGAAGCCCCCGAGATGGTGGGCCGCTGCCAGGTGCGGCTCCATCGAGAAGAAGCCGTCGAAGCCGTCGGCCGCCAGGGCGCGCAGCGTCTCGGGAACGCGGCCGTCCCCGGCGCCGGCCACGACGACCTCGCCGGTGTCCAGCTTGGCGTCCTTGATCTGGATGTAGTCGGTGTAGGGGCGCAGCAGCTCGTACCCCTCGGGGAACGGGACCACCCCGACCTGCACGTAGTTCGCGGCGTCCCACGCCAGGCGAAGGGACGGCGAGCCGACGGCGGTCACGAGGTCGTGGACCCGCTCGGGGATGTCGCCGAAGATCCCCTTCTCGTTCTCGTGCAGCAGGACGACGCCACCGGCCTCGGCGCGGCGCGCGAGCTCGCCCATCCGGCGGATCACCTCGTCGCGGTGGTCCTCCGGGCGCTGGTCGGCGGTGAGGAAGAAGGAGAACACCCGGATGAAGGGCGCGCCCAGCTGCTGGGCGACCCAGACGGCGCGATCCATGCGCACCAGATGCTCGTCGAAGTCGTCGGTGATGTTGACCTTGCCGATCGGGGAGCCGATGGAGGAGACGCGGATGCCGTGGGAGACCAGGACGTTACGCGCCCGGGCCACCTCGTCGTCGTCGAGGTCGAGGACGTTGACCCCCCAGGCGCTGCGGAACTCGATGTACCTGATACCGAGCTCGTCGAGCAGTGCGCACTGCCGCTCGAGGTCGTTGTCGATCTCATCGGCGAAACCGGACAGGGTCCACATGGGGGAACTCCGATCAAGGGGTCGTGGTGCGTCGTCACACCGGGGTTGGCGCCGTCATCGGTGAGGTGAGCCTCGCGGCGTTGCAGCACCACGCTACGCAGCGGGTTGCCGACGCGCCCATAGGTTGCCACTTGTTGCATGCAGGCGGGGGAGAGCGAGGCAACTGGCGGCAACAATGTTCGCGGGGCCCGCCGGCTCTGTTGTAATCGCCATGCCGGGACCACCCCCGGAAAGCGCCCGCCGACGATGGTGGGGCGACGAACTGACGAGGAGATGCGATGACGCAGCAGGTGAGGCTCGGGATCATCGGGCTGGGGCAACAGGGCGGGCTTTACGCGTCGCTCATCCGCGACGGGCGCGTCCCGCACATGACCATCGGGGCCATCTGCGACATCGACCCCGCCAAGCGCGAGCTGGCACGGTCGTCGTACCCCGGCGTCCCCGTGTACGAGGATCTCGACTCGCTGCTCGCGAGCGGCGATGTCGACGCCATCGTCACGACCGTGCCTCACTACCTGCACCCCGAGATGGGCATTGCCGCGCTGCGCGCCGGCATCCACGCCCTCATCGACAAGCCGGCCGGCGTCTACACCAAGCAGGCCCAGGAGCTGGTCGACTACGCCGCCACGAAGCCCGAGCTCACCTTCGGCATCATGTTCAACCAGCGGATGAACCCGCTCTACCGTCGCCTCAAGGAGATCGTCGAGGCGGGCGAGATCGGCGCCATCCGCCGTTCCACCTGGACCATCACCACCTGGTGGCGGCCGCAGGGCTACTACGACTCCAGCGCGTGGCGCGCGACGTGGGGCGGCGAGGGTGGCGGCGTTCTCGTCAACCAGGCCCCCCACCAGCTCGACCTGTGGCAGTGGATCTGCGGAGTCCCGAAGACCGTGGTGTCGAAGCTGGGCTACGGCGTCAACCGCGACATCGTCGTCGAGAACGAGGTCACCGCCCTGGTCGACTACGGCGACGGCGTGACCGGCACCTTCATCACCTGCACGTACGACATCGCGGGCACCGACCGGCTGGAGATCCTGGGCGACGCGGGCAAGATCGTCGTCGAGGACAGCAAGCGAGCCGTCGTGACCCGCCTGCGGAAGCCCGAGGCGGAGCTCAGCGCGGGCATGGACATGGCCGACGTGATGCGCCTGTTCACCGGCGAGGTCGACCTCGACACCCTGTACTCGCAAGAGACGCTCGAGTTCGAGTCCGCGTTCGGCAGCCAGCACGCCGACGTCCTGGAGAACTTCGCGCTCAACGTCATCGACGGCACCCCGCTCGTGGCGCCCGGTGCCGACGGCATGCACGGGGTCCGGTTGGCCAACGCGATCCACCTGTCCAGCTGGAAGGGCGCCGAGGTGCCTATCGCCTTCGACGGCGACGAGTACCTTGCCCTGCTGAACGACCGCATCCGCGAAGAGGGCAAGTTCCCCGAGCGCGGATGACAGCGCGGGACCACCACCGACACGAATAGCAGGCGAACTGATGCGTCGCGCCCCTGAAGGGCGTCGGGACCGAAGTTCGACGGCGTGTCGTGTCGGGGTGAGGGCCGGCGGATCGCGCGGTGGCTCAGGTGGGGCGCTGGTCTGGACGGTCGGTTGTGTGGCCGGGCGGCGGCTCAGTGGGCGGGCGCCGTCGAGCTCGGCGTCACGCGCGCCGGCTGCTTGACGAAGAGGGCGACGAGGAACCCCGCCAGCAGCACCAGCACCACGCCGAGGATGCCCCAGTACTGCGCCGACTCCTCCGCGGACCCCGTCACCGCGACACCGACCGCGATCGCCAGGCCGAACATCGTCGGAGCCAGGAAGCTCACCGCGCGCCCCGTAGTGGCGTAGAGCCCGAACATCTCGCCGCTCATGCCCTCGGGGATCAGGCGGGCCAGGAACGACCGGCTGGCGGACTGCGCCGGGCCGACGAACAGCGTCATGCCGAGGCCGAAGATCCAGAACACGGTCTTGCCGCCGTCGTGGAGGAAGAAGATGCCCAGGCCCAGGCCGACGAGCATCGCCAGCGACACCAGGATGACGGTCTTGGGGCCGAGCCGGTCGTCGAGCAGGCCGAACAGCATCGTCGCGACGCCGGCCGTGACGTTGGCCACGACCCCGAAGATGACGACCTCGCCGAACGTGAAGCCGAAGGTGCCGGCCGCCAGGACGCCGCCGAACGTGAACACGCCGGCCAGCCCGTCGCGGAACAGTGCCGAGGCGATGAGGAAGAACAGGGTGTTGGGGTTGTCGCGCCCGACCCTGGCGATGGAGCGGAACAGCTCGCGGTAGGAGCCGACGATGCCCAGCGACGGCGGCACGTGGTCGGGCCGCCGGTCCTTGATGGCCAGGAAGATCGGGACGGTGAACATGACGGTCCATGCGCCGCAGATGAGCATGGCGAAGCGGACGTCGTCGGGCGTGAAGTCCGAGCCGAGGACGCCGATGATGACGAGCAAGATCGTGATGCCGCCGAGGTAGCCCAGCCCCCAGCCCAGCCCGCTGACCCGGCCGACGTTGGCCGGCGTGCTGACCTGGTCCAGCGCCGCGTAGTAGTTGACGTTGGCGATCTCGGAGACGACGTTGCCCGCCCCCAGCAGCACGGCCCCCAGCAGGAAGTACTCGGGGGCCGGGGCGACGAAGTACATGGCTGCGCAGATCGCGGCCAGCAGCCACGTCTGCCACCGCAGGTGGAACATGCGCTTGCCGGTGCGGTCCGCGCCCTGGCCCAGCACGGGAGCGAGCAGCGCGATGAGCAGGCCGGCGGTCCCGGTGGCCCAGGCGAGCTTCATCGTCACCTCGTCCTTGTCCCCGAAGGCGGAGCTGGTCAGGTAGACCGAGAAGACGAAGGTGGTGATGACGGTCGCGAACGGCTGCGTCCCCCAGTCCCACAGGGCCCAACTGAAGACCTTCCGGCCTGGGGCCCGGGTGGGGGACAGCGCGCCGGTGCGGGGTGCGGCGTCGTCGACGGCGGGGGGCTCGAGGGTGCTCACGCGAGCAATGTAGGCCGTGCCGGTGAACGTCGGGAGTCGTCTCCCCAAACGGGGATGGTCAGATTGGGCTGGTGAGTCGTGTTTGAACCCGGCCCGCCAGGGGTAGTGTCCGAAACGAGAACCTTGACCCCCCAAGGAGGGCAATCATGCGTAGCGGATCTTCCGTCTTCCTCATCGCGCTCGGCGCGATCCTGGCGTTCGCCGTCGAGGCCGACATCCCCTATGTCAGCCTAGACCTCGTGGGGTACATCCTGATGGCCGCCGGCCTGATCGGCCTCATCTGGGCGCTCATGGCGCAGAACCGCAGCCGGACCACCGAGACCCGGACCGTGCACGATCCGAACACCGGCGAAACGGTGCGCCGTTCGGAGTCGTCCGAAGGGATCTAACCCCCCACCAACCAGCAGCCCCTCGCCCACCCGCCCCCGGTGGCCGAGGGGCTGCTTTGTGCGCTCCCCACAACCGGAGTGGACTTCAATCAGAGGTTCCCTCCAGGGTTGTATGGTGGGGGCGCACGCCAGTTTTTGTAGACACGACGGCGCCCACGATGGTCGCCGGGACCAAAGAAAGGCAATCGCATGACCGACAGCGGAGTCCTCAAGTACGGGGATCTCGAGCTCGAACTGCCGATCGTGGAGGCCACGCAGGGCAACAACGGATTCGACATCAGCAAGGTGCTGGCCAAGACCGGCGCCACGACTCTGGACCCCGGCTTCGTGAACACCGCATCGTGCACCTCGGCGATCACGTTCATCGACGGTGACCAGGGCATCCTGCAGTACCGCGGGTACCCGATCGAGCAGCTGGCCGAGAAGGCGACCTTCATCGAGGTCGCCTATCTGCTCATCTACGGGGAGCTTCCGACGCAGGAGCAGCTGGACGAGTTCCGGCTGAAGATCTCGCGCCGCATGATGCTCGACGAGCGCATGCGCGAGCTGTACCGCTGCTTCCCCCGCGGGGCGCACCCCATGCAGGTGCTGGCCGCCGGCGTCATGGCGCTCGGCTCCTTCAACCGCGACACCCTGTCCGTGCACGACTCCGCGCAGGTGGAGGAGGCGTCGCTGCGCCTGCTCGGCTCGATGCCGACGCTCGCCGCGTACGCGTACAAGAGCTCCGTCGGGGAGCCGTTCCTGTACCCGCAGACCAAGCTGGGCTACGTCGAGAACTACCTGCGTCTGTCCTTCGGGACCCCGCAGGAGGAGTACGAGATCGACCCCGCGATCGTGCGCGCGTTCGAGACCCTGTTCATCCTGCACGCGGACCACGAGCAGAACGCCTCCACCTCGACGGTGCGGCTGGTCGGCTCGGCGGACGCGAACATCTACGCCTCCATCAGCTCCGGCGTCAACGCGCTGTCCGGCCCGCTGCACGGCGGCGCCAACCAGGCCGTGCTGGAGATGCTGGCGAAGATCCACGACGAGGGCCTCGACATCAAGGAGTTCGTGTCTCTGGTCAAGGACAAGAAGTCGGGCGTCAAGCTCATGGGCTTCGGACACCGGGTCTACAAGAACTACGACCCGCGCGCGAAGATCATCAAGGGCCACGCCGACGAGCTGCTGCGCAACTCCGGCCGGAGCAACCGCCTGCTCGAGATGGCTCTGGAGCTGGAGGAGACGGCGCTCAACGACGAGTACTTCATCGAGCGCAAGCTGTACCCCAACGTCGACTTCTACACCGGCCTGATCTACGAGGCGATGGGCTTCCCGGCACAGCACTTCACCGCGCTGTTCGCACTGGGCCGTCTGCCCGGCTGGATCGCGCAGTGGCGCGAGCAGCACGCGGACCCGACGCGCAAGATCGGCCGCCCGCGGCAGATCTACGTCGGCGAGACCAAGCGCGACTACGTGCCGATCGCCGAGCGCTGATGAGTCGAGCCACGCGGCGGGCCCGTCCCCTCGGGGGCGGGCCCGCCGCTGTGTCATCGACGCCTCGCGTGGGGCGAGCGAAGGCGTCCGCGTGCGCCGGGGAAGTTCACGGGCAAGCCCTTGACCCGACTATGTTCGACGCGCCAGGATTGAGTCGTTTTCATCGATGAAAGGTCAAGCGTGACCGTCCGCCTCGTCGCTCCCGCGGCCCCGCGCCGCGCTGGCAGCCGAAACCCCTTGGCGCTCACCGCGGTCCGTCTGAACCCCGACTCCCGCCTCGGCGCCTGGCAGCAGCGCAACGCCGCCGCGACCATCCCGCACTGCATCGGCCAGCTCGAGGAGGCCGGCAACCTGGACAACTTCCGCCGCGTGATCGGCGAGTCCGAGGCCGAGTGGCGAGGCTTCTGGTTCGCGGACTCCGACGTATACAAGACCATCGAGGCGGTCGCGTGGGAGATCGCCCGGACCGGCACCACCGACTTCGACTCCTGGCTCGACGACGTCATCGGGCTCGTGGCCCGCGTCCAGGAGGCCGACGGCTACGTCATGACCTGGATCCAGGGCGTGCACCCCGAGAAGAGGTTCGCCGAGCTCGACTGGACCCACGAGATGTACGTGCTCGGGCACATGGTCCAGGCGGCCGTCGCGCTGGCCCGAGCGGGCCGCACCGACCTTCTCGACCTCGCGGTCCGCTTCGTCGACCTCGTCGACGCCACCTTCGGACCGGGTGCTGACCAGGTGGGCTACTGCGGCCATCCCGAGCTGGAGACCGCGCTGGTGGAGCTCTACCGCCACACCGGCGAGCGCCGCTACCTCGACCTCGCCCGCCATCAGGTGGATCACCGAGGCTCCGGTCTGCTGAAGGTGGGTTCCCTGGGCGCGCGCTACTTCCAGGACCACGCGCCTGTCCGCGAGTCGCAGAGCGCGGTGGGACACGCCGTCCGCCAGCTCTACCTCAACGCCGGCGTCACCGACCTGGTCCTGGAGGAGGGCGACCAGTCGCTCCTCGAAGCCATGCGCGCCCAGTGGGACAGCGCGCACCACCGCAAGATGTACCTCACCGGGGCATTCGGCTCGCGGCATCGAGACGAGGCCTTCGGTGACGACTACGAGCTCCCCTCGGACCGCGCCTACGCCGAGACCTGCGCCACCATCGCCGACCTGCACTGGAACTGGCGGATGTACCTCGCCGAGGGTGGCGCCCGCTACGCCGAGACGATCGAGCGCGAGCTGCACAACGCGCTGGCGGCCTCGCTCGACGAGACCGGCACCCGGTTCTTCTACTCCAACCCGCTCCAGCTCCGCCCCGACCGCTACTCGGAGGAGAATGCCCCCCGCGAGCGCACCCCGTGGTACGCCTGCGCCTGCTGCCCGCCCAACATCGCCCGCGTCTTCGCGCAGCTGAGCGGCTACGTGGCCTCCGTCGACGGCGACGCCCTCGCGATCCACCTCTACACCGGCGCGGAGATCGACGTTCCCGATGCCCTGGGCGGCGGCACCGTGACGGTGCGCACCAGCTACCCCGACGCCGGCCGCGTCGAGATCGCCGGCCCCGCCGGGCTGCCCGTCGCGCTCCGCATTCCCACCTGGGCGGCTGACGCCACCGTCGACGGCGCCCCGGTCGCCCCGGAGGCCGACGGCTACGCCCGGCTCACCCTGACCGGCCGGCCCAGCGTCCTCGACCTCCCCATGACCCCGCGCTGGACGCAGGCCAACCACCGCGTGGACTCGGTGCGCGGCTGCGTCGCGCTCGAGCGAGGCCCCCAGGTCTACTGCGTCGAGCAGGTGGACCTCCCCGAGCAGATCCGCCTCGACGACGTCGTCGTCGACGCCACCCAGCCGCCGCTGGAGTCCGACGACGGGCTCCGGATCGCGGTGACCACACGGCGGGAGGTGGGTCCGCTCTACGGCGCGCCCTCCACCGCCCCCACCGGGGAGCCCGTGACCGTGCGGGCCATCCCCTTCCACACCTGGGGCAACCGCGCCTCCGGTGCCATGCGCGTCTGGCTACCGGCTTCGTAAGACCATCCGCTCCCCGCGATGCCGGGTGAGGGCCCACGCGGTCAACGCGGGTAGAGTGCCACGTCGAAGGAGTGACCGCACGTGCGCAGCATCGCCAGGATCATGGCCACAGCCCGAGAGCTGTGGCCGCTCTACCTCACCGTCGTCATCGGGGCCGTCGCCACCTCCGCGACCGCCCTGCTGACCCCGTTCGTCATCGCGCGGGCCACGGACACGGTCATCGACATCGCGGAGGGCCGCGACGGCACCGTCGCCGACCTCATGTGGCTGGCGGTGATCCTGCTGATCATCGCGCTCGCGAACTCGGCGATCACCAACGTCTCCGGCTACTTCGGCGACCTCATGTCGGTCAGGCTGCGCGCCATCCTCTCGGCGAACTACTACCGCAAGCTGCTGCGCCTGCCGCAGCGCTACTACGACAACGAGCTGACCGGCACCATCATCTCCCGGCTCAACCGCTCCATCACGTCGATCACCGACTTCCTGCAGACCTTCAGCAACGGATTCTTCCCCACCGTCATCACGCTGCTGGCCGTGCTCGTCATCACCGCCTTCTACTCCCCGTGGCTGAGCGTGCTGCTCATCGTCATCTACCCGACGTTCGTGTGGCTGACCGCGCTGACGTCGAAGAAGTGGCAGGTCTGGGAGAAGCAGAAGAACGACCACTACGACATCTCCGGCGGCCGGTTCTCCGAGGTCATCGGGCAGATGCGGGTGGTGAAGTCGTTCGTCACCGAGCGCCGCGAGCTCGACTCCTTCCGCGGCCACTACCGCGACGCCGTCGACCTGACCCGCCGCCAGTCGCGGTTCTGGCACACCATGGACATGTGGCGCCGCGGAGCGCTCGACCTGGTGTTCTTCGGCATCTACGCCATCATCTTCTGGCAGACCGCGACCGGCCAGTACAGCGTCGGCACCATGGTGCTGCTCATCCAGCTCACGACGATGGCGCGGATGCCGGTGACGTCGATGAGTTACTGGGTGGACATGACGCAGCGGGCGGTCGCGGGCAGCCTCGAGTACTTCAAGGTGATGGACGAGGCCGACGAGCCGAACAACCCGCTCGAGGCGGCGCCGTCGGCGGAGGTGCAGTGGGTCGACTCCGACCCGGTGGTGGAGTTCGACGACGTGAGCTTCGGCTACGGCGACGGCGACGACCTGGTCCTGCGCGACATCGACCTGACGGTCAACCGCGGCGAGCGCATCGCGTTCGTCGGTGAGTCAGGCGGCGGGAAGACGACGCTGGTCAACCTCATCATGAAGCTCTACCCGGTGACGTCGGGCACCGTGCGCGTCCACGGCCAGTCGGTCGACGACGTGCCGACGGCCGAGCTGCGCCGCGAGATCGGCGTCGTGTTCCAGGACGCCAACCTCTTCTCCGGCACCATCCGGGAGAACATGGCCTACGGCCAGGACGACGTCACGGACGAGCAGCTGGCGGTCGCGGCGCGGCGCGCCAACGCGATGACGTTCATCTCGCACCTCCACGGCGGCTTCGACACCGCGATCGGCGAGCGGGGCATCAAGCTGTCGGGCGGGCAGAAGCAGCGGCTGTCGGTGGCCCGCGCGCTCCTCAAGGACGCGCCCATCCTCATCCTCGACGAGGCCACCAGCTCGCTGGACACCAAGTCGGAACGCGCCGTGCAGGCCGGGCTCGAGGAGCTGATGGAGGGCCGGACCACGCTGATCATCGCGCACCGCCTGTCGACCATCTCGACGGTGGACCGGATCGTCACGCTGCGCGACGGCCGCATCGACGAGATCGGCACCCCTGCCGAGCTCGCCACCACCGGCGGCATCTACGCCGAGCTGCTGGCGCTGCAGGGCTCCACCCGCAAGGCGGACAAGGCGCGCCTGCTGCGCTACGACATCACCCAGTAGCGCCGCCCGCGCGGCGTTCGAGTTCGTCGGGGTCGCGGACCACGATCCGGCGCCCGGCGGGCAGCGCGATGACCCCATCGTCGGCGAGCGCGCGCAGCCGCCGGCTCAGGGTCTCCGGGGTCGTCCCCAGGTAGCTGGCGACATCCTTCTTCGCCATCGGCAGCTCCACGACGGCGCCGTCGTCCCCCCGGCGGGCGGGGAGGTCGAGCAGGTACGCGGCGATCCGGGCCTCGACGTCGGCCCCACCGAGGGCGGCCAGCATCCGCTCCGCGGCCGCAAGCCGCTCGGCCTGGACCTGCAGCATCCGCACGGCGATGTCCGGGTACCGCGCCACCAGGCGGGCGAGGTCGGCGTGGTCGAAGGCGCACACGACGACGTCGGTCTCCGCGATCGCGTGGTTCGCCGGCCGCCGGCCCAGGATGAACGACGCCTCCCCGACGACATCGCCGGGACCCAGCACGCGCAGCACTCGCTCGTGGCCGGTCTCCATCAGCTGCGACACCCGGACCCGGCCCTCGTGGATCACCAGCAGCCGACGCGCCCGGTCCGACGGGGTCAGCAGGAACTGCCCGGCGGCGGCCCTGACGGGCCGGGCGAAGCCGGCCACCTCGCTCTGCTGTCGCGGGGCGAGCCCCCGGAAGACGGGGACCCGGGCGACGCAGGTGTCGCCGTCGCGGTGATCGGTCATGGGCCCAGCCTGCCAAACCCGGCGGCGGGGAGGGCTTGATCCACGTCAAGGAGCCCCGCGTCGCGCCGCCGTACGGTCGAATCGTCGCCGCCGTCGGGGCGGCCCGATCCGAGGAGGAGACCATGTCCACCACCCACACCACGCTGCGTGCCGAGGGGTTCAGCTGCCCCAGCTGCGTCGCGAAGATCGAGAAGTCGCTGGCCGCGCTACCCGGCGTCAGCGCCGCGACGGTGCACTTCGCGTCCTCGCGCATCGAGGCTGACCACGATCCCGACCGGACCACCGTCGACGACCTCGTCGCCGCCGTCGCCCGGGCGGGCTACACCGCACGTCCGTCCGCATTCTGAGGGGGTTCGCCATGATCACGATGCATCGACGGTGGGCGGTTCCCGCCGTCGCCGGCGCCCTCATCGCGGCGTCGTGGGTCGTCGACGCGGCCGCCGGCGGGCACCCGGCGGGGCGGTGGCTGATGCTGGCCGCCGCCGTCGTCGCCGGGGTGCCGGTGGCACGGTCCGCGGTCCGCGCGGTGCGGCTGAGGACGGTCGGCATCGACCTGCTGGTGACCGTCGCCGCCGCGGGGGCCGTGGCGATCGGCAACTACTGGGAGGCGGCTGCCGTGACGACGCTGTTCGCCATCGGCCATGCGCTGGAGGACGCCACGCTCGCCCGGACCCGGTCCGCGCTGGCCGAGCTCGTGGCCCTGGCGCCGGACGTCGCGACGGTGGTGCGCGACGGCACGCAGGTGACGGTCCCTGCGCGCGAGGTCGCGGTGGGGGAGACGGTCGTCGTCAAGCACGGCGCCCGGGTCCCCGTCGACGGGGTGGTCCTCACCGGCCGGGCCGCCGTCGACGAGGCGGCGATCACCGGGGAGTCGATCCCGGCCGAGAAGGCGGAGGGGTCGACGGTGTTCGCCGGCACGGTGGCCGTGGACGGGTTCGTCACGGTGCGTGCCGCCGGGGTCGGCGCCGACACGACGCTGGCGAGGATCGTCCACCGCGTCGAGGAGGCGCAGGACGCCAAGGCGCGCACGCAGCAGTTCATGGAGCGCTTCTCCCGGTGGTACACGCCCGGCATCATCGTGCTGGCGCTGGTGATGGGGATCGCGACCCGGGACCTCGAGCTCGCGCTGACGCTGCTGGTCATCGGCTGCCCGGGGGCGTTGGTGATCTCGGTCCCGGTCGCCCTGGTCGCGGGGATCGGCCGCGCCGCCCGCGACGGCATCCTCATCAAGGGCGGCGAGTTCCTGGAGACGGCCGCCCGCGTCGACACCGTCGCGCTGGACAAGACCGGGACGCTCACGACGGGCCGCCCGGAACTGACCGACGTCGTCGCCCGGGGCGACTGGTCTCCGGACGAGGTGCTGGGCTGGGCGGCCCGGGCCGAGGCCGGCTCGGAGCATCCGCTGGCCCGGCCGGTCGTCGCTGCGGCACTGGCCCGGGGGCTGGCGGTGGGGGCGGTGCCCGACGGCGTGCGCGCGGTCCCGGGCCGGGGGATCGTGGCGACGGTCGACGGGCGCGAGGTCGTCGTCGGCACCCCGGAGCTCGCCGCCGGCGCCAAGGACCAGTGGGCGGAGCAGGCGTCGGCCCGGCTTGCCGAGGAGGGCCGCACGCCCCTGGTGGTGGCGCTCGACGGCGCGGTCATCGGCGCGATCGGCGTCGCCGACGGCATCCGGCCCGAGGCGGCAGCCCTGGTGGCGGCCCTGCGGGGAGTGGGGGTGTCGCGGGTGCTGATGCTCACCGGCGACCAGGCGCGCGTCGCGTCCGCGGTCGCGGGACGGGTCGGCATCGCGGACGCCCGCGCCGGACTCCTCCCCGAGGACAAACTCGACGTCGTGCGGGCACTGCAGGCCGAGGGCCGAGTCGTCGCGATGGTGGGCGACGGCGTCAACGACGCCCCGGCGCTGGCGCTCGCCGACGTCGGGATCGCGATGGGTGCGGCGGGCTCGGCGGTCGCCGTCGAGACGGCGGACATCGCGCTGATGACGAGCCGCCTGGACCGCATTCCGCAGGCGATCGGTCTGGCGAAGCGGACGGCGCGGGTGATGCGGCAGAACATCGTCATCGCGCTGGTGACGGTCGCGCTGCTGCTCGCCGGCGTGCTGGTGGGCGGCGTGACGATGGCGATCGGGATGCTGGTCCACGAGGCGTCGGTGCTCGTGGTGATCGCCAACGGCATGCGCCTCCTCCGCCCCCGCTGACCGCGCCCGGGGTGACCCGGCGCCCGGCGGGGGGCAGGCGTCAGCCGCGGTCGAGCAACGAGCGGATCGCCCCGACGGTGGCCGGGCGCCCGTCCGCCCACCGCGGCTCATCGTCGGATAGCAGCGCCAACATCCCGGTGAGCTCGTCGGACGCCAGCTGATGCAGCCGCTCGAGCGCCGCGCGGCCGGGAGGGCGCGTCGGCAGCGCGGCCTCCACGGCGGCCGCGCCGTCGTCGGTCGTCACCCCGTTGGCGAGGATCCCGGCCCAGAACAGCCAGGTCCGGGTCTCCTCCCACAGCTCGTCGTCGGTCACCTGCCGTAGGCCTCGATCACCTCGACGATCGACGGCCGCAGCTCCGCCGGCGCGATCACCCGGTCCACGGAGCCGACCGCCACCGCGCGGTGGATGTTGTGCACGCCGTCGAACTCCGCTGCGATCTCCGAGATCTTCTCCGCCCGCACCGCGGCGCGGACATCCGCCAGCTCCACCTGCAGTTCGGCCCGCTGCTCGGGTGCCGCGTCACGCAGCGCGGCCTCCAGCTCCGCGACCCGAGGATCGGCCGCCGTCCGCTTCGCGACGTCGCCGGCGAACACCACCGCCGCCGCCGGAGCGCCGCCGATGACGGAGGCGAACGACCCCTCGATGGCGAGCACCGTCATGTTCTCGTTGAGCCGCTTGGAGAACACAACGAACGCGCCGCCGTGGTAGCGCGAGATGACGACGAAGACGATGGGCCCGTCGAAGTTCACGATCGCGCGGCCGATCTCGGCGCCGTACTCCAGCTGGAGGTTGCGCATCGACTCGGGGGAGCCGTCGAACCCGGACAGGTTCGCCAGCACCACGAGCGGCCGGTTGCCCGACGCGGCGTTGATCGCGCGGGCCACCTTCTTCGACGACCGCGGGAACAGCGTGCCGCCCGTGAAGGTGTCGGGGCCGTCGGTGGGCGGGAAGCCCGCCCGCGACACCGGCATCGACTCGATGCCCACGACGCTGACCGAGTGCCCGCCGATCCGGGCGTCGACCACGACCGCGGTCTCCGCCTCCGCCATGCCGGCCCAGCGCTCGACGCGCGGGTGGTCCTGGTCGCACACCGCCGCGATGACGGTGCGGATGTCGAACGGCTTCTTCCGGTCCGGGTTGTGCTCGCGGGAGAAGATCTGCCCGACGGTCGCGAAGTCCGTGCCGAGGTTGTGCGGGTAGTCGGACACGTCCCGATCCACCGGGTCGCCCGTCACCGCCCGACGGGGCGCCGTCTCGCCCGGCGCCACGTACGTGTGGTCGTAGTGCGACATGAGGATGCCCATGGCCGCGCCGAGGTCCTTGGCCCAGTACTGCGCCTGGCCGTTGGGCCCCATCACGCGGTCGTAGCCGCCGATGCCGAAGTTGTCCTCGGCCGACACGCCGCCGGAGAAGTCCAGCGACTGCTTGCCGGTCAACACCATCGCGGAATCGGGCGTCATGACGAGGATGCCCTTGGTGTGCATCAGCATCGTGGCCTCGGCGTTCCAGTACGGCTGGGCGCCGACGTTGATGCCCGCGACCACGACGTTGATCTCCCCGCCCGCCTGGGTGAACTCGACGATGCGGCGCAGCGCGGCCCCCACCCAGTCCATGTTCTCGGTGCCGGACTCCATGGAGATCCGGGCCCCGGAGCTGAGGGTGAACCACTCGACGGGCACGCCCGTCTCCTCGGCCAGGTCGAGCGCGGCCATGATGCGCGAGCACTCGGGCTCCGCGACGGCGCCCAGGCCCTTCGTCGGGTCGCCCGACAACACGATGCGCGTCACGCCCTCCGGGTGCAGCGCCGTCGGCGTGGTCACCTTGGCGACGATGATGCCGGCCTTGTTCCGGCCCGGCGCGCGGTCCACCTCGACGAGGCGGCCCGAGTCGTCGAGGTCCAGCTCGGCGAGGGAGCCGCCCGGGCCGGCGAGGGTCGCGGACAGCTCGTAGGGGTAGACCAGGCCGCGACGGCGTGCGCGCACGACCTTCCCGGCGTAGTCGTCGAGCGGCTTGAGCGGCTCGGTCGGGGGCGGGGTCACCGTGGTGGTGACGCCGGCGCCGGGCTGTGCGTGGAAGCGGACGGCGAGGGGGATCGTGTGTCGCCCCGTCGCTGACCCCTCGCGACGCTCGCCCGCGTCGGGCGCGTCGTCGGGGAACGGGGGGCGAACGAAGCGGCCCTGGCAGAGGACCTCCTCGATGCCCGCGCCGTCGGACAGCGGCGTGATCCGGTCCTGCAGCGGCGTGATGTCGTCGATGTCGAGATCGATCTCGGGCCAGACGTGCACCCACACGTGGTTCATGTCCAGCTTCGAGCCGGCCTTCCCGCGCGCGGACCGGGTCCGGCGGATCGCCTCCAGGCAGTTGGCGACGGAGCGCTCCGCGTGCGGCAGCCCGATGAGGCGGCCGTCGGCGTCGCGCACGACCGCCAGCTGCCGGACCTGCGCCATCGCGACGAGGCGACGGTCGTCGGGGTTGGCCTTGGCGACGCAGTCGAACAACAGCACGTCGGCGGGGGCGTCGAGGCGCGTGATGTCGAAGTCGCGGAGGCGCCACAGGTCGAGGCGCCGCCCCACCATCGGAGGCAGGCCGCGGATCTTCTCGTCCTCGACGATCTCGCCGTGCGGGAAGCGGAAGGTGCGGTACTCGACGGCCCCGTCGGCCGTGCAGACGCCCACCGCGACCCGCGTCACGGCGTCGTCCCACGACCACGAGCGCAGGCGCGCCAGCAGCTCCGTGCCCAGCGCCTCCGGATCCGGCCGTTCGGGCCAGAGCACGTAGAGCTCGACGACCGCGTCGTACCCGGGCGTGCGCGCCGCGACCTGGCTCGCCACCAGCGACTCCAGCGGACCGCCGGCGGCCATCTCTTCGGCGAGCCCGACGGTGCCGACGAACCGGCGCGGCCGCTCGCCCAGCACGTAGTCGCCCAGCACGACGGAGCGTCCGCCGACCGTCAGCCGCTGCACGCCGCTGAGGTCGTAGTCGGTGTAGTACTTCCGCAGGAGGACCTCGAGCATCGGCTCATGAGCCGGGACCCCGCGACCCAGCCGCGTGGCGAGGAAGTTCGCCGTCCACTCGGGGATCGCGGCGAGCCGGGCGATGCGCTCGTCGTAGTCAGCGGCGTCGGGGGCGGCGGCCAGGGCCTCCACCTCGTCGCCGACCCCCGCGACGATGGCCGCGCGCTCCGCGTCCACCTGCGGCTGATCGAACCAGCGGAACCGCACGGAGCGGGCGAGGTCGCCGACGGCCGGGAACCGCAGCTGGGTGGCGCGCACCAGGCGCTCGAGTTGGGCCCGGGCGTTGACGGCGCGGTCGGCGTCGGGCGCGGGCTCGCTGATCCAGCGGTCGAGGAGGCCCAGGATGAGCGGGACGTCGGACGCGACGCGCTTCTGCGCGAGGAAGATCCGGAACACGGCCGCCTCGAGGGCCGGGGTCCGGTCCAGAGACTCGACGCCGTAATGACGCAGCGCCGCCGCGAGCCGGTCCACGAACTGCGTCGGCAGCCCGGCCCGGTCGACGTCCAGCGTGGTCAGGTAGCGGTGGAAGTGCTCGCGGTCCGAGTGGACCCGCAGTTCGGTGTTGGCTTGCTCGCCGAACGGCCGGTTGCGGCTGAGTTCGGCGAGGTCCGCGAACAACGTCACCAGGCCGATCTCACCGGACAGGACGTCCGCGCCGGCGGCGCGGGCCTCGTCGCGGGCCTCCAGGTAGCTCGGCAGGGTCTTGGCCGAGGGGTCGACGTCGAAGCCCATGAGCGTGGCGGACAGGTCCGACAGCAGCCGCGCGGCGCGCTCGGCCGGGTCGGCCACGGGCGGGCAGGTCGGGATCTCGACGGCAGGCACGTCGGCGGCGGCGGAGGCGTCGCCCCCGTTGCCGAGCGGCTCGAGGCGCACCAGCGGCGCCATCGACTCGACCTGCGAGCCCGTCATGACCAGCAGTTCCTTCACGCGGCCGGCGAAGGGCGCGTGGATGGCCGTCTCCATCTTCATGGACTCCAGCACGACGACCGGCGCGCCGGCCTCGACCTCGTCGCCGACGGCCACTGGGGTGGCGACGACCAGCGCCGGCGCGGGGGAGCGCAGCACGCCGCCCTCGTCGCGGGAGACGCGGTGCGTCACGCCGTCGACCTCGATGAGGTGGATGGGGCCGTGCGTGGCGGAGATGATGCGATGACGGCGCCCGCCGACGACCGCGCGTCCGTGGACCTCGTCCAGGCGGTGCAGTTCCGCCTCGGTGCTGGTGCCGTCGACCACGACGCGGTAGCGCCCAGGTGCGGTCGCGAATGCGGTGACCGTGTGGACGGCGCCGCGGAGCTTGAGATCCACCTGCAGGCCCGACTTGTGCTGCGTCTGCGGACGGCCACCGTGCGCGGTGGTCAGCAGACGGTCCGTCTCGATGGCGGTGGTCTCCTCGTACGCCTCGATGGCCGCGATGACGAGCGCGACGCCGGCGTGCTCGTCGGCGATGAGGCCGCCCTCGGCGCGGGTGCGGTCGATCCATCCGGTGTCGGCCCACTCGAAGGGCGCGTCGACGGCGCCCGCGGCGGCGCGGCGCGGGGCGTCGCCCTGCAGGCGCGGTCCCACGACCTCCGGCTGCTGCAGCAGCTCCAGGATGAAGCTCTTGTTCGTCGCGCCGCCCTCGATCACGACGGTGGTCTCGGCCATGGCGCGGCGCAGGCGGCCGAGCGCCTCGTCGCGGGTGCGGCCGTGGGCGATGATCTTGGCGATCATGGAGTCGAAGTCGGCGGGGATGGAGTCGCCCTCCGCGACGCCGGTGTCGACGCGGATGCCGGGGCCCGCCGGCAGGTCGAGGCGGGCGATGAGGCCAGGGGCCGGCGCGAAGTCACGGTCCGGATCCTCGGCGTTCAGGCGGGCCTCGACGGCGTGCCCGAACTCGGTGGGCCGCTCCTCGAGCGCGCCGCCGGCCGCGACATGGATCTGGGCCTTGACCAGGTCGAAGTCGTTGGTGACCTCGGTGATGGGGTGCTCCACCTGCAGGCGGGTGTTGACCTCGAGGAAGGCGAACATCTTCTCGCCGGGGTGGTAGAGGAACTCGACGGTGCCCGCGCCGCGGTACCCGACCGCCAGCGCCAGGCGCTCGGCGGCGGCCTTGAGCTCATCGGTCTGCTCGGGCGCCAGGAGCGGGGAGGCGGACTCCTCGATGATCTTCTGGTTGCGACGCTGGACGGTGCAGTCGCGGACCCCGATGGCCCAGGCGTTGCCGTGGGAGTCGGCGATCACCTGCACCTCGACGTGACGGGCGCCGGTGACGAGCTTCTCGAGGAACACGACGCCGGAGCCGAACGCGCGTTCCGCCTCGTCGCGGGTGCGCTGGTAGGCGTCGGCGAGCTCGTCGGCCGAGGTCACCTTGCGGATGCCGCGGCCACCGCCGCCCGCCGTCGCCTTGAGCATGAGGGGATAGCCCACGCGCTCGGCGGCCTCGAGGGCCTCGTCGAGCGTGTCGACGCCGCCGCGGGACCATGGCGCCACCGGGACGCCCACCTCCTCGGCGATGAGCTTGGAGCCGATCTTGTCGCCCAGCTTGCGCATCGCATCGCCCGACGGGCCGATGAAGGTGATGCCGAGGGACTCGACGAGGTCGGCGAACGCGGCGTCCTCCGCGACGAAGCCCCACCCGACCCAGACCGCGTCCGCGCGGGCTTCGGTCAGCACCCGGGCCAGGAGCTCGTGGTTCAGGTAGGGCCGCTCGGCGGCCGGGCCCAGCGGGTAGGCCTCGTCGGCCTCGCGGGCGAACATGGCGGAGCGCTCGGCGTCGGTGTACAGCGCGATGGTGGCGATGGGATCGCGGTCGGGGTGCTCGGCATTGAGGTCGCGCACCGCGTGGATGAGCCGCATGGCGGCCTCACCGCGGTTGACGATGGCGATGCGCTGGAACACCTTGCCTCCTCAGGGGTCGACGGCAGCCCCGGTGGGGGCTGTGTGTCAATGTCGCACCCTTTGGCCGACTGCGCGAGTCGGCGGGGCCGATCCGCGCCCGATCGGGCCTAGCCCGTCGCGCGCACTCAACAGCGCGCGGAAATCCTTGTGGGGTTCCCACAAGCCGTTTCCGATGCGCCGGCCTGGGGTGTTGTGGCCGGTTCGACGTGCGAGACGCCCCGCCGCTGGGGGAGAGCGGCGGGGCGTCCGGGTTCAGGTGGGATCAGTCGTCGTCACCGTCGTCATCATCATCGTCAGAGTCGTCGCGATCGTCGTCGTGGTCGTCAGAGTCGTCGTGATCGTCGTCGTGGTCGTCGGAGTAGTCATCGTGATCGTCGTCCCGACCGTCGTCGTCGCGGTCGTCCCAACGGTCGTCAGAGTCGTCCCATGCGTCGTCCGGGTCGTCGTCATCGTCCCAGCGGGAGTCGCGGTCGTCGCCCACCTCGACGCGGTCATCGCGGTCGCGCTCGCCACCCTTGTCGTCGATCGCGGAGGACTGCGACGGTGAGGCGGACGCGGGGGAGGGGGTGGATGAGCTGGTCGCGGCGGCGGACGGGGTCGCGGGGCCGGCGGGAACCAGGATCGGGAGGCTGTCGTCGTCGCCGGGGGTGGCGGACGCGGTTGCGGCGGGCCGGGCCTGTTCCGGCTGGGAGACGGCCGAGGCGAAGAGGCCTCCGCCGACGGCGGTGACGCCGAGTGCTGCTGCTGCGAACCAGGTGAGCGGTGAGAGTGCCATGATCGGGCTCCTTCTTCGTTGTCGTTGGCACCATCAGACCGCTGCAACATGAGCCCGACCAGTGGGACGGCGTGAGACGTCTCTCATCCGCCGGAGATGAGACGTTTCTCACGCGGCCACGCCCGGCAGGGGGCACCGGAGCGGGCAGACTGGGGGCCATGGCCGCCACCGACCCCCCGCGCACCGCCCGGGTGACCATCCGTGCGCGGATCATGTGGGCGATGGTGCTGCTGGCCGGGTTGTCGCTGCTCACCTCGGGCGCGATCGTTGCGATCGTCCAGGACCGGGCCATCTCGTCCAATCTCGACGCGCAGCTCGAACGCTCCCGTGACGAGCTCCGCGTGCTGGCGACCCGTGGGGTGGACCCGGCCACCGGCGCCCCGTTCGCGGGACCCTCCGAGCTGTTGCGCACCTATCTTGAGCGCACCGTCGTCGGTCCCGGCGAGGGTGAGGTGGCGTTCGTGGGCCCCGCGGTGAGGTGGGTGGCCTCTGAGGACGTGCCGCTCCGGCCGGAGGACGACCCGGAGCTCATCGCCGCCGCGACGCCGTGGGCGACGGGCGACGAGATCATCCTCGAACGGCTCCGCACGGCCGAGGGGAACTACCACCTTCTCCTGGTGCCGGTGAAGTTCCCCAGCGAGACTGGAGCCCTGCTCCACGTGGTGGACCGCAACCTGGCCGAGGCCGAGCTCCGCCGCACCATGACCGTGTACGCCATCGTCGCGCTGGTCACCCTGGCACTGGTGGTGTTCCTGGCCTGGCTGGTGGTCGGCCGGCTGCTGCGCCCGATCGAGGAGCTCCGCGAGGCGGCCGAGTCCATCGACGAGCGCGACCTCACCACCCGCGTGCCTCTGCGCGGCAATGACGACCTCACCGCACTGTCGGCGACTATCAACCGCATGCTCGACCGGGTCCAGCACTCCGTCGAGGGGCAGCGCCAGCTCCTCGACGACGTGGGCCACGAGCTGCGCACCCCGATCACCGTCGTCCGCGGGCACATGGAACTCATCGACGCGCACGACCCCGCGGATGTGCGGCAGACCCGCGACCTCGTCCTCGACGAGGTGGACCGGATGGGCGTGCTGGTCAACGACCTGCTCATGCTCGCCAAGGCCGGCGAGAGCGGCTTCGTCCGGCCGCAATGGTCCGATCTGGCTACGCTCACCGACCAGACGCTGGAGAAGGCGCGCGCGCTGGGGGACCGGGTCTGGCGGCTTGACCGCGTGGCGTCGTCGGAGGCGTGGCTGGACCCCGGACGCATCACCCAGGCCTGGCTGCAGTTGGCGGCCAACGCCGTCAAGTACTCGACGCCGGGATCCGTGATCACGCTGGGGTCGCGGCTGCACCGCGGCGAGGCGCAACTGTGGGTGCGCGACCAGGGGATCGGGATCGCGCCCGAGCAGCTCGCCGTCGTGCGGGAGCGGTTCGGCAGGACCAGCGAGGCGCAGTCCCACGCCTCCGGCGCCGGGCTGGGGCTCAGCATCGTCGAGTCGATCGTCGCCGCCCACGGCGGGCGCCTGGACATCGAGTCCGAGCCTGGCGCCGGATCCACGTTCACGATCAATCTGCCGCTCGGTCCGGAGCGGGCAGGCGAGGAGGTCGACGTCACATGAGCACGATCCTGATCATCGAGGACGAGACGCGGATCGCCGCGTTCATCGCGAAGGGCTTGAAGTCCGCCGGGTTCACGTCCCACGCGACGGCCAGCGGCGTCGAGGGCGCCACCCTGGCGGTGCACGGCGGGTTCGACCTGGTGGTGCTCGACGTGGGCCTGCCGGACATCGACGGGTTCGAGGTGTTGGAGCGGATCCGCGGGCAGGGCGTCGCGGTGCCGGTGATCCTGCTGACCGCGCGGTCCTCGGTCGCGGACCGGGTGGCCGGCCTGGAGGGCGGCGCCGACGACTACATGCCCAAGCCCTTCTCGTTCGAGGAGCTCCTGGCACGCATCCGGCTGCGCCTGCGCACCGACACCGGGCAGTCGGCGGGAGACCCCACGCAGCTCTCCCACAACGGGCTCACCCTCGATCTGCGGACCCGCCGGGCCACGGTGGGCGCCAAGTCGGTGGACCTGTCGGCCCGCGAGTTCGCGCTGGCGGAGACGTTCCTGCGCAATCCCGGACAGGTGCTCAGCCGCGAGCAGCTGCTCAGCAACGTGTGGGGGTTCGACTTCGACCCGGGCTCAAACGTGGTCGACGTGTACGTGCGGTACCTGCGGGGCAAGTTGGGCAAGGAGCGGTTCGAGACGGTCCGCGGGATGGGCTACCGGCTCGTCTGACGGCTCCCGCTGCCGGGTCAGTCGTCGTCCGAGTCGTCGTCGCGGTCATCATCATGGTCGTCGTCGTCATCGTCGTCGTAGTAGCTGGGCTTCGGGGGCCGGACCGTCTGGGGGGCGTCGCTGGTGGCGGGAGATGTGGTGGTCGTGGGGGAAGTGGGCGACGGGGCCGTGGGGGTCGGCGTGACGGAGGGCGTGGGCGACGGGGTGGCGTCAGGACCGAGCGACGGGGTGGCTCCGGGGGCACTCGACGGCGCGGCGGCCGGCACCACCAGCGCCGGCTCTCGCTCGGCGGGTGTCGGCGGCGTGACCATCGACGCCACGGCCCAGATCCCCGCGGTCACTACCCCGACGATCACCAGCAGCCCCGCAAGCGTGCGCCCCATGTCAGTCCACCTCCACGACCCACTCAACAGGATCGCGATGAGGGACGGACGATGGCCGGATGAGAAAACTCTCATCCGGCCATCGGCGGGTGTTCAGCGGGTCAGAGGCCTTCGCGCTTCGGGATGGTGAGCGCGATCGGCTTGTTCACCTCGGCGAAGAAGTCGTTGCCCTTGTCGTCGACGATGATGAAGGCTGGGAAGTCCTCGACCTCGATCCGCCACACCGCCTCCATGCCGAGTTCCTCGTATTCGACGACCTCGACGTGGCGGATGCAGTCCTGCGCCAGGCGGGCCGCCGGGCCGCCGATCGAGCCGAGGTAGAAGCCCCCGTGGGCGTGGCAGGCGTCGGTGACGGCCTTCGAGCGGTTGCCCTTGGCCAGCATCACCATGGAGCCGCCGGCGGCCTGGAACTGGTCGACGTACGAGTCCATGCGCCCGGCGGTGGTGGGTCCGAAGGAGCCCGACGCCATGCCCGCGGGCGTCTTCGCCGGCCCGGCGTAGTAGACCGGGTGGTCCTTGAGGTACTGCGGCATCGGCTCCCCGGCGTCGAGGCGCTCCTTGATCTTCGCGTGCGCGATGTCGCGCGCGACGATGAGCGGCCCGTTGAGCATCACGCGCGTCTTGACGGGGTGCTTGCGCAGTTCGTCGAGGATCTCGGGCATGGGCCGGTTGAGGTCGATGCGGACCGCGGCGCCCTGGCCCGTGCCGGTGATGCCGTCGGTCTGCGCGTCGAGCTCCTCGTCGACGTGCTCGGGCATGAAGCGGGCGGGGTCGAACTCGAGCTGCTCGATGAACACGCCGTCCGGGGTGATCTTGCCCAGGCACTGCCGGTCCGCGGAGCAGCTGACGGCGATCGCGACCGGCAGCGACGCGCCGTGACGCGGCAGCCGGATGACGCGGACGTCGTGGCAGAAGTACTTGCCGCCGAACTGCGCGCCGATGCCGAGCTTGCGGGTGAGTTCGAGGACCTCGTTCTCCAGCTCCACGTCGCGGAAGCCGTGGGCCGCCATCGAGCCCTCCGTGGGCAGCGTGTCGAGGTACTTCGCGGAGGCGTACTTCGCAGTCTTCAGCGCGAACTCG
>Ga0209347_1000657_pt1 | contig 77570 bp, 73 predicted proteins | sample AutmiccommuBRH23_FD_187382 | JGI IMG/M metagenome (GOLD analysis project Ga0209347, IMG submission 187382) | Deep subsurface microbial communities from Mt. Terri, Switzerland - Autotrophic microbial communities BRH/23 (SPAdes) (version 2) | ecosystem: Environmental > Aquatic > Deep subsurface >...
GATCGCGATCGTGCGTCGCCTCTCCATCGCCTCGCGCTGTGAAGCCACACGCTTCTCCAACTCCCCAGGCAGATCGAGCAGCGCCTCGTCGGCAGCGGTCTTCAGCTCTCCCCGGCGGATATCTCCGCGCGTGACGATGGCCCTCAGATCCACCAGGCGTCTCACGGCCGGGAAGTAGGGGTTCAGCGGATCGTCCGCAAGCGTGGGCTCCAGGAGAATGACGTCGGCCACCGCCCGGTTGCCACCGCTCTCCACTCCGAGGTTCGCCGTGGCCTTGACGCTCCGTTCGATGTCGGGGATGGCGACCCCGTGCGAGTCTCCCGGGTCCACCCAGACGTTGACGGGAAGATCCGTTCGCTTGCTCTTCCCCTCGGCGTCGATCGAGTCGACGACCACGTTTCTCACGAACACGCGATTGTTCGAAGAGAAAACGCCGCGCTTGGAAGGGACGCTGATCAGCAGCCTGTAGGCGGAAGGGGCGGAGATCGATACCTCGTGGAGGTCGCTCTCCGACCAGACGCGTTCGAGGTTCTTCTGCTCTGTCCGGCGGCCACCCTCTTCTCTCTGGAGAGACGCCCAGCGGTAGGTGCCATCCGCCCTTTCCTCGCGAAGCCATGCGATCTGCTGGTCGATCATGGCGAGCATCACCTGGCGCACGTCGCCGAGCTTGTCTGCGAGCTCTGCGGTGCGGCTGATGGCCTTGAGATCGGCGGCCAGCCATGCCGTCTTCTCTTCGTCCGTGAGGGGAGGGCGCGCGGTTTGTGCTTGAAGCGAGCCGGCGGTCATCGATGCGAAGACGAGAGTCAGGAGGAAAAGAGCGAATCGAATGGGCATCTGGGACTCCTTGCGTAACGTTGCCGGGTTGAGCGGAACGCAATCATAGCGAGTTCTACCGTGCCGCGGAGAATCGGATCATCGGGAAGGGGCGCGCCGCCCCGGCGACCCCCTCGTAAAACCCGGCATTCGCGGCCCAGGAGATGACCGCCTCGGCGTACCCGAGGGTGCGGAGATCGCTCAGGGAAGCGAGCAGCAGAGCGCGTCCCGAGCCTTTCCCCCGCTGGCCCGGGTCGACACCCATGGGGCCGAAAAAGCCCAATCCGCGGTTATTCGCTTCGTGGGCCGAGAAACCAGCAACGTCACCGTCATCATTGCGAACGATGAAGAGGGTGGGTGGAGTGTTCTCGAGTGCCCGCGAAACCTCCCACGCCCACGCGGAGCCGAAGTGCCTCGTCGCGAAGTCGATGATGCGGTCGCAATCCGGAGGCGAACCGCGCTCGACTTTGTCTGGCCTTGCGGGGATACGGGAGTTCCCTTTCAGGGGAACGAGGAGGTTGATGGCAGGCTCCGGCTCTTCCCGCAGTCCGAAAGATCGGAAGAATGAGATCGTTGCGTGATCGCTCTCGGGAACTCCGGGGAGAAAGTAGTTCCCGGCTTCCCCATAAATCGCAAAAGGTCCCGGTCCGTTGCGGAGGGAGCGTTCGAAGAGATGCGAGCCGATCCCTTCGCGCCGGCGATCGGGACGGACCGCGAGGACGCGAAGCGCGCGGGAAGTCGACGTCGCCAGGCCGACCAGCTCGCCGGCCTCTTCAGCGACTACCGTGATGGGGCGCCCCCGAGGCCCGGGCACGAAGCATTTCTCTCGGGCAACGCGCGCCAGATCCCAGGGGGTATGGTTCGCCACGGAGAGCAGCCGGCGGATCGCGGGAAGGTCGTGTTCGCCGGCTTCGCGGAAATCCATGGCGGGATTCTACTGTGGCGCAGGCTTCAGCCTCCGTCCAGGTCCGACCGGGTCCGGCAGTTCCGGATCATCCAACGGAGGCAGAGGAAAAGATCCTCTGCCACCTGCTGGCCCTTTCTTCGCAAGCAGCCTCTTCCAAACTCGTCATGACGCGTCCGATCGTGAGATGTCCCTCCTGTGGCCAGGCCAACCGACTTCCCGAGGAGGGGAGGGGCGGAAAAGCTGTCTGCGGACGCTGCCGGACGCCACTTCAGGAGGCTGGAGCGCCGGTGGCTCTGGACGGAGCCACCTTCGACTCCCGCGCGGCTCTGGAGCCGGCGATGGTGGTTGACTTCTGGGCGGCGTGGTGCGGACCCTGCCGGGTGATCGCTCCCGTGATCGAGAAACTGGCCGCCTCGATGCCGGCCGTGACTTTCGCGAAGGTCGACGTCGACGCGAACCCGGACCTTTCCGCGCGCTTCAGGGTCGAGGGCATTCCGACTCTCGTGTTCATGAGCCGGGGTGTCGAGAAGGGTCGTCTGGTCGGAGCTGTCGGGGAAGCGGCGATCCGTCAGGCGATCGCCACGCACTTGAGCGGAGCGGCCGGCTGATGAACGAGGCCAACGGTTCGATGGGGTCGAACGGCGAGCTCCAGCTCTTCGCGAAGAAGATGCTCATCTTCTTCGGCCTGGCCATCGCCATCGTGTTCCTTTGGGAGATCCGCCGGATCCTGATCCTGCTGTTCATCGCCGGAGTGCTCGCCGCGGGCATCTCGCCGGCCGTCCATCAGGTTCGGGTCCGCACCCGTCACTACCTGGGAAAGAGGATCCAGCGAGGGACGGCGGTGATCATGGTCTACGTGCCGTTTCTCGTGACGGCCGTGCTGTTCGCGATTTTCGGCCTCCCCGTGGTCCTGGTCGAGGGGCGCGATCTGGCGGTGCAGCTTCCTGCTTTGATCGACCAGCACATCCTCACTCCCCTCGGAAAGATGCTGCCGGTCGATGAAATGAGGAAGATGCTCTCGACCGAAGCGCAGGGCATTCCGGTGTTCGGCTACATTCGAGGAGCGGTGACGCTGGTCGCGTCGATCGTCATCGTCCTGGCGTTGATCGTCTACATGATGATCGACGCCGAGCGACTCAGAAATCTCTTCCTCCTCTTGTATCCGGCCGAAGAGCGTGGTCGGAAGCGGAGAACGGCGCTTCGGATCTCGCGCCGGATGAGCTCGTGGCTCGCCGGTCAGCTCACCCTTTCCCTGATCGTCGGTCTGGCCACGCTGGTGGTGCTGCTGGCCCTCCGGATTCCCTATGCGATTCCTCTCGCCATCGTGGCGGCTATCGGGGAAATGGTTCCGATCGTCGGCCCGATTCTGAGCGCGGTTCCGGCGCTGATCGTGGCGCTCTTCCTCTCCCCCTGGCAGTTCTGGTCCGTTCTGGCGGCTGCGGTGCTCATCCAGCAGGTGGAGAACTACTTCCTCGTGCCCCGGATCATGTCCGACAAGGTCTCGGTGTCGCCGCTCGCGGTCTTCGTGGCCTTCCTCGTCGGCGGGTCGATGCTTGGCGTGATCGGAGCCATTCTGGCGATCCCCGCCGCAGCCATCACTCAGGTCGCGTTCGAGGAGGGCTTCCTCACCCGCCGCGAACGGCGGCGCGACAGGGGACGAAAGGGAACTCTGCTGACCGATCGGCGCGAGAAACCGAGGGACGAGTCGAACGCCCGTTGACCGGGGAAGCGACCCATCCGAATCGGAATTTGTCCCTACCTGTGACCGTTGCCCTCGCACAAGCGTCTCAACTCATAGTTTTCTGAAACTTACCCAAGCGAGAGGCCCTCAAACCCGATGAAACGTTCTTCCGGTTTTCTTCTCCGCATCGCCTGCGGAGCAATCCTGTCCGTCCTTGCAGCCGTTCCCGCCCAGAGCCAGCCTTCCTCCCGCACCAGCGCGCAACTGGCGTTCGAGCCGGGAATCGGACGCCCGGTTCTGTTCGGCGGGCTCACCCCCCGGTTCGTCCGGGGTGACCGCAACGACGCGCGCGATCATCTCGCCGAGACGTGGGAATGGACCGGTCGGCGCTGGGTGCAGCGTTATTTGGCTGAGGTTCCGGCTCCGAGAGCAGCGTTCGCCATGGTTTCGGACTTCGAAGGGGAGAGGATCCTTCTTTTCGGCGGCGGGACTTTCGAGGATGCCTTACTCAACGACACCTGGCAGTACAAGGACCGGGTCTGGTCCCGGATCCAGACCGCGACGGCTCCTCCGGCGCGACGGCTTCCCGGACACGCGTTCGACCGCGACCGGGGGCGTTTCATCATCTTCGGAGGGGGAGCCGAGGCTGTTTTTCGCGATACATGGGAGTTCGACGGGACGAACTGGGTGCAGATCGCCACGGACGGGCCGCTGGTCCTGAATCCGACCCTGACCTGGGACGGAACGCGCAATGAAGTGCTGATGCTGGGCATGGCGGAAGACGGCACCACGGTCATGTACCGCTACCTCGGGGCAGCATGGGAGCGAATCCAGCCCGAAACCCTGCCCGAATGCGTGAGCCTGACCGGAATGGTCTGGCAGGAGCACAACGGTAAAGTCCTGGTTGCCGGCGGCGGCTGCATCAACGGGAATGCCCTCGGCCAGACCTGGGAGTGGGACGGCGTCAACTGGACCAAGATCACCACGACCGGAGGCGTGATCGGTGGAGTGCTTGGCCACGCTATGACCTACGACTCCGCGCGCGGTGAGACCATCCTTTTCGGCGGAACCGAGTTCGGCTTCGATCGCAATGACACCTATCGCTACCGCGATGGGCGCTGGCTTCGCGCGGGCGCGACGTATGCTCCCGGGCCTCGTTCCCTGATGGTTTTCGAAAGCGCTCCGGAGCACGATGCGACCTGGCTCTTCGGCGGCCTCAACGCCCTCGGCGATCTCTGGAAGTACGCCAACGGCAACTGGCAGCGGATCACCTCACCGAACCAACCCGTGACGTGCCTCTTCCCGGTCGGAACCTGGGACTCGACGCGCGAGCGCCTGGTGATCGTCTGTCAGGACTCTTCGGTCCATGAGTGGGACGGTACGTCCTGGACCGCGTTCCCGAGCGTCGACAAGAAGCCTCCCGTGCTGCAATGGCGCTCATTCGCATTCGATCCGAAGCTCGGCCGCTCCGTGCTCTACGGCGGCTTCTCGGGAAATTACTCCCGGGAGACCTGGACCTGGAACGGCTCGACCTGGACAAAGGTGGACAGCAAGAAACACCCCGGTTTCCGTTCGCTCGCGACCATGTTCTTCGACCCGGTCAGCGAGCGGACGATCCTCTACGGCGGAATCGGCCGGAAGGAGCAGGAGGGAAGGTTGATCCGTTTCGGCGACACCTGGGCCTTCGACGGCAAGGAGTGGGTGGAGCTGACGAACGTCGACTCGCCACCGGCTCGATATGGAGCGCTCGTGGGAGTCGATCCCGAAACGGGTCTCGTGCACATGATCGGCGGGAAGGACGAGAACGAGAACTTCATCAACGAGCACTACACGTGGAACGGAACGAAGTGGTCGCTCGTCGCGGCAACGACTGAACTTCCCGCGCGGCAGAATGGCGGACTGGCCTGGGATCCCACCCTCGGACAGATGACGGTCTTCGGTGGCTATGCCGGCTACTACTTCTCGGACCTCTGGACGCTGACCGAAGAGGGATGGCGCCCGGTGGTCGACGAGGGCGTCCGGCGGCGTCCCGCCGATCGTCCATCCGCTCCAGGCGAATCGAGCACGGAAAACGGGATCGTCCCGGATGCGGAAACCGAGCGAGTCCCGGCGGCCAGGCGCCGTCTTTCGAGGGTTGATTAACGTGAGATCGTAGGGACCGGCTGCGCCGGTCCGGTCGCCGCAGGCGACATCCCGGGGGCGCCGCGAGGCGCCCTTCCGTGTGCTAAGTTACGGCCGAAACATGAGCGAGATCACTTCCAATCAACAGCCGGCACGGCCGGCTCCGTCCCCTTATCGGCGCGATCTTTCGGACGCACTGAACGCTCTGGTTCCGGTCGATCAGGTCGGAGTCGAAGAGCGCGCAGCCTCCCTCGCCAAGCGCTCCCTGAAGAAGGAGACGAAAGTCCAGGCGCTGCGGCTGGCGATCAGCATGATCGACCTCACGACGCTCGAAGGAAAGGACACGCCGGGCAAGGTCCTCGCCCTCTGTCGCAAGGCGATTCTTCCCGACCCGCTCGATGCGAGCATTCCTCACGTCGGTGCCGTCTGCGTCTACCCGAACATGGTCCCGGTGGTCAGCCGGGCGCTGAAGGGGAGCGGCGTGAAAACGGCGGCCGTGGCCACCGCTTTCCCCAGCGGCCAGAGCCCGCTGGAGGTCAGGATCGACGAGGTACGCCGGACGGTTGCGATGGGAGCCGACGAGATCGACATGGTCATCAGCCGTTCGGCATTTCTGACCGGGGATTACCAGAGGGTGTTCGACGAGATCGCGGAAGTGAAAGATGCCTGCGGCCCGGCGCACCTGAAAGTCATTCTCGAGACCGGAGAGCTCGGCTCTTACGACCAGGTCCGGAAGGCCTCGATGATCGCGATGTATGCGGGGGCCGACTTCATCAAGACCTCGACCGGCAAGATCCCGGTCGGCGCCACCCTGCCGGTGACGCTGGTGATGTTCGAGGCGATTCGCGACTTCCATCACCTCACAGGCGTCCGGATCGGGATGAAGCCGGCGGGCGGCATCTCCAACGCAAAGCTGGCTCTGGCCTATCTCGTCCTGCTCTACGAAACGCTGGGCGCGGATTGGATGACTCCGGACCTGTTCCGACTTGGCGCCAGTTCGCTGCTGAACGACATTCTCATGCAGCTGCGCAAGGAAGCCACGGGCGCCTACCAGTCACCGGATTACTTCACACTCGATTGACGAAAGCCGACATGACGACCGAACAGATTCACGATCCGCAGGGCGCGCTCGAGCGCCTCAAGCCGGGGCCGGCCGCCGCTCTCCCGGTTCCCTGGGAGTACGCTCCTTCCCGCGAGGCGACGGACCACGTTCCGATCCGCCCGAGGTACGAGCTCTTCGTCGGCGGCAAGTTCGTGGCGCCCCGCTCGGGCCGATACTTCCCGACGATCAACCCCGCGACCGAGGAGACTCTGGCCGAGGTGGCGGAAGCAGGGGAGGCGGACGTCGATGCGGCCGTTACCGAGGCCCGCCGCGCGTTCGATAAGACCTGGCGGAAGGTCAAGCCTTCGGAGCGGGCCAAGTACATCTTTCGCGTCGCCCGCCTGATTCAGGAAAAGTCGCGGGCTCTCGCGGTGGCCGAGACTCTCAACGGCGGCAAGCCGATCAAGGAGTCGCGGGACATCGACGTTCCGCTCGCGGCCGCGCATTTCTTCTATTACGCCGGGTGGGCCGACAAGCTCCCTTACGCCTTCCCGACGCGCAAGGTCGAGCCCCTCGGCGTGGCTGGTCAGATCATTCCCTGGAACTTTCCGCTGCTGATGGCCGCGTGGAAGATCGCGCCTGCCCTGGCGGCGGGAAACACCGTGGTCCTCAAGCCGGCCGAGACCACGCCGATCACCGCGATGATGCTGGCCGAGATCTTTCAGGAAGCCGACTTCCCGCCCGGAGTGGTGAACATCATCACGGGCGCGGGAGAGACGGGAAGCGCGCTCGTCCGGCACCCGCAGGTGGACAAGATCGCGTTTACCGGATCTACCGAGGTGGGCAAGAGAATCCAGCGGGCGCTGGCCGGAACCGGCAAGCGGCTGACGCTCGAGCTGGGCGGCAAGGCGGCCAACATCGTCTTCGAGGACGCGCCGCTCGACCAGGCGGTCGAGGGAATCGTGAACGGGATCTACTTCAACCAGGGGCACGTCTGCTGCGCCGGCTCGAGGCTCTTCGTTCAGGAGTCGATCGCCGAGCCGCTCATGCGGAAGCTGCGGGCGCGGGTCGAGACCCTTCGACTCGGCGACCCGCTCGACAAGAACACCGATGTCGGCGCCATCAACTCGCGTCAGCAGCTCGAAAAGATTCAGGAGCTCGTCGACAGCGGCGTGGCCGAAGGGGCGGAGATGTTCCAGTCCTCATGCCAGCTTCCGTCACGCGGCTTCTGGTTCGCTCCCACGTTCTTTACCGGCGTCGCGCAGTCGAGCCGGATCGCGCAGGAAGAAATTTTCGGCCCGGTTCTCTCGGTGCTGACCTTCCGCACACCGGAAGAAGCGCTCGAGCGGGCGAACAACACTCCCTACGGATTGTCGGCCGGCGTCTGGACCGAGAAGGGCTCGCGCATTCTCAAGATCGCTCAGAAGCTCAAGGCCGGTGTGGTGTGGGCGAACACCTACAACAAGTTCGACCCGGCATCCCCGTTCGGCGGCTACAAGGAATCGGGGTTCGGTCGCGAGGGCGGCCTCCACGGTCTCGCGCCTTACGTGAAGCTCTCCTGAGACGCCACGGAGCCATCGATGAATCGACTGAACGTCAGAAAAACCTGGAAGCTCTACATCAACGGTGAGTTTCCGCGAACGGAGTCGGGGAGGTTCTATCCTGTGAGTTCCTCGAAGGGTGAACTGCTCGCCAACGCATGCCGCGGCTCGCGGAAGGATCTGCGGAACGCGATCGTCGCGGCGCGGAAGGCGCAGCCCGGATGGGCTTCCCGCACGGCATTCAACCGCGGACAGATTCTTTACCGGATCGCCGAGGTCCTCGAGTCGCGTGCGGGAGAGCTCGAAGAGGAGTTGCGGCGCGCGGGAGTGGGGAAGTCGGACGCGCGGGGTGAAGTCGAGAAGTCGATCGATCTCTGGGTCTACTACGCCGGCTGGTCAGACAAATTCTCGCAGGTCCTCGGCTCGGTCAATCCGGTCGCGGGTCCCTATTACAACTTCACCCTGCCCGAGCCGACCGGCGTGGTCGGCGTGCTTGCGCCGGAGACGCCTTCGCTCCTCGGACTCACGGCGCGCATCGCGCCCGCTCTGGTCGGCGGTAACACGGTGGTTGCCGTCGTCTCGGAATCGCAACCTCTTCCCGGCATCACCATGGGCGAGATTTTCGCCACCTCGGACGTTCCCGCCGGAGTGGTGAACCTGATCTCCGGGTTCAGGAAAGAGCTGCTCTCATGGCTCGCCGCGCACATGGACGTAAATGCGATCGATCTGTCGGCCGTGTCGGGCGACGAGCTCCGCGATGCGGAGATCGCCGCCGCGGAGAACGTCAAGCGAACCATTCGAGGGGAGGCCGCGCAGGACGGATCGCTCGCCGCGATCGCCGACTACCTGGAGATGAAGACCGTCTGGCACCCCGTCGGGGTGTAAGGCAGAAGTCAGAAGGCAGAAGGCAGGAGTAAAGGCAGAAGGCAGAAGGCAGAAGGCAGGAGTAAAGGCAGAAGGCAGAAGGCAGAAGTAAAGGCAGAATCAGAGTCAAAGACTCAGGTGTTGCTTTTGGTTTTACTTCTGCCTTCTGCCTTCAAAAAGTAACACCCCTTCCGTGGCCATCGGAAGGGGTGTTCGGCGCGCACGAACGTGCCGGACATGGACGGTCTGTATCGAGCGTCGAAGGCTTCGTGCCGTCCTACTCCGACAACATAAGTCCGCACGGCGACGCAGGGCCAGCGTTTTTCGGAAAAGCGAAGGCGACTTACCGTACCCTCGTCCCGTTGGGCACGCTCGGATCGACCGACAGCAGACTCGGCTCTCCGTCGATTGAAGCGGCAAGCACCATTCCGTTCGACTCCGTACCCATCAGCTTCGCCGGCTTGAGGTTCGCGACGATCACGACCTTGCGTCCAACGAGCTCTTCCGGGGTGTACTTCGTGGCGATACCCGCGACGAGCTGCCGTTCGCCGTCGCCGTCATCCACGCGAAGCTTGAGAAGCTTCTTCGACTTCTCGATTCGCTCGGCCGCGACGACCTGCGCGACTCGAAGCTCGACTTCCATGAACTGGTCGATGGAGATCTTCGCGGCATCGGGCGGCATCGCCTGAGTGGTCTCGATCGGAGGCCCGCTCTTTTCACTCTTGTCGGCTTCAGCCGGGGTTTCTTCGGTTGGTTTCGTCGGCTCGGTCACACTGCCTCCTGGTGTCGGTGCTGAGAAGAACGTCTCGGAGTCGATTCGGGGGAACAAGGCATCGCCCGTTTCGAGCGGCACGCCTGTCGGCAGGCCTCCCCACGCGAGCGCTCTTGCATCGAGCGGAACGCCCGCCGCGCCGAGTCTTCGAAGCGCCTCGGGAGCGAGGGACGGCATGAACGGGGCCAGCATCGTCCAGACGATGCGGTTCCCCTCGAGTACGTTCCAGAGAATTCGCGAGAGTGCCTCGTCCGCTCCCTTTTCCTTGAAGTGCTTCCACGGCTCGCGGCTCACGATATAGCCGTTGATGGCCACGAGGAGTTTCCACGCCGCATCGAGAGCCTTCTGAAAAGCGTAGCGATCCATCGCTTGCCGGAACTCCGGCACCGCGGCTTCGGCCGCCTTCTTCACATCATTGTCGTCGCACGGTACGGGAGGTGTCTTCCCGTCGAAGTAGGTCTCGCTCATCTTCAGACCGCGTGAGAGAGTGTTGCCGAGATCGTTCGCCAGGTCCGCGTTGTACCGCCCGAGAAAGGACTGATCCGAGTAGTTCGAATCCTGCCCGAACACCATCTCCCGCAGCAGGAAGTACCGCAATGGGTCGGGGCCGAACTGTTCGATGATGTGATCGGGCCGGACAACATTGCCGACCGACTTGGAAATCTTCTCGTTGTCGCGGAGCCACCAGCCGTGGGCCAGGATGGACTTCGGGAGCTCGACGCCGGCAGCCATCAGGAACGCCGGCCAGTAGACGGCGTGGAACCGGATGATGTCCTTGCCGATCAGGTGGACATTGGCCGGCCAGAAGTGGCGGAACCGCGCGTCGTCGCCCGATCCGAATCCGAGAGCCGAGAGATAGTTCGTGAGCGCGTCCATCCAGACGTAGATCACGTGGCCGTTCTCGCCCGCGGCGCCCGGGAATGGGATTCCCCATCGAATGGTGGTTCGCGAAACCGAGAGGTCGCGGAGCCCGCTTTCGACGAATGAGATCACCTCGTTGAAACGCGAGCGCGGCTGGACGAACTCCGGATTGTCCCGATAGAAGTCGAGCAGGGGCTTCTGGTATCGAGAAAGCTTGAAGAAGTAGTTGTGCTCGGTCATCCGCTCGACCGGATGCCCGCTTTCGCATTTCCCATCCGCGACCTGGGTCTCGGTGAGAAAGCTTTCCTCGTTCTGGCAGTACCAGCCGGAGAACTCACCGAGATAGAGATCGGTGGGGTTGTGCTCCTGGATGCGACGGATCAACTCGTAGACGCCGAGACGGTGACGTGCCTCGGTGGTCCGGATGAAGTCGTCGTTGGAGATTCCGAGCGCTCGGTTGAGGCGATGATGGTCGGCGACGACGCGGTCGGCGAGCTCGATCGGGGAGAGACCCTGTTTCGCGGCGCTCCGCTCGATCTTCTGCCCGTGCTCGTCCGTTCCGGTCAGAAAGAAAACTTCGTCACCCTGGAGTCGCCGGTATCGGGCGATTGTGTCGGCCACGACGTTTTCGTAGATATGGCCGATGTGCGGCAGGTCGTTGACGTAGTGGATGGCGGTGCTGATGTAGAACTTATCGGTCATGGTCGTTCCGGGGCGGGATTCTACCTCGACCCGAAAAATCCCGCCGGAGAGGTGGCAGAGAACCTTCCGGCGCCGCAGGGGCAAAAAAAAGGCCCGCGGAGCGCCGCGGGCTTGAAGCTTCGTCGATCTCAAATGGCGGGGCCGACGGGACTCGAACCCGCGACCTCCGGCGTGACAGGCCGGCGTTCTAACCAACTGAACTACGACCCCGCTCAGGGTGCAACCGGGTAACGGTGGGTGCCTGGGGAACATTCCCGTGCGCGCCGTCCGCCGAAGCTGGAAGCTTCGGCTCCTGTGAGCGAAGCTGAAAGCTTCGCCTACCCGGGAGCCGGCGAAGATTAGCCGCGCTTGGATGGCGTGTCAAGCATCGAGGCCTCTTCGAGCTCGGGAAGCTCGGAGGCTTCCGCGAGCATCGGCGCGGCTGCGTCCTTGGCCGAGAGGGTCGGGGTGGAGAAAGGCCATTCGATCCCGATCTCCGGATCGTCCCACCGGATCGAACGATCGAACTCCTGGCGCCACACCTCGGTGCATTTGTACACGACTTCGGCGCGCTCGCTCGTCACGCAGAATCCGTGCGCGAACCCGGGCGGGATCCAGAGCTGCCGGCGGTTTTCCGCCGTCAGGTCGTAACCAACCCAGCGGCCAAAGGTGGGGGATCGGCGGCGAATATCGACAGCCACGTCGAAGATCGCTCCGGCGATACATCGCAGCAGCTTTCCCTGCGGGTGGGGCTGCTGGTAGTGGAGACCGCGGAGAACGCCACGGGAGGAAGCGGAATGGTTGTCCTGGACGAAGGGGAGGTCAATGCCGGCTTCGGCGAAACGCTCCTGGCGATAGGTCTCCATGAAAAATCCCCGCGCGTCGCCGTAAATCTGGGGCTCGACGAGAATCACGCCGGGGAGATCGGTAGGCAGAAATCGCATTCGCGGGATTATACGGGAGGGAGTGGCCGCCTAATGTGCGGGCAAAGAGCGCGACCGTTGATCGCCTTCGAGACTCGCTTCGGCGAGGGTTCGGATCAGAGCTCGCCCCTCGGCGTCGCTCCGCCGGTAGAGATCGCACAGCAGCTCGACCTGTTCCCAGGTCTCGTTCGCCGAAATAGTGAAACCTTCGACCGGCTGATTCGCGTCGAGCGTCCACTTCCGATTCCAACCGCGGGCCTTGTCGAAGGAAAAACGGATGAAGCCCGTCTTGTGGGTGAGATCCCGAGTGGGAAGGAGATGCTCGTCGAGCCTGCTCGATCCGATGTCGAAGCGGTTCGACGCGAGCGCACCATTTCGAAAAATCGGCATGTCTCCAGTGACCGGAGCCTGGAATCCTCGGGCGTTGGCGACCTGCTCGACCAGCGTGCTCGCCACGTAGGAGGAGGTGAGCTTCTTGATTCGCTCGAATTGCGCTCCTTCCTCTTCCAGAAAACGAATTCCGGAGCGGTAGACGGTGAGCCCGTCATCCCCGGGCATGAACCGCTCCACCCTGCATGCGACGATCTCGCAGGGCATGCTGATCTCTTCGCCTTCGAAACGAATCCGGAGCGTCTTCTTCGCCCCGCGTTCGATGCGGCTGTAATGCTCGACCCGCGCGCCGTAGTTGCTGATGTCGACGAGCACGACGCCGCTGCTGCCGAGTCGACAGACGAAGGGCTTCGAAAGTCGGATTCGCTCTGCACGCCTGCGGTTCGATCGATTGGGAGTCATGTACGGGATGCGCCCAATATAACGCTGCGCGGTTTGGATTGATGCCGGTGAATTCGTCAATTCCGATCTCGATGAGGTCAAAGTGTGATCAATGACACAAACCTGACGGGGAAAGACAGGGGCTAGGGGCCAGGAAGACCAGGGCAGAAGGCAGAAGGCAGAAGGCGGAAGGCAGAAGTAAGACCAAATGCAGAGACAACAACCAACCATGCTCTGCTTTAGCCTTTCCCTAGTCCCTAGTCCCTAGTCCCTAGTCCCTGGTCCCTGGTCCCTGGTCCCTGGTCCCTTGTCCCTGGTCCCTGGTCCCTGGTCCCTGGTCCCTGGTCCCTGGTCCCTGGTCCCTTGTCCCTAGTCCCTGGTCCCCAGTCCCTGCCTCGAGCGGGGGAGCCCGAACGATCCGGTCGGGTTGCAGCGGGCGCAGGCGCGGTATCCCGCTTTCGCCGCCGCCGCTTCATCGCGGAAGAAGGCGGCGTTCTCTCGGCGGATGCGACGCGCGTCCTTGCAGGTAGGAAAGCAGAAGATTCGGGTCGTGCGGGAGCCGATGAAGCGCACTCCTTCTCTTTCCAGGCGGTCGAGCTCTTCGACGGGCGCTCCCTCGGCACTCAGGAGGCGACGCTTCATCTCCGGACCCCAACCGTAGTTTCCGATGCCCCCTCCGTTGGGAACCACGCGGTGGCAGGGGAGGAGGAGGGGAATCGGGTTTCTCGCCATCACGTTGCCGACGGCGCGGATCGCCTTCGGGCGGCCGACCGCCGCGGCGACCCATCGATAGGGTCGCACTTCTCCACGGGGAATCTTGCGGATCGCCGAAAGCACGTCGACTTCGAAGTCGGTGAGTCCCGACAGGTCGATCTCGAACTCTCCGGGGTCGGCACCTTCGAGAACACTCTCGATGGCCGCGCGGATCTCGGCCGGAAGCGAGACCTCTTCGAGAGTTGAGCCGGGATGACGCGCGGTCCATCGCTCGAGGAATTCCTCCGTGGTAGAGGCGCGGCTGGTGATCTCGCGAATGCCGCGCGGACTGAACGCAACGAAGATCGTCAGTCCTTCCCACTCGAATGAGCCGAATCGGTCGTGGACGGATTCAAGGAGCCGCCGTGTCCTGAGACTCCGGGCCAGCTTCGCCAGACCCTCCAGATCACGACGGGAATCATCGCAGCTGGGACACGATCGGAGGTGATCCCGCAACTCCGTGCTCTCCGCCTCGGGGAGCTCGCCGGTCCTGGCTGCGTCAATGCGGGTGAGAGCGGATTTACAGCGCATGGGGGCCTCCTTCCTTCGCGAGAGCGGCGCGAAGGAGCTTGAGCGAACGAAAGACGCGGCCGCGAAGCTGCGTCTCGCTCAGGCCCGTGGTCTTCGCGATCTCGGCGTAGGACATCTCTTCGATGAAGCGGAGAAGAACGAGCTCTCTTGCTTCGGTCGGCAGCTGTTCCAGGGCGCGTTCGAGACGCAAGGCCTCCTGGGCCTGCTCGATCCCGGCGCTGGCATCGGAGCCGTCCGAGAACGCGCCGATCCGGTCGTCATCGAACGCGCTCATCGGTTGCTCGATTTTCGACCAGACGCCTCGACGCCGGTTCAGCGAGAGGTTTCTCGCGATGCGGAAAAGCCAGGGGCGAACTGCGAGCTCCCTGCAGCGATCCTCGTCGTACTGCCTGGTGAGGGCGCGGTGGGCCCGCATGAAGGCGTCCTGGACGACCTCCTGGGCATCGAAGGAGTTCTGCAGAAGGCGGCTCGCGTACTCGAAGAGAGGACGCTCCCACTCCCGCACGAACGAGTCGAAGGCGCCGTGCTCATGCCGGTGCACCGCGAGGGCGAGAGAGGGCGCGTCGCCTGGAGGAGCTTCGGCGAACGGGTTCCGCATCAGGCTTTCCACATTATCAACAACACGGGCCGGGGGGCAGGCGTTCGCGAAACATCAACGTGTCATCCCGAGCGGAGTGCCTGTCCTGAGGAGCGAGAGCAACGAAGGAAGGGATCAGGGGGGTGGGGGATTCGGCGACGCGAGGACCCCGTCGGCGGCGAATGTTAGTTCGTCGTGCATCGGTGCGATTCCTGGCGCCGAGTCACACGAACTGAGATCTCGCGCCGACAAGTATTCCGCGTCGACGGATTCCCCACCCTCCCTGATCCCTTCCTTCGTCGCTCTCGCTCCTCAGGACAGGCACTCCGTTCGGGATGACGTGACAAGATCAGTCCCGTGCGAATGGCCGCGGCGGATCGGGCGGACGGACCGGCAGTCTCGCGGCATCCTGCTTCATCGCGTCGTTGGATTTGATCGCCCCCATGGCGAGGGCGATCATCGAGCCGACATCGGCGAGATTGGCCGGGAGGACCATCGTATTGTTCGCTTTGGCAAGCTCGCCGAACTTCTCGACGTAGGCCTCGGCGACCCTCAGCTGGAGCGCTTCCATCCCGCCCGGAGTCTGGATCGCCTCGGCGACCTTCCGGAGACCCTCGGCGGTGGCGGCCGCGACCGAGAGGATGGCCGCCGCTTCACCCTCGGCCTCGTTGATCTGCTTCTGCTTCTTCGCCTCGGAGCCCTTGATCGTCTGCTGTTTCTCGCCTTCCGCAGCATTGATGGCGGCGTCGCGCGACCCTTCCGACTGGAGGATCGTCGCCCTCTTTTCCCGCTCGGCCCTCATCTGCTTCTCCATCGCCGCGAGCACGTCTTTCGGAGGGGTGATGTTCTTGATCTCGTAGCGGAGCACCTTGACGCCCCAGGACTCGGACGCCTTATCGAGCTCGGTCACGACCTGGATGTTGATGTTGGTCCGCTCTTCGAAAGTCCGGTCGAGCTCGATCTTGCCGATCTCGCTTCGAAGCGTGGTCTGCGCGAGCTGAGTGATCGCGAAGATGTAGTTCGAGATTCCGTACGAGGCGCGCTGCGGATCGAGGACCTTGAGGTAGAGCACTCCGTCCACTGCAACCTGCACGTTGTCCCGCGTGATGCAGACCTGCTCGGGGATGTCGATCGCATTCTCCTTGGTCGAGTGCTTGTAACGGATCACGTCGAGGAAGGGGATCAGGATGTGAAACCCCGCATTGAGGGTGCCGCTGTATTTGCCGAGGCGCTCGATGACGTACGCATTCTGCTGGGGGACCACCGTCGCGGTTTTCGCGATGATGATGATCACGAGAAGCGCGAGCGCTCCGGTTACGAACAAGGCTCCAGACATGGTTGAATCTCCTTTCGGCGCCCCGTCACACGTCGCTGACGGGCCGTATGACCACGGTCAATCCTTCGACGCTCTCGACGACGCAGCGCTCGCCGCGGCTGAGGGTTTGGGTCGACCCGTTCCGGGCCGACCATGACGTTCCGCGAAGCTCGGCCTTGCCGAACGAGCCCGCGGGGATTTCTTCCGATGGGGTTGCCTGCTCTCCGACGAGCGTGTCCATCTGGTCCGGTCCCCGATCGAGCCGAAGCCGTCGGAGCAGAGGGCGCCGAAGAAGAAGGAGCGAAGCGATCGAGATCGCGGAGAAAAGGAGAAGCTGGACCCAGAGCGGTCCACCAAGATCGAGGGCCACGAGCGCACCGACGGTAATCGCTCCAAAACCGAAAAACGCGATGTGGAGCCCGGGGGAGAGCACCTCGACCGCAAACAGCAGGAATCCGATCAGGACCCAAAGCCACCAGGGCATTCCGCGCTTTCCCTTTCCCTGTGATTGGAAACGGAGAAAGCGTAGCATGAGCCGCTTTGGGAAGCGTGATTTTTCAGACGACGGCAGCGCGCTCGCGAACCTTCTCGACGAGGTTGTGCACGTCGAACGGTTTATAGACGACCGAACAGATCTTTTCGGCTTGCTCGGCCGCGCCGCGGGTGAAGGCGGTCATCACGAGAACCCGCGCCACCATCTGGGGCCGATGTTCCTCGAGCCACTCGAGGACCTTCATCCCGTCGAGCCGGGGCATCATCATGTCGAGCAGGATCACGCGGTAGCTGCTCTCGCTGCACTTCTCGATTGCTTCCGCGCCGTCCTTCGCCTGATCGACCTGATAGCCCTCCCGCTCGAGGATCCTGGCCACCATCTTCCGGATCATCAGGTCGTCATCCGCGACCAGAATCCGGTTGTCGTAATCCACGGAGGCTGCCATCATCCCGTCCATCCCACACCTCCCCGTTAGCAAAGCCTTCGCCATTAAAAGGTTGCGCCAGTTCATGATGCCATGCAAGCGGACCCGGCCGGAACTCAGCGCGGTCCCTCGTTTTCGCGAAAAGGGGGAGCCCGAGCCGTGACAACGGCGAGACTCGAAGTTCACCGTGGCGTCGCACGGGCTCCATCAACCTCGGGTAGGATCAGTCTAAATCACTCGTAACAGGAAGGTTGACCGTATGAGAAACCGCTGGATCGCGAGCCTGCTTACCGTCATGTTCGTGCTCTTTCCCGCCGCTCTGGTGGCAGCAGAGCCCGAGGATCTCCGCGAGTCGCTCCGAAAAGCAGAAAGTGAATTCGCAAGAGCGTTCGCCGAGCGCGATCTGGAGGCCTTCCTCGCCTTCGTGGATGAGGACGCCACGTTCCTGGGGGGTCGCGAGACCCAGCGCGGAAAGGAAGCCGTGGCGGAGGCGTGGTCCCGCTACTTCGAAACCGAAGCCGCTCCGTTCGCATGGGAGCCGGAACGTTGGGAAGTGAATCCGAGCGGAACGATGGGGATGACGACCGGCCCCGTGACCGACCCTACCGGGAAATGGGTGACCTCTTTCATGTCGATCTGGCGGCGCCAGCCCGACGGTTCGTGGCGAGTGATTTTCGACGGAGCTCCGCGCTGTCCGCCCGGATCCTGAGCGTTTCTGAAGCCCTTAAATCAGGCGGCTCCGCTGGTCGTCGCGCTGCCGAGGAGCACGCCGACGAGCGTCGCGGCGAGATCGCCGGGAGCGACGGGTTTTCTAAGGTACAGGGCGAACCCGGCCTCGATGGCATCGGCTTCCGCCTCCGGGGAGCCGTGGGCGGTGAGGGCGACGACAGGAACTGAAAGTCCGATCTCGTCGCGAAGAGCTCGAAGCAACCGATAGCCGTCGCTTTCCGACATGGCCACGTCGGTCAGGACGAGGTCGAGACTCGTGGTTCCTGCAATTCGCAATGCTTCCTCGACGCTGGACGCGCCGACCGGCTTCGCTCCCGCGTCGGTGAGGATGGCGACGATGACGCCGAGAGTATCCGGGTCATCCTCCACGACGAGGATCGAGGCGGAAGCCAGGCGATGGGAGGCGGACGGAGAGGGGAGCGGGAGCTGGCGTGCCGGATCGGCGAGGGGACATCGCACTTCGAATCGTGCCCCTTTTCCGAGGCCGTCGCTGTGCACGGAAACACGACCGCCGTGGAGCTCGACGAGGTGGCGGACGATCGCGAGACCGAGTCCCAATCCTCCATGGCTGCGCGTGAAGCCGACCTCGGCCTGGCTGAACCGGTCGAACACGTTCGGAAGGAACTCAGGTGAGATTCCGACTCCCCAGTCGGTCACGCGAACCACGGCCTCGCGCCCCTCGGCTTCCAGCTCGATTCGGACCGAGGCTTCCGCGGGCGAGAACTTGATGGCGTTGGTCACCAGGTTCGCCACGATCTGTCGGAGCCGCTCGGCGTCTCCTTCGACCACGATTGCGTTGGCGGGCACTCGAAGATCCAGCTCGACGCGACGCTCCGCCGCCCATGGGCGGAGCGAAGAAACCACGGTTTCGACTGAGGAGACGAGATCGACCGGGTCGTGGGCGACGCTCAATTTTCCGGTGATGATCCGTGAGACGTCGAGGATGTCGTCCACCAGGCGAACCTGGCTGCGCGCGCCGCGCTCGATCGTTTCGAGCGCCGCCTCGCGGGCCGACTCATCGAGATGCCCCTCCCGAAGAAGATGGGTCCATCCCAGCACGGCGGTGAGCGGCGTCCGAAGCTCGTGCGAGAGGGTGGCGAGGAACTCGTCTTTCGAGCGGTTCGACGCGGCCAGGACCTCGGCTGCCTCGGCGAGGTGGGCCGTGACCCGTTCGCGCTCGTGCTCCGCTTCCTTTCTCTCGGTGATGTCGATGCAGGATCCGATGTATCCGTCGAACTGACGGTCGCCCCCGAATCGCGGTGTGCCGCGCGAGACGATCCATCGGTAAACTCCGTCGTATCGCCTCAGTCTGAACTCCATTTCGAAGGGAGCCCGGCGTTCGAACGACTCGAGGTAAGACATCATCGTCTCGTCGATATCTTCGGGGTGAACCCCGTCCGCCCAGCCGTTCCCCAGTTCCTTCCGAAAGCTTCTCCCGGTGAACCGAAGCCAGGTCTGGTTCACGAAGTCGAAGAGTGAGTCTGGTCCCGCGGTCCAGATGAACATGGGAGCGCTGTCGGCCATCAGTCGGAAGCGGCTTTCACTCGCCCGAAGCTCGGCTTCCGCGCGACGGGCGGCGGAAACGTCGCGGAATATGAGGATGCCTCCGAGAATCGATCCGTTCACGTCGCGAATCGGTGCCGCAACCCCTTCGATCGGAATCGTTTCGTCGCTGGATAGAATCTCGACCCGAGCGGAGAGCTCGACCGGAACCTCGTCGCGAAGCGCGGAGAGAAGAGGATCGGGAATCCGATGGCCGGAGCCGTCGATCGCCTGGAAGACTTCCGAGGACGTTCGGCCGAGAGCTTCCTTGTGGATCGCCCCGGTGATCCGCTCCGCCGGGGGGTTGACCATCAGGATCCGCCCCTCCTTGTCGGTGGCGATCAGTGCTTCGCCGATGCTCGAGAGGCTGGTGGCGAGCCAATGGCGCAATCGCTCCGCCTCGAGCTGTGCCTCGCGCCGCCAGCCGACCGCCCAGGAGGCCAGGATCGCGGTGGCGAGGTAGAGCCCCACGCGGCCGATGTCCTGAGGATCGCGGAACATCGTCGAGCCGAAAGGGGCAAACACGAACAGCGCGCTGATCACGGTGGTGAGCAGAGAGGCGATGACGCCGGAGGCGATTCCTCCGTAGATCGCGCTGAGGATCACCGCGATCCAGAAAAACATGAAGCGCATCGGGGCCATGAAAGGACCGAGAGCGATCGTCACGATCGTTGCGAGCGCGCAAACTCCGAGTAGAAATCCCCAGCGTGATGCTGTGGAGGGGGGGCGATAGCTCCGGCCCGACGCCAGAGCCCTCACGGAAGCCGCCTTGACCGATCGAACCCCATCGTCGAATCCTACGCCCGTTACTCCCTCAGCGGAAGGCGGGGAGAGGGAGCGCAGGGCCGTAAGTTTGCCGGCGAAACGGGGAGAAGGAATGGTGGCCCCGGACGGGATCGAACCGCCGACCCGCTGCGTGTAAAGCAGCCGCTCTACCACTGAGCTACAGGGCCCCTTTGCTCGACGACCAGAACCGGACAGCGGTTCGCCCTCTTCCCCTCACCGAGTCGTGATCGCGACTCTTCGGCCTCGATTCCGGAAGTTGTCCACGCTGTAGATCGCGATGGCGACCCAGATGAGGGCAAAGGCGACGAAACGATTCCGTCCGAACGGCTCCGAGTAAACCATCACCGCGAACAGAAACTGAATCGTCGGAGCGATGTACTGCAGCAGGCCAACCGTAGCCAGGCGCAGACGGGAGACTGCGGCCGCGAACCAGAGGAGAGGAAGGGTGGTGAGCGGCCCGGCGGCCAGGAGCAGCAGATCGAGCCCCGCTGAGTAGTGCAGGAACGAAAGAGTCCCGGCCTGCTGGCGGTAGAGGAGGTAGGCGATTGCCACCGGGAGAAGCATGGTGGTCTCGATCGCCAGTCCCTCGATCGAGGCGACACCCGCGAGTTTCCGCACCAGGCCGTAGAGGCCGAACGACGCCGCGAGGATCAGGGAGATCCAGGGAAATACTCCCGCCGCAACGGTGAGCCAGGTGACCGCGATCGCCGCGAGAGCAATGCTGGCCCATTCGGTTCTCCTCAGCCGCTCCCGAAGAAACAGAAAGCCGAGCAGGACATTGACCAGCGGATTGATGAAGTATCCGAGGCTCGCTTCCACGAGGCGGCTGTGGGTCACAGCCCAGATGAAGACGAACCAGTTCACCGCGATCAGAAGCGTCGAGATCAAGAGGTACAGCAGAGACCTTCTCGTGGCGAGTACCGCCGCGATCGCGCGCCAGCGACGCAGGAGTGTGATGAGAACCAGCAGCACGACGACCGACCAGATGATCCGGTGCGCGAGAATCTCGAGCGGCGCCACCCGGTCGACGAACTTGAAGTAGACCGCGACGAAGCCCCAGAAGCCGTAGGCGGCGATCCCGTAAAGGACCCCCTTGAGCGTCTCTCTGTCCGGTGTGTGTTGCATCGTCGACGGCGGCGTATTTAAGCACGGCGGTCGCCCGGCTGCCGGTTCGAGCCTCGAGACCCGCCGGCAAGAGATCTCACGAAGAGGAATGGCCATCGGCCGGAGACCGTCATTGCGCCGGGAGCCCGAGATTCCCCCGCGAAACTCCTATATAATCAGCCGCATGGGACCCACGCGCGAATTCCACACCGCCTGCCAGGAGGAAACGTACCGCGAGATTCGCTCGATGCTCGACGAGCTCGTGGACACGTACTACGACGACGCCGAGCACTGCGACTTCTACGTGAAGTACGGCTCGACCATCATCGAGATCTCGGTGGAGCCGTGGGAGGAGGACAACGCAGCGGTCGAGGTTCTCGCCTTCTGCGTCCAGGGAGTGAAGCCGACCGCCGAATTGATGCGGGAGCTGCTCGCGCTGAACGCCGAGATCAAGATCGGCGCCTTCAGTCTCGTCGACGAAGACGTGTTCTTTTCCCACACCTTCGTCGGACGTCACCTCCAGGGCCCGCAGCTTCTCGCATCGCTCAATGCGGTGGCGACCACGTCCGACCTGTATGACGAGCAGATCGTCAGCCAGTTCGGCGGGGAGACCGCGGACGAGCGCCTCCGGAACTGGTCGCGCCGAACCCGACAAGCCGGTGCCAGTGCGCAGTAATGCGGCACAGCGCTTGCTCTTTATCCCCCTTATGAGACGACGTTTTCTGATGGCTCTGGGAGCCGGCCTGCTCTCGCTCGGACTCACCCTCGGGTGCACTGGCGGGCAGGAAAGCTCCGCTGGAACGATCGAGAAGGAGGAGCCTCGCGCAGAAGAGTCCGCTGAGAGCTTCGACGCCAGGGGAAAGCTCGAGCAGTTGAGCCCGTCGATCCCGCTCTACACCGGAGCCGAGTACCGTGAGGACTTCACACGCCGCGATTCCGTGATGGTCCGGAACCAGTACGGCAACGAGGCCGAGGTCGTGACCCTTGCCTCGGACGACGCCCTGCCAAAGATCTGGCACTACTACGTCACCTATCTGGCGCAGTACCGCGCCTGGGAACCTGTCTCGGCTTATCCACCGGAGCGGAAGAACTGGCGGACGCTGGAAGTGAACCTCACCGACGCGATGCAGGACCCCTTCGTTCCGGGAACGAACCTGAAGCTGACGGATCGCGAAGTAATCCTCCAGATCGCCGAGACGGAAGCGCAGCCCGAGACTCTCATTCGATACATCATTCGCGAAAGGCAGCCAGGGGCTGACGCCGCGCAGAACCCCGCAGTGGCAGCCGGCTCCGAACCCGTCGAAGCGGCGAAGACCGCCCAGAACCGGGCGATGACCGTGGTCACCGGCCGGTGAGTGTAGGGACCGGCCGCGCCGGTCCGGTCGCGCGCAGCGCGACGATGTACGTAACTCCAGAAGATCCTGTCGCCTGACGGCGACCGGACCGCCGCACGCGGTCCCTACGGCCGCGATGATTTAGACTGCGCTCGTGCGTCGATCTCTCACCCTCAAGCGCGGACGTGAAAAATCCGTCCTCAATCGTCATCCCTGGATCTTCGAGGGCGGCATCGCCCAGGAATCCGGTCCGAAGTCGCCGACCGCCGATCTCTTTGCCTCCACAGGAGAGCAGCTCGCCTCGGGATTCTATTCGGCCCGTTCGCAGATCCGCCTGCGCGCGTGGGTGTTCGGCGAACAGACGCTGGACGAGAACGTCGTACGCGATCGCATCCGCCGGGCCGCGGAGCGTCGCGTGCGATTTCTTCCTCCCGAGACCGATGCCTTCCGGTTGATTCACTCCGAGGGGGATGATGCGAGCGGACTGGTCGTCGATCGCTACGGTGACGCCCTCGTCCTGGAGATCACCTCGGCCGGACTCGACGCGTGGAAGGATCTGGTGGTCGACGCGCTCCGCGAGACCACCGGTGTGACCAACGTCGCCATCAAGAACGACCTGCCGGCGCGGAAGCTCGAGGGGCTCTCCCTCGAAGACGAGTTGATCGGCAACCCATCAACTGCCCGCATCGTCTCCGAGAACGACCTTCGATTCGAAGTCTCGCCGGGACAGGGGCAGAAGACCGGTCTCTTTCTCGACCAGAGGGAGAATCGAGCTCTTCTCGGCTCGCTCAGTTCGGGCCTCGACGTGCTGAATCTTTTTTCCTATTCAGGGGGCTTTGGCGTGTACGCGGCCAGGGGTGGAGCGAAGAGCGTCGAGGAAGTCGACATCTCCGAGCCGGCCATCGAACAGGCGAGGCGCAACCACGAGCTCAACGCGTCGCGGGCGAAGGTCGAGTTCACCGCCGCGAATGCTTTCGGGTTCGTGAGAGGGGCATTCAAGGAGGGGCGGCAGTGGGACGCGGTCGTCTGCGACCCGCCGGCGTTCGCGCGCTCGCGCGGCGAGGTCGAGAAGGCCGCGCGGGGCTACAAGGACGTCAACCTGTATGCGATCAGGCTGGTGAGGCCGGGTGGATTGCTGATGACCTTCTCCTGCTCCGGGCATATCGGCTCGGACCTGTTCCAGAAGATCGTGTTCTCGGCGGCAGCCGACGCCGGGCGATCGGCTCGGATCGTGAAGCGGCTCGGCGCGGGGCCGGACCACCCGGTGTCGATCTACGCTCCGGAGGGAGAGTATCTGAAGGGGCTGCTGCTCGAGATCGGGGAGTAGGGCCTTCCCTTGGCGGAACTCCGGCTCGTGCCGAGGTTCTCGCGGCCAAAGTCCGTTAGACTTTGAGGCATGTCTGTTCAGCCGGGACGCCGGAACGTCGAGCTTTCGATTACCTATCTTGGCGATCTGCTTCGCAACGCCGGCTTCATCGATGACCAGCAGCATGCCGAGCTGGAGGCTCTCGATCGGCACGCGCGCGCAGGCAAGGCGAAGAAGGGCGAAGAGCATCCCAGCCCCTTCAAGCTGGTTTCCTCGCTCAACCTGAGCGACGCGTCCGGTCAGGGAACGCGCATCGACGAGTTCCTTCTGGCCAGACTCCTCGCCGAGGACGCCGGCCTGGAGTTCTTCAAAATCGATCCTCTCAAGCTCGATATCGAACTGATCGAATCGAAGATTTCGCGGCCGTTCGCGCGCAAGCACCAGATGATTCCGGTTCACGTTCGTGACGGGAAGCTCGTGGTCGCCGTAGTCAACCCGTTCGACGAGCCGTCCATCGAGGCCTACCGCCCGATCGCCGGTCAGGAACTGCGACTGGTCGTCTCGGCCGAGACCGACGTCATGTCGGTGATCAACGAGTTCTACGGATTCCGCGCATCCGTCACCAAAGCCGAGCGGAACCTGAAGAGCGGATTCGATCTCGGGAATCTCGAACAGTACGTGAAGCTCAAGTCCGGCGCGGAGATCGAAGCGAGCGACCAGCACATCGTCAACGCGGTCGATTATTTACTTCAGCACGCCTACGACTCGCGCGCTTCCGACATCCACGTCGAGCCGAAGCGCGATCACTCCCAGATCCGGTTCCGCATCGATGGTGTGCTCCACGAGATTCAGCGCCTCCCAAGGCTGGTCAACCTTGCCGTCACCTCCCGCCTCAAGACGATGTGCAGGATGGACATCGCCGAGAAGCGGCGTCCGCAGGACGGACGGATCAAGACCGAGAGGGAAGGGAAGGAGATCGAGTTGCGCGTTTCGACGCTCCCCACGGCGTTCGGAGAGAAGGTCGTGATGCGAATCTTCGATCCCGACGTTCTGCTGCGCGACTTATCGGGTCTCGGCTTCTACCAGGACGAGCTCGGCTCGTTCGAGGACTGGATCGAGCGGCCTCACGGAATCATTCTCGTCACCGGTCCGACCGGCTCCGGCAAAACCGTCACGCTCTATTCCGCCCTGAAACATCTCTCCACCCCGGAGATGAACATCACCACCATCGAAGACCCGATCGAAATGGTCAACGAGGACTTCAACCAGACGAGCGTGCAGCCCAAGATCGGCATTACCTTCGCCTCGGCGCTGCGGACGATCCTGCGGCAGGATCCCGATGTGATCATGGTGGGCGAGATCCGGGACGGCGAGACTGCCCAGAACGCAATCCAGGCCGCTCTCACCGGGCACCTCGTATTTTCGACGCTTCATACCAATGACGCGGCGTCTTCGGTGACCCGGCTGGTGGACCTCGGAATCGAGCCCTTCCTGATCTCATCCAGCCTCATCGGCGCCATGGCGCAGCGGCTGGTGCGGACCATCTGCAAGGATTGCAAGCGCAACCGTCCTTTGACTGTCGATGAGGCGGCGATGCTCAATCTTCAGGCCCCGGCCGGGAAGCGAATCATCGTCAAGGAAGGCGCGGGCTGCATACGCTGCAGGAACACCGGCTACTTCGGCCGCACGGGCATCTTCGAGATTCTGACCATCGACAGCGCGATCCGGGATCTGATCGACCGCCGTGAAGACTTCCTCAAGATCAAGGAGATGGCGATCCGGCGGGGAATGCGTACGCTGCGCCAGTCGGCGCTCCGAAAGCTTGCTGAAGGAGACACGACCTTCGAAGAAGTCATCCGGGTCACCGGGATCTGATCAGGGGCTGTTCAGCCTGGTTTTTCGGATTTCGCAAACCTCGAACTTTTTTCCGGTCGAAGGGTAGAGCTCGGAATATGCCGGCGAGCCCACTCGTTGCCTGAACTGTAGAAACGTGATTTGCCGCATCGAGACGAAGGAATGCATCCGAATCTCCGATCAGGCAGCACAGAAAGGAGATTCCGATGAAAACTACCGGAACTGTGAAATGGTTCAATGACGCGAAGGGCTTCGGATTCATCTCGGCCGAGAACGGCCAGGATGTCTTCGTGCACTTCTCCGCGATTCAGGGAAGCGGCTTCCGCTCTCTGGCGGAGGGCGCCGCGGTCGAGTTCGAAGTCGTCCAGGGCCCGAAAGGGCTTCAGGCTGCGAACGTCGTGATGCTCTGAGCTTCGCTTAGAGAACCGGGTAACAGGAAGGGCGGGCCCCACGGGGTCCGCCCTTTTCTTTTCTCTCTCGAGGGTGAGGGACAGGTCAGAAGGCGGATTGCAGAAGGGATTCAGCTCCTAACGGAGTTCCGCGCGTCCCTGCCTTTTGACTTTGAATTTCCTTCTGCCCTCTGCCTTCTGCCTTCCGACTTCTGGTTCCACATGCGCCTTGCCACGGTCCGCGCTGCCGCCCCGTTTTGCTCCTTAGGGTCCCGGGGGGCTATTCTTCCTGAAACCATCAGGTCCAATCGAAGGTTTTTGGGAGCAGGCACATGGCCGTTCAGACCGCGACCTCATCGCTCGAGCGCGAGCTCGACTACCGCCGCAAGCTGACGCAGATCACGAACCAGATCAACTCGGCGGACTCGATCCAGCAGATCCTGATGACGCTGGGAGATCGGATCCTCGAGCTCCTCGATGCTGAGCGGCTGACGATCTACGCGGTCGACACCAAGAACCAGGAGCTCTACTCTCTGCACAAAGTCGGAGACGTGCCGAAAGAGATCCGGGTCCCGAAGTCCTTCACATCGATCGCGGGGTTCGCCGCCCTCAGCCGGAGAACCATCAACATCACCGACGCCTACGACGCGTCCGAGCTCCAGGGGCTCCACCCGAATCTCCGCTTCGATCAGCGGTGGGACAAGCAGAGCGGCTTCAGGACGACCAGCGTGCTCGCCGTTCCTGTCCTTTTCGAAAAGTATCTGCTCGGGGTAGTTCAGCTCATCAACAAGCAGCACGGCGGTCACTTCTCCGATCAGGATGTCGAGAGCGCGGAAGAGATCGCCCGCATCCTGGGGATCGCGTTCTACAACCAGCACCGGGCGACCAGACAGTCGAAGCCCTCGAAGTTCGGAATGCTGATCGACAAGGGCATCATCGGAGAGAAGGACCTGGAAACGGCAGCGTCCACTGCCAGGATGAATAACGTGGACATCGGAACCGTCCTGATGGAGGACTACGACGTTCCCAAAGAAGAGCTGGGCCGCTCGCTGGCTACGTTTTACAGCTCGCAGTTCTTCGCCTGGGACGGCACGCAGCAGATCCCCGAAGATATTCGCCAGCGGGTCGGCTCGGAGATGTGGAAGAAGTACCTCTGCGCTCCCATCGAGCGCCGGCAGGGTGTTCTGGTCATGGCGGTCGAAGATCCCCATGATCTGACCCGGCTCGATGCGATCCGCGCGATGTCGCTGTCGCCCCGCTACGACTTTCAGGTGGCGTTGCGCGACGACATTCTGCGCTATGTCGCTCTCTCATACGGTGAGTCGCTCGATCGTCCGGAATCGGACGCCGACGTGACCCGGATCCTCAACGAGCTGGGCGATGGCGAAACGGAGACCGAAGAGGAGACCCCTGAGCCCGAGATCGACGAGACCGACTCCGGCATCGTGCGCCTCGCGAATCAGGTGATCCTGGACGCCTATTCGAAGGGTGCTTCGGACATTCACATCGAGCCGGACGGGGCGAAGAACCCCTGCCTGATCCGCATCCGGATCGACGGCGATTGCCAGAAGTACCTCGAGATTCCGGGCCCGCATCGCAACGCTCTCGTGCAGCGGCTCAAGATCATGGCGAAACTCGACATCTCCGAGAGGCGGAAACCGCAGGACGGAAAAATCCGCTTCAAGTTCTCGAAAGGTGTCATCGAGCTTCGCGTGGCGACCATTCCCACCGCCAACGGGAATGAAGACATCGTCATGCGCATCCTGGCGGGATCCAAGCCGCTCCCCCTTGAGAAGATGGGATTCAGCGAGCGGAATCTGACACGCTTCCGCGAGGTCATTTCGAAGCCCTACGGCATCTGCCTCGTGGTCGGACCCACCGGCTCAGGCAAGACCACCACCCTCCACTCCGCCCTCGGCTGCATCAATACCGAGGACATGAAGATCTGGACGGCGGAAGACCCCGTCGAGATCACGCAGAAGGGACTGCGGCAGGTTCAGGTCCAGCCGAAGATCGATTTCACTTTCGCCGCCGCAATGCGATCGTTCCTGCGTGCGGACCCGGACGTGATCATGGTCGGCGAGATGCGCGACCAGGAGACCGCGCAGATCGGCATCGAAGCGTCGCTCACCGGCCACCTCGTGATGTCTACGCTCCACACCAACTCGGCTCCGGAGACCATTACCCGGCTCCTCGACATGGAGATCGACCCGTTCAATTTCGCCGACGCTCTGCTCGGCATCATGGCGCAGCGGCTGATCCGTACGCTATGCGCGAAATGCAGGGTGCCGCACCCGGTTTCCAAGGAAGAATTCGGCGAGATCATGGAAATCTACGGTCCCAAATGGTGGCCTTCCACGGGAATTCAGTACTCGCCCGACCTGAAGCTCTTCGAGCCGAAGGGGTGCTCCGCATGCGGGGAGACCGGCTACAAGGGACGAATGGGCGTCCACGAGCTCCTCGTGGGAACCGACGAGATCAAGCGTGCCATTCAGCGAAAGGCCCCCATTGACGAGCTCCGCGACATCGCGATGCAGCAGGGGATGACGACCCTTCTTCAGGACGCCATCCAGAAGGCGTTCCAGGGGCATACCGATATCAAGCAGGCGCGAGCCGTCGCCGTGAAGTAGGGCGACGGCCCATCGCCTTGTCCCTGATCAGGGCGTGGGGCGACCCACGGGGAGGCGCCGCCGCACCACTTCGAAGCCGATCTCGGTCTCGAGGCGGTTGTTGGCCGGCGTCAAATCGTTCTGCATCGCCGCAACGTCGGATGTAAGAGAGACGAGACTGCCACTGCCGGAAAGGGGCACCGCCCAAAGGGCGCCGGGTGCCAGGCTCGGGATCAGGCAGCGAATTGCCTGCACGGAGGTGACGCAATCCGCCGTTGAGCTCTCGACCCGGACCATCCCGTCCTCAGCGTGAAGATCGAGTCTCACTGCCGTAGCCGGCGCCGGCCCGTTGTTCCGCACGATGACCTCGTAGCGGATCGACGACGTTCGGTCCCCCGCGGGCAGAATGATCACCTCGAGATCGGCTGCCAGCTCGTGTTGCAGAGGCTCGGCGAAAATGCGCGCGACGCCACCCCAGAGCCCCAGGGGGCGACGGTCCAGCAGAACCACGTCAGGCGGGGAAGTGCCTCCGTGGGTGATCTCTGCCTTTGGCTCGTCGAGGACCGACGGTGTGGCGCGCACCGATTTCGTCGCGAGGTCGAGGCCGAGCCGGATGATTCGCCGGCTGGTGACCAGAAAGATGTCGTTCTCGATCCACATGGCGTCCTCGGTATTCTCGCCGGGAAGCGCCTCGCGCAGGACCGTCGGGGAGGGGAGGAAGCCGCCGAGAGCCGGATCGAGGACGGTGCCGAGAATCCTTTCACCCTCCTGCCAGCCGATGAAGAAGTATCCGAAAGAGCCCGCCACCACGGGACCCGAGGCCCCGGGCGCTCCACTGATCAGGAATGGATTCGATATGGCGGAGCCTGTGAGCGATACGTACTGAGCCCACAATTTCGGGTCCGTCGCGCAGGGCTGCGGGCAATCACTGGCGTCTGTCCATGTCGTCAAATAGCGGTCCCGGCCGCGCACCACGTCCAGGCTCAGGACATTCGGACGCGCCGCCTGCCAATGAGTGGAGCGGCTCGGGATCGTCCCGAGCGGATCTCGCGGAATTCTCTGCGTGAACAGTCGGCGAGTTCCTTCGGTGACTGGAGTCACCCCGAAGACCACGTAATCGTTACCGTTGGTGGTTAGTATGAAATCGTGGATTGGATAGAGCTCCAGGGGGCGAATTCCAAACGGGGATGGGGCGCTGAATCGATAGTAAAGCGTTTTCCCGGCGGGAGCGTGCCACATGACCAGGAACTGTCTGTCGATCTCGGCCACGCCGACGACGGCGTTACCGTCGCGCGCCGGACCGAAGTCGATCGGCTCGCTGTCCACCGGGGCGCCACGCAGCAATCGAATCCCGCGAACCCGCCATCCCTCGCTCGTCTCTTCCACCCACACGGCCATGCGCATGTCGCGGCCGGCAGCAGCGAAGGAACGGTGCTCGGAGCCGAACTCCGAGAGAGCCGAAGAGATCGAAGCTCCGGATAGCTGCGGAGTCAGCGAGCGTCCTTCGAATGATTCTGCCGTGCGCCAGAGCGCCACGACTCCCTGGGCGAAACCAGCGGTAGCGGGCTGCTCGCCTCCGGCTGCGATCGAGCTCTCGAGGGTGACTCCATCGCCTTCCGGGATGGATGCCGCAATGATCCCGCCGTCGCGGGCAGCAACGATGATCACCCGGCCGCCTCCGCTGGCCGCATCGAACGATTGGGCTCGAGAGTCAGCAAAAGGACGGAAAGGGGAGGCGGCCGGCGTACCGTCAGCAAGGAGCCGGATCGCCTGCAGGGTGCTGCTCTCGTCGGTCCAGACGGCGATGAACCCGCCATCAAACGGAACCAGTGAGACTTCACGAAGTGCGCTTCCTCCCGTCGGAGTGACCGTAATGGCGCCGGGCCGGCGATCGAAGCCGAGCAACTGGCTGCGAAGGATGCCGGCTCCACCGTCTCCGAATACCAGGAAACCGAGGGGGCCCGCACTCGCGTCAACGTGCGAAGTCGAGATTCCAGAAAGCCGGAGCGACGACAACAGCTCTCTTGACGGTGTGATGAAGACGGCGAGGGGTTCGGAGATTCCGGCGTCCAGGACGACGAGCCATCCTTCGGTCGAACCCGCAACGGCCACAGGCCGCCCTTCCATCGGCAGAACGGACGTGCCTTCGAGCGCACCGTCCGCGCCCACGGTCGCGACTTTCAGGGAGTGCTGATCGCTCCACGCAATCAGCCATGATTCTCCGTTCCAGCCGGCTGCGAAGCTTCGCAGCTCCTGGCCGACCGCGAATGTAATGGCCCCCGGATTCACCCCGGCGCCGCTCGGGTTCACGATGCGGTAGGCCAGAGCCTCTCCCTCCGCGACCGATTGCAGCATGACCAGCAGGCTGGTATCCCCTCCGCCGCTGACCAGTTCGTGCGCCAGCGGTCGAGCCTGAATCGTCTTGATCGAGGTCAGGGGACTGGCCGCGAAAATAGTCAGAGCAAATAATCCGGAGATCACGGAGTAAACGAAACTCAGTCCGGCAGTCGAGCGCACTTTGAACATGGCATCCCGCTTCGCGGTCATTTCGACCGGGTCGATTCCCCTGGGGGGTAGAAACAGTCTAGGGGAATGCGTCTCGGAACGCACCAAAAACCGCGCACGTGGTCACGGGGAAGGGGAGGGAACCAAAGGACGGACGGAAGGCGCGACCAGGCCTGGATCGGAACGGTGTGGATGAGCTCGCGTCCCGGCCGACCAGCGAACGACGCTGGACACCTGTAGGCGCAGGGTTGCGAGCCGGAGAGAAATTGGGGCTCCCAGCGCGCCCTGGCGCCGGGGAGCCCCTTCCTGCGTTCCGGGTCAGTCGATCAGGATCGAGTCGCCTGTGCGGTTGTCGACGACCGAGGCGTAGACGAACAAGGGGGAGGACGCCGCCCACGAAATCCAGAAGCTGGGAATGTCGCGTTCGTCGACGCCGGTGATCAGGGCGAACACGGGCCGCTGCTCCATCGCTCCGGGTGCGGCCGTGAAAACCTCTTCCGCGATGAGCGTTCCGTCGCTTGCTCGAGCCTGCATGCTGACCGTTACCGGGAAGAGCTGCGGGTTGAAGTAGCCGACGTTGGTCCGGAAGCCTTCTCCGTCAATGATCTGAACATCGGTGGTCGAGGAGAGACCGGGTATCGTGCCGGACGTGCCCGCCGCCTCGAGCGGCAACGCCTTCATTGAGAACCCGGTCGTCCCCTCATCGATCCCGCGAAGATCGTTGCGGATCTGGGCGGTGATATCGGACGGCTCGTCCAGGAGGATCTTCAGGGCGCCGATTCCCGTTCCGAGACCATCCGGAAGGATATCGTCGTCGACGAGCTGAGCGAGCGGATCGATCGTCGGAAGCTGAATGAGAGAGCGCGTCGCCGTGCCGCTCGCCGACTGCGGAAAGAACTCCATCGATCCGGCGGACGCGCGGATGCTCGACAGGTTCACCGCGGAAAGTTGTGTGAGGAAGTTCGTTCCGCCGGCTCCAGGCGTCCGGCCCGCGACGGGGAGATACCAGGCCCACTGGACCTGACCCCGGATTGCTCCATTGGGAAACGAGGCGGTGTGAACGTTGAGGTAGAAAGCAGTCGGATGATCCACCAGGGCCGTGGCGAGACTCTCGGGGATCTCGATCGAGCCGACGTTCAGGTTTCCCGTGAATGCGGGAAATCCGACCATGACTCCGCCGGGTGTGCCGCGCTCTCCCACGTGGATGTGCATGGCTGAAGGGGGCTCGATGTTGAATACGGCGATCGAGTACTCGAGGGTAGTGCCGGTGAGGACGAAATCGGCGAAGCCGAGCCCGTCCGAGTCGCCCGGCCCTGGCGCCTCCTGGGCGCCGGTCATGAGAACCCCGAAGGAAGCCGCCTGAGCGGTCGCGGCAACGCTGAATGCGACGAGGAGAGAGACGAATAAAGTGCGTAACTTCATAACGGTGCCTCCGAGCCCGTGGCATGCAGAAACCGCACCCGTGACGGTTACGCATGAGGCCGTCCGAAGAGAGCCTCCGATGCTCGTTTCTTCGAGCGGCAGAGGTGGGCGCGCGGTTGGGCATGTCACAATCCGCGCGCATGAAGAAGAAGGAGAAGGCCGCCCGGATCGGTGAAATTCTCGATGAGCTTTACCCCGCACCTCCGATTCCGCTGGAGCATCGCGATCCTTTCACCCTCCTCGTCGCGGTGCTTCTGTCGGCTCAAACCACCGACGCGCAGGTGAACCGGGTCACGCCAGCGCTGTTCGCGCTCGCATCGACCCCGGAGGAGATGGCGCGCCTGAGCGCCGAGGAGATTCTCGCTGCGATCCGGACCTGCGGACTCGCGCCCTCGAAGGCGAAAAACATCCGGCGGCTGGCCGAGATCGTGGTGCGGAAACACGGCGGGAAGGTGCCGGAGACGATCGAGGAGCTCGAGGCGCTGCCGGGCGTCGGTCACAAGACGGCGAGCGTGGTCATGACCCAGGCGTTCGGCAGGCCCGCCTTCCCGGTCGACACGCACATCCACCGGCTGGCTGCGCGATGGGCTCTCTCCCCGGGGAGGAACGTCGAACAGACCGAGCGGGATCTGAAGCGCGCTTTTCCAGAGCAGGAGTGGGCTCGGCGCCACCTCCAGATCATCTATTTCGGACGGGAGCATTGCCCCGCGCGGCGGCATGAGCCCTCGGAATGTCCCATCTGCTCGTGGGCGGGACGGAGAGGGCGCCGGGCGTCCGGAGATCACTCCTCCCGGTAATCCCCGTCACTTCGTCCGGCGGTCATCCCCGGCGATTCTGCGACCAGGAATTAGGAGACTTCATGACCGCCATCGATCGCCTTGCGCCTGTTGCCGTCAGCCCGCTGATTCGCCATTACCTCATGACCAAGGGAGAGCGGGTCCATTTCGACGCCGGAGACGTGGTCTTTCGAGAGGGCGATCGAGCCGAGAGTCTGATGCTCATCGTGTCGGGAGCCGTCTCGCTCGAGGTTCACCTCCCGAAAGAGGGAAGAGTCGTGCTGCAGACCCTGACCGACGCGGAGCTCTTCGGCTGGTCGGCGATCCTCGATCCGCGGATCGAAACCGCGTCGGCGCGGGTGATCGAGCCGTCGGAAATCGTGGTCATGTCCGGAAAGCGGCTGATGGGTCACGCGGACCTCGATCCCGATTTTGGACGGGAGCTGTACCGGGTGATTGCCGAGGTCGTAGCCGCTCGGCTCATTGCGACCAGGATGCAGGTCGTCGAGATGATGACCGATCTCTGAGTCGCGCGACTTTGATCCTACGCCCGCGGAGCCTCGCCGCCGCCAGCCGGCTGAGCTGCGAGTACAATCGGGTCAGTGAACCGTGCCCGGTCCCTCTTTCTGCTCAAGTTCGCAGCGATCATCGTCGTTTCCTACGTGGCGGTCGCTCTCAAGCCTGTCGACCGCGCTGTGGTCACACCCTTCTCGAAGGGAGTCACGGCAGCGTCGGGCGTCCTGCTGAATGCGATCGGGGATCCGGTTGAGCGGCAAGGGACGATTCTGAGATCGGCGACTTTCGCCGTCGATGTGAAGAATGGTTGCAACGGCCTGGAGGCGATCCTTCTGCTCGTGGCGGCAATCCTGGCGTTCCCGGCACCGTGGAAGTCGAGGCTCCTCGGAATCGGAGCCGGCGTCGCGCTGATCGAAGGGATCAACCTGATTCGCGTCGCGAGCCTGTATGTTCTCGGCCGTGATTACCCGCACTTGTTCGAGACTTTCCACGTGACGATCTGGCAGGGGGTGATCTTCCTCCTGACGATCGGAATGTTCGTCTACTGGAGCGCCCGCTTTGGCCATCCTCCGGATCCCGCGAGCGCTTAGAGTCACGCTGGCGTTCGCTCTCGGCGTGGCCTTCTGGATCTTCGCCGCCGAATCGTGGCACCAGGTCCTCGGAGCGCTCGTTCGAGCCACGCTTCCGGGCGAGGGGGCTGGCGCGCTTCTCGTCCTGGCCGATCGCAGCGAGATTCTGATCGGACCGGTCGAGTTTCCTGCAGCCAGAGGGCGAGTTCCCATGGCAGTGGTCACCTCCAACTTCGCCCTGCTCCTGGGGCTGTGGGGGTGGGACAGGAATGGCTTTCGGATCCGAGGCCTGGTGCGGCTCAGCATCGCTCTCGGAATCCTCGGGGTGCTGCATTTCGTGGCCGTTGTGGCTGGTATTCATGCCACGGTTGCGGTGCAGCTCAGCCAGTGGGCCGGCGAGCGTTACGGCACGTTTGAAACGAACCTCTGGTTCACTCTCTGGCAGGGGTATCAGGTCGTAGGAGCCTGGGCAGGCGCATTCATCATCTGGTGGGCACTGCGCAGTTCGCCACGCTCGTCAATCAAGCCTCGTGGAAGTCACTCCAGTGACGGACGCGCCCCTCTTCATCGTAAACCGTGAGCTCGGTCTGCGACTGTCGAGCAATGGTCTCACCGAGGCGCAGCGCTTCCTGCAGCCGCCGATAACCTGGGGCGGGGACGCCGTCCGCTCCCTCCCGCAACACCCACCATCGGTCGTCGTCCCGGATCACGTGGACACCATGTCCCATGAGTTTCCTCCGATCCGGTTTCTTGAAGGGCGTGGGTAACTCTTTCCCTTCAAATGTAACGCATGAAAACGAGCGGGGCAACCTCAGCCATGCACCGCCTTTGGAACGTCGGATGAGCGCATCGACTCGAGCTCGACTCGGAACAGCTCGATCTGCGCGAGCAGTTCGGCGAGCCTGTCCGGAAGCGCCTCACTTCCCAGGGAAGAGCCCGATCGCTCGAGCGCCAGAGCGTTCCAGAGCTCCGCCCGCTGCTCCGGAGCCAGAGTGGCCAGAGCGCGCCTGAGCCGCTCGATCGCATCCGTCTGCATGGGCGGCTCGAGCAGAGCCGCGGGCGGAAGCTCGAGGATGGCGGCCAGCCGGAGAAAAAGGACGACGTCGAGCGACTGTTTGCCGGTTTCGATGCGGGAGAGCGTCGCCGCGCTGATCCCTGCCTGCGAGGCGACCTGCTGAAGGGAAAGGTGACGCCGGTGCCGCACGTCCCTGATCCGTGCTCCAACTTCCATGTTTTTCCTCCTGCGGAAATTCGTGCTGCGCGGCGCGCAAGCCCGATTACGAAATTGTAGGCAGGAAAGTTCAGGAAACCGAGCACTAAAAGGATATATATCCTTCCTGTTTTCTGTAGGTTAAACGATTACATGCGAGACGAATGAGGGGTTTACGAGCGGCGCCTTGAACCTTGCCCCGGACGAAAACCGGTTCCGGGGCTCGGGCGGGTTCGCTACCCAGTTCGCAGCCAGGCTCCCCAAAAAAAGGGAGGCCCTCCCTGCTGCGAGAAGGCCTCCCGTCGAGCTGTGTAGCCCGTCAGACTGTGGCTGGAATCGAGTAGATCTCGCGCGCCCGTTCCGTGCCGCGTGGCTCATAGCGGATCGGGAGGTACTCGGGGAACCACATCGCCTGCCGGACGGTTTTGTCGAGGTTGGCGAGGATGCCGCCGTCGGCATGCCCCTCGGCCACAGCGCGGCGAATCACTGCCGTCGCGACCGCGTGGGAGCATTCACGGATCCGGGAAAGCTGCGGATAGACCGCGGACTCGGCGAGGTCTTCGCCGCTCACCTGATCGGCGAGGGCGCGGGCGGCGGCGAGGAACATGCCGTCGCTGATGTGCGTGGCCTGCGACACCGTCACCCCAAGACCGACTCCTGGGAAGATGAAGGAGTTGTTGCACTGACCGATCCGAATCCGGCGTCCCTGGTAGTTGATGGGATCGAACGGGCTGCCAGTGGCGACGATGGCGCGACCGTCCGACCAGCGGACGGCCTCTTCCGCGGTGCACTCGCTCTTCGAGGTGGGATTCGACAGAGGGAAGATCATCGGCCGCTCGTTGATCTTCGCCATGAGCCGGACCACGTTCTCGTTGAACGTCCCGGGAGTGGCCGATACCCCGATGAGGATCGTCGGCTTGACGTTCTTCACGACTTCCTCGAGCGTGATGCGCGTGCGATCCACCGCCTCGTACGACGCCGCCTCGTTCACGTCGCGGGCGAACATCGCCTTGAAGTCCTCCAGTCCGGTGCGATCGGCGACCACGAGCCCCCTGGTGTCGACGGTCCAGATGCGGCGGCGCGCTTCCTCGAGCGAAAGGCCCCCTTCGACCAGCGCGGCGACGAACAGTTCGGCGATGCCATGGGCCGAAGCGCCGGCTCCCGCGAACACCAGCCGCTGATCGCGCATCTCTCCGCCGGTGAGGCGAAGGCCTCCGTAGATGCCGGAAAGAACCACCGCGGCGGTGCCCTGAATGTCATCGTTGAATGTCGCGAGCTGATCGCGGAAGCGATCGAGCTGCTTGATGGCGTTCCCCTTGAGGAAGTCTTCCCACTGCAGCAGCACATTCGGGTAGACCCGGCGGACGGCCGCGACGAAGCGATCGACGAACGCCTGGTACTCGTCGCCGCGAATTCTCTTGTGACGGAGTCCGACGTAGAGAGGATCGGCGAGCCGCTCTTCGTTGTCCGTACCGACATCGAGGGTGATCGGCAGTGTGCTGTAGGGAGAGACCCCGGCGCAGAGGGTGTAGAGACAGAGCTTCCCGATCGGGATTCCCATGCCGCCGGCACCCTGATCTCCGAGTCCGAGAATGCGCTCGCCATCCGTGACCACGATGACCGAAGGGGAGTCGGTGTGATAGTTCGAGAGAACCTTCTCGATGTTGTTTCGCTGGTCGTAGCTGACGTAGAGACCGCGTCCGCGGCGATAGATCTGAGAGAACTTCTGACAGGCTTCGCCGACCACCGGCGTATAGACGATCGGCATCATCTCGTCGATCTTCTCGTGCGCCAGGCGGAAGAAAAGCGTCTCGTTGCGATCGTGAAGGCTCGCCAGGAAGATGAACTTCTCCAGCGGGCTCGTCTTCGCCACGAAGTTGGAGTAGACGCGCTCCATCTGCTCTTCGATGGTCATCACCCGGGGCGGGAGCAGGCCGTGAAGGTCGAGGTGATCCCGCTCGCGGTTGGTGAAAGCCGTCCCCTTGTTGGTGAACGGTTCGAGCAGGAGGGCTTTACCCTTGACGGGTGTGGAGATGTATTGCTGCCAGGTCGCAGGGTCGACCTTGATTGAGAAGTTCACAGATCCTCCATTCGACATGCGGGGGGCTCGCCTCCGGCGGAGGAGGAGGAACCCGGAGCCGTCGGCCGTGTCGCGGCCTGAATGGAAGGTTAGACCCGGGGGCAACCGGCAACCCATGATGAAGGGAGGTCAGGCTGGTGACGGGTCGCACAAGGGGAATGGGTGTCCCGACGCCCGGAGGGTGGGCGGCTGCGCGAGTTTGGAGGAGGGGAGTGGTGCGCCCAAGAGGATTCGAACCTCTGACCTACAGCTCCGGAGGCTGTCGCTCTATCCAGCTGAGCTATGGGCGCGCCCGGTGAGGAGCGGATTCTAGTGAACCGCTCCATCAACTGCAACAGGAACGCGACAGGGGAGGCGGGTATTGCAGAGGCAGGGACCAGGGACCTGGGGCCAGGGACTTGGAAGCACAACGGCAACGGCATACACAGTCTCAACCAACGACTCGCGGGGGGCACTGAAGATCCACTCCGGTTTTGGCAGGTCGCAGCGGCTTCCGAGGGAAGCGACCCGCAAACAGGCCATGCCCGGGAGTCCCCGGTTGGAGAAGTCGAAGAGGGGTTCGAAGGACCTTCAACGTGCCGGATGATCCCGCAGTTTCGGAGGCGGAGGAAAAGATCCTCCGCCACTTCGTTTTCCATTCGCTGCCGCATGGGTATAATGCGCAGCGAATCGATCGTTTCCCTCCCTGAATTCCATGTACGGACCACTCAAAGTCTTCTCCGGCCGCGCACACGCGAGCCTCGCCAGCGAGATGTGTCAGATCCTCGCCGTCGCTCCTGGCAAGATCTCTCTCTACAATTTCTCGGACGGCGAGAGCTACGCGCAGATCGATGAGAACGTCCGCGGCGCGGACGTCTTCATCCTTCAGCCGACGTGCCCCCCGGTCAACGACAACCTGGTCGAGCTGCTGATCATGCTCGATGCGTTCAAGCGGTCGTCGGCCAGCCGGATCACGGCGGTACTTCCGTACTACGGGTACGCGCGGCAGGACCGGAAGGACAAGCCGCGCGTTCCGATCACCTCGAAGCTGGTGGCCGATCTGATCACCGCAGCAGGCGCGAATCGGGTCCTGACCATGGATTTGCACGCTCCTCAGATCCAGGGCTTCTTCAACGTCCCGGTGGATCACCTCTTCGCCGCGCCGGTGCTGATCCGCCATCTGAAGAACCTGAACATGCCGGACTGCACGATCGTCTCGCCCGATGCCGGAGGCGTGGAGCGCGCCCGCGCCTACGCAAAGCGTCTTGGAGCCCAGCTCGCGATCATCGATAAGCGGCGGACCGGGAAGAATCAGACCGAGGTCATGCACATCATCGGCGATGTCTCCGGACGGAACGTCGTCATCGTCGACGACATCATCGACACGGCGGGTACCCTGATCCACACCGTTCAGGCGCTCGCCGAGCAGGGAGCGGCGTCGATCTCGGCGGCGTGCACCCATGCCGTCCTTTCCGGCCCCGCCATCGAGCGGATCAACTCCTCGAGCCTGGACCGCGTCATCGTGACCAACACGATGCCCACCGCGGACAAGCAGGCCGAGTGCCCCCGTCTCGAGTCGCTCTCGATCGCCGGCCTCCTGGCCGAAGCCATCCGGCGCATCCACGAGGAAGACTCGGTCAGCTCGCTGTTCGAGGACCGTTAGAGGCAGGGACTAGGGACTAGGGGCTAGGGACTAGAAAGAGCAACGGCAACGGCATCGATCGGGCAACGTCCCGGGTGTTGCCTTTCCTAGTCCCTAGCCCCTAGTCCCTGCTTCTATGTCCCTGTCTTTTGGAATTTTAGGCCCGAAAATCGGCTTTTCGGGCCAGGTTAAGAGCGCTTTCAAGGAGTTTGAACTATGGCAGAAGTGACGTTATCGGTTGCCCGCCGCGAAGAGCAGGGTAAAAACGCGGCCCGGCGGCTGCGGAAAGACGGCAAAGTCCCGGCCGTCGTCTATGGTGGCGGCCGCGAGCCCGTGGCGATCACCGTCGACTCGAAGGCCATCCGCGAGCTGATCGCGAAGAGCGAGCACGGCATCCGCTCCATCTTCCTCCTGGAGCTCAAGGGCGCCGACAAGAAGCGCCACGCGATGATCAAGGACGTCAAAGTCGATCCTCTGAACGGACAGCTCGAGCACATCGACTTCGTCCGGGTGATCATGGATCAGAAGGTCAAGGTTTCCGTTCCGGTTCGCATCGTCGGCCTCGCTGACGGCGTCAAGAACGGCGGCGGAATTCTCGAGTTCCAGGTCCGCGAGCTTCACGTCGAGACGCTTCCCGCATCGATCCCCGACACCTTCGAGATCGACGTCACCTCGATGGCCGTCCACGACGTCATCCGCGTCGGTGACATCGAGGTCGCGGAAGGAATCGAAGTCCTCGACGATCCGGAGCGCGTGGTCGTTTCGATCGGCCTTCCGCGCGCCGAAGTCGTGGCCGAAGTGACCGAAGAAGCGGCAAGCGCCGAGCCCGAGCTCATCAAGAAGGGCAAGGCCGAAGAGGACGAAGAAAAGAAGTAGGTCGTTCGTCGAGATATCGCCGGTTGACCGGTTCGAAACGCCCCGCTGCGAAGCGGGGCTTTTTTTTAGGGACTAGGGGCTAGGGGCTAGGGACTAGGAAGAGCAAATACAAAAGAAGGCAAGAAAGTTTGCTGGCCCTCTGGTGTTGCCGTTGTCCTTCCTAGTCCCTAGTCCCTAGTCCCTAGTCCCTAGTCCCTAGCCCCTGCCTTTATACTTCCCTCATGCCTCGGATGCGCCGGTTGCGGCGAAGTGAAGTTGACGACTCCACGAAGGAGATTTACGACCGTGTCGGTCAGCTTCGTGGAAACGTCCCCAACATGTTCCGTATCTACGCGCGGCGGCCGGATCTGCTGCGGGCAATGACTGGTCACCTTCAGGCTGCGACGAGCAGCGGGACCGTTCCGGTTCAGCTGAAGGAGCTGGTCGCCACGCTGGTCTCGCGCATCAACCAGTGCCACTACTGAACGCGCTCTCACGCCGCGCAGGCTGCGCGGCATGGAGCGAGCGAAGAGCGAATCGAATCGCTGCTCGAATATCGCACGGGGCCCTACAGCGAGGCCGAGAAAACCGCGTTCGCGTGGGCCGAGGCGATGACCCGCGGCGACGGGCACGTGGACCAGCGGCTCTACGAGGCGATGCTCGAGCATTGGGAAGAGGGGGAGATCGTGGAGATCACGGAGATGGCCGCGCTGTTCGCCTATTTCAATCGGATCGCCAACTCGCTCGACATCGAGCCGACCCTTCCCGGCGAGGGGCTCGATCCCTGAGGTTTGCCGGGGATTGGATCGCCGCTCCCCGCGGTTAACGCTGCGTACCGCCCCGGGGGCCACAGGCCGCCGGCATCTCTCGAAGTGAAGGGCCAACCCGAATGACGCGTCTTCGAATCGCTCTCCCGATCGCTCTGATCCTTCTTGCTGTCTCCTGCCGCAAGGAGACTCCCGTCCCGGCTCAGCCCGCGCCAGCAAACGGCGCCCCGACCCAGACCGCCGTGACGGCGCCGTCCACCACACCCTCCGATGGGACGGCGAAGGTGGGATCCATCATGCCCGCGTGGACCGCGAGAACGGTCGACGGCAAAGCATTCGATCTCGCCGACATGCGAGGAAACGTCGTCCTGATCAACATCTGGGCGACCTGGTGCGGCCCGTGCCGCTATGAGATCCCGGAATTGGTGAAGCTCCACGCCGAGTGGGCCCCGCAGGGATTCGCCGTCCTCGGCGCGAGCATCGACGGCCGGGCGACGGTGGGTGAGGTCGAGCCGATGATGAAGAGCTTCAAGATCAACTATCCCGTGGTGATCGACACCGACGCGCGGATCGCCGACATTTTCGAGACGAGCGTGATTCCGACCTCCGCTCTCATCGACCGCAATGGCAAAGTCGTCTGGACCCGGATCGGAACGCTGCACGCCGACGACGCCGAGATGGTCGCGGCGATCAGGGCGGCCCTGGCGAGCTCCTAGAATCCAAGCCAGAAGCCAGAAGTCAGAAGAAAGCTCAAATATAGATTCCCCCTGAAGGGCGAGCTGGCAATAAGGGAGAAGCCGAGGTTTTGCCTCTGGTCTTTCTTCTGGTTTCTGGCTTCTGGTTTCTGGCTTATTTTGTCGCTGGCAGGTCGTCGCGGCGCTCGGTCTCGCGCCGATCTCCGCTCCGCCGGTCGTCGTCGCGGCGCTCGCTCTCGTCGCGGCGCTCCTCGGCCACATACGGCGGCGGAGTTTTGCGACGCTCGGGCGTTTCGCGCGCCGTGCTGCGGCGGTCGCCTCGCTGGCGCTTCACCCAGTCGCGTACGGTTCCCCTCACGCTGCGCGCCATCCCGAAGACCAGAAGACGCAGCGGCACGAAGGCGAGGGCGAGAGCAACCAGAAGGGCCGTCGCGGCGAATAGAAGGGTTAGAAGAGTGGACGTCATCTGAATGGTGGAGCGTGCGAAACCCTTGCCCAGCGTCAGGCCGGAAGATCCTGAGAGCATCCGGGATGAAACTGGCGGGCGAAACCTCTCAAGTCACCGAGATCGAAGGGCTTATGAAGGACGCCCGCGATCTGCGGGAAGTTGACGGAATCGGAGTACATCGCTGTCGCGACGATGACGTTCGATAGCAGCTCCGGATGGCGATCTTTGAGGTGCCGCAACACTCCGAACCCGTCCACGCGGGGCATCATGAGATCCAGCACCACGAAGTCGTACTCGCGACGGTCGAGCATCTGGATCGCCTCCTGTCCGTCTGAGGCCGCTTCGACAACAAATCCATCACGGGCGAGGACTCGGGCGATCATCTGACGAATCGGCTCCTCGTCATCAATCACGAGAGCCCTGGGCTTAGAGGATTCCATTATTTCGAGCCCTTGGTGCAGGGCTCCGGTCAGTTATTTGCAAATGTCATGCCCCGTACAAAAGGCAAATGACTGATCGGCGGCGCCTTACGCCTTCGTGGAGAGCCGTCTTCAATGGAACCAGGATCCTCCGTTTACGTCCACCGTGGCGCCATTGAGGTAGTCGCTCCATGAGGAGCAGAGGAAGAGGATCACCCCCGCTACGTCACGGGTCGTGGCGATCCTCCCGAGAGGCACCTGGGCGCGAAGCTCGTCCCCTCTCGCGGCAATCTCGCCGGCCGCCATGTCGGTCTCCACGAAGCCGGGGGCGACGCAGGTGGCCGTAATGCCGTCCGCGGGGCACGCGCGGGCGATCGAGCGGGTCAGGTTGACCAGCGCCGCCTTGGAAGCGCCGTAGTCGGCGAACTCGGTCTCGCCCCGGAAGGCCGCCCTCGAGGCGATGTTCACGATCTTCCCGCCACCTCGCTTGCGCATCTCCCGCATCGCCAGGAACGCCGCGTTCGAAGCGCCGAAAACATTGACGTCGAAGGTTCGCTGCCATCCCGCGCGCCACGCGTCGTAATCGTCCGAGTCGAAACGATTCAGCGCGAAGATCGCGGCGTTGTTGACCAGAACGTCGATTCGCCCGAAGCGTTCGACCATCAGGGCGATCATCCGTTCAGTCTGCGCGGCATCACCGAGATCCGCCTGGATCGCGACCGTGCGATCCGAGCCGATCTCTGCCGCGAGGCGATCGGCCGTCTCTCGGTTCCGATGGAAGTTGATTCCAACCAGCGCCCCTGCCTTACCGGCCATCCGAGCCACCTCGGCGCCGATCCCGCGCGAAGCGCCGGTGATCAGAATCGCCTTACCAGTGAGATCGATCTCCATTGCCATGCCTCCGTCTTCGACGGACTAAAATGCACGAAAGCAGGGGAGGAAGCAAACGATGAGCGATTCGAGAAGCGGCGCTGGTCACGAGCTCGCAAGAAAGAAGTGCGTCCCGTGCCGCGGCGGAGTCCCGCCCATGAAGCAGCCGCAGATCAACGAATGGCTCTCGAAACTCACCAGCGACTGGCGTGTGGCCGGAGACCATCACCTCGAGCGGGACTACCGCTTCCCTGATTTCAGGACCGCCCTCGACTTCGTCAACCGAGTCGCCGCCATCGCCGAAGCCGAAGGCCATCATCCCGACCTCGAGCTCGCCTGGGGAAGAGTCGGCGTCAAGGTCTTCACTCACAAGATCGACGGCCTGACCGAGAGCGATTTCATCCTGGCCGCGAAAATCGACAGCCTGTAGGGACCGGCGCAGCCCCGGTCCCTATGGACGTTGCCGTTGCCTTTACTTCTGCCTTCTGACTTCTGCCTTGCTCTTAAACCAGCCCCTTGTCCTTCAGCTCTCTCTTGGCAAACGTGTAGATCACCGGGCCGAGAATGATGCCCTGGAGGCCGAAGGCGGCTTCGCCGACGAGGATGGCCATGAGGATCTCCCAGATCTGCGAGCCGGTCTTCGATCCGACGATGCGGGAATTGATGACGTACTCGAGCTTGTGAATGACGACGAGGAAGACGAGAGACCCGATGGCAACGCCCGATCCGGCGCCGAGAGAAACGATCACGATGACCGTGTTCGAGAGCAGATTGCCCAGGACCGGGATGAGTCCCGCGACGAAGGTGATGAAGATCATCGTCACGGTGAAGGGGAGGCGGCGGCCGATGAAGAGCGGAAGGACCCCGAGGAGGTAGATCGCGGTCAGGGTCGTATTGATCGCGGAGATCTTGATCTGAGCTGAGACGACCTGGGCGAACGACTGAGTGAATCGCCCGGTCTTCTGCTTGAGGAATCGCGCGAGCGGGCGGCGGGAAACCGTGTCGCCTTCGGTCACGGTCCGCGCGTGGCGGAGGAACACCATGACCGCCAGCAGGACCGCCATCAGCATGTGAACGACAGCGAGACCAAATCCTTCGCCGAGGGCGCTGAGAGAGCCAGCGTGGTCCTGCAGCCACGCCACGACGACCTGCTTCATATCCTCTGCGTCCCGAACCGCCTCGGGAAAAAGGTAGTTCCCGAACGATCCGAGCCAGAGCTGCGTCGACTGGAGAATCTCGGCCATGCGGCCGAGAAGGCCGGGGATGTTTTCCATCTGGGCGCGGACGATGATGACGACGAGGGCGATCGCGCCGGCGACGCCGGCCGATGCGACGATCGTTCCGACGAGGGCGGCGACGGGTCGGAGCGCGCGGCCGGAGATCCAGCGGGCAAGGGTTCCGGCGGAAGCGTCGAGGATCAGGTAGAAGACGAGTCCCGCAACGAGAGCCGGTGTGAGATCGCGATAGATGACGAGGGCGATGCCGGCGGCCAGCAGCAGCCACGATGCGATCTCCGAGCGGGTCGTACGCGGGCGACTGCGAAGCGGAGACCGAACGGCGGGAACCGCGTTCGACTCAGGGACCGGTTGGATGGCGGGAGTGGTAATGGCGGCCTCGACGCGAAAGAGGATAGCAGGTGTCATTCCGAGCGGAGCGAGGAATCAGGGGGGGCGGGGAGTGCGGGTGATGCGGAGACCTTGTCGGCGCGGGGATGTGAGTTCATCGTGGGAGCGACGACGAACTCACATCGCGCGCCGACAGGGTTCCTGCGTTAGCGGATTCCCCACCCACCCTGATCCCTCACTACGTTCGGGATGACATTAGTGAAAATCGTGGCTCTGGACCGGGGCGAAGTTCTCGAGGGCCCAGAATCGCTCGGCGCGGACCGAGGGCTGGCCGGTCTCGTTCTGGAGGATTCCTTCGACGACCAGACCCGGGCTGCCGACGATCAGCGCGCGGTTCTCGCGGAAGAGATCGGGGTGGATGATCGCCTGCGCCATCCCGTCCTCGTCCTCGAGGGTGAGGAAGACGAACCCCTTCGCCGTCCCCGGCCGCTGACGCACGATCACCGCGCCGGCTGTCCGGACGCGGCGGCCGTTCTGCAGCTTCTGGAGCTCCCGCGATGAATGGATCCCGGCCGCCGCGAGCTCGGGGCGGTAGTGCTCCATGAGATGCGGGCCGGTGGTCATCTCGCTCGCCGCGTAATCGGCGAGCGTGTCGTCGAGCGGCGTCGTCTCCGGCAGGGGAGACCGCGCGGCCGGGTCCACCCGCTCGGTCGGCGCGAAGAGCGTTCCGGGGTCCTTCGCCGCCTTCGAGGCCTGCCAGAGCGCGGCGCGCCGCGTCACCCCGAACGGCGCGAGCGCTCCCGCCCAGGCGAGCTTTCGCAGAGGGTCGTCTTTCAATCCGCACCGCCGTGCGAGCTCCTCGACGTCGAGGAACGGCCGGCGCGCCTGCTCCTCTTCGATCGCACGACCTGCCGATTCGCGCAGCCCCTTCACGAAGCGCATCCCGAGGCGCACGCCGCCCTTCTCCCACCGGTTCATCCATCCCGACTTCTGCACGTCGATCGGAAAGACCTCTACCCCATGCCGCTGCGCGTCCTTCACCAGCGTGCCGGGGTGATAGAACCCCATCGGCCACGCATTCAGCAGCGCGACGTAAAACGCCGCCGGATGCCGCGCCTTCAGATACGCGCTGGCGTAGGCGATCAGGGCGAAGCTCGCCGCGTGCGACTCGGGGAAACCGTAGAGCGCGAAGGAGGTGATCGACCGGACGATCTCGTCCTGCGCCTTCCCCTCGATCCCGTTCCTGGTCATCCCGTCGCGCAGCCGCGTCTCGATCGTCGTCATCTTGTCGACCGAGCGCTTGAATCCCATCGCCCGTCTCAACTCCTCGGCTTCTCCCCCCGTGAACCCCGCCGCGACCATCGCGATCCGGAGAAGCTGCTCCTGGAACAAGGGGACGCCGAGCGTCCGCCGGAGGATCGGCTCGAGAGAAGGGTGGGGATACTCGACCGGCCGCTTCCCCTGACGCCGGTCGAAGAACGGGCGGATCATTCCGCCGACGATCGGCCCTGGGCGGATGATCGCGACCTGCACCACGATGTCGTAGAAGGTCTTCGGCGCGTTTCGCGGGAGGCTCGCCATCTGCGCGCGGCTCTCGACCTGGAAGACGCCGACCGTGTCCGCCTCATTGAGCATCTTGTAGACGAGCGGGTCGTTCTGCGGCAGGTGCGCGAGGTCGACCTCGATGTTCTCGTTGTCGCGGATGAGCGGGAGCGCTTCCTTCATCGCGGCGAGCATTCCGAGCCCGAGGAGATCGACCTTGATGATCCCGAGGTCCGCGCAGTCGTCCTTATCCCACTGGATGACGACGCGGCCGGGCATCGACGCCGGCTCGAGCGGCACGACCTCGTCGAGCCGCCCGCGCGCCATGACCATGCCGCCCGAGTGCTGTCCGAGGTGTCGAGGGAGGTTGATGAGGCGCGTCCACGTCTTCACCAGGAGCTGGACGCGCTTGTCCTCCCACGAGAGTCCCGCCGCGGCGATCTCGTTCGGCAGCGCCTCGACCTTGTCGCGGATCTCGCCGAAGGTCCATCGCCCGATCTGCTTGGCGAAGCGGTCGATCTGCTCGGGCGAAAAGCCGAGCGCCTTCCCCGCCTCGCGCGCGGCCGACTTTTCGCGATAGGTGATCACGTTCGCCGTCATCGCTGAGCCGTGGACGCCGTACTTCTGGTAGACGTGCTGGATGACCTTCTCCCGGTCGTCCCCCGACGGGAGATCGAGGTCGATGTCCGGCCACTCGCCGCGCTCCTCGGAAAGAAAGCGCTCGAAGAGGAGCTCCATCTTCACGGGATCGACCGCGGTGATCCCGAGGGCGTAGCAGACGGCGCTGTTCGCCGCGGAGCCGCGCCCCTGGACGAGGATGTTCTCCTGGTTGCAGAACTGAACGATGTCCCAGACGATGAGGAAGTAGCCGGGCAGATCGAGTTTCTCGATCATGTTCAGCTCGCGCTCGATCTGCGCCTGCGCCTTCGCGGTGAGAGGACGGAAGCGGGCGCGTGCCGCGTTCCAGGTGATCTGGCGGAGGAACGACATCGGCGTCTCGCCGGGAGGGAGCGGGTAGTCGGGGAACTGGTAGCCGAGGTTCGCGAGGGTGAAGTCGAGCCGCTCGGCGAGATCGGCGGCGGCGGAGACGGCGTGGGGGAGGTCGGCGAACTGCCGCGCCATCGCGGCGGCGGTGCGGACGTGGCGCGCGCGGTTCGCCTGGAGCAGGCGGCCGGCCTTGTCGAGGCTCGTCCCGTGGTGGATCGAGGTGAGGACGTCGAGCACTTCCTTGTCCGCCTTCGAAGCGTAGCGTACGCCGTTCGTCGCGATAATCGGAAGCTTCAGAGAAGAGGCGAGAGTGACCAGCGCGCGGTTGCGATGCTCCTGGTCGCGCCGCCCGTGGCGCTGCAGCTCGACGTGCATGCGGTCATCGAAGATCGCCTTGAGATAATCGAGATGGTCCCGCACCGAGTCGACCCCCTCGGTGCGCATCAGATGCGCGACGAGCCCCTCGTCGCCGCCGCTCAGGACATGCAGCCCCGCGGCATGCCGCTCGATGTCCTCCCAGTTGTAGCGAGCTTCTCCCTTCGGGCGTCGCAGCGCGCCGGCGGTGATGAGACGGCAGAGATTGCGATACCCCGTCTGGCTCTCCACGAGGAGCGTCACGCGCGGCGCGCGCTTCGGATCGGTGGAGGAGTGCTCGGGCGCGCTCGCCAGCCGGTTCGGCCGCGCGACGCACGCGCCGTCCTCGAGCACCAGCTCCGCGCCGACCAGCGCCCGCACTCCCGCCTTCTTCGCCGCCGAGTAGAAACGAGGCGCGCCATACACCCCGTTCGTATCGATCAGCGCCATCGCCCCGATCCCCGCCGCCGCCGCCCCGTCGATTAGATCCTCGGGAAGTGAAGCGCCATCGAGAAACGAGAACGCGGAAGCCGAGCGCAGCTCCGCGTAGCGAACCGTCTTCGTCGCCTTCTTCCACTCACGATGCCGCTGCTGCTCCTTCACAGCCCCGGGGGCAGGAAGAAACGTCTTCGCATCCAGATCGCGAATGGGGGATCGGGTCTTCATGGGGAGTGCTCGGGATGACACGGATAACCTAGGCGGTAACACGGCGTAAGTCAAGCCGAACCCGACGCCCCCGACCGGCTATATTGCCCCCATGACCTCCGGCCCCCGCAAAGACGTCCGCGTCCGGAAAACGACACCCGCCAAATCCAATCGCGACGACAATTTCGGGTCCCTCCCGCCGGGGCGCCGGGTGGATCTCGTCTGGCAACTGACCCGCGAAGCCTGGGGAATCAAGGCGGGAGACGAGCCGCGTCTTCGTAGAGATGTGGTGCGCGTGATCCGCCGCGGGCGCTAAGCTTGTCTGGCAGCTGTTCCACGTTCCGGGCGCGAGATCGGGTCACATCTTCGCGGCTGTCTAAGAGAGAGAATCAACCGGTTCAGCCAGTCAGACGGACTTCGAGGCGCCGCTTACGTCGGCTGGCGTCATCGATTTTCTTGCCCCACCCGAGTGATCTCACTGGGTGGAGGACTCGAGGCGCTCCACGCGAGATCGAAGATCGGCGACCGTGCTCTCGAGCGCATGGACCCGCCGATCGAGCTCCGCGTGTGAGAACCGGATCATCGCCTGGGTCTCGTCGGCTGTTCGTCGGACCTCGTCGCGAACTCCCGCCGTCTCGCGAACGAGGTCCTCGCGGGTCTGCATGACCCCGTCAGCCACAGCTCGGATTTCACTGCGGAGGCTTTCTGCCGACGTCTCGAACAGCCGTCGCGTCTCCGCCTGAGAGTCGGAGAACTGACGGCCGACCGCATCGAGCATTGCCTTCAAGTCGTCGCTCATCCCTTTGCCTGTTCGCGGGTGAAGTGGAAGCGGATCGGACGAGGCATCACCTCTTCGAAATGACATCGAACCGCGTCGCGAATGTTCACCTCGAGGGATCTCAGGTCGTCTGCTTCGGTGAAGATCGACTCACCAATGGCGCGAGCCACAGATCCCCCCTCGGGAGTTTCTTCGACGACGAACATCACTTCAGTCATACCTCATGCTAACAGAGGAACGACGCCCGTTTCTTTCGCCTTCGCGACGACCCTCAGTCATACACCCCATCCGCCCGCCACACCCCATCCCCCGCCCGATACACGCGATACACCCCGCCGCGGACTTCCACGTCCCAGTACTCGCGCACGGATGGGGTATCGGTCCACCATCCTTCTTCGAGACGCCAGGGCCCCGAGGCGATGCGGACTTCGCCGGTGATGTCGAGCTTGCGGCCGTTCTCTTCGCGCGACTCGAGCGCTTTGACCGACCGCGGGCGGCGCATCTCCTCGTCGACGATGACCTCGAGCGGGACCGGCGGACGGAGGACGCGCACCGCGAGGATGCCGCGGCTCGGGCGGACCGTTCGCCGCATCGACGGCGGCGGGGGAGGGTCGAAGGGGACGATCTCGAACCGCTCCGGGAGCCAGCCGTCCACCGTTCGCGGCGAGCCGATGTTCTCGGGTCCGACCATCGCGCCGATCCGCGCGACGGCGGTCGCGAGCTTGTCCGGGGCAAGCGCCGGAGGGCCGAACAGATCGAGCTGCGCGCGGCGCGGCTTGTCGGGGTGCCCCGAGAAGGTGAACCCCGCGACCGGCGCCGCCGGCGGCCGCGCCTCCAGCTCGAGCCGCGCGAGCGTCAGCAGCGTCTTCACGTCGCGCGTCGGCGCCGGGAGCGCGATCGAGCGCGCGTCCCATCCGTCCGGCTCGAGCTTCATCACCAGGTCGAGCCGCGTGCAGGAGTAGCCGCGCCCCTCCATCCGCGCCGCCATCCGGTCGAGCGCCGCGTTCGCCACGAAGAGAAACGGCTCGAGCTGCACGAGCGGCCACTCGAGATCCATCCCTTCGTTGAACGACGGCGGCGGCACCGTCGGGACGAGCGGCCGCGGATCGATCCCGCGCGCCGCATACAGCAGCTCCCGCCCCGCCTCCCCCAATCGCGCCGCCACCTCCGCCTCGGGGAGCTTCGCGAGCTCGCCGATCGATCCCAGTCCCCAGCGCGTGAGCGCCGCCATCACCTCGAGCTCGGGGGAGAGGCGGAAGATCGGAAGGGGAGCGAGGAAGGAGGACTCTTCGCCCGGAGGGACGATCGTCGGGGTCGCGGGGAGCTCCGAGGCGACGCGGGCGGCGAGCTTGCTCGAGGCGATCCCGATGCGGACCGGGAGGCCGTAGGACTGCGAGGCGGCGAGGAGTGCCTGGGCGAGGTTCTGCTCCGGGTCGCGCGGCTCTTCGCCATCGCGCGAGCGGAAGATGCGGTCGAGGCCGCAGAGGTCGAGGTAGGCGACCCCCTCGCCGCCGTCCTCGATACGAGGGGAGAACTGCTCGCCGAGCTCGAGGAGCGCCTCCTGCGCGGCGCGCTCGCAGTCGGCATCGCGCCCGCGCGCGGTCACCCGCGGCACGATCGCCCGCGCCTGGGGGAGGGTCATCCCGGCGCGGATGCCCCCCTTCCGCGCTCGCCGCGTCGCCGCGATCACGTGGGCGCTCGTCCCGTTCCCCTCGACGAGGACGACCGCCTCCTCGCGCAACTCCGGCTCACTCCGCAGCCGCGCGGCGAGAGGGAAAAGAGGGACGAAGAGGGATGCGATGCGCATAGGCGTCGGGCCTTCCGGGCGGGTGAAAACCGCTTCATTCCGGAAGGGGAAGGTATGGCGGTAATGGGGCGTAAGTCAAGGTGCCGAGGGAGGGTTCTTCAGGGGGTGGAACTGGGGAGTCAGAAGGCAGAAGTGGGCATGGGGGTCATCCTGAGGGCGCAGGCGAAACGGGCAAATGAGAGAAAGGTGCTGCGCCCGAAGGATCTCAGTATGGCAGGATCGCAATCGGGTTCTCGGGTCGGTGCCACCGCGCATCTTGCCGGACGAGGAGCCAGAAAGGACTTCGAAGAGTTGGTCGCAGGATCGACGTAGCACGCCGTTAGTCGTCGTCGGCACGCATGCGGAGTAAGGCGCCGAGGTCGCGATAGGTATTTCTCGCAAGCGAACAGAGTTTTTCCCGCCGAGTCCTGTTCCGCGTTCCCGAATTCCCCGCTCTCCCTGATCCCTCACTACGTTCGGGATGACATGCGCGGAACCGAGGCTTCTTTCAACGCGAGCAGCTCCCGCCGCCCTTCCCGATGTCCTCTCGATTTCTCGACGGTTAGAGAGGAGCTCAGCCCTTCGAGGAGGGGCGGGCCGGTGCGGTTCCAGCGGGGGGTTGCGCGGGGAGCGCGGAGGATCGTCTCGGCCGCCATCGGGGTGAGAGGGAAAGGAGAGGAGAGGACGAGCGAGGCGCCGTAGGAGGCGGCCTCGCGCGCGAGGCGAATCCAGGCGGCGTCGTTGACGCGCTTCCCCCGCAGCCGCAATCCGAGGTCGATGACCACGAGGGGAAACCCCGTCGCGAGCAGCACCTCGGCCGCCGCGACGCAGTGGCGGACCGACTCGGGAGCGATCCAGAGAACGCGCTCGAGCTCGGCGCCGGCGTCGGCCGCGGTTTGAGGGTCGAAGTTGCATCCGTGATCGATCAGCGCGGCCGGCTCCCCCGTGCCGCTCACCGCAGCGATCGCCGCGAGGACGAACGACCAGCGTCCGGACGTCCGCGTCCCGGTTAGCTCGAGAAGCTTGCCCTTCGGCAGCCCGCCGCCGAGAAGGCGATCGACCGCCTCGAGCCCGGTCGGCAGAACGCTCCGGATCTCCCGCTCGGCCCTGCGGATGTGCTCCTTGCCGCTCCACACCCGGCCCGCCTGGTCGCCTAGAAGCTCCCGGATCCGGGCGAGCTCCTCCCGCTCGGGCGGGGGGGCGGGGGTGTGTGGAGGAACCGGCTGCGGACGCTCCCAACGAAGCGGAATCGGGTCGAACAAGGGGAGGGAGGACATAGTGTTGGCTCATGCCCGGGGAGGCGGAACGCCTCATTCCGGGAAGACAATATGGGGCGGTAATGGGGCGTAAGTCAAGAGAGGCAAGGCAGAAGTCAGAAGGCAGAAGGCAGAAGGCAGAAGTGGCGAGGTTAGCCGTCATCCTGAGGGCGCGACGGAATTCGTGCGGACGAGCGTCTGTGCTGCGCCCGAAGGATCTCAGGATGGCAGAATCGAGGTCGGGTGCTCGGGACGTCCGGCCGGCGCGTCTGGTCCGGCGAAAGAATCCGATTTCGGCTCTCGAATTTTGAGGTTCTTCGGCCGCGGCACCTGCATCGATTCTGCCCGGTTTCGCGGCGGCCTTAGAATGACGGGGGCTACTGCTTGTTGCGGGCGATGACGTACCAGCCGGGCGCTTCGAGGTCTTCGCGCTGGAGCTCGACTCCGCAGGCGTCGAGGCGGTCGGCGAGCTGGTGGTAGCGCTTCGTCAGGACCTTCTCCTGCGGCTCGATCGAGATGAGCTCCCAGCCGGAGATGGTGAGCATCTGCTGGATCGACTCGCGGGTGAAATGCCGCAGGTGGCCCGCGCAGAGAATGCCGAGGTAGGTGTAGTCGAAGCGACCGTGGAGCAGGTCGTCGATGACGGCCCAGTTGGCGATGTTGGGTAGGCTCAGGAGCAGGTGTCCCCCCGGCTCGGCGACGTGGCGGAGGTCTCCGAGAAAAGCCCAGGGGTCGTCGATGTGCTCGAGGATGTCGCCGCCGACGATCCAGTCGAACCGCTGCTTGAGCTTGTAGATGACGTCGCGCGCATCGCCCGTGAGCACCGTGTCGAGTCTGCGCGCAGCGAGGGAGGCGGCGACGGGGTCGAGCTCGATCCCGGTGATCGAGCAGCGCTGGCGCTCCTTGAGCGCCGCACCGAAGGCTCCCTCGCCGCAGCCGAACTCGAGAATCGCTCTCGCTTCGAACGGGATCCGCTCGAGCAGGTCGGCGCGCCCCTGGCCGCGATGCGAGGTGTAGCGGTGAAGAAAGGCGTGCGGGACCACTGCGACCCGCCTGCCCTTCAGAATCCGATCCAGCGTGAAGGGGAAGTCGAGGATCTCGGCGGGAGCGGCGAAAAGTCCCGGATTGCTGCCGTCCCATTCGATCATCGCCGGCTGTCCCGGCCGCCCCTTCATCGCCCCGGCGACCAGCTCGAGCTGGCGGAGCGTGAGATAAGGCTCGAGCGGCGCCTGGCGTTGATGGTCGTTCGTCGATTCGTTGGTCACCGGGATCGCGGCATCGATCGATTCATCCACCAGCAGTGAGAGGAGCGAGGCCCCGATCTGATTCGTCGCCAGCGCGGTCGGATCGGTGAGAGCCAGGACCCAGTCCGTCTCGACGTCCTCGAGGATCTTCTCCCCGGTCCACGACGGCTCGTAATGATGAAGCACCGCCTCGGGATGATCTGCCTTGAGAAGAATCTCGCTCTGCCACGAGCCGAACCGCTCTTCAATGGCTGAATGGGAGGTCCGGGGGACGAGGAGGGTCAGGTTCATAGGGGCGCGACCTGTTTCGCACACGGGTCCCGGGGAAGTCAAGAAAAGCAGTGGCGGAGGATCCTTTCCTCCGCCGGGGAGGACCGAGTCATGGGCAGACTGTCAGCTCTACCATGTCTTCAGAGATTCTGCTTCGGGACATGGTTGGCAGAGGAAAGGATCCTCTGCCACACAGGCAGAGGATCCGCTGCACTTATCCGATCTGGCGAATCTTGAGCGCGAGGGCGACGAGGACGAGCGCGATCAGAACGAGCGAGACGTAGAGTCCGCGCCGTCTGAATCCCAGCTCGCCGAGCGACTCCCGTCCCGCCGTCAGAGCAGCCTTGGCGTGCTCGAGACCTTCGGCCTGCTTCTCCTGGAACGCTCCGTCGTACGCGAAGGTGTGGACCAGGACCTCGAGCTCGATGTTGCGATCGATCGCCTGCTCCATCGCCGCACGCGCATTGCGGACCTCGACCCCGCCGCGATGGGCGAAGAGAAGCGTCCGCTCCGCGCTGGCCGTCGCGCCGGAAAGCTCGTTGAGTCCCGCCAGCATCTGCTGTGCGACCAGGCGTCCCTGCGAGTCTTCCGCGGTATGACACGTGGCGCAGTCGCGGATGCGAACCTTGACCGGTGCACCCGTCACTGGATCTTCGTAGGTGTAATGCGTCTTGCCGATGCGGAACTTCTCGAAGAGATTCCTGAACTCCGGCCGAAGGGCCGAGGGATCGTCGATCTCTTCGGCGCCGAGCTGTCTGTGGTGTGGAGCCGCGAGCGCCGCGTCGATCATTGCGTCGTAGAGCTCGTCACCGCCCAGCCCTTTCTCCCGGGCGTCGGCGAGCAGGGCCTCTTTTCGCTCCTGGTAGCGGGCGACCGTCTTCTTCGGCTCCTCGTACGCAGCGGCCAGTTCGCCCGTTCCTTCGTGGCAGATCGCACAGGGAGTCTCGGGGAGCCCTCCCAGCAGCGCGGAGGTGGGGCGGATTACGGCGTGGTTCTCGTGGCAGGTCACGCACTCGCTGAACTGGGTGAGCATGACGGTCGGCTTGTCATCGTGACAGTCGCCGCAGCCGGAAGTTCCGGCCATCAGCTCATTGTGATTCTCGAACGAGGTGGCTTTCACGCTGTCGCGGAAGAGCCCCGCTTCCCGGCCGTGACAGTTGCCGCAGATGTTGGCGACCGAGGCGACGCCCGGAGGGGTCGCGCCATGATTGCCGTGGCAGTCGTTGCAGGTCGGTGCGGTGAGGTCGGACTTGTCGAACATGGCGGCGGCGTGAACGCTGCGCCGCCACCGCGCGTACTGGTCGAGCGGAACCTGACGTCCATGCTGGTCGAGCACGCCCGCCATCGTCGCCTGGTCGGAATGGCAGCGGGCGCATGTCTCACCCACGCGGGTGGGGAAGACGGGAGAGTCCTGGCTTTCGACGCTGCGGATGCCATGGACGCCGTGACAGTCGGTGCAGGTTGCCGCGCGATCGCTTCCGGCGCGCAGGGCCTTCCCGTGCTGACTGGTCCAGTATTCGTCGACCTGGTCGACGCGTGCCGCCGGGTCGTACGTCCTCATGAACTCGATTGACGAGTGGCACTTGCCGCAGAAGGAGGGGATGTCCTGTTTGGCGGGCGCGCCGACATAGGGATTCGGCGCGAAGGAGGAGCTCATCGCCGCATCCATGTCGTCCGCGACGGCCGGGTCGGGATTCCCTCCGTGACAGTGGTGGCAGGAGAGGCGTGATCCGGCGTGAATGTCCGTTTGAAAATCGTGGACGATCTTGACGCCGTCGGCGTCGAAGTACTCGTCGCTCGAGTGGCACGCCACGCAGGATGTGCTAGGGAGCGCCGCGGCGGCGAGCCCGGGAAGAGCGAGGCAGAGGAGAAGGGCGAAGAGGCCGGAGCGTGCGTGTCTCATCGATCTTCCCTCGTGTCGCGCGGACGCGTGACCCAGCCGACGAGCAGCAGGAGGAGCACCGTGCCGATGACGATCCAGACCGGCAGGAGCGACTTGTAGCCCCATACCGTCATCCCGATCATGAAGATGAGCGCGAGAATGCCGGCGAGCGTGAACATCGGGCTCTTTCCGGTCTTCTCGACACCGCGATCGAGAAAGGGGACCAGAAGCATCAGCAGGCCGCCGAGACCGAAGGCCATGATCGCGAACGCCTCGTACTCGATGCCGGCGATCTCACCTCCCGGCACCAGCTTGAGTGCCTGGAACATGAACACGAAGTACCACTCCGGCTTGATGTTCGCGTACGCCGGGGCGAACGCGTCGGCCTTCTCGCCGAGCTCCCACGGGAAGAGCGCCGCCAGGGTCGCGAGGACACCGAGAGCGACGATCCAGCCGAAGAGGTCGCGCAGCGCGAAGTGGGGGAAGAAGGGCATCGGACGGCGCCTGGCAGCGGCTTCTCCCTCGGCCGGCGGGACGCTCATGCCCTTGATCTGAACGAGCAGCAGGTGAAACCCGAGAATGACCGTCGTCACCGCGGGAAGGATAGCGACGTGCCACCCGTAGAAGCGGGAGAGCGTTCCGCCTCCGACCCGGTCACCGCCGCGGAGGAAACGAAGCGTGAACTCTCCAATCAGGGGCACCGAGCCCGCGATGTCGGTCCCCACCTTGGTCGCGAAGAATGCGAGCTGGTTCCAGGGAAGAAGATAGCCGGAGAACCCGAATCCCATCAGGGTGAAGAGCAGCAGGCATCCGGTGACCCACGTCAGCTCGCGCGGCTTGCGGTACGCCTTCATGAAGTAGGTTGTGACCAGGTGGACGAAGGCGAAGTAGACGACCAGGTTCGCGGACCAGGAGTGAATTGATCGCATCAGCCAGCCGAACGAGACTGTGGTCATCAGAAACTCGATCGACTCGAAAGCTTCCTCGGCTGACGGCTTGTAGTAGAGCATCAGGAGGATGCCGGTCAGGACCTGGACGATGAAAAAGAACAGGGTCATGCCGCCGAGGTAGTAGTAGACGGTGTGGCGATGGGCGGGAACCGTCTTGTGGCTGGCGAACGCTTTCGCGTCGGCGATTGGAAGGCGTTCCTCGAGCCAGGCGTTGACGGCCTTCAGCGGCGCGGCCACCGTCAGCTCCTCTCCACGATGATCGTTCCGGGGGCGCCGGGTGAAGGCCGATCGACGTGGACTTTGTAGACCTCGAGCGGGCGGGGAGGCGGCCCGGCGACGTTGCGACCTTCGAGGTCGTACTCGCCGTTGTGGCAGTTGCACCAGATCCGGCGCTCCGCGTCCTGGTACTCGACGACGCAATCGAGATGGGTGCAGGTCGCCGCGAAAGCGCGGTAGTCGTCCTCACCGGCCCAGAGCAGAAGAACCGGTTCGGCACCGAACCGCACGATCTTGAATTTTCTCTGGAGCAGCTCGGGATCGGTGGTCAGACCGGCATCGACCTGGTTGGTGGTCCCTTCGGGTACGTCGGGCGGACTGATGAACCGGGCGACGGGGTAGACGACTGCCAGGCAGAGCGCCCCCAGCGACGTTCCCAGAAACCAGTTCACGAAGGTGCGGCGGCCCGGTTGGCGGTCCTGATCCATTCTTACCTCGCTCGATTGGAGTTGGTTGGACGGTGCTGTTGTGTCTGCCGATACAGGGTGTCAGTTTGCTGAAGCAAATTGGAAGGGTCGAGGCTCACCGACGGATGTGCGCGTCGACACGGCATCCCGTTCCATCTGTTGGTTGAATGTGTATTAACCATCATAGCCGCAAGTTCAGGGGGACTCCGGTCTTCCTTTGACGAGAGGTGACCTGTGCACGAGGAGAACGATCTCGCACGGCGCGTCGTGGAGCTCGAGTCGAGGCTCGAATCACTGGAGCGGTGGAAGGAGACCATCTCTCCGGGCGGTGCGTTCGAAGCGCGCGGTGGAGCAGTGCTCGGCTCCGAGAGCGCCGCGGCTTCGGTACCACTCGAAAATGACGACCTGGCACTCATCGCGCCCCCCGTGGATTTCGATCTCGCCCTGGTGGGTCGTACGCTGATTGTTCTCGGCGGGGCGTTCCTCCTTCGCGCAATCACCGAAAGTGGTGTGGTGTCACCGGCCCTGGGAGTCTCGATCGGCCTCGCGTACGCCGTCACCTGGCTGCTCATCGCCTTCCGCCCGACGGTGCCTCGCAAGAGCGCGATCTACCACGGACTGGCGGCTCTTCTTGCGGCTTACCCGCTGATCTTCGAGGCGGCCCGGAGGTTCGATGTTCTAGACGCTGTCAGTGCGGCTCTGGCATTGGCCGTCGTCACGGCGCTTTGGTGCGCTCTTTCCTGGAAGCGCGAGCTGCACGGGGTCGCCTGGGTCGGCACGGTGGGCGGCGTGGCGGCCGCGAGTCTGCTGATGGGTGTGACCGGCTCGATGATGCCGTTCCTCTGGTATCTCATCGCCCTCGGGGTCACGACGCTCTGGATGGGGTATCACCTCGACTGGTATCTGCTGCGGTGGCCGGTTGCCCTGGTGGTCGATGGGATGCTGGTGGTGATGGCGGTTCTCGTCGTTTCCGACCGGGCGGTGATCTCTCCGGTGATCGCAATCGCCACGGGGCTGGGAGCGTTCGTCGCGTATCTGCTCAGCTTCGTCGTCCGCAATCTTCTGCGCGAGCGGAATGTCGTTGCATTCGAAGTGGCACAGGGCATCACTGTTCTCATCACCGGGCTCGGCGCGGCCATGTGGATCGCGAGCGCAAAGGACACCTTCGAGATGCCGCTGGCGATCTCCCTGCTGGCGATCGCAGCGGCCTGTTACGGCGCCTCGTTCGTATTCATTCCGCGCCGCCACACCAGCCCGGGGAGCTTCTTCTTTTACAGCACCCTCGCACTGGTCCTGGTTCTCGCCGGCGGAGTGCTGATCGCCGAGCGCGTCTCGAGCGCCATTCTCTGGAGCGTGCTGGCGCTGACGAGCGCTTACCTGGCGGGCCGCTACGAAAAGGCGATGCTCTCGGTTCATTGCGCGCTCTATCTCATGGCCGGTGCGATCGGAGCCGGCCTCGTGCAGTCGGGCCTCCGGATTCTGGCGCTGGAGGCGAAGGGCGACTGGACGGTCGCCTGGGGAGGCGCGGCGCTGATTCTCGGCGCGTCGGCGGCCGCCGCGGCGATCCATCCGATCAAACGCGGCGGGACCTACTCGATCTGGGCCTCGGCCAAGCTGGTCATCATTCTCGTCTTCGGATGGACGGCGGCAACGATTCTGATGGGCGTACTCGGACAATCGATCCACGCTTCGACGCCGGACCAGGGGATGGTGGCGTTCGAGCGGACGGCGATCCTTTCGATCTTCACGGTCGTCGCGGCCTGGATGGCGCGGTATCCGCTGCTCTCGCCGGGACGGTGGGTTGCGAACATCCTGATGATCGCTCTCGCGTTGAAACTGCTCTGGGACGACCTTCGGTTCGGCACGCCGCTGACCATGTTCCTCTCGCTCGCCTGCGTCGGGATTGCGATGATCCTCGCGCAACGGCTCAAAGGAGCGGCAGCTCCGATTCCCGGAGAAGATAGAGGGCGAAGTACGTCAGCGCATGCCCCCGTTCCCGCCTGAACCCGGTTTCGCCGGGCGTCGTTGTCAGGGGAGAAGTCGTCGCCGCCAGCCGGACTCGAGACAGGCGGAGTGGGGAAGCATCGCGGAGGTGCTCGAAATCAGGTGGGCGGCACGCTCACGATCTCCGGCATCGGCGGAGATGCGCGCGTGAGCGAGTCGGGCGGTGAATGGATCGTGGAGGCGTGCCAGCTGCGGCGCGGCATCGCGAGAGGCGCGGGTCACGGTCGCCATCGCAAGCGCGAGCGGATCTCCCGGTGACTCGTCCAGCGCTTTTCGCGCGAACTCTCGTGCGGATTCGTTGTCTCCTCGTCCCAGAGCGGAGCGCGCCCTCAGGAGGGCGACCGAGCCGGCCCCGCTGCGCTCACGCACGGGAACGTAGTGCAGCGGCTCGAGCATCGCGAGGATCGCCTCGGCTTCCACTGGCCGGCGCGCTCCGAGTAGAGCGCGAGCGAGATCGAATTGCCGCTCCGGAGGAGCTCCCCCCTCGATCATCTCGCTCGCGAGACCGATCAGCACAGGCCCGTCGGCGGGATGAGCGAGATCGGGATTCCAGGTCGCCGCGAGGGCGCGGAGAGTCCGCGATTCATCGCTTCGCCCCTCACTTCCCGCCAGAGCCGCCCGCCGCAGGAGCTCATCGGACTCGAACCGCGCGGACCAGAGGTATCGATTTTCGCGCGCAGCGTTCGAGGGAAGCGTGAGGAGGGCGCCGACGACGAGAACCGCGCCGCCGAGTGCGATGGCTTCCACACGACGGCCGGAGCGGAAGCGGAGCGAGATCGCTGCGACGCCCACGCCGGCGAGAACACCGACCGGAGGGAGCAGCGCGTTCCGCTGCCGGGCGCTGACGTAGAAGAGGGTCATCACCAGGATTCCGCAGAGGGCGAGAGCAGCGAGAAACGCGGTGAATCGCTCCGGGCGGAGGAGAAGGGCGAGCAGCGCGAGCAGAAAGACGAACCCGAACGGGATCCATCCAGTGTGCCCGAGGAGACGGTCCTTCCGTTCGATGGTGGAGAGATCCCAGGCGTCGAAGCTGTGAACCGCGCCCGCCGCCTTCCTCGCCGTCACCGCAGCCGCGGCGGCAGGAAACTCCGCCGCCCATCGAAACGCGCGCGAGGTCCAGTAGCGATTCGAAGCGCGCGGCTCGGCGCTCCCGATTCCGAGTGATCGACCGGCGATGATTCGATACGAGGCATGGAGCGCGTCGGGCTCGCGAAGGCAGGTCTCGAGATCCGTGACCACGCGTGGAGCGACGGCGCTGTACCCCGAAGCGGCAGGGTTCATCCCCTCATAGAACACCGTGCCGGGGTTCATCAAAATCCATTGCCCCGTCAGCGCGGCATTGGCGAGGAAAACCGCTCCGACCGGAATGACGAACGCGAGTGCGTAGGCGAGCAGCGCGCGCCGGCGTTGCGGCGCCAGCTCGAGCCCGATCCAGATCGCGGCTACCACGGCCGCGAGCAGGTTGCTGGGTCGCGTGATCACCGCCAGGCCAGCGGCGAGGCCCGCCGCGGCGGCAAAACGCGCTCCCTTATCACTCGGCCAGGCTGCACAAGCAATGAGGAGCGAGACCCAGAGGAAGACCATGCTCTCCGGCTCGAGCTCCGAAGCGTTGAGCAGCGCCGCGCGGTTGAGGAACAGAAGGACAGCGGCTGCAATCGCCGCGAACGCGCCCGATCGCCGCCACAGCATCCATGCCACGGCGGTGATCGCGATCGAAACGAGAATCACCTGGACGGCGCGGATCTGGGGATACTCCAGACCGAGACCGCGAAAACCAACCACGACCCAGAAGTACCCCGGACTGAGGTCCGCGAGGCGCGACGCCGGAACCTCGCCGGCGAGCAAGCGGTCGGCGAAGAAGAGATACTTTGCGAAGAATCCCTGGTCCGGAATTCGTGCAAGCAGGACGATCCGCCAGACCGTGACCGCGGCAACTGCGAGAAGCGCGAGCGCGACAGGGAGCGCGGCGCGTCGATCGGAAAGGCCGATACGATTCATGCGGTCCGCGGAATCAGTTCAGATCGGGATCGCCATCGCGCCGGTATGGGCCGAGAAACTCCATCGTTTCGAGGCGCTTTTCGATCAGGGCGCCGACGCGTTCGCATCGAACGAGAAGCTCATCGAGCTCGAGCAGCTCCTGCTTTTCAGACACCTCCACGTTCATCGACATGACCAGGGCGTTCACCAGCGACTCGAGGCTGGCGGTCCCGATCTCCGGAACGCTCATTTCTCCCGGAATGAGCTCCACGTAGCGCTGGGCGAGCTCGCCAAGCCATTGCCGCTGCCCCCACGCTTCCACCGGCGTGGGAGTCCGCTCGGGGCGCGCGCGCACGGTGGCGACCCGGTAAGGAGAGGGAGCTCGCTCGGAGACGATCTCGAATCGCCCCTGGCCGCCAAGCAGAAGGTTGTAGCGGCCATCATCGAGCCGGACCACGTGCTCGATGAATCCGACCGTCCCGATCCGATGGAGCGGTGGCGCGCCGTAGTAATCCCCTTCCCATCCCGGCTCGAGAAGGATCATCCCGATGCGGCCATCCGAGGAGATGGCATCGCGCACCATCGCGCGGTAACGCTCCTCGAATATGTGCAGCGGCAGGCGTGTGCCCGGAAAGAAGACGAGGCTGGGAAGAGGAAAAAGCTTCAGCTCGAATGGACCCTCTGGAAGCTCGGCGGCCACGGGGACAGTGTACATGGATGGCTGGGAGATCCTAGTTCCGGTTGCGCATCGAAGTCGCCGAGTCGAGAGGGCATGAGCCGCGGCTGGAAAGCCGCGGCCACGCTGGCTCACCCATGCATGACGTGCATGAGGACGGGTGCGAGGGACTTCAGGAGGTCTTCGACCTGGAACGGCTTCGGAAGAAACTGATCGGCGCCGCAGTCACTCGCCATTTCGCGGGCTTCCTCCGAGTCGTCCGCCGTCATCATGATGATGAACGGTTTCTGGCCATCGAGCTCCCGAATGTGCTGGCAGATCCGGAATCCGCCGAGTTGCGGGAGGACGAGGTCGAGCAGCACGGCGTCGTAGGGATCCCCTTTGAGCAGCTCGATAGCGGCCTCTCCCGTGGGGGCCTCATCGACCTTCCAGGCCGTGCGCCGGAGCGAAGCGACGAGCAGCCGCCGGATGTGAGGATCGTCCTCGACCAGGAGCAGTCGCGGAGCGTGCGGTTCCATCGTTTCCTCCCGCGGTACACGCTGCGAAATCGGTGCCCTTCACGCCGACTGCAGCTCAGCTCTCGCGGACGAGACGCTCGATCTGCCGCGCCGTGGCGCGGGTGCGTGTGGTGAAAAACTCCAGCACCGGCGAGGCGATCCCGGCGGCGCTCCCCGCGGCCATGAGGCGCGAGCTCCGGAGCGCGGCCGCGGCCAGGCGGCTCCAGCGCAGGCGCATGGCGAACAGCGCGCGGTGAGCACGCGCGTATGCCGGGAGCAGCGAAGTCGGGTCGCCTCCGCCGAGAATCGCGAGCGCGAAAGGCGCGGCGACCGCGGCCGACTGGATCGCCATCGCCATGCCGTTGCCGGTCAGCGGGTCGATCAGTCCGGCCGAATCGCCGATCAGGATTGCTCCTTCGTGGACGGGTTCCTTCGCGCGGAAGATCACAGGCTCGGATGAGAGAAATTCATCCTGAACGGGCTCCGCTGTCGCGAAGAGCGCCCGCAGAGAGCTCGATGAAGCGACGAGACCCTCGGTGAACCGGGGCCATCCCCCCTTCAGACTCGCGATCTTGCTCTGGTGAACCAGGCCGCAGAGGTTCGACCGCGATCCCTCGATCGGCTGCGCTCCGAGGTACCCGCCGGCGAAGGGGTGAAGCTCGATCACGTCGGGCGCGGTCAGTCCCGCCCCGTAATGCCGCTTGAATCCGATGTGACGCTGGCGGCGATCGGCGGTGAACGTTCTGCCGAGGCTGAGGTCGAGCCGTCCCCAGCGGCCCCAGGCGCCGACGGCCAGCTTCGCTTCGATCCTCAGCGGCTCCCCGCCTCGCGGACGAGCCAACACCACGTGGCCTGCGCCCGAGCGCTCCAGCGACTCGACGCCGCACTCTTCGACGGCCAGAGCACCAGAGGCCTTCGCGTTGCGCAGCAGGATCTCGTCGAGCTTGAGGCGCGAGATGCCGTACGCAGTCTGCGGCAGTGGGCTTTCGGTCACGCGACGGGGAGTGACGAGGAGAACGCGAGCGATTCTGGCGGGGATACAGCTCTCGATCGCATCCATGGCCCCGATGCGCGCGAGGATGGGGAAGGCATCCCAGGAGAGGAACTCGCCGCAGACTTTGTCCCGCGGAAACGAGTCACGCTCGAGAATGACGACGCTCGCGCCGCGCCGCGCGGCCAGGGAAGCGAGCGTCGCACCGGCTGGTCCGCCGCCGATGACCAGGAGATCGCACCGCTCGGGGATGCTGGGACTCATTGCCACAGGATCAGGCCAAATCGGTACGAAATCATCCGGAAGACCTCGAAGCGTCGCGCGCCGGTGGCGGCGGCGATCTCGCGCACCTCGTCGAGGGTATACCCCTGGCGCACCGAGGCGGGAGCGTCGAACCGGGTGATGGGACTCCAGAGCGGCGTCGCTGAGACTGCTCGGACGAAAGCCAGCGGGACATAGTGACGGCGCGTGTCGGTGACCGCGACCGCGAGCCGGCAGACACGGAGAGACTCGTCGAGAATCCGGCGATTCTCATCCGGATCGAAATGATGAAAGAAATGCGACGAAGTGACGATGTCGACTGAGTGGTCGAGGAGCGGGATGCGGAACGCGTCGGCGGCGACGAGGGCGACGTCTTCACCGTCGGCACGCGCGACTGCGTGATGGCCGAGCTTGAGATCGAGCCCGATCCGCCGATGCGTGGAGGGGAGGGATCGAAGGAGGTCCGCGGTGCCCGAGCCGAGGTCCGCGACGGTGAGATCCCGGCGGAGTGAGACGCGTTCGACGAGAGTGCGATAGGCCAGAGTCCCCCCGAGCCACCGGTTGATTCCTCGAAGGTCATCGAGCGACCGCAGGACGTCGGGAGTCAGCTCGCTCTCGTGGTCGAGGTGCTCGTGGACCGCGATGCGGCGGGGAGTCAGCATCAGACCCGTCGCAGAACCAGAGCGGAGTTCTTCGAGCCGAAGGCGATGGTGTTGCAGACGGCCGCGTTCACTCTGGCGCGGCGGCCGATCTCCGCGACGTAGTCGAGGTCGCACTCCGGATCGCTGACCTCGAGGTTGATGGTCGGAGGAAGGATGCCCTCGCGGAAGGAGATCAGAGTCGCCGCGAGACCGGCGGCGCCGCAAGCTCCCTGGGGATGACCGATCATGGACTTGGTCGCCGACCCGGCCAGGCCCTGCGCATGGGAGCCGAAAGCCCTCCGCACGGCACGGGTCTCGATCCGGTCGTTCAGCTCGGTCGAGGTGCCGTGGTAGTTGAGATAGTGGATGTCGGAAGGGGAGAGCTCCGCCTGTTCGATCGCGAGCTGCATCGCGCGCGCGGGCTCTTCGCCCGATTCCTCGAGACGCACCCGATGATGGGCGTCGCATGTCGAGCCATACCCGGCGACCTCGGCGTAAATTCTCGCGCCGCGCGCCCGGGCGTGCTCTTCGCGCTCGAGCACGAACATCCACGACCCCTCCGATAGAACGAACCCGTCGCGATCGCGGGAAAAGGGGCGCGAGGCCGTTTCCGGGGCGTCGTTCCGCGCGGATGAGATGATCCTCATGATGCAGAACCCGGTCATCACCCCTTCGGTGATCGTCGCGTCGGCTCCTCCGGTGACGATCACGTCGGCCGTCCCGAGCCGGAGGTTCTGCCAGGCGTAACCGATCGCGTCGGTCGAGGAGGTGCAGCCGGTCGAGATCAGGTGAGAGAAGCCGTGAAGTCCGAATCGCATCGAGATCTCGGATGCGATCGTGCCGATGGTTCCGGACGGGATCGAGTAGACGGAAGCCTGCTTTTCGCGCCCCTCGTACCACAGCTCGTACATCCTCTCGCTGAACTCGACGGCCCCTCCGCCCGAGCCGAGAATCACGGCAATGCGGCGGCGCGCCTCGAGGTCGAGGGTGGAGGGGTCGATACCGGCGTCCTCGAGTGCTTCCGCGGTTGCGGCGATCGCCATCGGAACGACGCGGGATACGTGTTTCAGGTCCTTCGAGTCGATCCAGCGGGAGCCGTCGAAGTCGCGGACCTCCCCGGCAATGCGGGACGTGAGCGCGGATGCATCGAAGAAGCTGATCGGCTTGATCCCGGACGAGCCCCTGGCGATGGCGTCGAAGTACCTTTCCCGGCCGACTCCGTTCGGCGCCACGACACCAACTCCTGTAATGACAACACGCGAGGTCATAAAGTGAGCGCAGCCTAGCAGAGCCTGCGAGGAAGCGAAAAGCCTGCCGAGTGGCGGAGGATCCTTTCCTCCGCCTCCTGAGCTTCGAAGCACAGCGGCGCCCGAGTTCGGGACCTGGCCTCGAAGCGAGAACCCTGAAGCTGAAGCATGACTCGCTGGCGTGGCGGGAGGCAGAGGAAAAGATCCTCTGCCACTCTGGCTGGCGTGGCTCGAGGCAGAGGAAAAGATCCTCTGCCACTCTGGCTGGCGTGGCTCGAGGCAGAGGAAAGATCCTCCGCCACATGTACAATCCGCGATCGTGAGACGACTGGTGCTTTTCGATATCGATGGAACGCTGGTGCTCGACGACGGCGCGGCGCGGGAGGCGTTCGCCGAAGGGCTTCGCGAGGTCTACCGATACGAAGGCGACCTCGGCGGATTCAACTTCTCGGGAAAGACCGATCCGCAGATCGCGTTCGAAGTACTCGAGCATGGAGGTCTCGCGCCGGACGAGATCGCCGCAGGGCTCGACAGGCTCTGGCCGATTTACGTCGGATCTCTGGCGGGGCGGCTTCACAAGGGGAGGCAGCGCGTGCTTCCCGGCGTCGAGGCGTTACTTCAACGGCTCGAGCAGGTTCCCGAGGTGACGCTCGCCGTGCTGTCGGGAAACATCGAGGCGGGGGCGAAGATCAAACTCGCCCCCTGGGGCCTCGACCGCTACTTTGCTTTCGGCGCCTTCGGAAGCGATTCGCGGCATCGAAGCGATCTTCCTCCGGTGGCTGCGAGGCGCGCGGCCGAGCGGACGGGGACCGGTTTCGCTCCCCGGGAGATCGTGATCATCGGCGACTCGATCTGGGACGTGCGCTGCGGCGTTCCGCACGACTCGGTGACCATCGCGGTCGCCTCGGGATGGACGGATGCGGACACGCTGAAGGCCGAGAACCCGGACTACCTGTTCGACTCGATGGAGGAGACGGAAGCCTGGGTGGGGGCCATCCTCTCCTGATCGGGGGTGTAGGGACCGGCTGCGCCGGTCCGGTCGCGAAGCGACGGAAAGGGTGAGCGCGTGACAGGATGACTTTCGTCCATCCGGGATTTCAGAGCCTCCCATCCCGGTTGAGGGAGGCTCAGCCGGGCTGATTTCCCTCATATCGAGCCCCCCGGGCGGCTGCTAGACTCCGACTGCCACAGACCATGCGCCGCACCTCACTCTTCGTTCTCTTTCTGACGATCTTCATCGACCTTCTCGGGTTCGGGATCGTGATCCCGCTGCTTCCCTTCTTCGCGAAACAGTACGGAGCGAGCGGAACCTGGGTGGGAATCGTGGTCGGCATTTACTCGGCGATGCAGTTTCTCTTCGCGCCGATCCTGGGACGGCTGTCGGACCGGATCGGCCGGCGGCCGGTTCTTCTGGTAAGCCTCACCGGCAGCTTCGTCGGATACATCCTGTTTGCCTTCGCGGGAAGTCTGTGGGGCCTCTTTTTCGCGCGGATGGTCGCGGGGATCGCCGGAGCCAACATCGGCACGGCGCAGGCCTACATCGCCGACTCGACCTCGTTCGAGGACCGGGCGAAGGGGATGGGGCTGATCGGAGCCGCGTTCGGACTCGGCTTCATCCTCGGCCCCCCGGTGGGAGGAATCCTCTCCTCGTGGGGAACGCAGATGGGTCAACGGCCGAACTTCCTGCCGGGCGTGGTCGCCGCGACGCTCTCGATCGTCGCCTTTTCGGTGGCCTTCTTCGTTCTCGGGGAGTCGAAGAAACCCGGAACGGGTGTGCGCCGTGGCCGGCCCCCTCAGTTCGATCTCGAGACCTGGCGGATTCTCCGGGGAAGCGCCGCTCTCAGCCTCGTGATCGGAGCCTTCTTTCTCATCGTGTTCGCTTTCGCCGGCATGGAGACGACCGTCACGCTTTTCGCGCGCGAGCGGTTTGCCTTCACCGCCCGCGAGCTCGGTTACTTCTTCGGGTTCATGGGCGTGATCGTGGCCGTGATTCAGGGTGGCCTGATCGGCAGGCTGACGCGCCGCGTCGGTGAGCAGGCGCTGATCATGGCGGGGACGCTCTCGTTCCTGGCCGGCTTCGTGGTGCTTCCGCTGATCTACGATTCGCGTCTGCTCTGGCCGACGGCTCTGCTGGTCGCGGTGGGGCAGGGCCTCTGCTATCCGTCGATGAACTCGCTCGTGAGCAAGACCGCTCCCGTCGACCACATGGGAAGCATCATGGGGCTGTCGGCGTCGATGGGAAGCCTCGCGCGCATGCTCGGCCCGGTGATCTTCGGATTCCTCTGGGACATCGGCAACGCGCGCGGCGCCTTCTGGTCCTGCGCGGCAGCGGTGCTCATCGCCTCGATCCTCGCAATGCGCCTCCGAAAGATACGCATCACGGAGCACCGCGACCCCGAGCCCGCAGCGTCGGTTTGATGAGGGGCGAGGGTGAGGGGCGAGGGGCGAGGAAAAGCCAGAAGCCAGAAGCCAGAAGAAAAGGCGAAGCTTGAAATCGAAAGCCTGAAGCCAGAAGAAAAAGACAACGGCAAGACCACAAAATCGCGGCGCTCCCTCATGAACGATGGGCGCACCCGCGCGGCACGTACAACTGACTTTGCTTTTGATCTTTCTTCTGGCTTCTAGCTTTCAACTTCTGGCTTCGCCTTTTCTTCTGGCTTCTGGCCTCTGGCTTCTGGCTTTTCTTCGTCCCTCATCCCTCATCCCTACAACACGATCGTGTAGCCCAGCGTCGTCAGATCGCTCATCCGATCGAGATAAACGTGGCCGTCGGTGTGGTCGATCTCGTGCTGAAAGATTCGAGCCGCGTATCCTTCGACCATCTTCTCGAACGGCTCACCGTGCCGGTCGACGCCGGTTACGCGGATCTTGCGGTAGCGGGGGCAGTCGCCGCTCAGGAACGGCACCGAGAGGCATCCCTCCCAGTCGACGATGCGGTCTCCGCCGATCGCCTCGTACTTCGCATTGAAGACGACGCCCGGCTCCAGCGGCTCCGCGTTTCGTCTGGCGGCGATGTCCCCGGGAAGCTCGTACACGAAGAGCCGGATCGGAAGGTGGACCTGAGGCGCCGCAAGCCCGACGCCCTGATAGGCGTGCATCGTCTCGAACATGTCTTCGATCAGGCTGCGGAAGCCCCCTTTCCGGATTCTGGCGACGTCGACATCGGACGCCACCTGGCGCAGAACGGGATGACCGAGGCGGGAGACTTTGAGGATCATCGGGGCAGCTCCTTCGATTGCGGCTGGCGAGCGAAGAGATCGCGTTCGCCGGTCGTCAGCCGAAAGTGTAGCCGACGAGGCGCGGCATTCGGGGGAGAGATCTCGGGAGGATCCGTCAGAAGAAGAGGTCTTCGGGGTCGCGGGCGATGGCGTCGTACTCAGCCTGGGCCTCCGCCTTGTGCTTCCACTCCATCTCGGCGAGCTCGGAGAAGAGGTTTGTGAGCGCCGGATCGGTGGAACGCTCGAAGAGGAAGCGGAAGTTGCTCTCCGACTCGCGCTCGTGCTCGAGGGCGATGCGCAGGGCGCGGGCAGTATCGATGTTGGTCAGGTCGGCCGGAATCTCGACGTGCGGCTCGGGAAGCTCGGGCGGTTCCTGGCCGACGAGCTGGCGGTAGCGGCGCTCGAGCTGGACGCGGTGGAGAATCTGTCTCTCGGAGAGGTCGAGCAGTTTCGCGCGCGCCGCCTCGTCGGCGGCGCGGTCGGCGAGGAGCCGGTAGTAAACGCGGCTCGAGAGCTCGGATTCGATCGCCTCGCGCAATACCTGTTCGACCGTTGTGTCCAGCGGTTTCATGGCGCTCGCGAGCGGGGCGGTCAGTCCGCGCTGCCTCCGCGGAACAGGTCGGGATTCGGGGGAGCCTGCTCCGGATACGGAGAGGGGCGAAGCGCCTGACCGAGACCGGTTCCTCCGGCGGTGCCCTCTTTCTTGACGGAGCCGTAGTAGGGGCGCCATCCCATCGGCGGGACCGGGAAGTTCGGCGGGACGACCAGGTCGCGGAGGCCGACGACCGAGCGCGCGCGAGTATCGATCGACATCTCGTAATCGCGCGTCATGTAGATCGCGTCCTCGGGGCAGGCGTCGACGCAGTAGCCGCAGAAGATGCAGCGGAGCAGGTCGATGTCGTAGCGCACCGGGAATTTCTCGCGGGTGCGCTCATCCTCGCCGGCCTCGATCGCGATGCACTGCGCGGGGCAGGCCGTCGAGCACATGTAGCATGCGACGCAGCGGGTGGTGCCGTCCTCGCGAGTGGTGAGGATGTGGCGGCCACGGAACCGCTCGGAGTAAACCCGCTTCATCTCCGGATAGGAGATGGTCGGCAGGTTCTTCATGTTGAAGAGGTTCCTGAGCAGGTGACCGAGGGTGACGAACATTCCCTTGACCACTTCGGGAATGAACAGCCGTTCCATGCCGGTGAGCTTCTTGCGTTCGAGTCTTTTGACGCCATCCATGGATTGATTCACTCTCAGTCCCTCAGCGATCCAGCTCGCCCGCGATGATGTTGAGCGATCCGAGTACGGCGATTGCGTCGGGAATGGTCTGCCCGGCGATCATCTCGCCGAACGCCTGGTAGATTGAGAAGCAGGGGGGACGAACCTTGATCCTGTAGGGATTCTTCGTCCCATCCGAAACGATGTGGAAACCGAGCTCTCCGTTGGCCCCTTCGACCGCGAAGTAGGTCTCGCCGACCGGCGGCTGGATGCCGTGCATGATCAGCTTGAAGTGGTAGATCAGCGACTCCATCTCGTTGTAGACCTTCTCCTTTTCGGGAAGGGCGATGTAGGGGTCGTCGACGATGATCGGTCCCTCGGGAAGGCCGCGATCGATGGCCTGCTGGATGATGCTGAGGGACTGGCGCATCTCCTCCATCCGGACCATGTAGCGAGCGAGCGTGTCTCCACCCTCGGCCACGGGCACGTCCCAGTCGTAGGTTTCGTAACCCAGGTAGGGATTGGCTTTCCGGACGTCGAAGGGAACACCGGCCGCGCGGAGGCAGGGTCCGGTAAAGCCCCAGGCGATTGCATTCTCGGCCGAGATCGGCCCCGATCCATCGGCCCGCTCGTGGAAGACACGGTTGCGCGAGAGCAGCTTGTCCACGTCGTTGATCAGCCCGGGAATCAGGTTGACCAGTTTCTGGCACTGCTCGAGGAAGTTCGAGGGAACGTCGACGGCCAGGCCGCCAATCCGGGTGTAGCTCGGAAGGATCCGGGCACCCGAGCACGCCTCGATGAGCGCGTAGATTTCCTCGCGGCCCCGGAACAGGTACCAGAAGTTCGTCAGCCCGCCGAGGTCGACCAGGTTCGTGCCGATGCAGACCATGTGATCGGCGATCCGCATGAACTCCGAGAGGATGAGGCGGATGTGCTGGGCGCGCGGAGGCGCCTCGATGCCGAGGAGCTTCTCGACTGCCAGCGCGTAGCCGACGTTGTTGATGAACGCCGAGCAGTAGTTGAGCCGGTCGGTGTAGGGGATGACCTGCTGCCAGCTGTGCGTCTCCGACATTTTCTCGAAGCAGCGGTGGAGGTACCCGATCTCGGCGTCGAGTCCGACGATCGTCTCTCCTTCGAGAGATACGACGAGGCGGAGCGTACCGTGGGTGGCGGGGTGCGAAGGGCCGAGGTTGAGCGTCACTCGATCGAACTCATGCCCCTGCGGTTCGATGAAAACCTTCGGGGTGATCTGGGCAACGTCCTTCTCACTCAGCAGCCACCGCTTGCCGGGATCGTAATCCTTGCGCAGCGCGTGCCCCTGGAATGCCTCGTGGGTCAGGAGCCGGCGAAGGTTCGGATGTCCTTCGAACCCGATCCCGAACATGTCGAACGCCTCGCGCTCGTACCAGTCGTATCCCTTGAATACGCCCACCGAAGTGGGGAGGGGAGTGTTCTCGTCGGTGCGGACTTTCAGACGAACGCGGTCGCTGTTCTTGAGCGAATAGAGAAGGTAGACGACGTCGAATCGCCCCTCGGGACGGCCGGGGTAGTCGACCCCGAAGAGATCCAGAGGGAGGGTGAACTGAAGTTCCGGATCGTCGCGAAGCGCGCGGAGCGTCTCGACGATGTCCTCCCGCCGGACGATGAAGGTCGGCAGGTCCTGATTGGCTTCGGGCGTGAGCGAGGTGATCCGCGCCGCGATCTCGTCGCGTCTGCGGTCGACGGCCTCCAGGTCCCGCGGCACGTAGGGGAGCCGGTTGGTGGGCGTGGGGCCGGTATAGGGAGTCGAACTGAATTTCGTGAGTGTGCTCATCGCCGGATTTCACCGCGTTTGATCTTTTCCTGGAGCTTGAGGATTCCGTACATCAGCCCTTCCGGAGTCGGAGGGCAGCCCGGGACCCAGATGTCGACGGGGATGATCTCGTCGACGCCCTGGACGACGTGATAGGCGCGGTAGAACCCTCCGCTCGTGGCGCAGGCGCCCATGGCCACGACGTACTTCGGCTCGGGCATCTGGTCGTAGATCTTCCGGAGGACCGGGGCCATCTTGTCCACGATGGTGCCGGCGACGATCATCATGTCGGCCTGGCGGGGCGAGAAGCGCACGACTTCAAATCCGAAGCGGGCCATGTCGTAGTGGCTCGACACGGTGGACATGAACTCGATGGCGCAGCACGCCGTGCCGAACGGGAGCGGCCAGAGCGAGTTGCCCCGCGCCCAGTTGACCATCGTGTCCAGCTTCGTGGTGATGAAGGTGGCATCGCTTTCGGGATCGTCGCGCAGGGCCTCGCCGGGGAGAGTTTGAATCCCCTTCTCCGGCCCTTCGCCGGGAAGCTGGTTCGCCTTGCGCTGAACGATGGAGTTGTCGACGGTTATCTTCTTGATTGCCATGGTTGTCTCGAGAGGTGGCCGGGTCCGCGGCAGGAGCCCGAATTCTAGTGGGTGGAGAAACTTTTCACAAGGGAGGCAACATCCCGCCATCTCGCGAATTCCGGCCGACGAATCGGCATGTGCACGGGCCCGGGGCCACCTCGACGCATTTGGTATACTCGCGGTGCAAGAGCCAATCCGATGACAGGCAAAACACAACCGGTCTCGGTAGAAATTTACGGACAGACCTACAACGTTCGCGGGGAAGGAGACCCAGCGTATTTAACGGAGCTTGCGCAAATCGTCGACAGCCGGATGCGGGAAATCGCGCCGCAGGTCGCCACTGGAGATCCCACACGGATCGCGATCCTGGCCGCTTTGAATCTCGCGGACGAGTTCACGCGTTACCGGCAACAACGGGAATCCGACGTCGGCAGATGGAAAAACAGAACGGAACAACTGATCGAGGCCCTCGGAGGCAATGCCATCGAGCCAGCCGAATGAGTAGCGGAAAACGAGTGTCGGAGACCCTGCAGAGTTCGTGATGAGCAATCGCTATTTGAACCAACTCCCTAATTGCGGGAGCCTGAGTCACGGGGCCAGTGCAAGCCTTCCCCTCTTCGAGGGACAGAAGGTAGCCGATCGGCAGCGTGCAGGGCACCCACCTGATTTACGCAGGTTCAATTAGGAAACCTCACACGGCTCAGGCGGGGCCTCCGGTATTTATCCGGTTCCTGTCGTTTGAAAACGCGCAAGCCTCCGCGTACGCCCGGGTCGGGCGGCACTGGGGAGGTTTGAAGTGGACATCATCCTTACAATTATTGGTTCCATCGCAGGGGCGCTCATCCTGGCCCTGCTCTGGGCCATGGTCTATCGCAGGCGTGCCGAAGCGCAGATCGAAGAGGCCCGCCGCACCGCGGCCGGCATCACCGACGACGCCCGGAAGGCAGCCGACACCAGGCTGAAGGAAGCCACGCTCGAGGCCAAAGAGCGCGTCCTTCAGGCTCAGGCCGAGTTCGACCGCACCTCGAAGGAGCGGCGGGAAGAGCTCAAGAACACCGAGCGGCGTCTTCAGCAGAAGGAAGAGAGCGCCGACCGGAAGGCCCAGCAACTCGACCGGCGCGAGAGCGATCTCGAGACCCGCGACCAGCGGCTCGGCGAGAAGGAAAAGCAGCTCGAGGCGAAGCAGACCGAGCTCGAACGGATCGTCGAGGACCAGCGCCATCGGCTCGAGCAGATCTCGGGGCTGACCGCGGACGAAGCGAAACGCGAGCTGATCCGGGGCATCGAGAACGAGGCCAAGCTCGACGCGGCCAACATCATGAAGCGGATCGAGACGGAGGCGAACGAGCTCGGACACATCAAGGCCCGGCGCATCATCGGAACCGCGATCCAGCGAATGGCCTCCGATTACGTGGCCGAGAACACGGTCGCGGTGGTCGACCTCCCCTCCGAGGACATGAAGGGGAGGATCATCGGCCGCGAAGGGCGGAACATTCGCGCCCTCGAGCTCGCGACCGGCGTCGACCTGATCGTCGACGACACCCCCGAGGCGGTCATCCTGTCGGGCTTCGATCCGATCCGCCGCGAAGTCGCCCGGATCTCCCTCGAAAGGCTGATGGCGGACGGGCGAATCCATCCGGCGCGCATCGAGGAAGTCGTCGAGAAGGTCCGCGTGGAGCTCGAGGACAAGCTGTTCGAGGAAGGGGAGGCCGCGGCCTTCTCGATCGGAATCACGGACATTCATCCGGAAGTGCTCAAGCTGCTCGGCCGGCTCCGTTACCGGACGTCGTACGGCCAGAACGTGCTGATGCATTCGCTCGAAGTAGCGCAGCTCTCGTCCCTGATGGCCACGGAGCTCGGCGCAAACGCCGAGATCGCCAAGCGGGGCGGCCTGCTTCACGACATCGGCAAATCGATCGATCGGGAGATGGAAGGCACTCACCTCGAGCTCGGACGCCAGGTGCTCGAAAAGTACGGCGAGCGGCGCGAAGTGATCCACGCGATGGAGTGCCACCACGGCGATTACGATCCGGAAACGGTGGAGGCCGTCCTCGTGAATGCCGCGGACGCGCTATCGGCCGCGAGGCCGGGCGCCCGGCGCGAGATCCTCGAGAACTACGTCCATCGGCTCGAGAGGCTCGAGTCGATCGCCGACAGCTTCGACGGGGTGAACAAGTCGTTCGCGATTCAGGCGGGGCGCGAGCTCCGGATCATCGTGAACGCCGAGCGGCTGACCGACGAGCAGTCGATCTGGCTCTCCAAGGATGTCGCGCGGCGGATCGAGTCCGAACTGCAGTATCCCGGTCAGATCAAGGTCACCGTCATCCGGGAGACGCGGGCCGTCGATTTCGCGAAGTGATGATGACTGACTGAGGTGGCGGAGGATCTTTTCCTCCGCCGGCGGTGCTGGTCGGGCTGATGCTCGTCCGGCCCGCGGGCTGCTCGCGGGATGCCGGCGTCCCGCGCGCTCGCGCCTTCGTCGCCGGATCGAGAGAATGGGAGAGACATGGTTCGCCTGCTTTACATCGGAGACATCGTCGGGCAGCCCGGAAGAAAGGCGCTGCGCTCGAGACTCGAGTCGGTCATCGACCGGGAGCGGGTGGACTTCACCGCGGTGAACATCGAGAACGCCGCCGGCGGATTCGGCGTGACCGAGGCGATTCTGGATGAATTGTCGGACCTCCCAATCGACGTCTACACCTCGGGCAACCATATCTGGGACAAGAAGGACTTCGTCGAGCGGCTCGACGAGTACGACAACGTCATCCGTCCGGCGAACTACCCCGAAGGAAACCCCGGGCGGGGCCGCGTGGTGAAGACGACGGCGGCGGGAATCAAGGTCGCCGTCCTTCAGGTGATGGGGCAGGTCTTCATGCCCCCCTGCCACAACCCGTTCCACGTGATCGAGAAGGAGCTGGCCGCGCTCGACAGCGACGTGCGGGTCATCCTGGTCGACATCCACTGCGAGGCGACGTCGGAAAAGCAGGCGATGGGACGGCTGCTCGACGGCCGCGTCTCCGCCGTTCTGGGGACCCACACCCACGTGCCGACCGCCGACGAGCGGATCCTTCCGAACGGGACCGCCTTCCAGACCGATGTCGGCATGACCGGCGCGTACGACTCGATCATCGGCTTCCGGCCGGACGAGATCCTCGAGAAGTTCATCATGAACACGCCGCGGAAGATGGAAGTGGCGAAACGCGATGTGCGTCTCTGCGGCGCGCTGATCGAAGTGGACGAAGCGACCGGCAGGGCCAGCTCCATTCAACGCGTGAGCGAACGGATCGACGACTGAGCTCCATGGATCAGCCGCAGGCCATCTCCGTGTTCGCCCTCGGCAAAGTGACACCGGAGGACGCTTCCGCGCTCGCGGCTCGCTTTCCGAAGCTCGAGTTGCTGGCCGTCGACCTGCCGGCGGACGCCGATCTGTCGGCGCAGCAGGCGCAGTTGCGCGCCGTCGTCAATTCCGCCTCCCACGACTGGATCCTGATCATGCGGGGGGGAGAGAACGCTGCTCCGGACCTCGCTGATGAGATGGCAACCGCCCTCGCCCCGCCGGCGCGCGCATGGGGATTCCGGCTCCGCGTCGTGCCAACCAGCGGGGGAGAGCCGCTGCTGCTTCCCCTCGCTCACGGAGGGGAGATCCGACTCTTTCATCGCCGGCATGTTCGCTTCGACGTGCGTCAGAAGACCGGGGAAATGAACGTCGAAGGAGCGGTGGTGCGGCTCCAGGCGCCTCTTCGGATGGAAGCCTTCGCGAGCGAGAACGAACATCGCGAATGGCTCCGCGCGCACGCTGTGCCGCAGTCCCTGCCGAGGAGAATCCTTCTCTTCACGAAGAACGCGATCGTATCGGGAGCTCTCTGGCGGAGCCGTGCGACTCTGCGTTACCTCTGGATCGAGGCTGGCTGGGACCGCACGGCTCCGGGGATCAGTCGAATCGACTAAACGGCGCTCTCTTCGGAAGCCCAGCGATTCTGGGAGACCTGGCGAAGGGTCCCATGCATCCTGAACTGGCGGGGAGACATGCCGAAGCGCCGGCGGAACTGCTGTCGGAAGTAGTTCTCCGAATCGAATCCGCAGAGCCGGGCCACCTGCGTGATGCGCATGTTGCCTGCCTTGAGCAGCCGAGCAGCCTTCTCCAGCCGCTTCTGCTTGAGAAACTGGCTCAGGAGTTTTCCGGTGGCGCGGTGAAACCGGCCCGACACGTACTGACGAGTGAAGCCGAGGTCACGCGAGACTGCCTCGACCGTAAGATCCTCGTCGTTCTTCATCCGTTGCCGAACGCACTTCATTAGCGAACGAACGAGCCCATCCATGGCGATACTCCTCTGGCCAACGGGGGTTGACGGCGTGAAGGTTGGCCGAACCTTCATCGGTACCGAAACGGGTTTGCGGCGCCCAGTGGCGGCCGCCGTTGTTCCCTGTGTATGTCTCCATTATACGCCGTCATTCGTGGCGAGGCTCGCTTTCGGAATCGACCAAAGCAGCCCTTGATCCGGGAACCTACCACAGCGTGCCGGGGTGGAGAACCCTGCGAAAATGGTGGCGTCGAAGAGGCCGCAGGGCTCCCCGCACGACGATCGGATTAGAATGGCCCCGTCCCGGGAGGAGGGGCGGAATGGACCAGGAGCGTGAGTTTCTACGGAAAGTCGAGCTGCTCGCCGACTTCGATGGAGGCGAACTGGACGCTTTCGGAGCTTCGATGGTTGCGACCGAGTTCGGACCCGGACAGCTGATTCTGGAAGAGGGCCAACCGAACCGGGCGCTTCACGTCGTTCGCGAGGGGCGGGTGAGGGTAAGCCGCCGGGTGGAGGATTCGGACGTGATTCTCTGCGATCTCTCGGCCGGGCGGACCTTCGGAGAGCTCTCCATTCTCGAGGAAGGCCATGCGATCGCGACTCTTCGCGCGATTCCGAAGACGACGATCCTCTCGATCTCAATGAATGATCTCAACCGGATGCTGAGAGACTCCCCTGCGACCGCGGCCAAGTTCTGGAAGGCGATCGCCATCGACCTGCGCGGGCGCCTGGTTCAAACCAACGATGTGGTCCGGACTTA